>CEUU01052458.1_pt1 | contig 126437 bp, 114 predicted proteins | sample 531321 | NCBI WGS metagenome assembly CEUU01 (sample SAMEA2622658, study PRJEB7988) | marine metagenome | isolation source: saline water (ENVO:00002010), including
TGCGTAGTATCCGGCGATAAGAAAGTCGCCTTGCAGGTCGTCAGGGAGGTGAGGCGAGTCGACTATCTCGATGCACATCGACTTGATCTTGGTCTTCCCGATGGTCATGGCGCCTCCCCAGTAGCCTCCGCCGATATGGTCGGTGTGCACCAAACTGGGCAACAGTTCGCTGACACCAGTGCCATTGCTCTTGATGAATGCTTCGCCCCAGTCGCCAAAGGCATATCCCCAAGGATTACCGCCACCCGAGGTGCGACGGTAAGTGTGCAATTGACGGCGCAACGGACGCAGTCGCCAGGAACCGTGTTCGTCGAGGCGGGCGATACCCCATGGCGTCTGCACGCGGGAAAAGCAGTGAAGGCCTTGACAAAAAAACAGTTCGCCACCCGGGCTCCAAGTCAAGGAATTGACGTTCTGGTGGGTATCGCCCGTACCGAACCCGGTGAACAGCACTTCGCGTTGGTCCGCCTTGCCGTCGCCATCGGCATCGCGCAAATGCAAGAGATCGGGGCCTTCCGCCAAGTAGACGCCACCGTGCCCGAGGGCAAATCCGGTCGGCATGTTCAGGCCATCGGCAAAAACGGAGACCTTGTCGGCTCTGCCGTCCTCGTCCTTGTCCTCGAGGATGAACAACTTGTCGGCCGCCGGTTCACCAGGCTTCAACTGGGGGTAAGCCCAAGTGCAAAGGACCCACAAGCGCCCTGCGGTATCCCATCTGAAACAGACTGGGTTGGCGATCCCCATGGACTCGTCGGCAAACAGGTTCACCTCGTAGCCCTCGGCTACCTGGAAAGACGCCAACTGGGCGGCCACCGAGTTATCCGCCTCGGGCTTGGAAACGGACAACGGATTCTGGGCGACCAAAGTGGTCGTGAGGAAGGAAAGAATGACCGCGTAGATGAAACAGAACGCTTTCACTGCATGAAGTACGTCTCGCCAGTGCTTGCTTAGCAAGGGTGTTTATCGTGGTTCCTCAAGCGAATCAGTCGGGACGTAGCCCGTAACCCCGGTTTCGCTCTCAACCACCGAGTAACTCCCCGCGCCGGAGACTAGCCTGACGCGGGTCCCTTTTTCAAAATAGCCGTCCGGCGGCCTGGCCTGTTGGGGCCCGGTCAGGTAATAGGCGACCCTAGGGGAGGCAATCGACAAGGAAAACGCACCGGCAGAGTCATCCGGCTTGCTTGCCGGGGCACAAGAAAAAACAAAGGGAAGCAGGACAAGGCACGGGAAGACGAGGAGCTTCCCGAGACCGTGGATCATGAACCAAGCCCGGCAAGCGCGGCCTGCTTGACCACGTTTTCCACTGAGATTCCAAGCTCGCTCATAACGGTTGATCCAGGCGCGGAAATCCCAAAGCGGTCAATGCCAACTACCACGCCGTCCAGGCCGACGTATTTGCGCCAGATATCTCCGACCCCGGCTTCCACCGCCAAGCGACTGCGGAAACCCTTGGGAAGAACGGACTCCCGGTAGGACTCGTCCTGCCGGTCGAAGCGCTCCATGCATGGCATGGAAACCACGCGCACCCCTCGGCCAAGCTTCTCAGCGGCCTCGAGGGCAAGGGAAAGCTCGCTTCCCGAAGCAAGAATAATGAGCTCAAGCTCCTCTTCCTCAGTCCGCGCGACATAGCCCCCTTTGATAACGCCTTGCCGGCGATCGGAAACCGGGATTTGCGAGAGGTTGGGAACGCCTTGGCGGGTAAGGATGAGTCCGGTCGGACCATCGACGCGCTGGAGGGCGGCCACAAAGGCTCCGGCGGCTTCCTCGGGATCGGCCGGACGGATCACGTCGAGGTTGGGGATAAGTCGAAGTCCGCTGGTCGTCTCCACGGGTTGGTGAGTCGGGCCATCCTCCCCTACTCCGACCGAGTCATGGGTCCATACGTGAAAGATGGGCAGACCGACGAGGGCGGATAAACGGACCGATCCGCGCATGTAGTCGGCGAAGACTGCGAAAGTGGCCCCGGATGGACGAAAAATTCCATAGTAGCCGATGCCGTTGACGATCGCCCCCATGGCATGCTCGCGAATACCGAAAAGAAGGTTGCGCCCGGCCCGGTCCTCCCGGGAAAAGTCACCCATGTCCTTGAGGTAGTTCTTGGTCGAGCCGTGAAGGTCGGCCGATCCGCTTACCAGAAGGGGACAGGCCTTGGCCAAATCGTTGATGATCTTAGAACCGGCCGCCCGGGTAGCGACCTTTGCATCTTCGGGAAAGACCTCCACCTGATCCATGAGGTCGGCAGGTAATTCACGGGAAAGGCCGCTTTGCAGGAGGGTGGCTTTTTCGGGGTTGGCGACCTGCCAGGCCGAAAAGATTTCATCCCACTCCTCACGTTGGGACCGGAGGGTCGACTTGCGCTCTGCAAAGAAGGATCGAACCTCGTCGGAGACGTAGAAGGTTTCCTCGGGCAAGCCAAGTCCCCGGCGGGCGGACTCAGCGAATTTGGCCCCGCCTTCCCCATGACCTGCCGCGGTGCCCGCGACCTCGGGAATACCCTTGCCGATCAGGGTCTTGACCTCCAGGAAGGTGGGCTTTCCGTTCTTGTTGGCCCGGGCCCGGGCTAGGGCTTCGGAAAGGGCCTGCAGATCATGGCCGTCCTCTATGCGCTCAACCTCGAAACCGTAGGCGGCAAATCGGTCAATCACGCTTTCGCTCTGGGTGGCGTCGGCCATGGCATCGAGCGTGACGTCGTTGGAATCGTAAATGATGGTCAGGTTGTCCAGACCGAGGTGACCACCGAGCGAGGCGGCCTCCGAGGCCACCCCTTCCTGCAGGCAGCCATCGCCCGCCAGGCAAACGACCTGCCCGTCGAAGATCTGGTGCTTCGGGGTATTGAAACGAGCTGCGGCCATCTTGCCCGCAATGGCCATGCCCACGGCATTACCGACTCCTTGGCCCAACGGACCGGTGGTGCACTCGACGCCGGGCGTTTCCCCGAACTCGGGGTGGCCGGGCGTCTTGCTGTGCAATTGGCGGAAGTTCTTGACTTCCTCGAGGGACAGATCGTATCCGGCAAGATGGAGCCAGCCATAGAGGAACATGCTGCCGTGCCCGGCGGAAAGCACGAAGCGGTCACGATTGATCCACTCGCCATCGGAGGGATCTACCTTGAGGTCCTGACCGAACAAGACGGCCCCTACCTCTGCGGCCCCAAGGGGGAGCCCGAGGTGGCCCGAACTGCATGCGTGAACGGCATCGATTGCAAGGCCTCTAGCCTGATCGGCGGCCTGCTGGAGAATTTCTTGGTTTTGCATAATCGTACTTGGGGATGGAGAAAAGGTACTTACAAGGGCTCGCATCCAATGGCGAGAATTACTTGAAAAATTTTACCCAAGCCGAGATGACGGCCTCAATCCTGATAGATGACGTCGCTGGAGCTTAGTTCCACGACGTTCTCGCCAGGATTGACCTCGACTTCCTTGGACCAGATGGTGACGACGTTCGTCTTCTCATCCTTGTCGATGCCGATCAGGAAATACTTGTCGTCGGGAGGCAGTCCACTTAGGGAAGCCTCGCCAAATGGATTGGTACGAGTCCTCCCGACTTTGGCCTGCAGGAGAACCGACTTGACGCTCAGCGCCACCTCGGGATCGGTATCGAGGTTCTTTTCGGCATGGGCCCATATCTCGGCAACGGACTTCGTTTCCCCAGCCAGTTCACTGTCTACGTCCATGTGCTTGAGCAATTCCCTGAGGTCCCTGGTGGTAAGGTAGAAATCGGACGCCTGGGCAGGCAGAACATTGCCATCGGGAGTAGGCTTGGATGCCTTGAGCTTGAGAACCGCCGCTGCATCGAGACCGGACGACAACAACCCTTCCCCGGAATTGCCGCGTTTTTCCATAATCCTGCCCAAGGTGGAGGTCTGGATCCTTCGCTGGTATTCCTCCAGCATCTCGGGATCGGTAAATTCTCCCTGGGCATTCCGAGCAGGGAACCGAGCCCGAGGCAGGGGCGAAGCGAGGGGGTTCGTGGGGGGGGAGACGGAGGTCACGGCTTTAGGGGAAGACGTGGTTCGTTCCGGTTCAAGGGATAGATCCTCCTCGTTATTCTCGAGAAAAGCACGAAGTTCACGGTCATCGGCAAGAACCTTTTCAGGGCCAAGGGGCACCAATTCGCTGGAACCCCAACGCGAGGGTTGGGCTTTCGTTTTTTGGGAAACCGAGGCGTCGGCGTTGGTGTTTTCCTTTATGAACAGGTTCTTTCCGAGAAAGGGCTCGGGTTTGGTAAAAAGTGTCGGATCCTCGAGGAAATCCTTGAGAGTGAGCAGGTTTCTGTCGCCGGTATCCATCCAGTGGAGAAGCGAATGTTCGCGGGGATAGAGGAGCGGCATGGAATTTTTCTTTTGCGACAACAAGACGATGGCTGCCCCATCCAGGTCCTCCAGACGAACGGGCGTGGCGAGGAAACTAGTGTTCAGGGACTCGACGGAGAGGTCGGGCAAGGAATCAAGGGCTTGGCCTGGGAAGACGCAAACTTGGGAGAGAAGGCACATCGCGACGAATTTCCTCATGATTGAAGAAGTTGGTACAATTTATGGTCAAATTTCAAGGTTTTGCAAAGAATTTTTATTCTTGAAAGAAACCAAAGAAAGGATTTCCTCGTTTTCTTTGCACAAATACCCCTTTCGACTTCGCCTAAAGCGATAAAACTAAAGACTGCCCTCAAGCCATTCTTTGATCCCCTCAACCAAAAAACTCACCACGACATGACAGACGATAACAATCATGAAGTAATGATAGAGACTGAAGGCCTCAGCAAGTATTACGGTAACTTCATTGCCGTAAACGATCTCAGTTTCAGTATCAAGAAAGGCGAAGTGGTCGCCTTTCTCGGACCGAATGGCGCGGGCAAGAGCACGACCATGAAGATGCTCACCGGTTACCTGGCTCCTTCCGAGGGCACGGCCAAGGTTTGCGGGATGGAGGTTGCCCGGAATCGGGAAAAGGTGGCCAACCGCATTGGTTACCTCCCTGAAAACGGTCCCCTATATGAGGAGATGACCCCACTGAGCCTGCTTAATTTTTTCGGTGACGCCAGAAGCTTGAGTCCCTCCCTTAAAAAAGAGAGGATCGAATGGGCAACCGAGCTTTGCTCCCTCCAGACCGTCCTCAACAAACCGATCGGCAAACTCTCCCGCGGTTTCCGCCAGCGCGTGGGCATGGCCAACGTCCTCCTTCACGGACCCGACGTCCTGATCATGGACGAACCCACCGCAGGACTCGACCCGAACCAAATCCTGGAGGTTCGCAAAACCATCAAGAGCATCGGCAAGACCATACTTCTTTCCACCCACATCCTGCAGGAGGTCCACGAGGTCGCCGACCGCATCCTTCTCATCAACAATGGAAAGCTTATTTTCGAGGGAACGCCCGCGCAATTGAAGAACGAACCTTCCTTGGATGGTTGGTTCAACAAGCAGACCATGGGGGATGCCCCGACTGAGAAATCCTTCTCCAGTATGCCTGCCGCCAGCTAGTCCGAGAAACTTTTATCTCTGATTCGCCTAAATTTTGTCCTAAACATTTCCACTCTTAAATCTTTCCTTCCCATGAACATTCAAGCCATCCTAGCCGTTTTCAAACGCGACTTGGCGTCCTACTTCGGAAGCCCCAGCGGTTATCTCTTCATTTGCGCCTTTCTTCTTGCCAGCGGACTCGCCGCCTTTTGGCCCAAGGAATTCTTCGATTCCAACTTGGCTAACCTGGACCAGTTGAACAAGTTTCTTCCGCACATTCTGCTTGGCTTCATCCCGGCCATTACGATGAGCGTCTGGGCGGACGAGCGCCGACAAGGGACCGACGAACTCCTCCTGACCCTTCCGGGCAGCGATTTAGACGTCGTGATCGGAAAATACCTGGGTCTCGTAGCCATATTCACTGCTTCTCTGGCAGTCTCGCTAAGCGCCAACCATTTGGTTCTGTCTCAGTTGGGGAACCCTGATTTCGGGCTTCTCTTCTCCACCTATGTCGGCTACTGGTTCGTCGGGTTGGCCATGCTTTCCATTGGAATGGTCGCTTCCTTTTTGACGGGGAATCTGACCGTTGCCTTTGTGCTCGGGGTGGCCTTCAACGCCCCCATCGCTCTACTTCCCGACTGGGAGTGGGCCGTATCGACCAACCTGCTCGATTTCAGCCGCGGGATCATTAGCTTCTCGGGAATCGCCTATTTCCTGACCCTTACCGTGGCCATGCTTTATCTCTCCTCCATTCTCATTGGACGCAGACATTGGTCGGGAGGACCTGATTCCAGAATTAGGACTTGCCATTATTTGGTTCGGGTATCCTCCGCCGTCGTTATCGCGCTTTGCCTCACCAAGTTAGCCAACAACTTCGACTTTATCAGAATAGACGCAACCTCCGAGCAACTCAGCAGTTTGTCCGAAGGATCCCTGGACCTCCTTGATGAAATCGACAGCCCGGTAGAGATCGACGCCTTCGTCTCTCCCGCGGATGCCATGCCCGAGCAATACGTCCAGACTCGCATCAATCTTCTCACCGCCCTTCGGGAAATCGAGCGGGAGAGCGGTAACGTTTCGGTGGACGTCCATGTCATCACACCCGAGGACAATGCCTCGGCGACCGCCGAAAAATACGGCATCGAGAATCAGAATGGGGCCAACCCTCCCCTTTTCGTGGTCGAAGGAGGAAGGCCGATCCCCTGGCAGAAGGATCTTTACCTGGGACTCTTCATGAAGGGCAAGGGAGGACAGCAAAACATTCCCTTCCTCTACAAGGGCTTGCCCGTGGAATATGAAATCATGAGAAGCGTGACCGCCGTCAGTGGGCCCAAGAAGAAGAAGAAACTTGGCATTTTCACGACCGATGCTCCGCTCATGGGATCCCCAGGAATGGGAATGATGGGTATCAGTATGGGCGGAGGAACCCCCCCGTGGGAAGTGATCACCGAACTCCGCAAGCAGTACGACGTCCAGGAGGTAACGGGCGGCGATATCAAGAAGGGGGATTACGATGCCCTTATGGTCGTTCAGCCCTCCACCCTCGACAACTCCAAACTGGGTGAGCTTCTTAGCGCAATCAAGGCGGGAGTTCCCACGGCCATCTTCGAGGATCCCCTTCCCCTCATACAGGGTGGCATGACGGGAACCTACGATGCTCGTAGAAACAACCAGCAGGGCGGTCCGGGACAGCCCCCTCCAACCCCTCCCGAGAAAGGTGACCTGAACAGGCTCTGGGATCTCTTGGGCGTTCATTTCAACGTCAAGCCGAAGGAGCGCTTGGCTGCCATCCGCAAGGAAATCGACGAGATTTCCAGGATCGCCAACTACAACCTCGCCCCCCTCAGGCAACAAGTGCCTGAAATCGGATCCTTCCTCACCGCAATCGGAAACCTGGTGCAAAAGGGCGTTGAATTCGACGCCCGCCTGAAGGCCAACTCGACCCTTTCCTCGAGCGACTGGGACAGCCTCAAACTGACCAGCTTGAGAACCTCGATCGAGAAACTCGACTACAGCAACCCCATCAGGACAAGCATCGAGCAACAGATCATTTCCCCCGCCGAAACTCGGCTGAACGGCCTTGGCAAACGCATCCTGCGCGACCCCTACAATCCCTTCCCCAAGATCGAACGGTCCTCCGAAAACTTTCCCGACGAGTTCGTCTACGTGGGAGGCACCGAGGATTCATTCGACGATGGGCCCGTGACCTCGGAGTTGCAGTACTGCCTCTTTACCTGCCCGGGAAGCCTCTACGACCGGGGCAAGGCGAACCTCACCTTTAAGCCTCTCCTCCGGACAAGAGGTGGGAACCTTGCCGGCTCGACCAGTATCGACGACTTCTGGACGGGGGGCATCTTCGGCTCGCCACGCAGGTTCAACCCCGAACGCACACTCTTCCCCGGCAACGGGAATCCGGAAGTCCTCGCCGCCGCCATTACCGGAACTGTGGAGGATGGGAACCAAACGGGCCAAATCAACGTCATCCTCGTCGCCGATGCCGATGGCTTGGCCGATCCCTTCTTCAACATCCGAAGCCGGGGACCGGACTCCGAGTTCCCCCTCGACGTCGACAACGTCACTTTCTCCCTCAACCTGATCGACCAGCTCGCCAAGGAGGAACGTTTGCTCGAGATCAGGAACAGGCGCCGTCTCCACCGCACCTTGGAGGAATTCGAGCAGAGCATCGAGGCGGCCCGGGAGGTTGCCTCCAAAACCATCAAGACGGCCCAGGAATCCATCCAAAAGATTCTTCAGGAAGAACAACGCAAGCTGAACGAATCGCTGGCCGAGGTACAGAAAAGCCAAGGGTCCATGACCCAGGGCCAGTTCATGCAGGTTCTCCAGACCGAGGGCGCCAAGCTGCAGAAAAACCTCGAGAGAAGGCAACGCGAACTGCAAAGGGAAACCAACACCAAGATCAAGGAAGCCGAACGAGCCAGGGATCTGCAAATCGGAACAAAACAGAATTCCATCAAATTCTTGTCGATTCTACTGCCTCCCATTCCTCTTCTCCTGATCGCAATCTTCGTATTCATCAGGAAGCGCTTCGCCGAAGTTCAAGGAAGCGTTGCATCCCGTATCCGGTCCTGATTCCACGCTCCACTTTTCAGCATTCATCAGACTCCTGAGACTCATGAACGAAACAATCAAAACAATCGCCTTCGGCGCAATCGCAGTTGTAGCGCTGATTCTTTCCTACCTTACTTCCCAGAAACCGGGCGATCCCGCCGGCGAGGATAGCAAGATGGGACAAGCCCTCTTCGAGACCTTCGATCCCATGGCCGCAACGGGGATTGAGATCGCCGAGTTCGATGAAGATTCGTCCGACGCCAAATCGCTCGAGATCGTAAAGGACGTCGCCGGGTGGGTCATCAGGCGGCCTGGTCGGCCCGACTACCCAGCCAATGCCGACAACCAGGTCAAGGATGTCTCGACGATTCTTTTTGACCTCCGTATTTTGGATACGGCGGGAGACGGAGCGGGCCAGCATGCCGATTTTGGCGTTCTGGATCCAAGCCAGGCAGTACCCGGAGATCGCGGGATTGGAAAGATGATCGCCCTCAAAAACGACAAAGGCTCCCCCTTGGCAAGGCTCATCATAGGGAATGAAGTCGAGAACCTGCCTGGCACGCACTACGTCCGTAAACCCCAGGAGAACACCGTCTTCATCGCCGAGGTCCAAAACGTAAACGACGTCTCGACCAAGTTCGTGGACTGGGTCGAGAGGGACTTCCTCGATCTCGACAAATGGAACATCAAGCGAGTCACCTTCGATAACTTCGAGATCAAGGAGGGCAAACTCGTTCCCGCAGCCGTGCACACCCTCGACTACGAAGACTCGGCTTGGAAACTCTCCGGTTCCGCTCTGGGGGCACAAGAGGAACTCAACAAGGACAGACTCGACGAAATGAAGGACGCCTTCGACGATCTGGAGATCATCGACGTGGAAAGAAAACCGGAAGTCCTTGCCTCCAGCCTGCTCAAAGGCAACGAATTCGTCGACGCCAACAACCGTGAGGCGCTTGTACAATCGGCATCCTCCCTTGTGCAGAAAGGGTTCCAACCGGTGAACGAGCTCGATGCAACCGGCAAGCCCAAGGCATACCCCAACGGCAAGCCCATGCTGAAGGTTGTCTCCGAAAAGGGAGAGGTCCGGGTCGGCATGAAGGACGGCGTGGAATACGTTCTGCGCTTCGGACAAACCTATCGCGGTCCCGAGGATGAGGAAAACGCAACCGGAGACAGTCGCTATATCTATGCCTTTGCCCGGGTCAACGAGAGCCTTCTGGATCCACCTGCCCTCGAAGCGGTGCCCACACCCTTGACCGCGCCCGACGTCAATGGGACCGGACCCACGGATTCCAACTCAACCCAAGGCGAAAAGGGAGACCAAGGGGACAAGGGAAAACCACCTTCCCTCAAGCCGCCCGGTCCTCCGCCCAATTTCACCCCACCTTCCGCCCCTCCAACCACCCCCCCTTCCCTTCCAGCCGGTCAAGTCGCAGTCGCAAATGAAGGGAACGCAAGCATGCCGGTGGACGATTTCGCGGTCAGGAAGGCCCAAAGGGAAGCTGAGATTTCCCGGGTCAAATCATCGAACGCAAGCAAACAGAGCGAGTTCGATCAAAAGGTGGTCAAGGCGACAGAGCGGGTACAGGAGCTCAACCAGAACCTAGCCGGTTGGTATTATGTCATTCCCAACGAAGTCTACGAGAAAATCCGCCTCGACCGAAGCGATTTCGTCAAGCCTAGGGAGAAGGAAGAAGAGGCCCGACCCGAGGAAGTAAAGGCTTCCCACATTCTCATTTCCTATAAGGGAGCCGATCGGGCTGATGCCGACGTCACCCGAAGCAAGGAGGAAGCCAAGGCCGAGGCCGAGAGGATTCGTAGCCTTATCGTGAGCGAGGGCGAGGATTTTGCCGAGATGGCCCGCAAGCATTCAAACGGCCCGAGCAAGACTAAGGGGGGCGACCTCGGCAAGTTCAAGTTCGAGGTCATGGCCAAGCCCTTTTCCGAGGCTGCCTTCGCCCTTGAGGTCGATGCGGTCTCCGACGTTGTGGAAACGGGCTTCGGCTATCACGTCATCAAGAGGACCGAATAGGAAGCTTGCTAAGGTTGGTTCCCTCACCAACCATTGAACCTTTCCCGCTCGGCTTTTTACCTTTCAAGGCCCATGCCGTGTGGGTATTATGGATTATTATGCCTTTGCCCTTTCTAAAGAGGAAGAAAAGCCCGCTCTGGGACAGGATTCATTCTGATGACGCAACCCGTCTGCGTCTAAAATACGACACCTACTACCATGTTTTCGAGCAGCAAAAAGGAACCCGCGTCTTTAAGGATGGGAAGGAATTCGTCATGCTCTCGAGCAATGACTACCTCGGCTTGGCTCACCACCCCAAAATCAAAGAGGCGGGCAAGCGGGCGATTGAAAAATGGGGCAGCAGCACCACCGGGGCCCGCCTTGCCAACGGAGGCCGTATCTTTCACCGGGAGCTGGAAGACAAGCTAGCTGATTTCCTGGGAAAGGAGGCCTGCCACGTCTTCTCCGCCGGCTACTTGGCCTGTGCCTCCGCGGTAACGGGCTTCGCGGATCGCAAAGACATGGTTTTCGCCGACAAGAATCTTCATTCCTCCCTTTGGAGCGGAATCAAGCTCAGTGGAGCCAAGTGCGAGCGCTTTGCCCACAATGACCCCGGCCACCTTCGTGAAATCCTCGAAAGCGAGGAAGACTCCGTGCATAAGATTTTCGTCTTGGAAGGGGTTTACTCCATGGAAGGACATATTGCCAATCTCCCCGATTTCGTAAAACTCGCGGAGGAATTCAAGGCCTTCGTCGTGATGGACGATGCCCATGGATTCGGAGTTCTCGGAAGAGAGGGCCGGGGAACCGCCCATCATTTCGGGATGACCGATCAAGTCGACGTCATCTGCGGAAGCTTCTCCAAGTCGCTTGCCGGGGCGGGAGGATTCGTGGCCTCGAGCAGGCAAGCCATCGACTACATGAGGAGCACCTCCAAGCAGACGATTTTCTCGGCCGCCCTATCCCCCGCATCCTGCGCCTGCGCCCAGGCCGCGCTGGAGGTCATGCAGGACGAACCCCAGCACCTCGAGCGCCTGCTGCGCAACCTCGGACGCTATCGTTCCATCCTCGAAGGGCTGGGACTTGATACCTGGGAGAGTGAAACCCCAGCCATCCCGATCGTCCTAGGGGAAAAGGAAAAGGTCTACTATTTCTGGAAGGCTCTCCTTGAAAAAGGAGTTTACTCGATCATCTCTATTGCCCCTGGGGTTCCACCCGGTAAGGACTTGATCCGCACCGCCATATCCGCCGGGCACACCGATGAGGATCTGGATCTGATCGAGGAGGCCCTAGTCTACGCAAAATCACGAATTTGAAGGATGCCAGCCAACGTTCTTCGGTAATAACGGCACTGAAATGACTTTATCCGTCGAGCATCCCGATGGCATGCAAGAGTCAAACAAATTGGGGTATGCATTCTCAATCTGCAGAAGCTATTACTCGTCCATCGATTCATTGATTGACGATATCGAATCCAACGGCATCGACAAAAGAAACGTCTTGTTCGTTTCTTCTCAGGAGGCGGAGAGTGAAACGCTTTTCTACAGGGGCTGCGAGGTCAGGAAGGTTACCTATTCCGGACTACACCTTACCCAGGCAATTTTCTTATCGGAGAACCACCGTGATTACGAAGGGACCAGGCATTGGTTCCTGCTTCCATCCACGGTCAGGATGGGAGCGGGTTTTCACAGTGAAGTCACGTCCATGCTGCGATCAGTGGATTTCGATTTCGAGTGCTTCCCAGTCCTTAATCCGAAAGTGAGCCCGACAATGGACATGGCCGTGGTAAGCCTCGACCACATCAAAGCTTTTGGGGAATTCCTCCAGAAAATCAAACTCTCCCATTTCAACGACGAGGATTTGGTGGAACTGAAAAGGAATTTGATTCTATCGGAAAATCTATTCTTGGGGATCAATCATCCAATGGAAGTCCAGTGTAAATCCAACATCAAGGCCATACTTCCGGACGGAGTCGCGCCCCCTAGCAACTTCATGATCAATTCGATCGACGAAGTTGAGGTGGAGTACCGTAAATACAAGAGGAAAAAATTGAAGCAAAGCCATTTCAAGCCGATAAACCTGACCAAATATCAGCGAACCCATCGCGGTTTGAAACGAATAGTCATGGATTGCGACGGGGGATTCCCCGACCCCTAAAAACAGCAAATCTTTTCTTTCCTCGGTTCTCAGGAAAAAATCGTCCAGGGTCTGGTCAAAAGACCGAAAAGCAACATCCTCTTGTAAAGTGGCTTGTCACTCAAAGCTTGATCCCGCCGGATGCTTTCCCCCCATCGATCGAGAAAATACTCGGTGTTTCTCAAGTTGTGGGTTTTCCTTCCTTCACTAGCGCACTTGACGTGATCCACCACGCTATCGTGAACGACGTAATTGGAATATCCCTGCGAGGCCAAGCGAAGGCAAAGGTCGATATCCTCACATCCATTGAGGAAGATCTCATCAAACCCACCCGCCTGCTCGAACAAGGCAGCCTCCATGACGCAGCAGGCGGCGGTCACGGCGCTCCATCGCCTGGTTTCACCCTGAAAGGGTCTGTGAAGGAAACCCTGGCCATAATGTCTTGGTAGACCGCTAGGTGAAAAAACAACACCCATGTGGTCGTAACGCAGTGAATCCGACAACCTCTGGACGTTTCCAACCAAGCCCACCTTTTCTCTTTCCCGAAAGACCTTCAGCATGGGCAAAAGCCAGTCTCCCCGGACAAATACGTCGTTATTGAGGAGGCAGAGGTATTCGCCTCGAGCCTCCCTTGCCCCCAAGTTGTTGTTTCTGGCAAACCCTCGGTTCTCCTTATTAAGAATAATACGGTAGGGCTCCCCCAGTCCCTTGAGGAATTCCACCGTGCCGTCCGGGCTGGCGTCATCGATGACAATGACCTCGTAATCGACTTTACCGGCGAGGGTTTCAGAAAGTTGATCCAAGCAACGCCGGGTGTGCTCGAGCTGACCGAAGACGGAAATGATAATGCTTACCACCGGGTTGCCCATGATCTCTTGGTAAGCTTACCGAATTCGGCCCGCATCTCCCGTGCGGTACGTCGTACGTCGAACGTTTCGCGCGCCCTTGCGCAGGCAGCCTCTCGAAGCGGCATGAACTTTTCCGGTGACGAATGGAATTCACATAGTAGGGATACCCATGGACCGAGGTTTCCAGGATCCAATGAATAGCCTGAAACCCCGTCCTCGATCGCCTCCGATGCACCCGCCTTGTTCGAGGTCAGAACCAGGCAACCAGCCGAAAGAGCTTCCGGAATGACGTTGGGTATGCCGTCCCGATCTCCGTTTTTTGCCACGACCCCCGTGAACAGAAAGACGTCGCACTCGAGAAAGGCGGCTCTCGTCCGTTCCTCGTTTCTAGCGCCCACAAAAAATACCTTTCCCGCCAAGCCCATTCTTTGGCTCTCTCTTTCCAGAAGTCTTTCGAGGGGTCCCGAGCCGATGATGCGCAGACGAAAGGGCAGGCCTTCGGCCTCAAGAAGGCAGGCTAATTCGAGCTGTTGGAAGTAACCTTTCTTTTCAACCAGTCGACCCACGCTAAGTAGCTCAAGGCGAGAGGCGGATACCCGCTCGAACGAGTCTCTCTTCGGCCAGTGACCAAGCCCCCTTCGAATCAGTTTAATCCGACCCGAATCAACTCCCATTTGGCTGATCCTGCGAGCGGAGGAGTATGAGGTGGTTCTAACCAGAGAAGCTTCCTCGAACTTCAGGGAAAGCAACCAGTCCCCTCCATGCCTGAAAACGTCATAGGCATGGGCCCCCATGGAAAAGGGAATGTCCGTGAGCTTGCTTATGCCGAGGGCCGCAGTTGCGGGCATGGTCGCCCAAACGGCATGAAGAAGAGAGTATCCCTCCCTCTTGAACGTACTGGCCTCGACAAGCGCAAAACCAAGACCGAGAAAAGTCTCGTTCCAGTTCTGCAGGTTCGGGCAAGGCCTGGACCATAGAACGCTCAATATTTCTACGAAAGCCCGCGGCTTAAGAAACGCCCATAAAGGAATCCAGAAGCAGAGCGTCCATAGCTTGAAGAGGCGGAAGCGGCGAATTCGAATACCATCCCATTGAGCCTTTCCTTTCCAAATCGAATGAACGACTGGGTTGAAGCCCTGATCACCCAATGCCTTCAGTTCGCGCCGAACGAAGGTCTCGGTCGGGCGAGGAAAGGTGGCGTATAGGAAGGCTACCTTACCCGACACTGCATACTAGCGGCAAAGGAGGCTACCTCAGCCGTTCAATTTTCGGGAACGTACTTGACGAACCGTGGGGTCGTTTCCGCCTCCGCTTCCTTCTGGCTGGAGCCATTGCTGGAAGTGGACGAATTCCGGGTGCCCTCATGATTTCCCGCCTCAACCAAAGGGGACGATTCCTGGGCATCGATTACGGGGTAGTAGTCGAAGGCAAGCTTGATTTCCTCGGCATTTGAAGTGCGCTCGTCCCCGACGGTAATCTCGCCCTTAAAGCATGCCAGGGGATGGCGGATACGGTACACCCTGACCTTGAGGGACAATTCGTCCCCGGGTTTGCAAATCCTGCGGCATTTGACGCCATCGCAGGAGGTAAAGAAAATAGTGGAGGGATCAACCTTGGAGGTGAGGGAGGAGGATTCACCCTTGAGGAGGAAAAAAACGCAAAGTTGCCCCAGAGCCTCGATCATGATGGAGGCCGGAAAGACGGGATTCTCCTTGAAATGCCCCTCTAGGAAATACTCGTTGCCTGAGATCCGATAAGTTCCGGTAGCCTCGTCGCCGTCGATCTTGACGGACTCGAGAAAGAGGAAGGGTTCGCGATGGGGCATCAAGGATGCGATTTCCTCGATCCGGTAGGTCTTGGACCTAGTAGGGGGTTTCTCGCCCTTCGCCTTGGCAGAAAGATAGGCCTTTACGTCCCCAATAGTCCGCAGGTCCCGCAGTTCCTCGTTGTCGATGCTGACCTGCAGAGTCTGCTCGACCAGCATGACGATTTCAAGCATGGTAAGTGAGTCCATACCCAGGTCCTCGTACATGCGCATGTCATCGTCGCTTTTGGAGAGAATCTCGCGCTGTTCGGGCTCGAGATGACGGTCGATAACCCCCATGACGATGGTCTCGATCTGGCTGATGTCCTTGTCTTGACGGAAAGCCAAGGCTGCCTCATAAGTACCCGCTGGACAGCGCTTCAGAAGATCCTTTAGGTCATCCTGGATGGAATCTTGGGATTTTGTTTCCATAATTTGGGGAAATTGAGAATTATGTTTGTCCTTTCATTAAATTGCCATGATGACAATTGTACAACCAATTAATTCCTAACGACTTTATGACTATCTCCGAAGAGGAAAAGAGGAAAGTTATCCTCACCTGCGCCCAGCCGACCGGTAAGTTGACACTGGGTAATTATCTCGGTGCCGTCCGCAACTGGTCGACCATGCTGGAGAACCACGAGTGCTACTTCGGCATCGTCGATCTGCACGCAATCACCACCCCCACCAAACCAGTCACCCTCAGGCAAAACGTATTCGATTGCGTGGCCCAGTACGTCGCCTGCGGACTGGATCCTGAAAAATGTCACCAGTTCGTCCAGTCCCACGTCGTCGGGCATACCGAACTCGCTTGGATTCTCACCTGCCTGACCCCAATCGGCGAGCTACAACGCATGACCCAGTTCAAGGACAAGGTATCCAAGCTCGGCTTCAAGGCCGCAGAGCAGGAGGGAGAGGAGATCAAATTTACTCACGATGGAGCAAGAGCCCAGGCATCCATTAACGCCGGGCTGCTCTGTTACCCCGTCCTTATGGCCGCCGACATCCTTCTCTATAACGCCGACCTCGTTCCGGTGGGCGAGGACCAGCGCCAGCACATGGAGCTCTGCCGCGACTTAGCCCAGCGCTTCAACCACCAGTTCTCCGAAACCTTCGTGGTGCCCGACGCCTACGTTGGAGAGACCGGATCCCGAATCATGTCCCTTGCCGACCCAACTAGGAAAATGTCCAAGTCCGACGAAAACGAGCGGGCCACTCTCTACATCCTCGACGAGCCCGGGCAAATCGGAAAAAAGATCGCCTCCGCTGTTACCGACTCCGAAGCGGTAATCCGGGCCTCGCCGGAAAAACCCGGAGTATCCAACCTTCTTGCCATTCACTCCGCCCTTTCCGGGCAAACCATTGTCCAACTGGAAGAGCACTTTGCGGGCAAGGGATACGGCGTCCTGAAGGAGGAGTTAACCGAAGTCATCACCGAGTCCCTCAGACCAGTCAGGGAGAAATATCAGGAACTCATTCAGGACAAGACCTACCTAAGTTCCGTCCTTGCCCAAGGGGCGGAGGCCGCCCAGAAACGAGCCTACAAGATCTTGTCGAAGGTCTATCGCAAGATCGGCCTCCCCGACCGGAACAGGGGCTAGCAAAAGCCTCCCTGGGAATGTTTTTCGCTTGGTTCTTTCGTGAAAAAAATCAATAAGTACTACTCGTTGGCGAGATGGTAATGGAATACGGAGAAAACGACGAAGCCCAGGATGGGGTGGCGAAGTGGCCCTTTTACCTTTCCGCCTTTTTCATCGTCGGCTTGGTTTTGGGTTTCGCCTATCTCCACCTCGAAAAAGACGGCGTCCTCGACCAGTGGCAGATTACCACCTGTATTCTCGCATCGGCCCTTGCTTCCATCCTCGTCTTCATTCCCCACCTGCTTGACCGGTTCCTCTACCTGGTTTTCGATCCCGCCAACCGCAAGGACGAGGAGTTACACAGAAAGACTTACTTCGACATCAAGGAGATGAGGGGCGACCTCGAGACGCTTGCCGTCAAGGTCGACAAGGTTCCATCGGTCGTCGACAAGATCTTATCAGACTCCTTTTCCACGGACAGCGACAAGGAATCCATCTTGGGAAGGCTATCGAGTGAACTGGAGGAAACCAAAGAGGAACTCTTGGAGAAATTTCGAGCCCTGCAGGAAATCACCGAGCAGTCTCCCCTACTGCCTGAGCCCGACCCGGCGATCGTCCAGGCAAACGAGTCCATCAAAAAGCTAGGGGTCTCCCTAAAGGGATTGGCCGAGCAAGTCGAGAGCCTGCAGGCCACCGTCGATCAAATCCCTACCGAGATCCCTCAAGCGGTCCAAGCTTTGCCGGATGAGATAACGGAGGAGGACCCCGCTGAACAGGAAGAAGAGGATCCGGCTATTCCCGAGCCCGAGGAAGAAATGCCGGAGGAAGATGAACCGGAACCCGAGGCTCAGGAAGAAACCGGGACACCGGAAGAAGAGGACCCGGAAGCTGACGAGGATGAGGAAGCGGGGATTCACATTCCAGACGAGGAAATCCTAGAGGAAGAGGCAGGCGAGGACTTTGAGGACGAAGTACCCGATGAGCCTGATGACGAAGAAGGAGATGACGAGGACGGAGAGCCTTGGGAAGACGATTCGGAGCCACTGAAAGATCCGGTTATCGAAAGCGTTGGCGAAGAAGGCGAGGAGGAACTCGCCTTGGACCTACCCGCTCCCGAGGAGACCCTCCGTAAAGTCGATGCCCTCTTGGCCGATGGGGCTGAGAAGGCGCCAGCCGTAGAATCTACCGAGGAGGCTAAGCCCAAGTCTCCCTCCGGCGGGACCACCTCCGTGATAGCCAACGTCATGATAGGCATCGGCAACAAGCCGTACCTGCGGGGGGAAGGAGCCGGTCTTGACTGGGATGAGGGCGTGCCCATGAATTTCATCGAAATCGGGAAATGGGCCTGGACCCCACCCCGCAAGAACGCCGCCCTTACCGTACAGGTATTCCGCAACGACGAGGACGCGGACAAAGGGGGGAAGATCGAGGTCAAGTCAGGTGAACAAATCGAGATCACCCCCGATTTTGGCTAATCCTTCTCAAAGTCCGGCAAATTAGGCTTCCGGGTATGGTCTAACCCAAGCTCACGGATGGATTTGGACAAAATCCAGAGCTTATCCTCATTTTTGGAAACACTCTTCCACCAATTGGTTCTTTTTTTTTCGAGAGTACTGGCAATCTCTACGACTCCGACACAAAATCAATCCTTTAAAGAGAACCTCTGACTTAGGACGCCGCGAGAAGAACCATTGGATAGTCACCCGCCCGCACCAAGCCTTGGATCAGTTCCTGCACCCGGGGCTTGTCTTCCTTATAGGTGACCCCCATCCAGGAGCAACTGGCAGGGCGGACCGAGACTCGACCCGACCCTTCCTTGATCCATTCGTCCACCGCGGCGGGCAGGTAGAATTCGGATTTGAGCGGGTCGGGCATGGTTTTGAGAAAGCGTGAGAATCCGTTCCCAAGCCGAGAAAAGGCATTGGGAGGGAAGGCCCAGACGTTCATGGAGGTAGTTTCTTCCCCAGTTAGGGAAAGGACTTTCCCGGCGGGGTTTCGACCCTTGATCTCAGTTTCTTGAGAAATTTCCGTCCATTCCTCAACCGATTGCAAATAGCCGTTCTCGGTTTGGCAAATCCCCCGGGAAACCGTGCCGTGTTCGGAGAGGGTCTCGGACAAGCGGAAGCCGACCATGGCGCACTCCAGCATTCCTTCGGGCGATGATTGGTCGGAAACGGCCTTCATCAGCTCGGTGAAGGTCTCGGCTCCGTAAAAGTCATCCGCATTGATCACGGCAAAGGGGAACCCTTGCAACGCATCCCGGGCCGCCCAGACGGCATGTCCCGTGCCCCACGGCTTATCGCGACCCGGAGGGCAGACGAACCCTCCTGGCAAATCGTCCTTGTCCTGATAGGCATAGTCCACCTCCAGAATGCCTTGGTATTTGCGGCCGACTTGATCCTCGAAGTCTTCCCTCATTTCCCGACGGATCAGGAAGACGACCCGAGAGAAACCGGCTCTCTTGGCGTCGTAGATTGAATAATCCATCAAAGTTTCACGATTCGGGCCCACGGGATCGAGTTGTTTGAGACCGCCGTAGCGCGAGCCCATGCCGGCGGCAAGGACGAGAAGTGATGTTACGTCAGAAATCATTTTCAAAAGAACGGGAAAGGTAATCGAGAAGTTCGATGGCAAAGACCGCCTCCTGGCCTTGGAGAAGGGTCAGGATTTCGGCCGCCCGGGCATGCCAGCGCACACCGAGTAAGGCACCGTCCAGGGTATCGAAACGGCCCTTGGCGAGAAGGCCCCCGATAATACCGGTCAGCAGATCGCCCGAACCTCCCCGGGCGAGAGACGAACTGCCTCCCAAACAATGGATGCTCTTATTCTTAGCATGCACTTGGGTATGAGGACCCTTGAGGACAAGGACGCTTCCCCTTTCCCGAACGTACTCTCTCGGGTTCAAACCCTCGGAGATACGCTCGAATTCACCGGCGTGCGGTGTAAGAACAAGCCGTTCGGGGGATGAAACACGGTTTAGAATTTTCGGATTCAAGGCATCGGCGTCGAGCACGGCCGGACCCTCGAAAATGGAGAGGGTTTCGCGAACCAAGGAATGGGTTTCTTCTTCCCTCCCAAGGCCCGGACCGGTGGCAAAGGCCGTGGCCTTGGATAGAAATTGCCTGACTTTGCCCAATCCCTCGAGAGCCAAGCCTCCGTCCGGAGTTTCGGGTAGGGGAATCCACATCGCCTCGGGCCTTTGGGCGGCGAAGGCGGGGTGCAGGGACTCGGGGATGCCCACGGTGAGCAACCCCACGCCGGCCTTAAGGGCGGCTTGAGCAGCCATCATGGCAGCACCGGCATAATTTCTCGAGCCTGCGAGGAGGAAGAGGTGGCCGAAGGAACGCTTGTCGCAGACAGCGGGACGCAAGGCCCGAATGGTCTCGATGGCAGAGTCTCTCAGGACAAAATTCTCGTAGTCGAAGGAAGCTGCCTCCGGAGATTCGAAAAAGCCCAAGTCAAGGTAGCGCAGGCGCCCCACTCTACCGGCCACCGCAGAGTGCAGAACGGGAGACTTCACGATCCCCGTGCAGTAGGTAAAGTCCGCCCGCAGGATTTGATCCTCATGTTCGATCGGCTCGTCCCCTGCCAAACCGGTGGGCAGGTCTACGGCGATGCGCACGCCCAAATTTTCCCTGTGGTTGAGGAGGGATATCCAGTTCTTCAGCGGAGAACGCAGGGGCAGCTTGGCCTGCATGCCGAGCAAACCGTCCAAAGTTGCGGAGAAGCCAACCTCCCTTGTCTTTAGGTCAAGAATCCTTTTCAAGTCATCCAAGCCATCGGATTCGGATACGAAGGGAAGTTCCTCTACCCTCTCCCCCGCAGCTTTCCTGAGTTCCTCCAAGGCCCGGATCAAATTGGGACGGCACTCATCCCAAGGGACAAGCGGCCAAAGAACCGCACTAACGTTGGTCGGTAAGATTTCGAGCAGGTGTTTGGTGGCTACCAGGGCGTCCCCTCCATTGTGCCCCTTGCCCACCAACGCGAGGAGACGATCGTGTTGAGGAATCGTTGACCTCATATCCATCCGAAGGGCTTCCGCGACCGCCTTACCGGCTCGGTTCATAGCCTTCCACTCGCCCTCTTCGTCGCCTTCGAAAAAAGATTTCTCGAATGCGAGAGCTTCGGAGCAACTGAGAACGGGATCGAGGGCCAACGAACTCATGAGGAAGAAACTAGAACCACGATCGAAGAGGCTATCGACTCCAGGTGGGTCAGGCTGACGAGGGCGCCGCTTGCTCCCTTTTGGTTCAGCAGAACCGAGCCTTTTTCACTGAACCGAAGGATCGGTTGACCCTGCTCATCGTTGTGCACCTCGCTGTCCAGCCAGCCGAATTCCTCCCCAAACCCGGTACCAAATGCCTTCGACGCAGCTTCCTTGGCCGCGAATCGGGCGGCCAGATGAGGAACTGGATCAGCCTTGTCCCGGCAGTACGCCTGCTCGCCAGAGGTGAAGATCTTGTCTAGGAAATGAGCCCCGTGTTTATCGAGGGAATCGCGGATGCGGGAAACCTCGATCTGGTCGATACCCACGCCCAAGACGTTGGATCCCTGAGGAATGGCGGGTAATTCGCTCACTCGTTGAGCATACGGCGCATGGTTTGAACCGCATCGGCAAAACCGTTGGAGAGGGCTCGGCAAACGATGCTGTGGCCTATGTTGTACTCATATACTCCATCGAGAGTCTTGGCTCCCTCCACGTTCTCGTAGTTGATCCCATGCCCGGCATTGACCCGCAAGCCCAGTGAAACTCCGACATCCATGCCTTGGCGAAGGGTTGCCAGTTCCTTTTTCCTGCGTTCGGGCTCAAACCAAGCTCGAGCAAAGCTCCCGGTATGCAATTCGACCCAAGGAGATTCGATCTGAGCCGAGGCCTCCAGTTGGGAAGTATCCGGGTCGATGAACAAACTGGTTGGGATGCCGGCATCCAGAAAAGCCCGGACGACCTCACGCGAACGTTCGAGGTTGCCCGCTACGTCCAGCCCCCCTTCGGTCGTTACCTCCTTGCGGTTCTCGGGTACCAGGCAGACGCTCTCCGGTTTGAGAGAAAGGGCCAAATCGACCATCTCCGGGGAAAGGGAAACCTCAAGGTTCAGCCTCGTCTTCTTACGCTCGAGATAGCGTTGAACGTCCTCCACCTGAACGTGCCTGCGGTCCTCGCGGACATGCATGGTTATGCCGTCGGCTCCCGCATCCTCGGCCAACCAAGCCATGGCGGCGGGATCCGGTTCGACGAAACCGCCGTGGGTATTGGTTTCGTCCCGGTAACGGGCCTGCCGAAGGGTGGCGACGTGGTCGACGTTGACTCCTAGCAAAATCATGTGAAGGATGCCACACTAGGGACTTTTCACCCGAAACTCAACCGACTTTGCGAGCCTTGGCCGTCGGGAGCTTCCTCCTCCGGGCCAAGCAACTTGCCCAGAAAACGTGGGCGGTGGTGACCAGTGGGCCCCGCTTCCCGGAGAGCCCTAAGGTGTTTTGGGGAACCGTATCCCTTGTTGGAGGCGAAATCGTAGACGGGAAATTCATCGGAGAGTTTTCTCATGATACGGTCCCGCTCCACCTTTGCAACGAGCGAGGCCATAGCCACGGCTAGGGAGATGGTATCGCCCTTAACCAAGCCTTCGTGCTCGTAGGGCAACCTCTTCATGGGCCGGCCATCCACCCGCACGACCCAACCGGGTTCGTCAACCGAAGAACCGGATCCCGAAAAAAGCTCACCTTCCGCCTTGGGCGTGGGCGACCAAACCAGACCACTCCCTGAGGAAACCCGCTCCATGGCGCGCTTCATAGCCAGGCAGGTCGCTCCCACGATATTCTCCGACTCGATCTCATCCACGGAAGCCTCTCCCGAAGCGAAGAACAATTCACCTCGCTCGGCCATACCGAGCACGACGGAATGGAGTTCCTCCCGCTTGTTCTCGTTGAATTGCTTGGAATCGTTCATTTCCGCACAAGACTTGCGGTTGGCCGCCTTGAGAAAGAATTCGGACGGCAAGATGACCGCACCGGCCACCACAGGGCCAGCCAGACAACCACGCCCGGCCTCATCAACCCCGACGATTCCGAGAGAACGCTTGGCCTCCTTGCGATCGTACTTCCAGCGCGGGTTTGGCATGGCGTCTCTCCCGCCTACTTTCGCCACTTGGGGTTCCAGGACTTCTTGGCCGGCGGGGTTTTTCCCATAGCCTCGTAGGCGGTCTTGAAATGCAATTTGCAAAATTCCCCCATTCTTCCCTCCCCGAACTTCTCAAAAAGCCCGACGGCCGCTTCCTTGGCTTGGGAACCCGAACCCTTGGGGAGGATGCATCCGGCCTCTTTTTCGAGTTTCTTCATCTGGTCGAGCCAGGTTGCCCGGGCTATGACCGAGGCCGCTGCCACCATAGGGTCCTCCTCCGCCTTGGTTCTCATTTGCAGGTCGAAACCCGTACCCTCGACGTATTTCTGGACAAGGGGCTGCTTGGTGAACTGGTCGAGCAGTCCCCACTCTGGCTTCCTGAGCTCAAGGGCATCATTGAGGGCCCGACCATGCAGCCAAGCGAGCAGCTTGTTCAGGTTGTTCCCGAACTTGCCGTAGAGTTCGTTGTACTTCAGCATGCCGGTGAAGGCAGTCTTCACGACCACACCCCGGGTCGACGCAATCTGCCTGGCCATCTTCAGGATGGCCCCGTCCGTAATGGTCTTGCTGTCCCGTATGCCAGCCTCCATCCAAGAGCGAACCATGTCGCCGTCAGCTATCACGCAGGCCGTCACAACTGGCCCAAATAGATCTCCCTTGCCGCTCTCGTCGAGTCCGGCGTGAGGCTCGAACCATTCCGGGTTGTTGACCTCCTCGTAGCCAAGTAGGAACTCACCCGTGACTTCGGGTTCGAGAACGTTGGTCACGAAATCCTCAGTACCCTTGCCCTGCACGACGAGTTTCCCGCTCTCGTAGGCCACGACCTTGACTTGATCTCCTTCAAAGGCATGACGGGCATACTGGACCTCCTTGGCGGGCCAACCCCGCGAAGAAAGAGCCTGGCCGAGCTTATCCAGTTGCTCGTCCGTCAACTTCAGGGTGTACATCGACTTCTTCTTCCTTTCGTCTCCTCCGATACTTGAACCTTTGCTTGCCATTAGCACGATATCATTGGAAAAGACTCTGAGAAAAAGCAACCGCCAAGCATGAGTACCGTCATTTTAGAGCATCCCCTTGAGCGAAAGGACACGCTCGAGTCCTTCCGCGACTCTTTGCTCGTCTGGTACGATGAGCATAAGCGGAAACTCCCTTGGCGCTCGGAACCCAGCCTGTACAAGACCGTTGTATCCGAGTTCATGCTCCAGCAGACACGGGTTTCGACCGTTTTGCCCTACTTCGAAAGATGGATGAAGCAGTTCCCCGACTTTTCAGCCTTGGCCGAGGCTCCTGAGGAACAAGTCCTCAAGGCATGGGAGGGCCTGGGCTACTATTCCCGGGCCCGAAACCTGCTCAAATTAGCCAAAGAAGTCGACTCTTGGGAAGGCATCATTCCCGAGGATGCCCAATCCTGGCAATCCTTTCCTGGTATCGGGCCCTACGTGGCCGCGGCCGTTACGAGCATATCCTTCGGTAGCCCCGAGGCCGTCTGCGACGGCAACGTAGTCCGCGTGCTGACACGGCTTTTTGCCCACGGCGAACTTTTCAAGGACGGAGCCTCCGCCCAGAGGAAACTGCGGCCCCTTGCCTCGGATCTTCTCGATACCAGGCGTCCAGGTGATTACAATCAGGCAATGATGGAACTGGGTGCAACCGTATGTCACCGCAAGTCCCCCCTCTGCCTTGCCTGCCCAGTGATCGACCATTGCCGGGGAGCAAAAAACGGAGGAGCGGAAAACTTTCCCAACTTGGCACAAAGGAAGAAATCCAGACAAAAGCTTCGGAGATACTGGGTCGAGTCCGAGAACGGCTTGCTACTCCACTCCGCAGATATGGATTCCGCCCGCTTGGCGGGCATCTACGAGCTACCGGAAAGGCTCCCCAAAAACATGGGGAAGATTGCCCGTAAAGCCGAACATCTCGTCACTAGGAAGCGGACCATCGGACAAGTCGATTATGAAGAGCAAATCTTCGGCGCATCGGCCCGGTACATGGAGAAACATCCCCTCCCCCGGCAATACCGTTGGGTCGCACGGCCCGAACTTGGTGAAATAACACTTTCCGGCCCCCACCGCAAATGGATCGAGGAGATCGGCATGTCTCAAGGCTCGAGTTTACCAAACCTTAAGCAACTCCCCTCTCAGTCGGGCAAGGCCAAAATATCGTAGTGTGTTTGTGACGATAGGTTTTCCATGGTCAGCTCTTCTCTCTTGCCCAGAGGCTCTTCTTCGATTCTGCCGGTTGTTTCCATTGGGCATACTTGACGGGCCCGAATGGATCGAGGTGAAAGTCCGCGATCTCGTAGAAATAGTGCCTGGGTTTTCTTCAAAAACCAAGTAACTAGAATATGTTATTCAATTTCATGTCGTTAAAGATTTACCGATCGGTACGGCTGAATTCGGCGAAACGGTCCATTACCCCGTCAAAAGAGCCATTGGAAAAGAAAATTACCAAGGTCCGGCGGTCGTCGAGCTTGGACTCCAAGTGATCTGCAAGCTCTTCGTTTTGAGCAAAGGCATGCCCCTCCCGACCAGCATCCCCAATGCGCCTGATCATGACCCCGGTATTTATGCGCTTATCGACGGGAATCTTCTCGGCCCGATGAACGGCCCCGAGCAGGACTACGTCGGCGCATGAAAGGGCATCCGCAAAACGGTCTTGGAAGACGTTCGTCACAGCGGTGTTGCTACGCGGTTCAAAACAGGCGACGATCCGATGATCCGGCCATCGGGCCCGCAAGGCTTGCAAGGTTCCCTCTATTGCCGTGGGATGATGGCCAAAGTCGGAAAGGATTACCCGGGAATCTTTCTCGACGAGAATTTCCTGCCGTCGCTTAACGCCTTGGCAGGCGGAAAAATCTGGCAAGGAGGCGGCGGAGAAGGGATCCTCGGGGTCGAGATTCTCCGACTGAGCGAGAACCGTTGAGAAAAAGGCCATAGCCAAGTTGCGAGCGTTAAAAAGGCCGGGCATTGCCCATTCCACGACCTGAATCTCATCTCCGTGCCAAAGCAAGCGGAAACGGCTTCCGTCCTTGTCTTCCTCGAAATCAGCGATACGAAGATCGTTGTTCTTTCCTTCGCCAACAGAAAAAAGAGTGGTCCATGAAGCACGCGGAAGAGCGAGTAGGTTCGGGTCGTCCCCATTGAACAGGACGTAGCCGTCGGAGGGTACTATGCGGAGCAAATGGGAAAAACTACGGGAAACGTCCGCCAAGTCGCGAAAAATATCCCCGTGGTCGAACTCGAGGTTGTTAAGAACGAGAATATGGGGACGATAATGGATGAACTTACTGCGTTTGTCGAAGAAGGCGGAGTCGTATTCGTCACCCTCGATCACGAAGGGAGAACCATCGCCCCCCAGTTCATTGCCCGAGGCAAGATCAAGGGGCACGCCTCCGACGAGGTACCCGGGGCAGGCTCCGACCTGCTCCAGGGCGTAGGCGGCCAGAGTGGTAGTGGTGGTTTTTCCGTGGGTACCTGCAACCACTAAGGATGGTCGACTCCCAATCAGATCCTCTCCAATCAACTGTGGAAGCGAAAGAAAGGGGATTTCCCTAGCGCTGAGAAGACGTTCGACCTGAGGATTCCCTCTCGAGACGGCATTCCCGACCACCACCCGGTCGGGCTTCCAGTCGAACATGGGATCGGCCTCGAAGCCCTCGAACAAGTCAATCCCAGCAGCAAAGAGAACGTCGGACATCGGCGGGTAGACTCCGGCATCGGAACCGGCCACGTCGTGGCCGAGTTTCTTGAGCATAACGGCCGCATTTCCCATCGCCGTCCCGCACACCCCAATGAAGAATACCCTCATAAGCGAAAATAATCAGAAAAGGAAAGATTCCTAAAGCCAAAAACCCACCTAAAGTTCGAAAATATTGCTTTTGTCTCGACTTGAGGCCGCTTTTCCGAAAATCGAAGTGAATGACGGATGATAACCTGAGGATACTCGTGCTGGGAAGCGGAGGCCGCGAGCACACACTTGCTAAGATTTGCTCCCAGAGCCCGCTTGTGGAAAAGGTAGCGGTGGCCCCGGGCAACGGTGGGATGGTCGCCGAATTCGAGACTTTCCCGATCGGAGTGGAGGATAACGAGGCCATCATTGGGCTGGCGAAAGAGGAAGGCTTCGACCTGGTGGTCGTAGGCCCCGAGGTTCCTCTTTGCAATGGAGCCGTGGATGCCCTCAACGCGGTCGGAATACTCGCTTACGGCCCCAATGAATCAGCCGCCAGGCTTGAGGGGAGCAAGGCTTTCTCGAAGGATTTTTTCGCCCGCCACGCAATCCCCACTGCAAAGTACGGGAATTTCAGCGATGTCGAGAAGGCCTTGGAATATCTTGGAACTTGTAGTTTCCCCATCGTGGTCAAGGCAAGCGGGTTGGCGGCAGGGAAAGGAGTTTTGATCTGCCAAACCCTTGAGGAGGCAGAGGCGGCGGCCCGCGACATGCTTGCCGGCTCGAGCTTCGGGGAAAGCGGCAGGGAGGTTGTCATCGAGGAATTCCTCGACGGAGAGGAGGCTTCCCTCCACCTCATTTGCTCGGGTGAAAGCTACCTCGCCCTGCCCATGAGCCAGGACCACAAGAAGGTTGGAGAGGGAGATCAGGGCCTCAACACCGGAGGAATGGGAGCCTATGCCCCGACCCGCCTGGTCAGCCCGAAGATGTTGCGCGACTACGAGGAAACGATCGTTCGACCCACCCTTTCCGGTCTCAAGGCAGAAGGAATCGAGTTCAGAGGCACCCTCTACGTCGGGTTGATGCTGACCGCGGATGGCCCCAAGGTCCTGGAGTTCAACGTCCGCTTCGGGGATCCCGAGACCCAAGTCATCCTTCCCCTTCTGGCAGACGATTTGGTGCCCCTGCTGCTTGCCTCGGCCAGGGGCGACGAACTTCCCGAGAAAGTGAATTTCAAGGATGCTTCCGCGATGGTGGTGGTGCTCGCCAGCGCCGGGTATCCGGAAAGCTACCCCAAGGGCGAGCCCATTTCCGTGCCCGAAGTCTTGCCCGATGGTTCCCAGCTCATTCATGCCGGAACCAAGCTGAACGAAAGCGGAAAGTTAGTTACTGCGGGCGGGCGCGTACTTGGGGCCGTCGGCATCGGAGCCACCCTGCGTGAGGCAAAGGAGAAAGCCAACGAACTTTGCGAATCCGTCCATTTCGACTCCAAATATTTCCGCAGGGACATTGGACGTCGCGAATTTTCAAGGCCCTGAATCGGTTCTCTCTTGCCTTTTTGCAAACAGGAAACGAAAAAAACGCAAGAATGGGGAAAAAGAGCAGAGCCAAGAAGGAGAGGAAAGAGGAGAAAATGGTCGTATTCGTCTGTACGGCCAACGTCTGCCGAAGTCCGATGGCGGAAAAGCTTTTTGAAGAGGCTTGGGGCAAGGCCGGATCCAAGAAAAAAATACGGGCCTTCTCCGCTGGCATATCGGCGATGGACGGCGACCAGGCCTCGGAAAACTCCGTCATCGCATGCGAGGAAGAGGGTCTGGATTTGTCCGACCACAGAAGCGCCGCCCTCACTAGGGCCACAATCGAGAATGCGTCGGCTATTTTCTGCATGACCGAGTCCCATCGCGCCCTATTGCACATGTATTTCGAGGTTCCCGAAAACTCTCCCATCTTCCTCATGCGCGAGTTCGTGGAAGAAGGCTCCCGGGAACTGCCGGATCCATTCGGCCAGGACATCGAGGTCTACCGGACCTGCAGGGAAGACATGAAGAGCGCCCTTCCCTCCTTGCTCGCCTGGATTGAAAAAAACTTATAACCGCACTATAAAACTGATCATGCTTAATCCCGATCCCACTCATACAGAATTCGAACTAACGCTTGACTCACGCCCCCTTTCCGAGCTCGACCCGGCCATCCACTCGGTCATCGAGGAGGAAAAGGTACGGCAAAGAACCCACCTCGAACTCATCGCCTCGGAAAACTTCACCCTTCCCGCCATTATCGAAGCAACGGGCAGCGTCCTGACTAACAAGTACGCCGAAGGGTACCCGGCAAAGCGTTACTACGGGGGATGCGAGCACGTCGACGTGGCAGAGAGCCTTGCCATCGATCGGGCCAAGCAACTCTTCGGGGCCGAGCACGCCAACGTCCAACCCCATTCCGGCAGCCAGGCCAACACGGCAGTTTACTTCGCCATGCTGGAGCCGGGTGACAAGATTCTCACCATGAGCCTACAGGACGGCGGCCACCTTACCCATGGTCACCCCAAGAACTGCAGCGGCATGCTGTATGAGGTCATCAACTACGGCGTCAACCCGGGGACAGGCCAAATCGACTACGACTCGATCCAGGAAATCGCGAGCCGGGAAAGCCCCAAACTCATCACGGTGGGAGCATCGGCCTATCCGCGATCCATCGATTTCGAGAGGATGGGGGCGATCGCGCGATCATGCGGTTCCCTTCTGCTTGCCGACATCGCTCACATTGCGGGCCTCGTGGCCACGGGTCTTCATCCCTCCCCAGTCCCTCACGCCGATTTTGTGACCACTACCACCCACAAGACCCTGCGCGGGCCCCGAGGTGGGCTGATAATGTGCCGCGAGGAACATTCCAAGGCCATTGACTCGGCCGTGTTCCCCGGCAATCAGGGCGGGCCCCTCATGCACGTCATCGCCGCCAAAGCCATTTGCTTCGCTGAAGCCGCCAAGGATTCCTTCCGGGAATACCAGGCTCAGGTAATCGCCAATGCATCCGCTCTAGCCGAATCGCTAAGTGGCTTCGGTTTCCACCTCGTGAGCGGGGGAAGCGACAACCACCTCATGCTGGTCGACCTTAGGCCATCACACCCCGACCTTACCGGCAAGCAGGCTCAGATCGCCCTCGAGGCGGCCAACGTCACCCTCAACCGCAACACCGTGCCCGGGGAAACGCGAAGCCCTTTTCAGACCAGTGGGCTGAGAATCGGGACGCCAGCCGTCACGACCCGTGGCATGAGGGAACCCGAGATGCTTGAGGTCGGGGCAATCATCAACCAGGTTATTTCCTCTCCTGAGGACGAAGGCTCCCTAAAGGGAGCCAAGGATATGACGCTTGCGCTTTGCGACAAATTCGGCTTACCTTATTAAAGTTACGCCAATCGGCGAATGATCTTACTTCCTCAAAACCTAAAATTCATGAATATGAAACTTAGCAAAGATAGAAAGAAGGGCTTCACCCTCATCGAGCTTCTGGTCGTCATCACTATCATTGGCATCCTTGCCACCGTGGCCATCGGGCCCATGGGTGACCTCATCTTCGGCGCATCCAAGGACGCATCAGGAACAAGTCTCAGAAACATGTTCAATAAGCTACAGACCGAGAGTAAGAACACTCAAGTCAAGTGGCCGGGGCAGGAAACCATCAAGTCCGCCCAGGGGTTCGCTACCTGGTTCACAAAAAGAACGTCCATGGACGATGCCGGCATCTGGTTTCTTCCCAATGACCCCGCGCTTGAAGAATTGGATGACGAAAACGTCGAGATACCCCAGAAAGTTCTCAACACGGAAGGTTCCCTTGATCAGGTCAAGAAAGCCTTTGGCTACAACATCGCGGTTCCCCCTACCCCCTACTACACGATCAAGCAACAGCCTCCTTCCGGCCCTTTTCCCATCATGTGGACGAGGGGCCTTGATACCGGAGAGACAGAATGGGGCGATTCTTCGCCTTGGGAAGGTGAGGGAGGACACGTTCTTTTCAGTGACGGCAAGGTCAAATGGTACGAGACCACCCAGGATGAGGAAGGGGAATTGCCCGGAGTCTTCAAGAAGTGGCGCAAGCGCGGTGACGATCAAGACGATTCGTTCGTCTCAGACGTAGGTCAGGCAATTCCCGAGGGTTGGTCAATTCTCAAGCCCGAAGGCTGATTATCCCTCTTATTGGCCCAAGCCTTCATCATTTGAACCGTGGGCAAGAATAGAGTCCGCGGAACCCTTTTCTTTGGTCGGCAAGGGAGAGCTAAAGTCCGTGTAGAAGGCTGGGACGATGCCGTTTCCCTCGCCAAGGGCGCATCGGGTACCGCCTTGCATGGGGATTTGGTTGAACTGCAGGTCTTGCCCCCGAAGAAAAAAAAGGAAGACCGGCGCAAAAACCGGGGCAAGAATCCGAAACCAAGGTATGAGGTCCGTAAGGTGGTCAAGAGGGATACCGTAAATTTCCTCGGTTACCTCAAGAAGGACCTTGGACGTTCCCTCGTACAGGCGGAGAACTCGCGCCTTTTCGTTCCCTTCAAGATTCTCGGCGATACTCGAAGGGGCAGGGAAGGAGACAAAGTCGTAGCCCAGTTCGTCCGTTGGGATCCCCCGGCCCGCATTCCGATGTGCAAAATTATCCGCGTACTGGGGCCGGGCGACGATCCGTTAACCGATCACAAGGGAATTTTGGCAAAGTTCGGGCTGAGCGGAAATTTCCCCGAAAAGGTCGTTCAGGAGTCGAAGCTCTGCCCGGAAAAGGTATGCGCATCGGACCGGCAGGGCCGAATGGATCTGCGCAAGGTCTTCACCCTCACTATCGACCCCCTGGACGCCCGAGACTTCGACGATGCCATCTCCTTTCGTGTACTTGCAAAAGACGCGTTGGAGATTGGAGTTCATATCGCCGACGTCTCACACTATGTCGGGGTAGGTTCGCAACTGGACCGCGAAGCCAAGCGGCGGGGAAATTCCACCTATCTCGTGGGAGAGGTCGTCCCCATGCTCCCCCACCGTTTGTCGAGCGGAATTTGCAGCCTGGTCGAGGCGGAGGAAAGACTGGTCAAGTCGGTCCTTTTCCGCTTCTCAAAAAACGGAAGCTTAATAGGTTCAAAACTTGCCGAGTGCGTGATCAAGAGCAACAAGCGCCTAACCTACGAGCAGGCCATGCTTTTCCTCAAGGAATCCAACTTGGACAGAATCAGGGATGCCAAGCCCCCGCCAAGCCGGTACTCAGGCAACCCGGGACGCCCTCTGCGCGATCTCTCCGACAAGGAGCTGACCGAACTTAGGGGAGCCATCGGCACCTTGTGGAAAATCGCATCCGGGATCCGCAAGTTGAGGATGAAGGGCGGTTCGCTCGACTTGGAGTCCTCGGAAGTCAAGATCTTGGTCGACGATAAGGGCGAGCCCGAGGAAATCAGGCAAAGCGAAAGCGACGAGAGTCATCATTTGATCGAGGAATTCATGCTTTTGGCCAACGAGACGGTGGCCATGGAGTTGAGAAAAAAGAAACTTCCCGGCATGTTTCGCGTTCACCCGGATCCGGATCCCGAAGATCTGGAGGAACTCCGTTCTTTCGTATCGATCTTCGGGATATCATGTGGCGAACTGTCCAGCCGTAAGGAGGTCAACAAAATGCTTACCCTCATCAACAAACATGCTCTCGCCCAAGTCCTGAGGATCAAGTTTCTGCGCAGCTTGAAGCAGGCTTGTTATCGGAACAAGCCGGATGGGCATTATGGCCTGGCCAAGCGCGACTACCTCCATTTCACCTCCCCCATTCGGCGTTATGCCGACTTAGTCGTTCATAGGATCGTGGAGAAGATCCTGCGGCGCCAAAAAATCGGAAAGGCCGACCGCGAAAAGATGGATGGCTTGGCCAAACACTTGTCGGTGACCGAGAGAAACAGCGTCGATGCTGAAAGAGAGTCGATCAAAGACAAGCTCCTGCTCTACTACCGCAGGGACCTCAACAAAATACCACCGGTCAGGCACAAGGCGATCATCACGGAAATCGGCCGCAGAGGCTTCTTCATCGAGCTCACCGATACCCTAGCCCGCGGTTTCGTGCCCATGCGAACCCTGCCCCGCGAACTCGGTTACCGGATCGCCTCCAACGGAGCGGCCCTTGTAGGCAGAAACCCGAAGAACAAGCTCAAGCTCGGACAGGAAATCCCGGTCGTGATAGACAAGGTATTCGTCTCCGACAAGCAACTGGACTTCCGCTTGGGCTAAAGAAACTTGCATCCTTCCCGATCCCCAGCATTTTGCTCTTTGCCATGAACGTGGATTTTCATATTGAACTGGTAAGAATCTGGGGAAAAGCCGTTGAGCTCTACAACCAGGGACATAAAGACGCAGACGGCTTCCCCATTGAGGAGGACTTGCCCTTTCTATGCTCCGTTGGCCTAAACCGAATGGATGTCTTCGACTTTGCCGAGGACTGGGTCCGCGAAGGGGCCCCTGACTTGGCTGCATTCCTGCTCATTCACGAACAAAGGAGAGATTATTTCATCGAGACCCAGAAAGGGAAGGCTTCGGGCAAGACGATGGATTCCTCCGCCCTGCCTGCCAAAAGTGATGAGATCCATGGAATTCGTTGGCTTCCGCGCATCATTCCCAAGGCACGCGCCAAGCTGCGTGGCGAGCTTCCACCGGACACCATGTATTGTTGCGGAGGAGACCGAGGCTTCTTTCGTGAAAACGACATTCATCCTGCGGAATTCCTGCGGATCGTCAAACGGGCCGGAGAAAATGACGCGGAGATCGTCAAGTGGGTCGTTGACCGTACCAAAGGCAAATCCGTACCATCCAACTGACGCGACCATGAATACTTTTGAGAAATATCATGCCTTGGGGAACGATTATCTCGTCTTTGATCCAAGCGGAAGGCAGGAATACTTTTCGGAAGATGAGACGATCAGGATCTGCCACCGCAACTTTGGCTTGGGATCGGACGGAATCCTCGTAGGTCCCCTTCCCTCGGAAAAGGCGGATTTCGGTTTAAAAATCCTTAACCCCGACGGGAGCGAGGCCGAGAAGAGTGGGAACGGGCTTCGAATCTTCGCCCGGTTCCTGCGTGACCAAGGCAAGGTACAAACGGAACCTTTCACCGTTGATACTCTGGGAGGGGTCGTAACCTGCGAGGTCTCGGCAGACGCATCCGTCATTTCCGTAGAGATGGGACAGGTCAGTTTCCACAGCGATACCGTGCCCGTGAAAGTCTCCGGCGAAGCCCGCGAGGTACTCGACGAACCAATTGAGGTCGCAGGCAATTCCCTGCGATACTACGCGGCGACCATCGGCAATCCGCATTGTGTTATTCCCACCGACGAGCTTAGCGAACAAGCGGCTCGGGAACTAGGTCCCTTGCTGGAGAACCACGCCCTTTTTCCCAACCGCACCAACGTCCAGTTTCTCAAGATCTTGAATCGTAACCGCATCAAGATAGAAATCTGGGAACGCGGGGCTGGCTATACCTTGGCATCGGGCAGCAGTAGCTCGGCCGCTGGAGCCGTAGCTCGAAAAATGGGCGCCTGCGACAGCGAGATCACCGTCGAGATGCCCGGGGGTGAAATCGGCTTGGTCATCGACGAAGAATACAACGTGCACATGACTGGGCCCGCGACCAGGGTAGCCACCATGTCCCTTGATGGGGAATGCCTTGAACCTTTTTAAGCAGCCGGCTTGCGGGCCACCCAGAAACGGCATTCGTCGGAGAACTCCCTAACCAAAGGTGACTCTTCAGCCAGACGAGAACGCAGAAGGTCCCTCTCGACCAGAAACCCCGCTTCCTTAAGGTCTCGACGGACTTCCGAGACTTCCGGGACATGAATGAAGAGCTTTCCTCGTGGAGTTTCCTCGAAGCGATCTCCGAAATCAATGAGGCTTTCGTCCTGTTGCCCCTTGCGCCACTTTCTACGCTCGACCGACCAGAATTTCTTCCACTTTGGAAAGGCGCGGTCATGGGAAGTGAAAACGAAACGAGAACCTGGCTTCAGGACTCGATAAGCCTCCCGCATCGCACGAAGCCTGTTTTCCTTCCCCGGGATCTGCATGAGGCCGTTGAACCCGAAAATCACTCCGTTGAAACTGCCTTCGGGGAGGGATAGGCTGGTTGCGTCCTCGACGGCAAAATGGATTTCCGTACGCCTTCTGCGCTGAGCCTGCCGTGCCAAGTCGATCATCTCCCTGGAAAAGTCGGTCGCGGTAATATCCTGATAACCCAGCATCCACAACGAAAGACAGATTCTCCCGGTTCCGCATCCGAGCTCAAGAAGGGGAGCCTCACGATCGGGGAAGGACTGGCGAAATACCAATTCTTCGGATGCCCACATTCCTACCCTCCTGGCAGCCTCCTCGTAGTGTTCGAGTACTGTTTGGCGGGCATAATACCCAAGGACGTCTTGACGACAAACCTCCTTAAACTCTCTTTGCATGCTCAACGACTACTAAGGCCTAGGGACGAGTAACAAGCCAAAAGCCAAGATGACGCTTGCCAAATGGGCCGGAAAATGGTTTTTTAAACGATTTTCCTATCATGAAGGCCACAATTCAAACCCAAGGCAGCCAATTTACCGTCGAACAGGGCGATAAGTTGTTCGTGAACCGTTTTCCGGAGAAAAACGAAGGCGATCAAGTTAAGATAGACCAGGTACTCATGGTCGTCGAGAACGGAAAGCCAACCTTCGGCACCCCCACAGTGGAAGGCGCTTCTGTCACCGCAAAGATTCTTGAGAACAAGAAGGACAAGAAAATCATCGTTTTCAAGAAGAAGAGGAGGCAGGGATACAAGCGCCGTAAGGGACATCGTCAGCATATTTCAGTTATCGAAATCGAGTCCATAGACTTAAAGTAATCCAGCAGGAGATCCGATCATGGCGCACAAAAAAGGACAAGGTACTTCCAAAAACGGCCGGGACAGCAACAGCCAGAGGCTCGGGGTCAAGAAATTCGGCGGGGAATCCGTCTTGGCGGGAAACATCATTCTGCGCCAACGCGGAACCAAATACCACCCGGGGCAAAACGTAGGTTTGGGTAAGGATTTTACCCTCTTTGCCCTTTCGCCCGGCAAGGTTCAATTCGACAAGCAGCACCGTCTCGTAAACGTCGTCGCCGACTAAGCTTCGAGATAACGTTTTGCCGGAATCCACCCTTCCCGCACTCCTCCATACTTTTTTCTCTTTCCCAAGAACAGCCATGGAAGAGGAAGGTTTTCAGGAGGAGGACGAGGAGACTCTGCCCGTTCTCGGTTTCGAGGAGACCCGCGTTTTGGGCTCGCTGATCGAGAAGGAACTTACCACACCGGAATACTACCCGATGACCCTTAACGGGTTGGCCAATGCCTGCAACCAGAAGAACAACCGTCTGCCTCGATCCGAACTGGTTGAAGAGGAAGTCTCCCGTGCCATCGAGGATCTGCGTATAAAGCGACTTGCTCATCGCGTGGACCTAGTCGGCTCGCGCGTACCAAAGTTTCAGCACAACGCAGAAAAGGAACTGGATTTGATCAAAGCCGAAAGGGCCCTCTTGGCCGAACTTCTTAATCGCGGACCACAGACTTCCGGCGAGTTAAACAGCAGGGCCAATCGGATGTTTGAATTTGAGGGCCTTTCCGACATTGAGGAGACCCTTCGGGAAATGGGGGATCGGCGTCCTTCTCTCGTGGGCCAAATGGATCCCTTTCCAGGACAAAAGGAAAGAAGGTGGTTCCACCGTCTCGCCCCCCCTCCCAAAGTGGAAGAACTGCAGGATGGCTCAAGCGTCTACGTGCCGGCTCCAGACCACAGGATGGATCAAGTGGAGCAAATGGCTGAAGAATTCAAGGAATTAAAGGAAGAGGTCGAGGCTCTGCGCTATCAACTGCGGGAGATCTCCGACCAGTTCAAGGACTTCCGCAAGGAGTTCGAGTAACTCGGGCCTATTGCCTCAAGGTTCCGCTCGCGAGTCGTTCCTTGAAGTCCTCGTAAGTCTTTTCGACGCCGGTAAGAAGAGGGGTCGATGCCCGCCATCCCAGAGAATCCATAAGGGCGACGTCCATTCTCTTGATCGGAGTGCCATCAGGCTTGCTCAAGTCATGGGTGATCTCGCCTTCAAAGCCCACCACATCCCTAACCATAGTAGCCAGCTCCAGGATGGTATGATCCTTGCCCGTCCCAATATTCACCCAGTCGGGAGGGTTTTCGGTACGAAGAAGATGCAGTAATCCTTCTGCCAGGTCGTCGGCATGCAGCAATTCCCTCCTCGGTTTCCCCGTTCCCCAAATGCAAACTTCCGGCAAGCGGGCTTCCCTAGCCTCGTGAAAACGGCAAATCAAGGCCGGCAGAACATGGGAGTTCTCGGCATGATAATTATCTCCCGGGCCGTACAGGTTGGTCGGCATGGCGGAATGAAAATCGACCCCATATTGAACTCTGTAGTGACGGCACATTTCAAGCCCGGCTATCTTGGCCAAGGCATAGGCTGAGTTGGTCGGCTCAAGCGGTCCGGTCAGAAGGGCATCCTCCCGCAGGGGTTGATCCGCTTCCCTGGGGTAGATGCAGGAACTGCCGAGGTTAAGAAAACGATTGATTCCGTGCCTCCAGGCCGAATGGATCAAGTTCGCATTGATCATAAGATTCTCCCGGATGAATTCAGCCGGGTAAGTGTCATTGGCGTGTATGCCGCCCACTTTTCCAGCAGCGTTGATGATCACTTCGGGCTTCTCCTTGGCCAGGAAATCATCCACCTCCGACTGATCGCATAGATCAAGCTCCCGTCTTGATCTGGTCAGGACGTCCCAGTCCTCTCCCGAGAATTCAAGGGCCCGCAGGATTGCGGATCCAACCATGCCCTTATGTCCGCTGACGAAGATTTTCGCCATCAGGAAAGATCCGCCTCGGCAAGGGTCTTTTCCCGCTCCGCCAACTTCATGTCTTCCTCGATCATAATCGCAACCAGTTCCTTGAAGGTCACCTTCGGCTCCCAGCCCAATTTCTCCTTCGCCTTGGTCGGATCGCCGATCAGCAAATCGACTTCCGCCGGTCTTTCGTACCTTTGGGAGAAGCCCACGTACTCTTTCCAATCCAAATCCAGGCATGAAAAAGCCTCCATCAGAAATTCCCGAACGGTGTGCGTTTCATTAGTGGCGATGACGAAATCGTCCGGGGTGTCTTGCTGAAGCATCAGCCACATCGCCTCGACGTATTCCTTCGCGTAGCCCCAATCACGCTTCGAGTCCAGGTTACCGAGCATAAGCTTATTCTGCAGGCCCAGTTTGATGCGAGTGGCGGCTCTGGTTATTTTGCGGGTGACAAAGGTTTCCCCTCTTCGAGGAGACTCGTGGTTGAAAAGAATCCCGCTACTGGCGTGAAGGCCATAAGACTCCCGGTAGTTGACGGTAAGCCAGTGGGCAAATACCTTCGAGCAGGCATAGGGGGAACGAGGCCAAAAAGGAGTAGTTTCAACTTGGGGCACTTCCTGGACCTTGCCGAACATCTCCGAGGAGGAGGCTTGGTAGAAGCGAACCTTGTCGACCAAGCCCGCTTCACGAATCGCTTCCAGGATACGGACTGCCCCCAGACCCGTGACGTCCCCCGTATACTCGGGAATGTCGAAGGAAACCCGCACGTGGCTCTGGGCGCCAAGGTTGTAAATCTCGTCGGGTTGCAGGTCGTAGAGCAGCTTGACCAGTTGCACGGCATCCGCAAGGTCTCCGTAATGCAAGTAGAGCCTCGTGTCGTCGACCAGGGGATCCTTGTAGAGGTGATCGAGTCGGTCGGTGTTGAAAGTGGATGCCCGGCGAACGATTCCATGGACTTCATATCCCTTTCCCAGCAGAAGCTCGGCCAAATAGGAGCCATCCTGCCCGGTTATTCCGGTAACAAGTGCCTTTTTCATGATGGGGTCATTCTTACACGAAAAAAAGCATGCGTAAAGAATGCTTGTTCGCTTCGGGCAAGGCTTTCAACGTCGTTGACATGAGGGCGTACACGCTCCATTGTTTCCAAACCGACTTTCTTAGGGGGATTAGCTCAGTTGGTTAGAGCGCATGCATGACACGCATGAGGTCACTGGTTCGACTCCAGTATCTCCCACCACCCTTGAATTCAGTTCAAACCTTTGTTCCAATCAGAAAAGGATACCTAACCCTATTAAGGAAGTTGAGAGTGAAATTCATCACACCTCTCAACCCCGCATTACCTGCAGAACGGAAGAACACTCGCAGTACGATAAATTTTCATAAGATTTAAATTTCTCCTTTGACAATTGTAATGGATAAATTTTCAGTTGTTTCAGTTGCATTTTATGCATTTGAAACTTGAACTTAGGAGGAAAATAAAATCATGAGTTGGTATATTGCAGTTCTACGGAATTACGCTGGATTTAGTGGTCGAGCAAGGCGTTCGGAATATTGGATGTTCACTCTTTTCAATATAATAATTTTGATGATTTTGCTATTCGGAATTTCAATAGTGAGCCCTGAGATAGGAGGCTTGGCGTATATGATTTACGCACTTGGTACCTTAATACCCAGCTTAGCGGTTCTCATAAGAAGGCTTCACGACACGAACAAGTCGGGGTGGATGTGTTTGATCTCCTTAATTCCGGTTATAGGTGGAATCTGGCTTTTGATCCTGTTGGTACAAGATGGAACTCAGGGGCCAAACGATTACGGGGAAGACCCCAAGGCTTAGCCCAACTTATAGAAACAGGTTTTATTTTCAATACAGTAGCCTTATCCTAGGAAGGCTGCAGGCGTTGCTTTTCCGGCTAATAATCAGCCATAGAAAATAGATATCAGTTGATCAATCCCCTCCAAACGTCATACCTTCGTCTTTCATGACGAAGGGAAGGAAATCGCCGCTGGAATGGATCATTATCATCGGATTGACGCTTGTCTTCGCATCGATCTGGCTTCTGGCTCACTATAACCTTTCCCGTGAACCGCCCTATCACAAGGGCCCTGGAAGCGTGGGCTACGAAGAACCCGGCAAGCCCGGAGAATGAGCGGAAGCGTATGCATAACGGGGTGCTCACGCGGGCTCGGTCGGGCCTTGGCCGTCGAGTTTACAGACCGTGGATGGAAGGTAGCGGGTGGGGCCAGAAACAAGGGTTGCATCGAGGAACTTAAGGCCGAACTGGGGCAAGGCTCCCACCTGCAGGTTCTCGACGTATCCGTGCCGGAGCAGGTGGACTCTTTCGCAATTGCGACGATTAACAAGATCGGTTGTCCTGACTTGCTCGTCAACAACGCGGGCATGATCAATGCAAATGCAAAGCTGAAGGACGTCTCGGCGGGAGAATTCGCCCAAGTATTGAACACTAACCTGGGCGGAACCCACAATATGATTCGAGCCTTCCTCCCCGCAATGGAGAAACGGGGACGAGGGATCATCGTTAACTTCAGTTCCTACTGGGGCAGATCAACCGCACCCGAGGTTGGCCCATACTGCGCCAGCAAGTGGGGCGTGGAAGGTTTGACCCGTTCCCTTGCCCAGGAGCTTCCGGCGGGGCTGGGAACCGTCGCATTCAACCCCGGCGTCATTCACACCGACATGCTCCGTTCCTGCTTTGGGGAAGAGGCGAAAAACTATGAGGACCCGACTTCCTGGGCCAAAAGGGCCACGGAATGCCTCGTTGGCCTAAGCCCGGACCAGAACGGCGAGACGATCGTTCCCTGAAGCCCGGGTTTGATCCGAATGGGCTTTTCATCCCTTCACCCTGACTGTATATACTTCGCATGCTTACACACACGGTAATTTTCTGGTTGAAGGAAAACCTCACCGAGGAAGACAAGGGCTTGTTTTTCGACGGTGTAAGAACCCTCTTGACCATCGAGTCGGTCGAGACGGGTTATCTGGGAACCCCCGCCCAAACCCCCGAGCGACCCGTCGTCGACTCCTCCTTCGGTTGCTCCCTAACCGTCGTGTTGCCCGACCTCGAGGCTCACGATCTCTATCAGGCGGACCCGACCCACCTCGCTTTCGTGGAGAAATGCGGTCATCTTTGGGACCGGGTGATTATCTACGACGCGGACTGATCTTCCTTACCGCTCAGCAAACCATCCCCTGACTGGTCGATTAGAAAACGGAACAGGCCGTAGGCAAGGACGATCGCCATGGGGCCGATCACGAAGCCTTGGGGACCGTAAGCGAGTATGCCTCCGATGATGCCGAGGAAGAGGAGAAAGCTCAACCAGGCACCCTGCTCGTGCAGGCGACGTCCCATCCCGGTTCGCGCTCGACTTACCAAGTAATTCAGAAATAGGCAAAGGCCTGCCATGAGGACGGCTAGTTCCGGTTCCCCCCTTGTCCACACTAGTGATGACAAGGGCAACCATACCATGGCGCTTCCGACGACTGGCACCAAACCCACGAAGGCGCCGATGAAGAAAACCGGCAGGAAAAAGAAGCCGCCCACGAAATGAGCCACAAGGCCCAACAGGATCCCTCTCAGCAGAGAAGTAAGAACGGTATCGCTAAGCAACCTGAGGGTGATCTTCCGGTGCAACTGAAACCAAAGACGGACCTCTTCCTGACGGAACCCTCCGACTTTCATCGCTTGGTTGAGAAAGGTAGATCCGTGGGCATAGAGAAAGGAAAGGGCGATCAAGGCCAAGGCCAACTCGGCCACGAAACCACGCGTCCCCTTAAAGAGAAACTCAAGAAAGGTACCGGAAAACTCGTGGGTATCTCCAACGAGGTTCGAAACGAACTGGATGGTCTTTTCCTTGTCGAGGGGAAGGCGGGGATAGATTTTCTGGATTTCACCCACCCCATCGGCGACGCTCGCCAAGAGGGCTGCCCGACCTTTTTCCTCCCCCATGGCAAGGGACCAGACGGTTTCGCTTATCCCCTCCCCTTCTCCTCGCTGCAGAAGAAGAAGAACAAAAGGCGAAAGAAGGACCAGAAGCAGGAGAACGGTGGAGAGCACGGCGCAGAGCTCGGACCTTCTACGTTCTTGGAATTTCGGCAGGTATCGTCTGCCGAGCCTCTCGATGGGGCGATAGAACACGGGATAAGTAAGGGCAGCCAAGGAAACCGCAAAGAGAATAAACTCGAAGAGTGGACGAAAGGTCCCGTAAAGGGGGACGATGAGAATGAGCAAAGCCAGTATGATGAGAGATCGCCTTCTCCAGAGTTGCCAGAAATCGTTCCTCTTCATGGACAGAAGGTCCTCGGACGTCTTGTCTGGCGGGTCGTTTTCGGTCATGTTGCTTATACCTTCATTACTCCCCGTGAAAGGTCTTCGCAAGATGCTTTCTGAGAAACCTCCCGGTATGAGTCTTCTTGCGGGCAAGGGCTTTTGGCGTTCCCTCGAAAACCAGTTTGCCTCCTTTATCCCCACCTTCGGGACCTATCTCAATGACGTGATCGGCCAGGCTAATGACGTCCATATTGTGCTCGATCACGACCAAGGTATTGCCGGCGTCCCGGAGCTTGAAAAGCAGATCCATCAAGCGCTGCACGTCAAGCCAATGCAAACCGGTCGTGGGCTCGTCCAGAAGATAGAGCGCCCGGCCGGACTGCTTGCGGCTGAGCTCGAGGGAAAGCTTGAGCCTCTGCGCCTCTCCTCCGGAAAGGGTATTGGCCGCCTGACCCAGCCTGAGATAACCCAGACCGACTGCCTCAAGGGTTTGCAGCTTAGCGAGAACCGAAGGATGTTTTTGGAAAAGCTCCGAGGCCTCCGAGATTGACATTTCAAGAACCTCGGCAATGTTTTTTCCACGAAAGCGAACCTCTAGGGTCTCCCTGTTGTAGCGCTTGCCCTTGCAGCTCTCGCATTCCACGAAAACGTCGGCCAGGAACTGCATGTCCAGCTTTACCATACCGTCTCCCTTGCAACGCTCGCAACGCCCGCCGGCCAAGTTGAAACTGAAACGACCAGGGGTATAGCCGCGCACGCGGCTGAGCGAGCACTGCGAAAATAGTTTTCGAAGCAGGTCGAAGAGCTTGACGAAGGTGGCGGGGTTGGAGCGCGGGCTCTTGCCGATAGGTGACTGGTCCACCCGGACGGCCTGGTCGAAATGATCCAAACCCTCGATCCCCGAATGAGCCCCCGGGACTTGCTTGGCCCTGTGCAGGCGGTGGGCGGCGGTCTTGGCGAGAATCTCGTTGACGAGCGTACTCTTGCCCGAACCGGAAATCCCGCAAACGACGTTGAGCAGGCCGACGGGAAAGGAAACGTCGATATTCCTAAGGTTGTTTGCCCGGGCGGCCCGCACAACGAGGGATGCGTCGGACGGCTTCTTTTCCTTGGCGTCCTTGCGGACGCCATCACGCCCGGAAAGGAAGGATCCGGTAATGCTTGAGGAGGAGGATACGCACTTGGAAAGATTTCCGGCGAAGATGAGTTCGCCTCCATCTTCCCCTGCCCCAGGCCCGATCTCAAGGAGATGATCGCAGGCCAGCAAGGTCTCGGCATCATGCTCGACCACAATGACGGTATTGCCTCGGTCCCTCAACCCCTCCAGAACCTTGAGCAACCGGTTGTGATCAGCGGGATGAAGGCCAACGCTTGGTTCGTCCAGGGCGTAGGTCACGCCGACCAAACCCATGCCCAACTGGGTCGCAAGGCGAGACCTCTGGGCCTCCCCTCCACTCAAGGTACGATAAGGGCGGTCTAGGGAAAGATAACCCAAGCCGACTTGATCGAGAAAGCCCAGGCGCTGATCCAATCCATTTAGCGCATCCATGACCTGCATGCACGACTCCTCCTTTCGCAAGTCGTTTTCAACAAAAGACTTGGCTTTAGATATCGGTAGAGACAAGAAGGAATCGAATGATAAGCCGCCCAAGGTTACTGCCCGAGAGTAGGAGGAAAGTCTTCCCGCACCGCACGCCTTGCAGGGAGCCCCCACTTGATAGGTCAGCAACTTGGCCCTCAGTCCCTCGCTGGAGGTATTTCTCATGGTCTCTTCAAGATCTCTAAGGGCTCCTGGAAATGGCTGACTCTTGGCCCTGCCTCTCCCGATCCGTAGCTTTAATTCGTATTTCTTCCTCCCGTCGCCATGAAGGAGAAACTTGCGTATTTCCGGGGAAAGTTCGGACCATGGCGTCCTGGGGTCGATCGGAACCTGCTCGCACAAATCCCTAATGATATTCTTTCGCAGGGACATCATTTTCTTGGATCCCAGCCTCCAAGGCTTGATCACTCCCTTAGCCAAGGAAAGCGAGGGGTCCGGAATCACGAGGTTCTCAAGAAAGCTTAGCACCTGCCCGAGCCCATCGCATTTCTCGCAGGCGCCCTCGGGGTGGTTCCATGAGAAATGGCGGGGGGTAACGGTTGGGTAAGTCTTTCCGCATTTCTCGCAGGCGTAACTTTGCGAGAGACGCAGTTCCCGAAAGGAAGACGCTTCCTCAAGCAGGATGAGGGCTCGTTCATCTCCTTCCTTGAAGGCCAACTCCATAGAGTCGGCCACGCGGCTTCTGGTTTTGGGGCCAACCGACAAACGGTCGATCACCAGCTCGACCTCGAGCTCCCTCCCTCGGGTTTTCTCGGGAATCAAGTCACGGTCATCAAGACGCTTGATCTCGCCCTCGATCCGCACCCTCTGGAATCCCCTTCTTTCCAGACCAGGCAATTCCTCCCGAAGAACGGATGCCTTGGCGGCAAGCAAGGGGGCGAGAATAATGGCCCGCTTACCTTCTCCCTCGGACATGATTTGGGCCACGCAGTCGTCCAACGTCCGACGGTACACGGGCGAACCGTCGTCAGGACAATGAGGGCGGCCGGCGGTAGCCCACAGAAGCCGGGCGTAGTCGGCGATCTCTGTGGCCGTGGCTACCGTGCTCCTGGGGCCGGCAGTGCGGGCCGTGGCCTGCTCGATGGCAAGCACGGGGGACAGGCCCTCGACGTAGTCGACGTCGGGACGACGGACTTTTTCGAGAGCTTGACGGGCCTTCGGGGAGAGGCTCTCGACGTACTTTCGGTGGCCTTCTGCCGCTAGGACGTCGAAGACAAGGGAGGATTTCCCGGAGCCACTGACCCCAGTGACGCCGATCAACTTCCCTCGCGGGAACTTGGCCAGGATACCCTTGAGGTTGTTCTCACGGGCGCCCTTGACCAGAATCTCGCCCGATTTCAGCTCACGCTTTCGTTTTTCCTCAACCATGGAAAACTAGCATGATTGAGCGTCGATCCCATGCCAAGCAGGATAAAAAGTTCTTCTCATCTCTCTCACCCTCTATTAGGAAGGAATGGTGAACGAACCCATACTATACGTCAAACAAGGTTGCCCTTGGTGCGTCGATGCCTTGGACTATTTCGCCCGCAAGGAAATCGAAATGGAAGTCGTGGACGTCCGAACCGATCCCTCCAGAATGAACGAATTGCTTGAGATCAGCGGCCAATCCAAGACGCCTACGCTAAAACACGGCGACTTCGTGGTGGCCGACTTCGACCTGGATGAATTCGAGGCGGCCTTGGCCGCAAATCCCCAAGCGGCAAAGGGACTGGGGTTCGGTTAGATTTCCCGGCAAAAGTCCTGGATACGGGAAAGTCCCTTCTCGATGACTTCATCCGAGGTCGCATAGCTCAGCCGGACGTAACCGTCGGCGCCAAATGCGTGACCTGAGACCACCGCAACCTTCCGCTCCTCCAGCAACCGGGTGGAGAATTCCTCCGAACCAAGACCCAGTTCAGAGATGTTGGGGAAAAGATAAAAGGCCCCTTGGGCCCTCTGGCAACTGACTCCCTCGATGGCTTCAAGGCCCTCAAGCAAATTCAATCGACGCCTGTCGAAATGAACGAGCATTTCCGAGACCGCATCCATGGCGCGGTCCCAACCGAGCATGGCCTCGAGGGCCCCGTACTGGGCAAAGGTCGTTGCGTTGGAGGAAGTCTGGCTTTGCAGGTCGGCGACCGCCTTTGCGATTTCGGGGTTCGCTACAAGCGTCCCAAGGCGCCAACCGGTCATGGAAAAGGTCTTGCTGAAACCGGAAACCGTTACGACCCTCTCGGCCGCCTCGGGACCAAAGGAAGAAGGACGGTGATGCTCGGCCCCATCATAAAGAAGATACTCGTAGATCTCATCGGACATGACGAGGAAATCATGCCTGCAGGCAAGCTCCACGATAGCCTCCATTTCGGCTTTTTCGTAGAGGCATCCGGTCGGGTTGGAAGGGCTGTTGAGGATCAGCATGCGGGTCGAGGGAGTGAGGGCATCCTCGATCTGTGCGGGGGTGACCTTGAAACCCTGCTCATCACCCGCAAATACTACCCTGGAAGTCGCTCCCGCCAATTTGACCATTTCAGGGTAACTCACCCAGTAGGGGGCGGGGATGATAACCTCGTCACCCGGACCACAGGTGGCAAGGATGGCTAGGTAGCAGGAATATTTTCCGCCCGGGCTAACCACCACTTGCCCCGGGGATGGCTCGGAAAGAACGCCTAAGGCGGCATACCTTTCCGCCAAGGCCTCCCTGAGTGGAGGAATTCCCGCGGCAGGGGCATACTTGGTCTTGCCTTCGGCCAGGGCCTTGGCCGAGGCCTCCTTTATGAAGGAAGGTGTATCGAAATCAGGCTCGCCGGCTCCGAATCCACATACGTCCTCCCCGGCAGCCTTCATGGCCTTGGCCTTTGAATCCACGGCCAACGTGGGTGAAGGCGAAACGTTACGGGCCCATTGTGATAAGTATCCATTCTTCATATTTCGGAGGGAAACTTAGGGAATTGACGGAGGCGGGCAAGTTCTTTTAACCCAATACTCGATCTAATTCGTGGGGACAAACAGTTCCTGCGGAATCTCAAGCCTGCGACCGAGCCCCTTAGGAGAGAACGATATGGGATCCAGATCCAGTCGAAGAGCGACGGAGAGGACTTCGAAACGAGTATTGGACAAATCGGTGCCATTTTTGCAGTCGAACCTCTTTACGATCCAGGTCGATTCGATTTTCTTGAGACTGTTGAGAATGAATGTCTTGACCGGAACGGAACGGCTCGAAAAAGTCTGTACACGAAGAGGAGCCTCGTAATCGTCGTCAAGAGCGAGTGTCACTCGATTCCAACCAGGGCGAGCCTCACGTACCCATTCAGGCAGAGAAAAAGCATAAATGTGGGCGGGTCTCCCGGCAACCTTTCCTGATTTCTCGTAACGAGCTGCCCAGAAGACGAAGGGCATGAGGATGTCAAAAGGCGTCTGGTTCATGCCTTCAACCAGGGGAAGCAGCAGGTCCTTGTGCTCAAGCTTTAAACTCCGGGAAGATTCCTTCCGATAACGCCAAGCTTGAGGATCGGACGAGTTGTGGAGCAAGATGCTGACCGGCTCCCCGTCTTCCTCGCCCGAATCGAGATCGATCCTGCTTATCCCGTGCCCCAAAGACGGACCCGAGATCAAGCCTTCCCTCGACGACTCATCTCCTCTTCTCGGCATATGTCTGAGCTTGAAGCGAAGGGCATAAGCCTGGTGGTGAACGCTTTGGTTCAGGTCCCGGACGAGAAAACTTCTGTAGCGTAAGAGACGGCGTTCCGCCTCGTCCTGATTCAGGACCTTTGCGAAACCACGAGCAGGGAAAGGACCCTTCGACAAAAGTTGCCCATCTGCAATGGCCAAGAAGGCCAAAATTAAACCAAGTAGGAAGACCTTGGTCATCGAGCTCCTCACGCTATTGCGGAGAAGAGTTCGAGTCCGGGGAATCGGGCGCGGGGGTAATGGGTTGCGGAACCGGAGCGACGGGTGGGATATCCTCGGGTCCTTGGGCGGGAGGAGGTGGAAGCGAAGGTGGTTGGTCGGAAGGGGGAGCTGGCGGAACCGGGGGCAGGGTCGAGGAGTCGGGTCCGGGAACATCGGAAAGAGTACCCGAGCCAGAGCCATCGTCATCCGAGATAACGGGAGTAGTACCGCTTCTAAGGGGGACATCGAAGTCAGCTGCTTCGTTCTGGTAGAGAGCGTAGAGCGCAAAAGCCAAAATGAAGAAGCCTAGGATGCCCCAGACCGTCATCTTGGTCAATTGTGCGGCGGAGCCGGCCCCCAAGACCTGGTCGGCGGCGCCACCACCGAGAGCGGATCCCATTCCGCCTGAGGTTCGCTGAATCATGATCAGCATAACGATGACGAAACAAAGGAAAATAAGGAGAAGCGTAAGGAAAATGATCATTTCGAGAAAACAGAAACATGCTATGATGCCTCTTTACCGCGAAAAAGGCAATCCTCTTTGCGCAGGCCTACGCCTCGAGGGCAGAAAGAATCCTTTCCAGATCCTCCTGATTCTCAAAGGCGAGTGTAATCCTCCCTTTGCCCGATGGACCAGACTTGATGGAAACCCGACGCCCAAGAGAAGCCTCGGCCGCCTCGGCAAGAGGAAGGTACCTGTCCCCATTGGGTCCGTCTGTTCTCCCTGTAATCCCAGCCCGACCGGGGTTGCGGATTTCTTCAACCGCCTTCTCACATTGGCGGACGGTCCATTGATCGCGGACGGCTCGTTTGCCAAGATTGAGTCTGGTCGCCACGTCGGGCAAACCCAAGAGAGCCTTGGCGTGCCCCATGGAAAGCTTGCCTGAGGCCAGCAGGCCCTTGAGCTCGTCGTCGAGCTGAAGCAAGCGAATCAAGTTAGTGACGTACACCCGGCTTTTGCCCAACCGCTCGGCCACCTTGGCTTGGGTAAGCCCAAAGTCTTGGACGAGAGATTGGCAGCCCATTGCCTCCTCAAGTGGATTGAGTCCCTCACGCTGCAAGTTCTCGATCAGCGAAAGACTTGCGGATGAAAGTTCGCTGGCAGACAGCACGCGCGCAAGAATGGTTTTGCGACCCAGCAACTCGTGGGCCCGCCATCTTCTTTCCCCAGCGATCAACTCGAAGGAATCACCCGACCTCCTAACTACGACGGGTTGCAGGAGTCCCTCCGACTTGATGCTGTCGGCCAATTCCCGTATCGCTTCCGGATCGACCGTCTTGCGAGGCTGATGTGGGTTGGGAACCAGATCTCCAAGGGCAATTTCTAAAAGCTTCTCAGCCCGGTCTTCCGCCTCGGGTGTGGGGCGACCGTTACCGTTCGATTCTCGGGAAACTGGCGACGACTTGGTCCGATCCGAATGGGGAGCAGGTTCCTCAGACACTCCAGGACCGCCTGCACCCCCCGCAATGAGGCTTCCCAAACCTCGGCCCAACCTTGACGCCGTTTTCGCCACGACCTTATTTCTGGGGAACGAACAATTCTTTGCCAACGAAGACCTTGGTTGGGTCGCTAATCCGGTTGGAATCGATGATCCACTTGATCTTGGAACTGTACTTGACCGCGATGCTGCTGACGGTTTCACCTTTCTCCACCTTATGGACGAATCCGTTCTTTGGGTAGTCCGTGGAAAATGAGTCCCCCGAAGCACCACCCGGCGAAGGCCCGTTAACTTGGGAAAAAGCCGCGTTCATCTCGGCAATCAGATCCTTGAGCTTCTTGTCGAAGTTCTTTTGCAAGGCGATTTGCTCCTTTTCGCCCTGAGTGGCGCGCCTTTCCAGCGACTGGAGGCGAGCATCCATCTGTCGGGAGAGTCCATGGGCATCTCCCGAGGTCGAGTTCTGGCGCCGGGTAAGTTGCTCGACGGAGACCCGAAGTTGGGCGTTCTCACGTCGCAGGAGCTCCACTTCCGTCCTCAAGCCCGCAAGCTCTCTGGAGACGAGTTCCATATCCTGCTTCATGTTTGCGAACTGCACGTTGACGTTCGCGGAGGCTTCCTGGAAAAAAAAGGGAACGCACCCACAAGTGAGTACAATAAGCTTTAAGAAAGCAGGCACGAACAAGCCAAAAACCTGCGAGAAAATGATCCTCAAGATATCCACCACATCCCTAAACGTACTGAATTCGAGGGCGGAAGCAAGAAATCTTTTAGGTATCTGGTCTACTTTTTTCGAGAAACCATGAGATCCGGCATAGGCTCGGAGGGAAGGACGGTTCCATTGGGCAAATCGAAACCACGCAGAAAATCAGCCGCCGGCAACATCCTCCCCCCCGGTCTCTGCAATTCTCGAACAAGGATGCAAGCCTCACCAGTACCGAGCCAAAGGTTGAACTCCTCGTCGCAGAAAACTTCACCCGGAAGAAGGGTTTTATCCGGTGCCCCGACCAAGCATTCCCCAAGACGGATCCTTTGCTCGTCGAAAGGGAAACTTAAACCTGGCCAAGCTCGGAAGGCTCGAGCTCTGTCGACCAAAACCTGCGAGGGAGAATTGAAATCCATGTGACCATCCTCCTTGCCGAGCTTGCGGCAATAGGTGGCCAGTTTTTCATCCTGGAAAACTTCTTCTGCCCGGCGTTCGAGAATCGGCTCGAGGTTTCTCTGCACGAGGGGTATGCAGGCTTGGGCAATCTTTCCCCTCAAATCGGAACCGGTTTCATGGTGATCAATGGCTATGCGCTCGAAGTCGAGGACTGGACCGGAATCCATCCTCGGGACGACCCGCATGAGCGTGACCCCCGTTTCCCTTTCGCCCATTGCGATGGCAGTCTCTATGGGAGATGCCCCCCGGTAGGAAGGAAGGAGGGAGGCATGTAGGTTGAAGCAACCAAAGGGAGGGAACTCAAGGAACTCACGTCCAAGGATGTGTCCATAAGCCATAACCATGACCATGTCCACCTGCCGAGCTTGCAACCACCGGACGTCTTCCGCACCGGGCTTAAGCGGGTCACGGCAGGGAATGTCTTGCCCTAGAGCCCATTCCTTGACCGGATTCATTCGAACCTTTCGCCCTCGGCCCGACTTTCGGTCCGGTTGGGTCAGCACGGCGACGACGGAAGGGTTGCCTGGTACGCCTAACATGGAACGAAGGAACGGCAGGGCGATTTCATCCGAGCCGAAGAAGGCGATCCTATTCGTATTGCGTTCCATTAATGACTGTCATTCTTTAGCCTGAATAAGGACTTTGGCACAACGAAAATGACGCAAAAAAAGCCGCCCCGGGCGGCTCTCGTTCAAAGGTACGAAAATCTTACTACTTCTTTTCCTCCTTGTACCTGGCTTCCTTCCCGGCAAGGGAAAACTTAAGCGGACAACCAGAGAGTCCGAACTCTCGCTGTATGCCCTTCTCCAAGTAACGCTTGTACTGGTCGTTCAAACGCTCCTCGCGGTTGCAGAACAACTTGATCCGGAAAGGACGGTTCTCAACCTGCACGGCATAGAAGACCTTGAAGCGCTTACCCTTTATCTTGGCCGGAGGACGGTGTTCCCACATGTCTCCGATCAGCTTATTCAGGGATGATGTGGAGATCGACTTGTCCATACGGGCGTCGAGGTCCCGGGCGACCTGGAGGAAATCATCGATCGAATAGCCGGTAGCGGCGGAAACGAAGGAAACGGGGGAATCGGGAAGGAAGAAAAGCTCCTTGCGGATGGACTTGAGGTAACTCTTGCGGAAATCCTTCTCATCCTCATACCCGGGCAAGGGGTCCCTGCGGAAGCTTTCCAGAGCCAGGTCCCATTTATTGACCAAGATGGAAAGAGCTCGGCCTTCCTCGAGGACGTGGTGAGCCATCACTTTGTCCTGCTTGGTCACGCCCTCGCGGGCATCCAGAACGAGGAATACGACGTCTACCGATTCCACCGCATGCTTGGTCCGAACGGCGGAGAAATAATCAAGTGAGGAATCAATCCGCTTCCGGCGCTTGAGCCCGGCGGTATCGTAAAGCCGAAACCTCCAAGGCTCCTCCTGACCCTCCGCCTCATAGTCGAGATCAAGTTCAACAGTTTCCCGGGTCGTACCCGGCACGTCGCTGACGATGAGGCGATCCATATTCAGCAAGCGGTTGCAAAGGGACGACTTACCCACGTTGGGTCGACCAATGAAAGCAATCCTGGTCCGGGGGTCCGAATCATCCGAACGGACGGGTGGAGCGGGAGGAAGCGTTTGCGCAATGGCTGAAACCAGATCCTGAATACCCAGTCCGTGCTCGGCGGAAATAGGGATGGTTTGCTCGAAGCCCAGGCGGGCGAAATCGGAAACTGATTCCGTACGTTCCATATCATCCAGCTTGTTCACGACGAGGAGCGGGGTCTTCCCCATTTTCCTGAACTTTACGGCCAGGGTTTCATCGAGCGGAACGAGTCCATCCCTGCCATCGACCACGAAAAGGAGGAGGTCGGCGGCCAAGATGGCGAAATCGGCCTGGTCCTCTGTTGCCTGCTGGATTTCGGTCGGGGTCATCTCGGGCAACATCCCGATTCCTCCCGTATCCATGAGGACGTATCCCTCCGGACTGTCGGCCACCACTACGTCGCGGGTAACGCCGGGCCGGTCGTGGACGATTGAAATTCGACGCCCGGCAAGCCGGTTGAACAAACGGCTTTTGCCGACGTTCGGTCGACCGACTATGGCAACGCTTTGCGTAAAGCTCATTTTTTGGAAAAGGGAAGGAGAAAAGTTCCTGCCCGTCCTAGACCGCCTCTTCGCTCTTGCCTTCCGAGGCGAGCCTTGCGAGGAAGGACTCCATCCGGTCGGTTGCCTCGACGAGGTTTTCGTAGGAAGTTGAAAAGCTAACCCTGACGTGACCTTTTCCATGCGACCCGAAGGCGGTCCCCGGCACCACCGCAACCTCCTTCTCGCGGAGGAGGCGATGGCAGAAATCCACTTCGTTCAAACCAGTTGCAGCAACCTCGGGAAAGGCATAGAAGGATCCCCGGGGAAGATGACAGGACAAGCCCATCTCATTGAACCGGCGAACCACGAAATCCCGTCGGCGGCAGTATTGCTCCTTCATTCGCTCTACCTCGGGGGAACCATGGGTAAGAGCCTCGATGGCGGCTTCCTGACTGAGGATCGGGGCGCACATCATGCAATATTGATGAATCTTCATCATGGCATCGATCAGCCAATCGGGACCACAGGCAAAACCAACCCGGAAGCCCGTCATGGCGAAAGCCTTGGAAAAACCATGCAGAAGAAGGGTTCTCTCCTTCATGCCGGGCAGGGAAGCCAAGCTGAAGTGCTCGCCCTCGTAGGTCAGTTCGGCATAAATTTCGTCGCTGATTACGATCAAGTCCTTCTCCACCGCGAAATTGGCCAACCGCTCGAGCTTTTCACGGTCCGCGGTTCCTCCGGTCGGGTTGGTCGGAAAGTTTAGCAGGAGAACCTTGCAACCGGGCTCCCAGGCTCGCTCGAAGGCCTCGGGATCAAGAGCGAAGGAATTCTCCGGTGAAGTGCCTACGGGAATAGCCTCGCCGAAGGCCAGAGTAACGCTCGGAGCATAGGACACGTAGCAGGGCTCATGATAAAGAACCTTGTCCCCGGGGTTCAGGATGGCCCGTAGCGAAACGTCTATCGCCTCGGACACCCCGACCGTGACGAGAATCTCGTCCGCAGGATCGTAATCGGGCCCGAAAAAGGAGGATACGTAACGGGAAATTTCCTTTCTCAGGGAAAGAAGCCCGCGGTTGTCGGTATAAGATGTCCGTCCCTTCTCAAGAGCGAAGATGGAAGCCTCCCGAATTTTCCAGGGAGTAATGAAATCCGGCTCCCCGATACCGAGAGAGATGGCATGCGGCATTTCCGAAACGATTGCGAAAAAGTCGCGGATGCCGGAGCGAGGCAACCCCCTTACGTGGTCTGCAACGTATGATTCGGGATTCATAGCCTATGGACTGACCGATGGTTTCTGCTCGCCCTTGCCTTCATGAACGAGAAGATGGCTCTGTTCCTTGTAGGGACGGAGGAGAAAGTGGGTGGCCGTTGAAAGAACGCCTTCGATAGTGGCCAACCTCTCGGAAATAAAGAGTGCAACCGAGTTGAGGTTCTTCCCCGAAACGAATACCAGCAGATCGTAGCCTCCCGACATCAGGTAGCAGGATTCCACTTCGTCGAACTTTGATATGCGGAGGGCCATGCGGTCGAACCCGCCTTCCCTTTCGGGACTGATCTTGACCTCGATCACTGCCCTTACTTTCTCAGGATCGGCCTTTTCAGGATTTAGTATGGGCATCCAGCCCAGGATGGTCTCGTTACTCTTCAGTTCCTCAAGCTCACGCTCTACCTCCTCCTTGTCCCGGCCAAGAATCTTGGCCAGTTGCTCGGGACGAGGATCAGCGGTCTCAAGAAGCAAAGGTATCAAGCTGCTCATAATTGGCCTTATCCTATGAAAGAGAGAGGAATGGGTAAAGAATCAAAGCAGGGAATCCTATTCGCCCAGATACAGGAGAAGATTGAAGATGGCATTGAGGGCAAGGGAATGAGTGATCTTGCCCTCACGGGCCAAGTTCCGCAATTCGGCAAGAGGCACAAGTACGCTCTCCAGTTCTTCATGGGGGTCGAAGGAAGTATCCGAGGTTTTCTCCGCCCCCTCGACCAGAAGAAAGTGACAGCGGTTGGACATGATCGCGGGATTCGGACGCACGGAACCGATGAGCGTGGATTTCATGCCCGTAAATCCGGTTTCCTCGAGCAATTCACGCTCCCCTGCAAGAACCGGGCTTTCCCCCTTCTCGATTACTCCTCCCGGGGGCTCAAGGGAAAATTCCTCCGTGCCGAACCGGAATTGGCGGACTAGGAGAAGCTCACGCGAACCGGTGAGGGCAAGCACGTTGACCCAGTCGCTGGTATCGAGAACGAAAAAGTCCCCCTCCTTTTCGTCGGAGCGTCTGAGAAACCTGCTCTTGCGGACTTCGAAAATGCGGCAGTCCGCATGCAGATCGTCCTGCATCCTCTGCCATGAACTGAGGCCTCCCGTCGTCATTCCCTCAAGTTCAGGGACTGGCTCGCAAAACAAGGCAGGTCGGGATGGATGGATACTTCGGAGGCGTTGGCCCGAGATCGAACTTCATCGTCAATAGGCTTGCCCGTCTCGACCAGAGCTGCCCGCATGCCGGCCGACAAGCCCGTTTCGGCATCCACCCATTTATCGCCCACCATCCAACACTCGGATGGGCTCAATTCTAGCTTGCCCATGGTCTCTGTCTCGAATCGGGACGACGGCTTGCGATACCCTGTCGTATCTCCCGGCAACTCTGGGGCAATACATATGTCGTCAAAAAAATCCATCGGCAAACCATACATTTCAAGCATCCTGAGGTTGCAGGAGCGAACGTCTTCCCAGTCGAAGTATCCGCGCCCGATCCCGGACTGGTTGGTGTGCAGGAAAACCCCATAACCCGCCTCTTGGATTCTCAGAAGTGCTTCCCCCACTCCGGCTATGACTTCAATATCTTCAGGGTTCTTCAGGTAATGTGCATCCCTAATCAAGGTTCCATCCCGATCAAGAAAAACGGCTCGTTTCATTCAGGAGTGATTGAGAATCTCTTCCGGGGAAGCGGTTGCAGTACCTACCTTGCCAACCACGATGCCAGCGGCGACGTTGGCGAACTCAGCGGCTTGCTCGAGGCTCGCGCCTGCGCCAAGCGCAAGGGTCATGCTGGCAATGACCGTATCACCGGCGCCGGAGACGTCGTAAACCTCGCGGGCTGCCGTCGGCATGGTTTTCTCCACTCGTCCTTCCCGAGCCAGGAGCATGCCGTCGGCGCCCAAAGTAATTGCCAGCATGGCAGGGTTGAATTTTTCGTTGATGGAGCGGACGATATTCTCCTCCGGAACCTTTTCCCTGGTAAGTCTCGAGATACCGGCCAACTCGAAAGCCTCGAGTCGGTTGGGGGTAAGCAGATCGGGATTGGAGTAGTCGAGCAGACGACTTGGCTTGGGATCGACGGCGACGAACGGCGAGGCTTCCCTGACCAAGGCGATCAGCTCATTAGTCACGAACCCCTTTCCGTAGTCGGATATGACGACCACATCCGCTTCGCCCGCCTTTTGCCTCAAGTCCTCACCGAGCTTGGAAAGGTCGGGTCGGTATGAATCAGGCGCCTCCTCACGATCCACCCGGCAAATTTGCTGGTTCGAGGCCATGACGCGCGTTTTGCTGATGGTCGGGGCTCCCTCGAAACTAAGAAGCGAATCGACGGCTATATCCTTGTCTTTGAGGATATTCTTCAAGCGGTCTCCTTGCTCATCCCTCCCGAACCATCCGAATGCCTCCACCACGGCCCCCATGTCAGCCCCGTTCAATGCTACGTTGGCCGCGCCACCGGCAACTACCGTCTCGTCCTCCACCGCAAGAACGGGCACCGGGGCCTCAGGCGAAATCCTGCTGACTTCCCCTTTGACGTACCTGTCGAGCATGACGTCACCGACAACCAGAAGGCGAAGGCTCTTGATTCGCTCCAGAATATCTTTCATGAAGGAATTATATGCATCAAGCGACGAGGATTCTCAATTCCCATTTGGCGGGACTGCTTGTTCTGCTTTTGTTTTCCTGCAGGCAAGAAGCGAGCAAGGAAACGAAAGGCCCGATCCCCGGGGAGCCTTTCCGGTTTACCCTTGAGGTCGGAGAGGCAAAGGTGGAAGCTGAACTTGCCGCGAAACCGGAGGAAAGGGAAAAGGGTCTCATGTACAGGAATTCGCTGGCTGACGGAAAGGGCATGCTCTTCGTTTTCGAGCAACCAGGGCCTCAGAAGTTCTGGATGAAGAATACCAGGATTCCACTCGATATCGGATATTTCTCCCCGGACGGAAAACTCCTCGAGGTTCATGCCGCCCAACCACACGACCTAAGCGGAGCTCCCTCCCGTTCGGAAAAGGTGAAGTTCGTTTTGGAGCTGAACCGGAATGGTTTTCGTGAGATGGGAATAAGGATGGGCGACAGCATGGACCTGAAGGAAATTTCCAGGGCCTTGAGGGAAAGGGGTCTCGATCCATCGAAATACGGACTGCCCTAGCCGTTCTCGTAGCCGGAGGGGTTGTCTTTTTGCCAGCGCCAGGCATCGGCCAACATTTCATCGAGGGAAAACCTTGCTTCCCAGCCAAGCAGTTCGCGGGCGAGGGAGGGGTCGGCCCAAGTGGCTGAAACGTCGCCCTCCCGGCGACCGACGAGTTCGTGTTTGATCCTTTGTCCGCTGACGCGCTCGAAGGCGTCTATGACTTCCATCACGGAAGACCCCCGGCCGGTTCCCAGGTTACAGGTAAAGCCGGTTTCCGACTGCTCCAGTTTTTCCACGGCCCGGACGTGGGCATCTGCCAAGTCCATGACGTGGAGGTAATCCCGGACGGCCGTTCCGTCGGGTGTCGGATAATCAGTACCGAAAACCTTCAGTTTATCCAGCCTCCCGGTCGCGACTTGGCATACGTAGGGGACCAGATTATCGGGCGTTCCCTTCGGGTCCTCCCCGATCCGCCCACTGGGATGGGCTCCAACGGGGTTGAAGTACCTTAGGATGGCTGGCTTGAAGCCAGGGCTTGCAGTTGCAAAATCCAGAATGACCCTCTCCATCACGTGCTTCGTTCTTCCATAGGGGTTGGAAACATTCCCCGTGGGATGACTCTCGTTTACGGGAACCTTTTCCGGTTCCCCGTAAACGGTGCAAGATGAGCTGAAGACCAATCCCTCCGTACCCGCCCTGCTCATCTCCTCGAGAAGAGCAATGGAGCCCGCCACGTTGTTTCGGTAATATTTTAGAGGCTCTTTGGTCGATTCCCCAACCGCCTTGAGGGCGGCGAAATGAATGACGCTTTGCAGATCGTCGTGAGCCAGGAAGATTTGCCCGAGAAGGTCCTGATCAAGCAAGTCGCCACGGAATAATTCGACGGGTTTGCCGGCAAGCGATTCGACTCGACGCAGAGACTCCGGAGAGGAATTGGAAAAGTTGTCCAGCACCACCACCTCATGGCCTCGCTCCAGCAGGGCCAAAACGGTATGGCTACCTATGTAGCCCGCGCCTCCGGTAACGAGAATCTTCATCGGCTTCCCCTCGCCACGGACCTGAGGGTCGATAGAATGATTTGAACGTCCATTAGGATGGAGGCGTTCTTGATGTAATAGAGATCGAAGGCCAGCTTTTCCTCCGAATCATCCAGATCGGAGGCATAGCGAAAACGAATTTGAGCCCATCCCGTAAGCCCGGGCTTGACTAGATGACGACAATTCCAGTGGGGAACCTTGTCCATCAAATCCTTTTGAAACTCAGGCCTCTCGGGACGCGGGCCGACAATGGACATCTCTCCCTTGACGACGTTCCAAAACTGTGGAATTTCATCGATTCTCCAGTTGCGCATGAACTTGCCGAAACGGGTCACCCGCTGGTCTTTCTCGCGGGCCCATTCGGCACCGGAGCACTCCGCATCCCTTTTCATCGTACGGACCTTGTAAAGGGTATAGGGCCTGCCCATGAAACCAGTACGGGTCTGCTTGAAAAAGAGAGGAAAGCCCGAGTCGATGGCGCTGATGACGAGGGCAGTCAAAAGAATGGGAAGGGAAAGCAAAAGCCCTAGAATCGCAAAAGTCAGGTCGGTAAGCCGCTTGAGCCTATGGACAAAGGGATCCCTCAGCCGAAGGTCCAGTTTGGCCAACCAGGACTGGTCCACTTGCCCGGGAGGAATCTTCTCAAGATATCTTTCCCAGAAATCGACCATGCCCATAACCCTAGTCCCTGCCTCAAGCAGCGGTATGATCTCCACCTCGGCGGCCTCCGGGCTTTTGTCCATGACCACCAAATCAATCCGCTCGTCCCGGCAAAAATCAGGGAAGCAATCCCGAAGGTCGGAACCATCCCCCGAAACCCAGTCGAAAATTCCCTCTTGGTCCTTGATCGAGGATCGAATCACTCGGGAGGAGGCATCGTCGGCGAGGATGAAAACCCTTGGCCGACTGCGCCGGGCCAGACGGTTGAAAAGACCAAGAAAAAGAAAGCTGGCAAGGCCCGTTGAAGAGGCGATTTTGAGGATTGCGAAACGGCCCACGAAATCAAATTCGACGACCCATACTCCCAACAGCAGAGCCAAACTGGCCAAGGCGGCGGCAAGCCAGAACAGGATAAGTTGGCGAAGGGAAACCCGAGCCAGACGCCGCTCCGTCACACCCACCATTTCACAAAAGGCAAGAAAGCAGAGACCAAAGCCAAGAGCATAGAGAAAAAGCCGTTCCTGCTGGACGTTGGCCAAGGTCTCGCTGGCGGGGGAAAAATGGATCGGCACGATAAAGGCGGCCAAACTCGCTATCAAGAAGGCGGAGGCTACCTTCGCTCCCTTGCTTAGGTTCCAGTCAGAGTTTCTGGACATCAGTCTGCAACCTCCCTTTTCATTGTTTCGAGCAAAACCTCCGCCTGGACCCGGCGACCGAATTGGGGACGACTGCGAAGGACTCTAGTCCTTAATTTTTCGAGGCGGTCCCGCTCTCGGTAAAAATCGAGAATGATATCCGCAATCAACGAGGGATCGTTGGTCTGCAAGCCGACCCCCAAGCCTTCGTTCTCGATCATATCGACCATTTCACCGCCCGGGGAGGCAATCACGGGTAATCCGGCTCCGATAAAATCGTAGAACTTCGCAGGTAGTGCCTTCCGCATCGCATCCGTCTCCTTGAGCAGACAAATTCCCAAGTGACATTGAGATAGTAAGGGGGCCAATTTCTCAAGCGGAATCTCGTCCATGAACTCGACCGTTTCAGCCGAAACCTCTCGGCTAAAATCCCCCGATTGACCTACGATCAGGAACCTGATTTCGGGCTCAATTCGCTCAAGGATTACCATGACTTCCCGAAGCGCATCACGGTCATAAAAACGTCCAAGCCTTCCGTGGTATACGATGGTAAATCGGGAAAACTTTTCCTTGGTCGAAAGCGATTCCGCAAAGACCTGCTCGCTATATCCGTTGCGCGAAAGGCAGGGAATTCCTCCATAGCTCATTTCCTTCAAGTCGAACAGCAAGCCTCTCGTAACGGTCGAAACCAGCGACGACGAACCATAGATCAAGCGCTCCAAGCCACGAAGCAGGCGGCCCGGCCATCCCTTGGAATCCAGAACCCCGAGCTCGAAAAGGACGTTTGGGTAACGGTCTCTGACGTCGAAAACATAGGGAATGCGGGCCAACCGACAAGCAAAGGCGCAACAAGCCGCCATGAAGAAGGGTGGAGAGGTAATCAAGTTCAACTGGGTATCCCTTCCTTTCAACATGAGCCGGCACGCAAGATCCAAGCCAAGGCAAAACTCCTGAACAAAGCGCTTGGCAAGGGATGCGCGGTTATCGGGAACGCGGAACCATGACCTGACCAAGTTGAGGCTTGGGCCGGCTTCGCGGGAGGTAAACACGGTCACTTCATGGCCAAGCTCGACGAAAAGGGAAGCCCATGACTCGGCCCGAGCCGAAGCCGCAGCATTCATGGGATGAAATTCCGAACTTACGATTCCTATTTTCACTTGAGGGCGTTTTTCAGGCAAAGGGCGATCGCATCCGAGGAATGCCCGTCCCCGTAGAGTTCGACCGCCCAGTCCAGCTCCGCGGATAATGCCTCCTCGACCTTGCAGGGGATGGAATCGACCATGGGTCGGGCCAAACGGTTGTAGCCCCCCGGCAGCAATTCGATCCACTCGGTCTCGGTGCGCAGAGTTACGCATGGCACCTTCTGGAAAAATGCTTCCTTTTGCATGCCACCCGAGTCCGTTATGACCACGGAGGAAGAGCTTTCCAAGCGCAGGACGTCGAGATAGCCGACCGGCTCGATTAACCGGATCCCGTCATGCAGACTATCGCTCAACCCGAATTGTTCCATCCGGGACTTGGTCCGAGGATGGAGAGGCAAGATGATTGGAAGAGACCGGGCAACTTCCCCGAGTCCCTCCATCAACCCTTGCAGGATCTCCTTCGAGTCGACGTTTTCCGCCCGATGAAGAGTACAAAGGGCAAAGCCTTTTTCCTGCAGGCCGAGATTCTCCAGGATAGTGCTTCTTTCCTTTGCTCTCTCCCCGAAGAGGAGGGCTGCATCAAGCATGACGTCACCGGTCCGGATGATCCTGTCCCGTCCAATTCCTTCCTTTTCCAGGCGCTCGAAGGCCACTTCGGTCGGAGCAAAAAGAAGATCGCATGAGTGGTCCACTAGAATGCGGTTGATTTCCTCGGGCATCCTGCGGTTATCGGAACGCAGGCCCGCCTCGACGTGGGCACAGGGAATATTCAGTTTGGAGGCGGCCAAGGCGCCCGCCAAGGTGGAATTGGTATCCCCGTAGACCAGTACCCAGTCGGGTTTCTGCTCAACCAGCATCTCCTCGATGCGGATCAACATTTGCCCGGTCATCGACCCATGACCACCTCCCGAGATTCCTAAATTCGCGGCGGGGGGAGAAATTTCCATTTCGTCAAAAAAGACCTTGGACATGTTCTCATCAAAATGCTGTCCGGTATGGACCATGAATTCACTGGCCTCGGCCTTTTGTATTAAGGCTCTGGAAACTACGGCCGCCTTGACGAACTGGGGGCGAGCTCCGATGACGGTAAAAATTCTCATTTCAAGATGACCGGCTCAAGCTACTCTCGCAATCCGATCTCCCATTCGGATTTGTTCAACGGAAGTTCCTTATGCCAAGGATTGGCTTCTTGGCTTTCCGGAAGGCAATAGACTTTTTTTCCTGAAACTTGGAGGTAGGCGGGTTCGTAGGGTGGAAAGTACGAAGCACGGACTTTCCTTTCCATTGCCTCCGGGGCTTCCCCCAATTGAAGAAGTTTGTTGGGTTCCCAAGCGGTTTTTCCATAAAAGACGCCACCACCGGACAAGGGACTCCTGGGAACGTCCCCGGAAAGCATCAGGTCCAGGAACTCTCGAAAGGTCGATTCCGCAACGGGTAGGGTTTTCCGGTAGAGCGAAAGGGCAGTGTCTTCGGGACTGATGGGAATGATCGACTCCTTGATCAAGTCTCCTTCGTCAACCTCAGGAACCACCCAATGGATCGTCACCGAGTAATTCTTCTCATCATTGAGAATGGCGAAGGAGATCGTATTGTGTCCCTTGTAGTCGGGAAGTTTGGCGTTATGAAGGTTGAAGACGTTTCCGGAAACGGAGGATATTACCTCGCTGCTCAGAATCCATTTGTGCTGAACCGATACCAAGGCATCGACCCCCATCAATTCCACCGCTTCCAGTATGAGTTGCTCATTCCGAACGTGGTTCGAGATGAAGTGAAGATCACGACAAACCTCGTTCTCGGACCTCAGGCCTTCGTAAAAGCTTTCATTGGTAACGATGGATGCCAAGCTTATCCTTTCCTTGAAACCCGGGCCCATGAGAGCCCTTAGACAGAGGCAGGCCAACCTGCCCTGGCCCAGAAAAAGAACCTTCATGATTCAATCGGCCTCAAGTTCCGAAATCTCGATCAATTTTTCGATCACCTTGGGAATTAGGTTGTTCGTATACAGGGCATGGCCTTCCTCGCTCAGGTGAATGCCGTCCTCCAGAAGAAGGCTTTCCAGTTTAGTCGCAGCAGGTTGATCCAGTTGGTCGAGCCAAATTTTCTCCATATCAATCAAGGTAACCGGATTGCCCGAGGCCGTCATTCTTTCGTGGGCATCCCTGATCAGTTGGTTGTAGCGGGCATTGCTGTCGTCGTAAGTGATGCCGGAATAGTGGGAAAAATCTCCCTTTAGGGAGGGATGATTGGTGTTGAGAAAGCAATGGCGCACGCCGAAGGCAACGGCACGCTCGACGATTTCCTCCAGGTTGGCGACAAAGCTATTGGGACTGACTCGAGGGAGATTTTTATCGTCCGCCCAATAGTTGCAATCGTTCATCCCGAACTGGATCATCATGAAATCAGGCCCATGGGAAGTCACGTCGTAGTGCATGCGCTGGAGCGCCTGCCTGGTGGTATCCCCATTTACGCCGGCGTTCTGGACGACGAAGGGGACCCCGTAATCATCCACCTTGCCAAGATCAACGGCCAGGTTAGAGGCCCAAGTCTTGTAGGCGTTGACGAGTTGACCGAAGCAAATGGAATCACCGAACAAGTAGAATTTAACGGAATTACTCTTCATCGGCGCGAGTGCTAGTCGGAACGGTGGAAACTGTCTTTCTTCATATTGACGAGATACTCTATCATTGAATCGATGCCCAAACCAAGCCTCTCTTCACCAAATTTCCCGGACGCGATGACGTCCCGGTAGGCATGGTCCGCCATTTTCTGAAGATACTCGTCATCCTTGAGCAATCCGCAAACCTCGTTGGCATTTGAAAAATCCCGCTTCAAAGGGATATAATGCTCCCGTGCCCGCAGGATTCCGGAATACTCGCCTTCGTATCCGACCTGCACGGTCTTCGTGGCGATGGACTCGAACGACCTGGGTGTAATCATGCGGTAATCGACGTTTCCCTCGACCGGTGAAAGGAATCTATCATGGACCTGTTCATAGGTGGCTTCCGGATTCTCGGACAAAAACTTGGAGACCTCTTTCTCGGCAGACTCGTCGAAATCAAATATGCTCGCCCCACCCTCAAGCCCGACGACCGCCTTTCCGGATTGCATGAAACCCAGCCAGTCTTCCCCATAGATACGATCCTTGGGATCGGAACTGAGATCGATAACAAGATCTCTCCCATCCAAGTTCTCAAGGCATCTTTCCGTCAGGGTTGTCTTTTCCCGGGCCGCGTGACCCAGCCAATAGGGAAGATGATTGCCGCGATAGATCAGGTGCTTGGAACGACTCGCGGTCGGCGGCGCATCCAACCCGACCCATTCGTTCGAGACGTAGCCGGCGAGAGACGAAACCTTCAATACGTCCTTTAATTCGGGAAGGTGGTAAACCCGTTCGAGCTTGTCCTTGTCGACGAGCGAAAGAATTCCGTCTATGCCCAGATGTATCATCTCCCGCATCATCCGGTTCACCCACCTGTATTCGTCCTGTATGACCTGGATCTTGATTCCCTTGAAGGCCCGCAGACTCTTCCTGAGATAACGGGGAACGTAGTCCCGGATCAGGATGCAGATCGAGTAGTGAATAATCACGACGTCGTAATCCCTGCCCTGCTCGTCCTTCAATCCGACCCGTGGCCTTCCCAGTAACTTGTCCAGCCTCGAGGTGGGAATGGGGTTTCGAACGGTGACTTCATGGCTGGAGTTGTTCCTGATTGCTCGAATATAATCGGCGCAGCAACCAGCGGTGTAACCCTCATTGGCCAAGAGAAGAACGCGCAGGGGTTCGTCGCCCTTCCCGGTCGAGCTTATCAGCTCTTCCATTTCAAAGGTATGACGATTTTCGCTCATTTCCGACTCGGTGGGGGTTAGGTCCTGTACTTGTCCTTGAGCCCGTAAAGATGAGCGTAGTAACTCTTTCTGAAGACGGTTACCATGACGAGAAAACGAATCCAGGGAGGCGCGTTTTTCCAGGCTTTGCGAACCAACTTCTTCAGGAAGTTGCTTTTGGCGGGCTTGGCGGGCGCGGGGGCGGGAAGGGAGGCAAAAGCATCCTCGCCAAGCTCGGATGTGCCGACGGCCTGCCACTGTTTTTGCTTCGCCAGCAAAAGAGCCGACTGGTCGAACTCATGGATGAAGCTTTCATAGGAGTACTTTCCCGAATCAATGAGGTCCTTTCTCGCCCTGCCGGCGATTTCCGAAAGAAGCCGATCATCCCGGATGGACTCCACGATCTCCTCAATGTTGGAGAAATCCCTCTCCAGTTGCAAGAAGTGCGAACCGGGCTCGAGAATGCCGGAGTAGGTTCCGGGGTACATGACCAAGACGGTCCCAAGAGCGGCTGCCTCGAAGCATCGGGGGGAAATGACCTGCAGATCGATTTCACCGTCCTGCTCGAGCAATTGGTCGGGAACGTCCTCGAAATCGGCAAAGGGGCGGAAGGCCTGCCATCGATTGAGATCATACTCGATTTGCCCGGTAAAGTCGATGATGCTGGCTCCGCTTTCGGTTCCCAGGGTGGTCTTGCAGTCAGCGACGAATTCGATCCACTTGGCCCCGTAGATTCGGTCCTTTTCACTCGAGGATAGATCGCACTTCAGTCCCTTACCTCTGGTATGCTCTTGGAAACGCCTTCCGATAAGGTACTTCTCGTGGCTCTTGCGGCCGAGGAAAAAGGGGCACTTACGGGCCCGGTACCCAACGTCTATGGACCGCTCGGCGGGTGGTTTGGTACTTACTTGCGACAATTGCTCGGGCGCGTAGCCAGTCAAGGTCGTGGAAAGAGAAACCTTTCCCTCGAGGGAGGCATAGATCTTGCGCGACACCTCGGGCGGGGCACAGGTAAAGACAAGGTCGATCCCGGCATATTTGATTTTATCGCAAACGAAATTAACCCTGCGATACTCGTCTTGGATGAAAAGGATCTTAAGACCGGGAAACCGGCGGATCCTATCAAGCGAATCTGCGGGGACGTACTTGTCGTAGAGAAGCGAAAGGGTGTAATGAATGACGATACAGTCAATTTTCGCCATCGCATCCTCATCGGGCAACCCGTTCATGGAAGACCAGAGCTGGACGTTGTGCCCGGAATATTTCCCGAATGCATCGATGTGATCGATGACGGTTCCCGCGTTCTCGCTCTCGGCGGGACGGCTGCAGTAGAGCAGGATATTGAGTTTCTGAAAGTCGGCCATAATCAGCCCAGGCGCAACCAGGCCCGGCTAGGATCAGCCAGCGGTTGGAGCGTATTCAAACTTACTTGGCAAGGAAAGGCGCGTGACGCTCCATACAGGTTTTGATCAAGTCCTGGTTTTCTCTTGTCCATTGGACGAGAAGTGGAATCCCCTCGGATATTTCGACCCGTGCCTCGAAACCCAGTTCGGCCTTCGCCTTTTCGGTGCTCCCGAAGCGCTTGCCCGAGCGATCCCAATCCCGGGCGGGCAAAAGATTCACGGGGGTTGGGTTCCCGGTGGCAGTATTGATCGCGACAGCCAGCTCGGCAATGGTCGTCTCTCTTCCCGAGGCGAGGTTGTAGGTCTCCGAAGGCTTCCCGGCAAGGGCGCACCCCATCAACCCGCGGGCCATGTCCTCGACGTAGATGAAGTCGCGGCTGGAGCGTCCCTCGTTCTCCAGGGGAAGCGCTTCCCGGCTTAGGGATTTCCATACGAAGGTGGGAGTAACGTTTCTCCAGACCGTGTGCGGGGTTCCCCGCCAGCGGCCCGCCCCGAGAATTTCCCGAGGACCGTACACGTTCTGGAAGCGGGCCTTGACGAAAGGCAGTCCATGAGCTCGGTGATAGTAGTTTCCGTACATCTCCCCGATAAGCTTGGAAATGGAATAAGGCGAATCGTGAAAGAGTGAGACGGGAGCATCCTCGGTGGTGGCTACGGCATCATCGTAGGTCTTCTCCGCCACTGCGCAACCGGCCGCGGCATAGACCACCTTGCGGAGATTCTTAAGGTCCTTGAGACGCTCGAATAACTTGAGGGTGGTCAGGGTATTGTTCTCGTGATCGGCAAGTGGGTCGGCGATCGAGGACTGGTTGCCATGATAGCAGGCCAAATGGAAGGCGAAATCCAAGTCATCCGGGAGGGAGCGGAGCACCGCATCATCAGTAATTGAGCCGCAGACGTGGCGAACGTTCGGGGCTTCCGGAACGTTGCAGGCCTCGGAAGATAGAAGGTTGTCCACAACCAGGACCTCGGAAGGCTCCTCCTCAAGGAGCTTCAAAACAAGATTGGAACCGACGAATCCGGCCCCTCCTACGACAAGGATTCTGGCGTTCTTAAAGGTGTACTCGTCCATGATGCTTTAAATTTCGCGTTTAGCTTTCCGGTTCGGACAAATGACTGTGAATGGCCGAGATACCGTGCCGGTCATACCAGGCAAGCATCCTTCCGATCGTTTCCTCGAAACCAACCTCGGCCTTCCAGCCAAGCAACCTTTCGGTCTCGGTCGGATCGAGAACCACTTCGGGAACGTCGTCGTCCCCAGGCGGCACCACGGGAGGGGGTTCCTCGGGAGTGATCCCGAGATAGGAGGAAACCGCGTTGAATACGTCCTCGATGGAACGCGACTCGCCAGTAGAGACGTTGAAGACGCCGGTTGGCGAGTCCTCTCGCATGACCACCTCCATGATGGATATGAAATCCTCCATATCGAGAAAATCCCTCCGGGTATCACTGCAAAAACATGACTTTCCTTCCTTAAGGCGCTGGTAAAAAGTAGGGATGGGACCAATCGCAAGGCGCGGGCCGGTAACGTTGGCAAGGCGAAGCGAGACAACCGGAAGGCCCGAGGAGAGAAGGTATCTTTCCCCCGCCGTCTTGGAGATGCCATAGCTCGTGAAGGGTCTCTCCGGATGATCAACCGGGATGGGCGTCCGATCGGGACGCCCGTAGCAGAGGGCGGTCTGAAAATTGATGATCCTGCAGGAGCCGAACTTCTCGGTGGCCTTGGCCACGTTGACGGACCCGGTGACGTTGGTAGCTGCATCTTCCTCCCAGTCGCCCGGATCCTTGTAGGAGGCCGCCGAATGAATGATCAGATCGGGGCCGAAATCCTCAAAGCACCGGTCTACCAGACTTGCGTCGGCAATGCTTCCCTCGACCAAACTGAGGCCGGCTACCGGAGGAACGACTTCCCGCCGACCGGTGGCGAAGTTGTCGATGACGAGAAACTCAAAGCCCCGGGGCAGAAAATTTTCTATGACGTTCGAGCCGAGGCACCCGGCTCCTCCGGTAATCAATACGCGCATGGCATCAAGTTAGGTTTTCTGTGAAAAGACAAGCAGCTCCAAGGGTTGGTGCAAGAGTCTCAGGGGGCGAAGGGGAAGGGAGCGGGACTTACGGTTGAAATCGTGCCACTCCCGCCCGTAGAAACCGCAAAGATCAAAGGCCTTGCCCAGAACCCTGCCGGAAAGGCTCGGAAGGCAGGGCTTGAAACGGTGGGACTGATAGCCGAAGCAAAAGGTCTTGATGGGCTTGAGGCCAGCCTCCGCAAGCTGTCTTCTGAGGGAAGGCCCGTCAAAAAAACGCAAGTGAGCGAACTCGTACTTCTGGCCGTTGTAGATGCTGTACTGTCCAAGGGCTTCCTTGAATGGAACCCGGCAGGCAAACCGCCCTCCCGGCTTGAGCGAACGGGCGATTCGAACGAGGGCGTTGCCCAAGTTGAGCACGTGCTCGAGAATATCCGTCGCCACTACCCAGTCGAAGCATTCTCGGAAAGGCATGAACTCCACGTTGCCGACCGCAGTGCGGAAGGAGGTGGAGCGGCTATCGAAGTCTTCGTAGATTTTGCGTGAATTGAGAACGTAGTCCTCGGCAATGTCCAAGGCCAGCAGGCTCTTGGGGCCCTGCCGGAGAAATTCCCTTTGCAGAAACCCCCGACCCACTCCGAGTTCCGCAACTTCAAGGCCCGCGACCGAACCCATTTTGGAATGAGTCTCAAGGGCCAAATCGCGTTGGTATTCCTCCGCATAGATGGCCGAGGAAAGGTCGTCCTCGGCCAAACCCTCGTAGGCTCCCTCGTAGGATTCGTAGATTCCATTTTGCTCGCCTTTGCTGAAGAAGCGAAGGTTTCCATCCGTCGTCGATTCCACCACGAAACCGCTTTCCGCACAGGTCCCCTGCCCATCCGGAAACTCGGTTTGATTGAAGGGGCACTCGAGGTTCACAAGAAGATCCCGTTATTTTTCGTGCTTGAGATGGGTATATCCGCCAAAGGCGCCGAACTCGCGGAAGTAGTCGACTCCTGCCTTGGCGGTTTCCGAGATCGGGGTAAATTCCATCTCTCCAAAATCCTCGATCGTGCGCGAAGGATCCAGTAGGATGGATGGAGCGTCGTCAGGCCCCAGTTCGCGAATCTCCGGCTCGGGATATTCGGGTAGTTCCATGGCTTCGACCACGGCGTCGTAGAGCTCCTTGATCGCCACGTCCTTGCCGGAAGAGAAGTGGTAGGTTCCGGAACCCGTACCGTCTATTGCCCGTAAAACGGCGCGACAGAGATCACCCACGAAGACGAAGTCGCGACGGGCCATGGTAACGAAGCATTTCTTTCCCTCGGTCAGCCTCTGGAAAAAAATCGGGAGGGGGCCGGAGACGTTGCGCGGTCCGATTACGTTGGCCAGCCTGAAGGTCACGTAGTCCAGTCCCGAGATTTCGATGTAGTCCTCCGATGCGGTCTTGGAGATGGCATAGGATGAATTGGCGGGGAACTTCGGGTGATTGAGCGTGATCGGTTGCTCGAGTGGCTTGACGCCGTAGCAAAGGGCGGTCTGAAAATAAACAAAGCGGGAAACCTCGTTGGCAAGGGCGGCCCTGACCAAGTTGGCTCCACCGACGCAATTGGTCAGGGTATCGTTGTACCAGTCGTCGGGATCCTTGTAGGAGGCAGCCGTGTGGACGACGGCATCGGGCTTGAACTCGGAGTAGAGCTTGTCGACCAGTTCTCTGTCGGCAATGCTTCCCTCAACGAAGGTCAGTCCGGCGTGAGACTCCGGAAGATGAACCCGGCGACCGGTGGCGAAGTTGTCGATGGCAAGGACTTGGTCTCCGCGCTCGAGCAGCATTTCCGTCGTGCGGGAACCGATCTGCCCACATCCTCCTGAGACTAATATTTTCATGTTGATTCTGGTTGTTTGCGAAAAGTAAAGCAGGCATTGATTCCCGCGACGTCACCCTTATGCATGGGAAAGCCACGCGGGTCAAAGGTTAGATTGGAAATAAAATCCCTATGTTCATTGGGAAGCCTGCGGTCGGCCAAGGCCTCCAACCGATACTCCATGCATCCCAACTCATGCAGGGACATTGAATTCCCGGAATGGGAAGGGACGAAACCAGCCTCGGAGAAAAGATCCATGAATTCGTTCTTTTCGTAACAGCGTGAAATCGGGCATTCCCTTCCATCCGTGGTCATGCGGAAAGCATCGGCAGTGGACGTTTCGCTGTTTCTCTTCCACTTCAATTTCCATACGTATCCAACGTAGAGATGGTACCAAATGCTGGCCGAGTTGTAGACCATGACCGACACTTTTCCCGCAGGCTTGAGAATCCGGTGGAATTCAGAGATGATCTTGTCGAGATGCAGGCAATGGTGGAGCACGCCGGATGAATGCAAGTAGTCCACTGAACCGGAAGGAAGGGGAATCTCGTTCTCAGCCTCGTCCAAACGGATGAACTCGACCGATTGATCGTGCAAGGCGAGTCGTTCGCGGGCAACCCCGATGGCGGTTTCCGAGACATCCATGCCATAAAGCTTGGACGGATTCGAGAACGAGGCAAAACCGACCAAGTCATTGCCCGGTCCGCACCCATAGTCGACCACTACTTTTTCATCTTGGCCGGAGACCGGCATAAGATCGAGATACCCCGGATACTGTGCGTTTCTCCAGTGAAAATGCTCAAGGGAATCTTCCTTGGTCCGAAAGGATCGCGTAGCCACCATGCTGGCGTTCCAATAGGCCGCCGAACCTTTTCCTCGGGCAAGGCTACGCTTAATCTTCCGGGTTAGGTGGAAGGCGATTTTCCCTAGCATATTTGGACGCTCAACTACTTGATCAGCGACCTGAAGTAGGCCGCTCTATCGTGAAAGGTCTGGTGCCAGATTTCCAAACTCATGAGACTCCATACCTTCCTGGAGAATCTTCCCGCGGACTGAAAGTTCGCCAAGACTTCGTCCGCATTGATAAAGGGTCTGTTGCGTTGCTTCATACCCTCGAAAACATCCTCCACCAAGCCCTTGAGCTCGTTGCCGAGCCATTCCTTGAGGGGCACGGGGAAACCCATCTTGTCCCGCCGATTGACGATGCCTTCCGGCAATACGCCCTCGTAGGTCTTCTTGATCAGGTGCTTCATGTTTCCGCCGGAAAACTTGACCTCCGCCGAGGCCGTGGCGATACATTCCACCAAGGCATGGTCCAGAAGAGGAACCCGACTTTCCAAACCATGGGCCATACTCATCCTGTCCTCCACCTGCAGGAGGGCGGGGAGGAGGGTCTTGAAGTCGAAATGAGTCATGTGGTCGAAATAGGCTCCTTTTCGAACGTTGGCCCGGTTAAGGAAAATCTCGCGAAAGGACTCGAAGACCCTTTCCTTGTCCAGTTCTCCCCAGTCGATTTCACTTTCCATGTCGGAGGATCGGTCGACCAGCCTGAAGTATCTTTCCTCCAGGTCACCGAAGAGGCCCTCCCTCCAGAACTCGCGCATCATGGGTTTGTACTCCCTCAGCAGTCCTAGGTTTGGTACGATTGACTCGATGGTGACGACGAAATTTCCGTCCTTATAGGTACCGTCTATGGCCGCACTTATGCATTGCTCGAAATAAGCGAGCAAATAGCGGGCGTAGCCACCGAAAATCTCATCACCCCCCTGCCCTCCCAGAACGACCTTTACTTTCTCGGCAGCCAGCTTGGAAACCATGAACTGAGGAAAGGATCCGGGGCCGGCGACGGGATAATCCAAGTGATAGATTACCTTCCTCAGGTTTTCCTCAAAATCCTCGTGCGTTATGTCAATTACGTTGAGGTTGCCTCCGGTCGTATTCGTGGCCATTTCCGCGTATTTGCTTTCGTCATAGCCCGGATACTCGAGGAACCTTCCATGGAAGGCCTCTCGGTTGCCGGAGTCATGACGGGCTGCGAGAATGGACATCAAGCTCGAGTCAATCCCACCCGAGAGATAAGCCCCGACTGGCACGTCGGACCTGAGATGTACGCGGATCGAGTCGTCGAGAAGATGCCTCAACCTCTCTTGGAACCAATCCTCCCCGTGGTCCCAATCCACCTCGTAACTCACGTCCCAATAGCGCCAAGTACGAACCTCATCACCCTCCACCGCAAGGGCATGCCCGGGGAGGAGTTGCTTGATCCCCTTGAACAAAGTGTTCTCTCCTATACCGAAATTGAAGGTCAGGTATTCGCCCATCGCGGCGGCATCAGTATCGATCTCCGGAAGGAAGGGAAGAAGGGCCTTGGCCTCCGAAGCGAAATACAAAACCTGATCCACTACCGCATAGTAGAAGGGCTTGATGCCGAAGCGATCCCTCGCGCAGAAAAGCCTGTTCCGGCCATGATCCCAAAGAGCAAAGGAGAACATACCCCGCAAGTGGTCGAGACACTGGTCACCGTAGGCGTCGTAGGCCGCCAGTACCGTTTCGGTATCGGAATCGGAAGAGAATTCCCAAGCCCCCTTCAATTCATCCTGAAGTTCGAGGTAGTTGTAAATCTCCCCATTAAGGGAAATGACCGTCCCGTTCCTTCCTTCCATCGGTTGAGCCCCAGCGGGACTCAGGTCGATGATCGCCAGACGCCTGTGGGCCAAGCCCACCCTGCCGGCATCATCCATCCATTGTCCTTTGCCGTCCGGCCCGCGATGGGCCAAGAGCTCCCCCATGCACTTGAGGGCCTTTTCACCGTTCCCCAAGGTAGATTGGTCAAGACTGATGAAACCTGCAATTCCGCACATACTCGTTAATTCCCTTCCGCTATTTTTTCTGCGTCAATTCTTATAATATTCGGCATAACTAGTTTTCCGAGATTTCGGAAAAACTTCCGCTTTCGACAATGCGTCCTTGATGGACTCTATAAATGCGGTCGCAATTCTTCAAGGTACTTAATCTATGCGCAACGATAAGAAAGGTCTTGTTTCTCTGCAAATCCAAGACGGTCTCCATGACACTTTTCTCCGTATCGGAATCCAGGGAACTGGTTGCCTCGTCGAAAACGATAAAGGCAGGGTCATGATACAAGGCGCGAGCAATACCGACTCGCTGCCTCTGGCCTCCGCTCAATCTGGCGCCCCTTTCTCCCATCATCGCATCCAATCCATCGGGCAAGCCTTGAACGAATTCAAGAAGACTGGCTTCCTTCAGGCTTGTAAGAACCTTCTCTTCGTCAATTTGGCAAGGGTCGACCCCAAAGGCTACGTTGTTTCTCAGCGTATCGTCGGTCAGGTAAATTTCCTGAGGCACGTAACCGATCATTTTCCTCCAGGAAGACTTGTCGCCTTGGTTCTCCAGTTTCCTGCCATCCACAAAAAGCGCTCCTTCGCATGGTTCCAGCAAGCCGAGAGCAATATCAACCAAAGTACTTTTTCCGGAACCGCTCTCCCCGATTATGCCCACCGAGGAGCCTTTAGGTACTTCAATCGAAACTCCCACCAGAGAATTAACGGCACCTTGAGAGTATGCAAAAGAGACTTCCTTCATGGAAAAGGAAGACGAAAAGGAGCAATCGAGATCTTTTTCCGACTCTGTTTTGGAACTGTCCCAATCCCCCAGTTCTTCACGGAGGACCTTTACGCAAGGCCACCCGTAGACGATCGACTGTGAAGAATGAACAATCCTGGCAACGGAAGGCATAACACGAACCAATCCAAAGGCAATCATGCCCAACTTCGGGAGAGCGTCATCCTGATCCTCACCAACGGAAACCAAACCGATTGCCAAGATTGCGAGTCCGAGAATCGCAAGAGTCTCGAGAAGCAGCCTGGGCATTTGCTGCATGGCATACTGCTTGCGGCCGGCGGCGGCGCCCAACTGGGTATGTTCCCTGAAACTTTCGCCGAGAAAGGAATGTTCTTCCAGAAGTTTGATTACCTTGATGCCGTTGAAGCCTTCCTGGAGACACTTGATCTTCAACCCTTCGCGATGCTGTCGCTCCTTTCCCCAATCATTCACGCGCCGTCTCGTAAACCGATGAAAGGCCCAGCCCAAGGCTCCAACGAAAGCGATTGCCATCAAGCTGGCCAGAGGTTCCACGCAAAGCAACAAGACGACTATTGCCAGGAGGACCAGGCTTTCGGCTATTATAATAAGCAGGGGCTGAAGAACGTATCCCACGAAGGAATTTACCTCCCCAATGGCATTCCTAAGGAGTTCCGAAGTGTTTGTTCCAAGAAAAAACTCATACGGCCTCCCCAAATAATTCTCGAAAAGATACGTGGAAGTTTCCACCTGAACGCCAAAGGAATACTTGGACTGTAGGTTTACTTGATAGGCAAGAAAGAGATTTTTGAAGGCAAAGAGTCCAACGAGGCAGATCAAGCCAAGTAAAAGAACGTTCGAATCCTCCCCCAAAACAGAAAGCAAAGTTTGCCAGACAAGTGAGTCAGCCGCTGTTTCCGGACTGACGAGAAGATCGATCAGGGGCATTACCATACCAACGCCCAATACCTCGAGGCCCATGCCCATGGTTGAAACAATCAACACCCACAAGAAGCCCTTCCTGCTCTTCTCACTGAGGACATGAAATGCGGAGAACAATTTTCTCATTCGCGGTTTAATCAAGTGAAGGCATCGCGACCTCAGGTTCCTTTCCGTATCTTCGGAAAGCGATCAAATCCAGCAGGCCTTTTATGCGCTTATTTTTGCTATTACCCAATTTCCGGAGGCTTCCTTAAGGCAAACCCAAGCCCCCGCCCATCATGAAATACGTCGGATGGATCGATATCCCAATTGATCAATCGCAGGTTATTCGGATGTTCTTTTACGTACCCGAGTGACCAAGGAGGCCAAGGCATCATGAATGCGCTCCAGCAAAATTTCTTCCTCAACGCCGAGGTTGCTTCTTCCATCCATGAAACGATAACTGGCCTTGCCGTAAGTGAAATTCCGACCGTTGATTCCAAATTCAACGACAAACTCCTTGTCCCTGGAATAAAAGCCTCTCTGTTCGGGATCCTTCCAGGAATACCGTTTGCGTGAAGTCGAATTGTTGGATTCTCCCTTGATTCCCAGGGTGCCGTTCTCCTCGAAGAAAGCGAGGCTTGCCTCCTGGAATTGCATGCCTTCGGCAGCCTTTCCCAATACCTCGGCAACACCCTCCAGGGAGTTCATCTGGCCGAGCATCTCCTCAGCGTCCTTGACCGCCTGTTCAGCCGTACGGGTGCTTTTCCTGTCCTCCATTAGAGAGGAGAAACCCTGGCCGAAAAATTCGAACCGAAAATAACCGAGATAACGCAATAGAATAAAACCCCCCAATCCGAAAAACACGAGGAGGGCGGTAAGCTGGTCCGCATTACCCAAGCCCGCAGCCACTGCTACGCCGCTACAGATAAACGCAGCGGCCCACATGGCAAGCACCGCCTTGCCATGAGAAAGACCCTTTGCCATCAGACGGTGGTGAAAATGCTCCATGTCGGGTGAGAAAGGAGAACGCCCACGCAGCATGCGTCTAATGATGGCGAACATGCAGTCCGTTACAGGCAAAGCAAATGCGAGAAAAGGAAAAACGCCATTAATGGTACCCTCTCCACTCAGGCTTCCCATCAGGCATAGGCAACCGGCTAAGTAACCTAGGGTAAGGCTCCCACAATCTCCAAGAAAAATGGAAGCCGGGCGACTGTTGTAGACCAAAAAGCCAAGCAGGCAACCGATCAAAAGCGTAGAGAGCCAAGTAACGTCCGGAACGTCCACGACCGCCAAGTAGCCGATCACTGAAATTGCCAGCAAACCCGACAGCACGATCCCGGAGGCCAGACCGTCAAGACCATCAATAAGGTTGACGGCATTGGCCATACCCACAATCCAAAGACAAGCAAGTCCAAAAGAGAGCCACGCGGGCAGGGCTACGGAACCCAAGCCAACGATTTCCACGGAGGAAAAGGAAAGATCCGCCAACCAAACCACAACACCCACCGTTACGAATTCTCCTAGAAGTTTTACCCTGGGAGACAACCTGCTCAAGTCGTCAAGAACCCCAATTCCGAAAATCACGAGGGAACCCAGGATGATTATGCCGGCAAAAGGATCCTTGCCCCAAAGGATAGCGCCGAGGGAAGGTACGGTTAAACCTCCAATCAGCAAAATCAAAAGATAGGAACCGAGTACGGCTGCTCCACCCAACCGGGGAATTGCATGCTGGTGAACCTTTCGGGCTCGCTGTGGGCAGTCTACGAACCCTTGCCTTAATGCAAAATGGCGTATGATTGGGGTGAACACGCAGGTAAGGAATGCTCCCAAAACAAATAGACTGTAAATCGAGGGCGTCACAAAAGCTTAAAACATCGTATTTATTGAGCTGGTAGCGTCAACTGAAGACTTGAGAGAAAACAACTCGTCAAATGGTTCTGAAACCCTCACCTCCGTACACCTTTTGTTACGACCAAGGCAATCGAACTATTTAGCAACCGGAGGTCCCGGAAGAGAGCAGTTCCTTAGGCATTTCCGGCAAATTAGTAAAAAATTTGTTAAATAAATTGGAATTTGGAAAAAGGACGACCCAAGCAGTGACAAAAATAATTTTTCCGTACAGGTAAAGAGACTGGTTTTTCACATACCAAATTTCAATTTCATTTTTATAGGGAATAATATGCTTTTTATAAAAATCTTCCGGATCAGATTTATTAGTCAGAAAACTTTCTTCGTCTCGGAAGACAATGGAGCCGATTCCAGTTAAGCCAGGACAAACTTTATTTAGTTCAAGTTTCGCTTTCTGGGAGTACATGGAAAAGGTGTTGGGAACCATGGGGCGTGGACCCACTATGCTCATGTGCCCTGCAAGAATATTCCATATTTGCGGCAGTTCGTTTAATTTGGACTTCCTTAAAATTTTCCCAAATGGCAAAACACGAGGGTCGCCGCTAATGGTGATTTCACCAGAGCCGATATTCGGACTGTCCTTCAGCATGGTGGCAAACTTCAGCAACCCAAAGTTTCGCCCTCCCATACCTACACGATTTTGCACGTAAAACACCTCCCCCTCTCCGGTAAACCTTAAGATAACGATTACCGGAACGAGAAGAGGAGCTAACAATAAAATTGCCGAAAGACTAAATATGATATCGAGGATTCTTTGCATTATTTCATCATGCTTTCCAAAATCTTTTCAGGGGGCTCAAACCCGCCTGATACGGGAGTCTTGCCTGAAGCGAAAAACTCTTGATACCATTCGACCGTGAGCCTGACGGCTTCCTTCCAACCAATTTTCGGCGAATAGCCAAAATCACTCACGGCCTTGTCTATATTCGGACAACGCCTTCCGACCGAACCAGGATAAGTATCAGCCGGTTCGTAGGCTCCCATGTATTCCATCAAACCACCGATATAGGTCGTCAGTTGATCCATGTTGATTTCCTCCCTGTTGCCGATGTGATATATCTGATCCTTGGCTGCATCGCTTTCCATTGCCTCCACCGTTCCCCTTACCGCGTCGTCTACGTAGCAAAAGGCTCTGGTTTGATCATGACCGTAAATCTTGAATGGAGAACAGGCACCACTTGCAAACCTCTCGACAATATGAGGAATTGCATGCCCGAATCCCATCTCAGGTCCAATAATGTTTTGATAGCGTACAATCGTGGGCGCATAATTTAAGGCCTTGGCTGAATGAAAGAAAGCCAACTCCCCATGCATTTTGGTAATGGCATAGGTCCAACGCGGGTGCTTTACGTCTCCGATGCATAGCGGAATTGATTCAGGGGTAGGAACTCCTGCATCAAACAAGTCGGTGGTTGCGGCATAATTTTCGCTGGAAGAAGCAAATAGAATTCGTTGGACGGATTGTTTTGCCACCCAATCCAGGACGTTCATCGTTAGTTTGGTATTTACTCCGATCACCTTCGCCGGATCTTTTAGCGTCCGGTTGACTCCAACTACAGCGGCCAGCATGTAAATCTCGTCAAACTGTCGATCCAACTTATCAAAAGCGCTTTCTTTTGAGAAATCATCCAGTACGGATTTGAAAAACCTTGATCTGCCTGAGTCAGCGACAATCTTCGACCAGTTAGAACCTTCCCGAATATCAGCAGCCGTTACTTGACAGTCTTTTCGGTTTACCAAGTACTCAACTATGTTTCTTCCGATAAATCCACCGCCACCAAGAACTAGTACTTCCTTCATTTGCAAATAAACTTAAGATATATCTCCGCGCCCTAAAACAGAAACTGCGTGCCTTGATTTTAATTTTTGAATTTGTTCATTTGAGAACAAGCCAACGGCATCGAAGACCTTTGAGGCTGGCGCAGATAAAATTTCGTCAACGAATGCTTCGCTTTTGTATGAGCTGTGCGCAGTTGAAATTATAATTATATCAGGTTGCGGAACCAGCGCTTTGTCGACTTCCGACTCAACACGACAAGAAAGTTCCGACCAATAGGAAACAAAAGGGTCATGAAGCTTTATTTGGGCACCCCCTGATTGAACCAAATTCACCATTGATTCCACGGGAGTGAAGCGAGTATCACCTACGTCTCCCCGGTAGGAAACCCCAAAAAATGCCACGTCGGCTCCTTTTACGCTTCCGAAAACCTGAAGCAGCCTGTGGTAGGCATAGACGGGCATCTGATCATTAATGGAAACACTGTTAACGCTCATTTCCAATTTAGAATCTGCTCCAAAAAAAGATTTCCTTGCCCAACTTGCGAGAAGAGGGTCCTTGGTGAGACAATATCCACCTACACCAATGTTTGGATACATCAAATTAGAGTGAGTTTTGCGAACCCGAATGGCATTTACTATTTCATACAAATCAACCCCTGCTTCCTCAGCAAAACGCGACCACTCAACGGCAAAAGCAATATTGGTAGCACGATAAGCATTTTCCAGAACTTTGGCCATTTCGGAAGCATTCGTATGCTCCAGGCGAGTTAATTCGCACGATGAGGTGTCGATAATGGTTTCGAGGAACGCCTGAACGGCTTGAGCGCTCTTGTCGTCAATACCTGAATACACCCGTGGGTAGCAACGAATTGAGTCAATATATTCCGGACCTGGCATCACCCGTTCATAGGAGTGACCAATGTTTATTAAGTGCTGAGGCAATCCTCTTTTGGTAAGCTCCTCTTGAAGGATTGGTTGAACGACGTTAAGGCAAGTCCCAGGTGGAACCGTTGTCTCTACCAGAACGGTGACGTTTTCCTTGCAATTTTGTCCAATAACAGAAATTGCTTTTTTAAATCCCGTCAGATCCACGTCGAAAGACGTCAAGGCATTATCAACGGAAGAAGACTTTTGGACGTCCAGATTAATATCAACTATTATATAATCAGCAAAAGAATAGGCATTTTCATCATAAGTTGCATAAAAGTTTCCTTTGTCTTTGGATGACTCGAAGAACTCTGGGATTTTAGGGTCGTCCGCTATAAGAGGAAATTGTCCGTCATTAATGGATTTTATTTTCCAGTAGGTCTCTTCATCCGCCAAATCAACACCGATTACGGCGTATTCTTCTTTGATTGAATTCGCGCAGACTAGAGACATGACTGCCCCAACGAAACCCAGGCCTTGGACCACGACTATGGGTTTACCTTCATTAAGCGAAATGAATTTGTCCATAGCGACCGCATCATCCGGAACGGATGGAATTTCGCACTTCTCATTGGTTAATGGATTATGGGAATAATTTTTCATTTACGACAAATGTATTATATTAAAAAATACAATATTCATCCATTACCTCCGATCAACCTATGTTTTTTGGGAAAACGAAAATAGTTTTTGTATAAAAAGTAAACTATCGATCGCAAGTGGAGTAAAAAGAATTTTAATTTCTTATGACTATCTCTTCGAGCATCGTGAACGACCGAAACTTCTTGAACAAATGCTAATACATTTCCGGATTTCCAACATCGTAAACACAAGTCTATGTCTTCGTAGTACAAAAAGAAATTTTCATCAAATAAGTTTTGTTTAAACCATGATGATTTGATCAGCATGAACATACCGGCTACCCAATCGGGATAAACAATGTCGGCGCTTGATGACGGCAAGGGAAATCTAGTTAAATCATAGCCAATTGCCTTCAAAGCAAGAGTGAATGGCCCGGGAAAGTATCTAGCGCTATCCTGAATTTCTCCTTCAGCATCCCTAACCATGGGGCCGGCAATGGCACACTTGCCTGAACTCATGCAGGAAAGCAAGGAGGGAAAAGGATTGTCAGTAATTCTGATATCCGGGTTCAATACGCAAAAGAAATCAGAGTCGCAGTACTCTTTAAACGCAAAATTATGATTCTCTGAAAATCCTTTGGGTTGTGTGTTTTCAATCGTAACGACGATCGGTGCTATTTCAGGAGGGTGTTCTATATTTTCACCTATTATATTTTTCGTTAATATAATCTTACAAATAGCATCATTGTTTTTTATATCGTGTAATAACTTTTCTACCATCCCACCATGTCCATGACTGACAATAGATAATGTGATATTACTATTTTGCATTAAATATTGAATACAAACAATATTGCCTCAATGCCTCGTCAAAATATTTAAATTCAAAAGGAAGATAAAAATGATTTTCATAAGTAAATCCATTCATTTCCATGACCCTTTTTAGGGTATTCAGATCATAGAAAACTTTATGGTCCGGATCCCAAGAATACCCTTTTTTACCGGGGACTCCCACTACAAGCTTTCCCTTCTTAGCCAGCACCCTGTTAATTTCCGCCAGAAGCTTCTCCGGAGCTTCAATATGCTCCATTACGTTATCAAGAATCGCTGATTCAAACACCTCATTGTCAAAAGGTAATTGATCCGGCTTCATTTCCACGACATCCAAACCCATCTCCCTGCAGTATTCCACTGTAGATGGGTTTACATCAACACCAGTTGTGTTCGGGCGGTATGCAACCATGTCTCCGATTCCGCAACCCACGTCTATTGCCCTGCCTTCGAGATGCCTGCAAATAAATGGATAGAGCCAAAATCTTCGATACAAATACCCAAGCTTACTCCTTTTTTTAAGATACTTAAAATAGCCTTCGTAATCCTTCATGAATTACCATTCTTCTCTACATAGCTTAATATCTTATCGGACTCTTCCTTTTGACGAAATCCGTCAGGCAACAGACTTTTCCTTCGTCGATTCGATTTGGAAAGAAGTTTCCTCATAGCAGGCAACAAACCGTCGTCTTCCTCAAAAAGCAGACCGTTAACGCCTGGTTGAACCAACTCGTCATTGCCATCGACTCGACGAAGTATACAAGGCAGACCAATGTGCAAGGCTTCCAATGCTGCCCTCGAAACGCCTTCGGAAAGGGACGGTAATACGAAAGCATCGGCTTTCGAAAGTAGGGACAAAGGGGATTCAACCTGACCATGCAAGTTCACCCTGGAACCAAGATCGTATAGTGAAACCAAATCACGAATGCTTTTTTCGAGTGGACCTGAACCAATTACGTCAAGGTAGGCGTCGTGACCCTCTTCGCAAAGGGATCTAACCGATTCCACGAGCAAGAGTGGTTGTTTGCGTTCCGTCAATGAGCCCACAAAAATGAATTTGAACTTCTCATTCCGTACATAATTTTCCCGGTATTGATCGACAGGCTTTTCATCAATGAAATTACCCACCAGCAATGGCTTTCCGGAACAAAGGGGAGAAACCTGGTTCGCCATAGCTGAGGACATTACCGAAACATAATCGAATCCTCTTAGGAGGGATAGATGAAAATACGCCAGAAAAATACCTAGGAAGCCATAATCCAAACGATAGTTAATCGGCAGGTTGCCCCTAATGCTGGAGAATATTCGAGCATGACGCCGACAAAGAAGATTAAGCATGTCGGCGGAAAAACACATCGATAAGGAAAGCGTCTTTTCTGGGCCTCCCTGCTTAGCCAGAAGATCACAATAAGCCCTTTTTTTGGCAAACCAGCCGGAATTCTTTGACTCCAGACAAATAACTTCGACACGCTTGTCCAGACAGGGTTTCCATTCGCCACCAAGTTTCAAAGATACCAACTTCACCTCTCTTTTTCCCGCAATCGCATTTGCAAAGGCAATGGCTCCCCTTACCGGCCCTGTCGGTACAAGGGAGGGAACGAGAATGAAATAACTTTTCTTCAATTGCCCAGAGACAATATAGCCCGTGCCCGCGCGCCCCATGTGTATCGCTCCCTGTAATCCTGGTGCGCTCGATTTCCGATTGAATCCGCCAAGGAAACGTCAGAAGACAACCGATCCAATGCTCCACACCACTCTAGCTGATCGGAAGGCGATACCAGAATGGCATTTTTACCATCTACCAGAACCTCCCTCAGAACCGGTAAGTCAGACGAGATAATCGGCACCCCCGAGGCCATGTACTCAAACATCTTCATTGGCGACATCCATCTACCCGTATCGTGACCCTTGACGCCGATGGAGACCTTCGGCTGGTAAGGCATCAAGAGGAAATCAACGCAACGCATCAACTCCTGAGCCTCTGGATGCGAAACATGCCCTCCGAAAAATATATTTGGGAGATCCCCGTTAACTTCACGCCGTAAGGCAACGTCCTTCGGCTCTCCGCCATAAACCAAAAAGAGAATTTCCGGTCGTTCTCTCGCCATGCCCTCGATAATCTCAATACCCCTGCCTTCATAGAGTTGGCCGAAGTAACCGCAAACCGACTTCCAATTCATACGAGGGCCTTCGCTCATTTGATACAACCTTTCCCTCCTCTCGCTTTTTCGTATCAACGTCAGGCCATCCGGTGCGGCATCCGGCAACACAATTGCCTTGGCGGGGGAAACCCCATGCTCCGATGTAAGAATTTCCTCCAGTTTTTTAGACACGACTATCGTCTTAACCCCAGGCCGGGTCATCGTCCATCGCTGCAACCACCTACGAAAGCCATATTCCACCTGGTGTGTTTCGAAAATCAAGGGTCTTCCGAATAGGACTGCATGAAAGAAGGAAAAGTATAAATTTCTGGAAAGCACAAAGGTCGGCATTTTCCCTAGGATCAGCTTAAAAAGAGCAAGCAAGGCAATTCGCACATTCACAAATTTTTTGCACTTGCCGTGAAAAGTAACAAGGTCGGCTTTTTCAAGATCAACCCCATACGCCCGGCTAACTGACTCTTTGAATTCTGCGAGATCCCCTACTGTTCTGTTTGCGAAAACCTTAAGGTCTACGCCTTCGGCAAGCAATGCGGCGCACTGCATGGCCACATGCACCGAATTGGCGGAAGATGAAGGAATGGAAGAGGGCGAGACGTAAGCAAATGAAACTTTCATCCGTCTTGTCTTCGCAAAACTTCATGATAACCGATTCCGGGATAATCAACAAAGCTCCATTGATTTCCGGCATCGGGATCAAGAGCTAATGCAATTCGGGCGATTGCAGACATTCGAAAATAAGAATCCCAAAGATTTGATTCATCCCATCCCCTCTGGTATCCGCAACTCGTCCAATGTTCCGCTCCATTCACTCTGTCATGCTTGGGCCTCTGTAAGGTCAACGCCTGCCTCAGTCTTTCGATTCTAGCCTTTCCTTTTGCCGAAGCCGCGTGGCTCAAAGCCATAATCAATTTCCCAATTGAGCGAGGACGGACAAGTTTGGATTCGCAAAAGCCTCCGTCCTCGTTTTGATCCCGGATGATTGAAGAGCAAGTTCCGGAAAGTAGTTTCCGGTGTCTCGAAATGGTTTCCTCACCGCCTGAAGTTATGATGGCAACGGCATCGTAGTCGTAGCATCCTCCACCTCCCGGATAAGGCGCAAAGCGCCCCCTGGAATCAGCAAGGGAAGCAACTGCATCGGCGGCATCTTCAGCCAAAGGATTCTCAGCGCCCAAATAATGAATTATTTCGTATTGATGGTATCCGTTCTGGAATTGCAAATGAGACATGCTTGAATCATCTCCCCAGAAACCAAATCGATTCATGTGCTTCAAATGATAAGCGAGCCATTCATCGATTTTCGATGATTGGTCTTGATTCAAGTACTGTGTTGCATGCAAAAGAATAATTGCCATGAACATGGCATAATTACCGGATTGCGGAACGCCCAAGTGTACTTTTCTCCTATCAAGGTTTGCCGAAACGTCATTTGTCATTAGCGGCTGACAGTGATCTTCCAAGGCATCGACCTCAAGGGCACCGATGATATTTAGCGCCGTAAGGGAGAAAGTGAGTAATTGTAGATAACTTTTGTCGTTGGTTAAATCAATTCCCTGAGCTTTTCTTGTTTTGCGCAGTTCATCAAGCCCAGCGCGAATCCGCTTAGACAAGCTGGTTCGTTCATCACCACCCAAGGTCAATTCGTTGATTAGGTTAAGCCCGAAGACTGCAAAGCAAAGAGAGAAAGGACTTGGAGAAGAATGAGTGGAGAACTTATAAGAAAAAGGATTGGTTTTGCTATTTTGTATGAACCGGAAGCATTTTTCCCGGATTATGCCTAAATCTGGAAGCACTTCTCTTGGGAATTTATTGCCTGACGAATAAGAGGTATTCGGAAATGGCTCCGTTATGGATGTAATTAATGTATGAGATCATAACAAAAAGTAAAATCGTGAGGGTTTGCATGAGTTTCGGGTGCTTAAAATGATTAAGAAAAAGCGTTATGAGAATCGGCTCGACGCACACGAAATGAGTCGCCGACCGAAAACCCAAGATGGCAAAATCCGAAAATGAAACTAATAAAATGGTAGATAGCAAATATGTATTTATAATAAAGTAATTACTCCTGAAATCTTTTACCTTATAATAAATAAATAACACTACAAATGATGTAATAATTTGCTGCAGTATCTTCGGATGCAAGAGGGATACCTTATAGTTGTATACATCCCATATTAAGTATAACTCAACGCGAGCCGGTAGTAGAGCGTGGCGATCCAAGATATCGATTAGGATTGTCGTTGCTCCCGCTAGCTTGAACGTTAATCCGGATAACAACAAAATAAGCAAATGGCTGAATCCGTACTTGTGATTTAGAAACAGCAATAAAACGGACAAAATCGCGAGGTAGTGAATCGAAAAACCCAGCAATAGGAGAACAAGGAAAGACTTGTACTTCTTTTGACTGATTAAGTGTATCTGGGGAAGAACCAACGCACTGATCAAGCCCGCTCTTATCTGTATCCACTCGTGATGTATCACCTCATGAGACAGGTATATCAGCATGGCCAGGAAGAAGTATTTCGTATATTTGTTGAAATAATATAAGTTGGTTGCTATCGCAGTAAAAGCGAAGAGGAACAACAATGCCTGCGAATCAAAGCCTATGGTTTTTAGCGCGGAACAGATAAACGCGAAACCGAAACCGGTCTCTAAAGCGACTCGAGTGTCACTGAAAAAGCTCGTGAGTTCGGGAACCTTTATGAACAAGCGAGTGTATTCGTCCTCATTTCCCCTTAGGCCGATCAGCAAGACCAGAAATGCCCCCATCAGGATATAGAATACCCTATGCTCCCGCAGTTTGGGTGACAAACCATGCAACCAGGAGAATAGAGAAACAAAAACGTTTATGCCAAAGTAGAGCATGAACAACTATGAGGCACCTAGTACCATCTTTTCAAATTCCGACGAATTCGGTGAAGCCAAATGGGAAAACTTTGAGTTCCCTCTGAAGAAAAAGGGGTGAACAAAAGAAAAAGGCGAGACATACTGTATCATCAGCAAAGACCTCGGCTTTAATGCATTCCTACTACCGTAATGAAAGCACCTGCAACTGTCGCAGAAGATGATATCACCCGGTTTTCCAACGGCTTTTTCCACTTGGGACTTATCGGCTATCGAATAGACCACTTCGTCTTCGAGCCTGTTTGATTCATTGCTCAGGCGATAGTTCACGGCTTTTGCCACCTTGCTGGATTCATCTGCCGAAAGAAAAGTCGTTGGGCCCGTGTCATCGTCGATTTCCTTCAAGGGTATAAATAATTTGCATTGTCGTATATCGGCCCAGTCCAAGTGAAACAGTTGACTGCCTTCCCTCGCACTCCCGTCATTGGGGGAATACCAAAGGTTGACGTTCGAAAGTATGGGAACAAAACCAAGATATTCGGATGCAATAGATACCAAGTCCTTATTCAGGGCCAACCGAAGAAGCGGATTATCAAGCGAACTTTCAAATTCAATATTTTGCAGATAATTTTTCTTATGGTTCTTGCGGTCGCGGTTTTTAAGATGAGCGGACACGCATTCATTTCCATGACTTATCGCCTGTCTCAAAGCATTGGAGTCCTTGAACGCATCAGTTCTATAAAAGCCCTTTTGAGAGTCTATCTTAACCGCTTGGTCCGGCAAAGAGTCCAAATGTTCTCGTCGTTTTCTTAGAATTCCAGGGGACAGGAAGTTCCGCAAATTAAAGTATCTTCTTCTAACTTGGGGAGAACCAAATCTGAAGATGGTCGAAGGATTTCTTAGGTAGTTTAACATATTTGCTTATGGTATTTTATATAAGTAATAGTTTTGAAATTTTTTCAGTAGTTCCAATGATTTGAAATCTGTTTTCGACTCCATATTTTTTCCGTTATGAACAAGCAAATGGGTTATTCCATATTTCCCATTCCATTTTAACCAGTCACTTTTATAACGTGAATAATACTCAAACAAACTATAGTTTTCATTCCAATTGGCTCTGGAATTAGTATTAATTAATGGTATGAAATATCTTATGTTTTCACTTGAAGTTTCAAAGCAGTCAAACGTTCGCTTGTATGGACTCACTAGAATTTTTGCATCACCTAATTGCTCTATGAAAACCTTCTCGCTTTCCTTTAGGTCGGAACTCGAGGAATCCTTACTCTTTCTATTCAACAGAAAAAGATGGAAGAATGATATCAGAAGAGAAAAGAGAACTAAAAGTTCAACGGCCTTTGATCCGTTGAGCATATACAAGAAGCTTGCCAAGCTGAAGGGTGTGGCAAATTCCAAGTAACGCTCACTTTGGCCGAAAACTGAAAATGGATACCAAAAGGTAATAAATCCAATAATAACCATACTTAAGCTTATATATTGGCAAAAGTTTATGAAAGGTAAGGACGACTCCTCGCTAAATAACGAAAGACCGGAGTAAATCGTCACAGAGTAGATGAACGGCAGGAAGTAAAGTGGAGAAAGATAAATGAATTTCCTTATTCTGGTTTTATCTAGAGCAAAACCGTTCTCCTTAAGGGGTAGATTAAGTAGATTCTTTTTACGGTCATCAACGAGTGTTCCTTTCATCATACTCGTATAAAACCGATAGTGGGCGAGAAACTTACACCAAAAGAAAGTACGCGTATGCTTACTCGATAAAGAACAAATGCAGATGAATACGAGCAACGGAAGCGCGGCAAGGTATTCCAGGCTTATAATGGAAAACACTAAAGTGCCGAATACGGCTACCTGATGTCCGAATTGCCCTGAAAACAACAATGCGAGAAGCGATATTACGCAAACAATCATTAAAAGCGGATCATACTCCTTTGTAATCTCGTATAGGGCCAAGAAATACATGGTGCACAAAAACAAGCCCATCGTACGAGCTCCCCCGCCTCTTGTTCTTGAATTCAGGGGTATCAATGCAGGCGATAAACATAAGGTGGCAGCTACAAAGAAACCCATGGTCAAGCTATTTCCAAATGCTTCTATGTAAGAATCGCCAAACGTGGCGTGAAGATATAGATAAAAAATCATCATTGTACCAAAATCGTAAAGGCAGTTGATGACTCTCAATGTTTTGGAGGTGATGCAACGCTCAGGGAGGAAAGAGACTAAATAGTGATAAAGAACCGGATTAGAATATCTGCCAGAAGGAACGAAAATCTTGTTTTCACCATTCATACTAAGCCTGCTATCCTTCAAAAACTTGGAAATGTTTACATGATAGCTTTCCTCGGACCCGACGCCTCTTACTAAAAAGACTCGAAGGCTGATAAAAAGCAACGAAAGGACTATTAGCTCAGAAATCACTTTTCACTTCATTCAAAAAAAGCTCTCCCTTTCCCGGATCATTTCTTCTCATAGAGTTTTATATCTACCTCGGAGTCGAACTCTCCCCATTTTCCCTCGTAGGGAATTGCCTTGATCGCAACTTGCTTGGATTCGATTAACTTTTGCAAGGTTCCAGTCATATGCATGGAGTCGCTCTCCTTGGGCGAAAGCGTTTGACGAAGGCCAACCACCTTCTCCCATCCTGTGGGCGTAAATCGCAACAGACCCATGTATTGTCCCTCTACCTGGTCAATCGAACTTGGTTTGTTGCCAATTTCCGAAAGAAAGGAATTTTCATCCATTCGAAAGGTCTCCGCATCGAGTAAGGGATCCCCGAACCTTGAGGTCCATAATTGCAACCAGTTGGGATCATAGGTAACTGCAAGGTCGGCACTATCCTGAATCAATGATAGTACTGCATCCGAATCGTAGAAAATGTCGGAGTAGCTTACTATGCAAATATCGTCTTCAAGCCATTCTTCGCCACAAGCCAATGATGAGACCATATTCGTTTCCGACCAGCGAGGGTTGTTGAACTCAAACAAGCCTCGGTCGATCAACAATTCTCGCTTATAACCAGTAACGATTGCTATTTCGTCTATACCAGCCCCCCTGAGTGATTCAATCTGCCTGTCCAAAAGGGCTTTATCTTCAACTTCTAGAAGACATTTAGGGATTTCTTCGGTTAATTCCTTCATCCGGCTGCCCCGACCCGCTGCAAGAATGATTGCCTTCATAATAATATTGGTTCGTAGGTCATTCGTTTAAAATCGCTTAAATCATAAGGGGCTCGAAACGAAAGAAGTCTTGGGTTCCGGCGACCGTTCTTTCCATAGGACAAGGGCTGACCCGAATGCCAATCGGTTACGCCGCCCCCCGCCGACTCGACGATTGCCTGGCCTGCGGCGACGTCCCACTCGGAGCTCCCCACCAATCTCGGCACTACGTCTACCACACCTCTAGCCAAGAGGCCGTACTTGAGTGCCGAACCAATCTCGACCCTCTTCTCGATTTGATTGATATCTGCAAAAATGCCGACGTCGGGATGATCATGAAATCGGCTGACCGCCATCCGGCACTTCTGAGATTTCGGACCTGATTCCAACAAGCAACGATTACCGTTCTTTTCAAACCAAGGTGAATGATCTATGCCGCCGGCATAGGTTTCTTCAAGAGCGGGAGCATGAATGATGCCCATGACGGGTCTCCCCTTTTCCAAGAGGGCGACGTTAATGGTAAATTCATCATTTTGAGCCAGAAAATCCTTGGTCCCATCCAGAGGATCGACAAGCCAGTATCTATCTTCCTCCAAGAGCAGTGATTCACCTTCTTCCGAGACAATCGGAATGCCGGTAGACGACAATGCGTCCGACAATAAATCGTGAGAAGCGCAATCTGCCAGGGTCAATGGCGAGCCGTCCGTTTTCGCTTCGACCTCAACCTCTTCCCCGTAGAACTTGAGGATCTCAATCCCAGCTTCTCTAGCCGCAAAAACAGCTAGTTCAAATTTATCCGTCACAAAAGAGATTTCTTAGTCTTTTGACGTCTCTGACGTCGAAACGTTCCTCACGCTCAGGGTGCCACATCCATCCTTCCCAGGAATATTCATCGTGGCGAATAGCCTCAATCTCTCCATCCTCGCTTCTTGCCAAGATATGGTATCCAATTGGACATGAATCGACGGACATGTCGTGATAACTGTTCGCTTCTCCTGAAATGCCCTCCCCCTCCAAGACATGCCTCGTACGGACGTGACCGGTGACTTTCCTTAGGCTTGAACCAGCCAAGGTCGCCATCATTTGCATGCCTCGGCAAATTCCCAGCACCGGCAAATTTTTCTTGGCTGAAAATTCAATCAATTCTTTTTCGGTGCGGTCGCGGTCCGGGCAGGAACCCACGTCGTTTCCTCCTGAAAGCAAAACCGCATTGGGGTTGAAGGTTGCAAGCCAGTTCTCAAGTTCATTAAGGGATTGCGCGCCCTGCCCCGCCGTCTCCTTCGTCAATCCGTTTGGAACCGGAAGAGGTACGAATCCACATTCCGTCAAGAAGGCAGACAACTTTTGGTCGAGTGCATCACGACGCTCCTTGCGGTCCGGGTAATGATCGATCCTCTGACTGACGGCTACGGTCTTCAAGTTAAGATCTCTACCCTGCGTCCGGCGCAATCAATATGCAGCCGACTGGCTTTCGACCAACGTTGGTAAAGCGCTTCGCCGGCTCCAATCACGGAGGGCAACCCAAGTTCGCCGGCGCGAATCGCCATATGAGAGTTCACTCCTCCCCATGCCGTTATGAGACCAGCGATGGGGTAAGAAAAAAGCCAGTCGAACCCAGGGTCTGCATTGGGGATGCAAACCACTGCTCCGTCAAGGGCGTTACGATTCTTTCCATCCGTTACCGGCGCGGTAGTTTGTTTCTGCGTAATAAAGTTCGGAGAGACTTCGGGGGATCTGAATGACCAGACGTCCTCGGGACAAACGATTAAGGGGGGAAGGGAAATGGATTGTGTTTCCTGGTAGCGCTCCTTTCCCTGCCGAATACTCGAAAGGAGCGCTTCCCGAGGGTTTGAACTTGAAATATAGAGTTCCTTGAAGACGTTGACGTCCGAAAACGCCATATCTTCCCTGTCGATTCCATGCTTATTACCAAAGTCGGCAATTAGCTCCAGAATATCCGACAAGTTACGGGTAAACTGAAATTTTGCATATTCTCGCAACTCTATGCCGGCTTCAAGGAAATCGAACAACCCAACCGGATTTGGCTCCAATTCATGTGACTCGAGTAATTTCGTCACCTCACGCATCTGAGGAAGAGTAACCGAGAAGGGACTTGAAGGTTCCGGAGGCAGGGGAGGGGTTTCCCAGTCAAAATAAAGGTCGGGTGACTTGTCGTAGCGCGGGGATAGAATATCGTAGGTACCGGGACGCAGGTGACCGTATTTGAGCAGAAAATCGTCTTTGTCCATGCTCGACCGATCATGAGCCAAGCGACCGCTAACCGTTGAAATTCCCGCCAGAAAGGCATCGTAATCGGATTGGCTGAAAACCCCGATTGAAACCAGAGACCTCAGCATTTGAACGGCAATAAAGCCTGCCCGGGCAAGTCCGGCAAAAGGTAACGTGCCATACCTCTTGGTATCTTCAAGCAGCCAATAAACCCGCTCCAGCGATTCCATGTCTGAACCTAGTAGCTTTTCACGACGGGAGATCAAGGTATCCAATTTGGATGCATCCTTGCGCCACAAGCCATCTTCGTGATGAACAATCCTGTTGGTCAGCCTTCTCAAGCTTTCCGATACTGCGTTGCATTCATTGTCGGAAAAGCCTGCCTCTTTCAAGGCCTTCAAGCGATCCGGCAAGTCCAAGGTATAGCAGGAGAATACGATTTCGAATTCAACCTTGTCGTGCAAAGTGGGTTCATCAAGCAAGCGCTCGATATAGTAGTCAACCAAACGACCGGCCAACCCCTCATCCAAACCGGAGGGGATGAAGGAGTTAAAGGAAAGGCGAACGTCAATGTAAGGCAAGCCGTGAAAATGAGGCATTAAAGGAAAGCTTCGCAGGTTTCGATAACCGTAGTTGTGCCTCTGATAGGCCCAGATGTTGTCCGTTACCAAGTCGCGATAAAGGGACAAGGCCAAAGGTTTTGGACGAACCCCAACGATCTCGGCGGGATTCCAGTCGGGCATGACCCCATAGACGGTTCGCCTGCCCATCAGAAAGGGATGTTGTTGCATTCCGCGATCAACCCTTTCCGCAATCAGGTCCAGCCTTTCATGCTGATCACGGGCGGAACATGGATCACTTGTCAAAACAAGCGGGCGAGCCTGCAAAAGCCAAAGCAATTCCTCGTCATCCCGACTGGTCACTGCAAACTCGCAATCAAGAGGCTTCTCGCCAAACAACTCATAAAGTTCCTCGAGCATCGCAAAGACTTCGGACAAACTTTCAGGAGGGTCAACGGGCGAACTTGCCGCATGTTGCCATACCGAACCACCCAGTCCACCCGTGACCGCTGCGGTATCTTCACCCTCGGTCCAGTTAACGACGCGATAGGGAGAGCAAGTATTGGGATCATGAGAAAAAGCCACTCCCGACCGGACCACGTTCTCCAGCATGGGCTGCACCAACACTTCATCACAAGGATCAGCTTCACCATAGGCATCTATGACTTTCAAGATCGACTGCTCAAGATCCCCTGTAGAGACGTTTGCCAAGGAAAGAAAAGCTCCGGCGTTGGAAGAATCCGCTCCATCCTCCCTGCGACAACTCGAACGGACTATGAAGGAATCTCCTTGAAATTCACGCCCTATTCGCTCTAGGCAACCTTTTCCATCTTCCTCCCATTCGCTGACTTGAAAGAAGACCGAAAGCGGAACTTGAGCATGGCTTAGCTTGCCATTTAAAACGGCAAGCGTTCCTGCTTTGGTTGAGAAAGAGAGCGGCATTGCAATCTACAGTAGACGAGCTACCCAGATGTTCGTGGAATAGGGAATTTCAATGGACTCGCGACCAAGCGAGTGAAGATACTCGTCAATCTCTTCAATGATCTTATTGAAGGATTCACCGGCCTGTCTTTCAAGAGTGGCGTGAGAACGCCATGCCTCGACACACTCTTGGATCGATTGCTGATGCAAGACACGGGAGTCCAAGTGAACGACATCTCCAAACAACTTGCTTGCATCTATAGTTGCGCATTGATCTTCACGGCGGGTACCGTAACCGTAGCCACTAATATGGCTTTTTATTATGGACTCGATTTTGGCCTGAATCTCGTCGTCGAGTTGGCGATGGTTCCACATGCAGGCGAATACGCCATTGGGCTTGAGTATTCTTGAAGTTTCCTTGAGGGCGATCTGACGATCGCATACGTTAAACGAACTGCCAAAGGTGACCATGTCGAATGAGGCGTCCTCTTGCCCGGTCTCCTCCCCAGTGCCCTCATGCCATCTGACGTTATCCATTTGGTCGGTGCGCTTGATCCCATTTGCCCGCATAGCGTCGTTTGGCTCAACTGCGACAACCGCCATCCCTCTTGCTGCGAGCATTAGCGTGAGGTGGGCAACTCCCGCACCTACGTCGCAGATGCTTGCTCCCTTCGAAACTTCTGCAATCTTCAGCATGGCGTCAATGGCGCTGTCTGAATAATCGGGACGCTTTAGATATGCATCAGCAAGCGAGGTGTAATTCCATTCGGTCTTCATAATTTCGGTTCTCCTTTGTTTAGTTTGATCAATAATTCTTCAACCATGTCAGAAAGCTTAAGATTGGGTTTGAATTCGAAGAGAATGTCAGGGTATTTCGGTTCGTCAACCTGCAGGTCCAAACCCGCAACATCGCTTAATTCCCCGGAATCGAATCTTCGATATATCCCTTTGGGATCTCTGTTTCTCAACTCTGACAGAGGAACCTTGAGGTAAACCTCTAAATAAGAGGGTTGGTTCTCGCGATTCCATGAATGTACTTCCTTGAACATTGAGATGGTAGAGCAGACGACTGTCACTCCTTGGTTGGCAATCAACTGGCAAAGCTTTGCATATTGCATTGCCAGGGCAAGGCGCCCTGCCCTGCCGTGATTTACGGAACTAGCCTTGGTTGCCCCAAAAACTGCCCGCATCTCGTCGCCATCGAGCATAACAACGGTTTCACCTGCGACCCGTAATCTAGGAACGACCTCCTTGGCGAGTGTGGACTTGCCCGACCCCGAAAGTCCGGTGACCCAGATTACTTTACCTTTTGAAACATCCGGCGGAGACGACATCAAAAGGCACTCTCCGCATTGGAACCACCGTAATTGTATGAAGAATAGTCTTCGAACACACTTACGTGCTGCCCTGAAACATACATCTCCATCCACCTTGCAAGGGCTGGTATATCCGAAAGGAAACTTTCCTTCCAAAAGGAATCAAATTCCTCGTTGAAAAAACTCGGCGTGGAGGAAAGCAGGGGGGCAAGTTTTTCGATATCAACGAGATCACATATATAGTCTCGTTCCTGCTGGCTTAACGATACTTTGCTGGCACCGACGGTTTTGCTTGATTTACCACCGGTAATCTTTCCGAGGGAAGATCCGGTGTAGAGAAGCTCGTTATAAAGCTTTCCATCCTCCAGCTGATTGGAATCAGATTCGATGGCACAATGATAATCCAGCCCCAAATGGGTCATCAAAAGTCTCAGGGATGCCGAACGATGCTCTCCCTTAAGGTGCTCAAACAAAACCGGATAGAAGGATTTATTCTTAGAAAACTCATAACTGGCCACACACCATGAAAAAAGAGCTCTAACCAATTCTCTTTCCAGGGCAACTTGGTTCATACAATACTCCGTTGGCGAAGCAGTCCCATGGAGATGAAAAAGCAACATATTTTTCTTCGAAGCAAGCATGTCGAAAGGAGATCTCAATGTTGTGAGGTATTTTATATCAATTCCCTCAATCCACTTTGACCCCAAAACGTAAGCATGGTCCTCTTGAAGACAATAGTAAGAATCCAGGTCAGGCGAAAGGGCGAGCAAATCATTCAACACCCTCAGCGAAGTCATGAAACCCTGACCCGCCTCAGGGTATGAACTGAATAGATTTTTGGCTTTTGACAGATTGTCCGAGCACTGTTCTCCGAGGCTCACCATTTTAAGCTCAGACCATTCCGTGCTTCCCGAAGCTCCGAAAGGCGTGGTTGTCTTGCTTAGCAAACGCTCACAAAACATATCCGAATCATCGAAGCCGACGGCAGGAAAACCAACTGGTTTGGAGCAAGCGTATTGAATCCTGAAGGGGGGGTGAAAAATACCAGGATGACCGTAAAGCAGTTGGTAAAGCAAACTGGTACCAGTTCGCGACATGGAGTTGATGAATATGAATTTCTTCATTGCTAAACTATTTTGATAAGTTGCCTTAGCTGTTCTCTCGAACCATTGGCGCTGCTTGAACGCAGGTTGATCAAAAGCTCGGGTTTGTAGTGTTGAGATCTTGAATCCTCGTAACGGCTCAATTTCTCCGTATTTAAAAAGACGTGAATTGGATGGAAGTTGAAAACCTTCAACCCTTTGCGACATACCAAGTCACGGATCGGAGTGTTATGCCGGTACATGCATTGAACGTTATCTTCCCAAAAAAAAGGAACCCTCAGCAAACCAGTCCAGTGGGGGTATGGCAACAATTCCATCCCGGATTGCTCGGGAATGAAATCGTTTGAATCATGGGTAAGCCCCCTGTCGGAAAACAAGTCCAGCAAACGAAAATTCTGAGACATCGAATGACTGCGGACGCTTTTCGCTTCAGGCACGATTTTCAAAACGCCATCGATAACTTCTTCTGCATTTTTTGCCCCTTTCGAGGATCCGTCAAGCAAAGGGTTAAAGTTCGGATGAATGCCAAGTTCGAAATCCGGGTCATCCTTGATATCATCCAGTACACCCGTCTCATGCGTGATGAACCAAGTAGCCTTGGCTCCAAGCTCTCTCAAGAACTCTATGGAGTCTGAAAATACCTCATCGTGAGCCCAATCGACGTCCAAGGTCAAAAAAATCTTGTCCTCGAAAGTTTCAGGATCATCTAGCTTGATTTCTGAAAGCAAACCAAAACTCAAGTTTTTCTTCTTCATTAACAAAAGATCTTCTGATCCTGCACCCATTTACAGGTTTTTCCCAACCCAACATCCAGGGCAGTTGCCTCAAAAGCGGGAAACAAATCCTCAAGAGCCTCGATATTGGCGACAAGATTTGTCTCGAGGTCTTGCGTAATTGTGACACGCGGAGGAACATTCAGCAGTTCCCCTAATTTTTCAACCACCTCTCCCAAACCAACAACCTCTTTTCCGGCAACGTTCAAAACATTTGAATGAGTCGACTTGCTCTTTATGAGACCGCACAGGATTCGACTGCAATCCTCGACAAACAATGGATTGAATTTGAGGCCTATGCCGTTTGCCAGAACGATCTCCTTGTTTCTTAGGATTTTCTCAATGAGATTAATTATGACCATGGATTTCTGACCAGGACCATAAACACCGAATAATCTCATGATATGGGTAGGAAAAAAGGCTTGATATTGTTCTATCAGATGTTCGGCGCAAAGTTTGGTTGCTCCATAGAATGAGCTTGGAGCTGCAACATCCTTCTCGGTTAGAGCGTATGGCTTTTGCCCGTATACCGTACCAGTTGAAGCAAAGAGGAAGCTTCCTGCACAATGCTTGCGATTCCATTCCAAAAGCTCGAAGGTAGCCTCTAGGTTGATCCGCATCATGTCACAAGCTCCATCGGGAAAATCCCGATAGTAGGCAGATTGAGCCAGATGAATAACGTAATCGAATGGTTTCTTCGGGATGAGCGATGACCAGTTTCTCATCGACAAATCAAACCCATTTTCCTTGGTTGCCTCAAAGGTTTCATGACCTTCTGCAACGAGCATGCTTTTTAAGTTGCACCCTATGAAACCACTTGAACCAGTTAAAAGAACCTTAGCAGATTTTTTCAAAACTATCTAGGCAGGCTTAGAAGCCATAATCATAAGTTCATGCCTGTGGGTGTCTTTTTTAGGGCACTGATAAATAATCTGTTGAGTAATATCGAAAGCTGAAAGAGCGTCTAAAATTTGGGTATACCTGTAATGATGAAAATGAAATAAATCAGTGAGGAGGGTGGCCCTTTCATCCCAGACGTAAGTCGAAATTATTATATTGCCATCTTTCCTGAGCACCCTCGATGCCTCTTCGATGGCAGTATGGTAGTCAAGGATGTGATCCAGACTCGTATTGAACACAACATTGTCAAAAATTGCGTCTGAAAAAGGAAGAATCTCGGCGATGGATGAAATCCTGAAACTATCTCCGGACATCATTGGGTCGATGCCAATATATTTGCATTTTTCCGGGAAGATAGTCGCTCCCACACGCGGGTCATCGCAACCGATATCCAAAACAAGTCCGCCTATGTTCTCGCAGAACCTTGAGAAGCGGAAGAGATGTTTCTCATATGGTCTGCTTGCCGCGGGCGCATTATGAGCAAAATGATGCTTAATTTGGCTCAGCAAATAATATTGAACTAGTGAATCCTCATAATAATCCAGTTTGAGGGGCCCGTTATTCAGAGCTTTCAGTATTTTTTGGGAATGAAGAATCGGAATCCCGGCATTAACCGGATACTCAGCCAAGCCATCGGTAAGAATCCCTTTTTCCAAGATGAATGATAATGGTTTTCTCGCATCGGGAGATAAAAGCATGTTCATGGACATACACTCTTCAAAAGTTATCGAGGAAGAATGATTACGTCGTCCCAACTCACTGACGGTTATGTACTTATCGCATTTTACTGTTTCTCTCACGAATCCTTGGTAATTCCTTTTAAAATTTGTTCAAAATTTATCAGGGACCAGATAAGCAGCCTTCGATTTTCCTCCCCATTCAAATGCTCTTGAACCAAGCTCTTCACGCAATCCCCATCCATGAATCCGTAAATGTGAGATTTATCATTGAATACCACGCTCTTCACGAAATCCATGCTCTCCCCCTTGAACCAACTGGCATCAGGAGAGGAGAAACCTTGTTTCTTAGCTTTTGTTACCTCATGAGGGATGTGTCTTTTCATCATGTCTCTCAGAATTTGCTTCCCCTCACTCGTCTTATGATGGCTCTTGGATTTCTTCCAGATATCGTTTTCGTTAACTTGTAAGACTTCGCCCAGATTACTGATTTTCAAATTGACGGGACACTCCATTGCGAAGTCAACTAAGTCGTTGTCCATGAACGGGACCCGAGTTTCCAGAGAGTGGGCCATACTCAACTTATCCTCCACCACAAAAAGGCCGTGCAGGAATGTCTTGGCTTCAAAATAAAGGGAGTGGTTGATGTAATCCTCAGGTTTCTCCAGAGAATTCTCGTGGCGAAGAAATACATTTCGAAAAATTTCCCTTGTATCAATGTCCTTCACGTCTTCCCAAATGGGAGCAAATACCTGCCGGATGATGGAACGCGGGATCAATCTTTGCCAGTACTGAAAATACTGGTCCACGTAATCCTCGAAATTCTGGCTTTTGACCGCCCGGTAGTACCGCCAGGGATACCCTCCGAAAAGTTCGTCTCCACCAGCACCCGACAAGACGACTTTAACGAACTTGCTGGCAAGTTGCGAAACATAAAAATTAGGATAGCTCTGCCCTACTCTCGGTTCCTCCAAGTGAAAAGAAAGCCTTGGCAGGCAGCGTTCCATGTCACCGGCTTTTAAAACCATCTCGTAATGTTCGGTTTTAAATTTAGCAGACATGGCTTCCGCCTTTGCCCGTTCATCAAACGCAAGCTCGATTCCGGAGGCAGAGCTCAGGTCAAATCCGCAGGTGAAAGTTTTTAGGCAAGGGAAGGACTTAGTCGCAATAGCTGTAATTGAACCCGAGTCCATACCGCCACTCAAGTAACTCCCCAGCTCAACATCACTGACCAACTGTCTATTAACCGCCTGTTTAAACAAGCGGTCCAGTTCATCTTCGTACTCATGCTTGCATATGGGTTTATCGGGTTCCCTGAATTGGTAATCCCAATATTGAAAAATCTGCAGGCTTGGGGACTTCGCAGCCAGCTTCAGAACTCCGTAATGCCCCGAAGGCAAAAGCTTGATTCCCTCAAGTAGGGTTTGATCCGTAAAAATATTCTGAAAGGTAAAATATTCAAGTAGCGCCGTCTTGTTAATCTTTTGCTCAAATTCGGCATGCTCCAAAATTGCCTTTTGCTCGGAACCGAAAAGGACTGTCTTGTGATCTTCGAAAAAATAAAGGGGCTTAACTCCATATCTGTCTCGAGCAAGCAACAAGGATTTCTCCTTTCGGTCCCATAACGCCAAGGCAAACATACCGTTAAATCTCAAAAGAGCCTCTTCACCCCATTCGGATAAGGCGTTAAGAACGACCTCGGAATCCGTTTGTGACCTGAAACGGTGCCCCTTGGATTCAAGTTCAGTCCTCAGCTCACGAAAATTATAGACTTCACCATTATAACTCAGGACAAATCTCTGTTCGGAGCAAATCATCGGTTGATGTCCAGCTGGCGAAAGATCAATAATCGCCAGCCGGCGATGGCCAAGTCCGACGCACTCCTCTATCCAGTGTCCTTCTCCGTCCGGACCCCGATGAACAAGAGCGTTGGTCATCCTCTTTAGGGAAACGGGAGAAACAGAATCCCCATCAAGCCTAAGTTCTCCCGCTATACCGCACATGGAAATTTATTCCCGAAGACCTCTAGCAGTGATTCCATAATGATCCACGTGAAAATGACTGATCTCAATTGCGTTTTTCTCAAACCACAACTTTACCTCATCCGGCGTATGCCGCGTGCAGAGCTGGGGATGGTACCAATCATAGTTAATGGCAGCATTGGATTCGAAGCTCATATTCGGATTCCAGAAACACTTTAAAAAGAAATGATAAATTAATCTCTGGATATGATACTTCCCTCCTTCAATCCCAAGAAGTTCGATTTCAGGAACCTCAATCGTTACATCCAGTTCGGAAAGAGCTCTTCCTAATTCCGTAATTTTCTTCATCTCATCGAAAGCCTTTTCGTATTCGTATTCTGAAATTATATCGCGAACGAAGTCATCGGCATGTTCCCTTATTGGCGCTTTCTTTTTATAGACGTAAATTGCGATCTCTCCTTCTGGAGACAAAAGTTCTACAAGATTTGAAAAAGCCTCTGCAGGATCTGCAGTATGGTGAAGGACTTCCTGACAATATATAAGATCGAATTTGCCAATGCCGGATAGATCTCCTAGTAAATCCTTCTCATAGATTTTCAAATTTGGGGAACCCGATAAATTCTCTTTTGCAACTGATGCCGCAGTCAAATCTATGCCAACGATTTCCTGGGTAGGTTCGGTATTCATTCGAAGTAATGCCGTGACGCGCCCATTTCCGCATCCTGCATCAAGAATCCTTTCCCTATTGCCTAACCATCCCTGAAAATCATCTATCGAATTGAAACCGTTTCTACTCGTGATCCATTTCTGGATATCGGAACCCTCTCTCAGGGTTTCAGCAAACGCAAGATCCCTGTTCAAATGCCACTTGTCTTTGAAACTCTGATAGGTTTGGCTAATATTTTGATTTTTCATTAGGAATTAAGGTAGCAAACAAATATGGGTCGTTGTCCTTGAAGCTTCGTTAACTTTTTATTGCTGGCTATTTTCAATCAAACCACCTCGAAACATTCGTGTTTGAAGGTACCTCGCGTTTATTCCCGTGCAAAAGGAGCTTCAATGAAAACCTACTTCGTTTGATTCCCGCCAATCGATCAGGCGCTGCAAGCCCGTGCGCAAATCATACTTATAGGTGAAACCGAGATCAGCCGTCGCCTTTTTAGGGCAACCAATACGATTTTGAACCAGTCTTCTGGCATCATCTTCGCTGTATGGGTTGTAGGTTACCTTCAGCTCAGATTTCTTTAGATCCAGAATGGTGTCGCAAAGTTCCTTGATGCTCGTCTGCACTCCCGTACCGACGTTGTAGAATTCATCCGTGGCTTCGGACTCCAAGGAGCAAAGGTTGCTCCTTGCGACGTCCTCGACGTCGATGAAATCGTAAGCTTGGGTTCCGTCTCCGTTGATGGTAGGCGGTTCATTTGCATCGATCTTATTCAGCATGATGGGAATCACCCCAGTGTAAGCTGCGGTTTGATCCTGGTGCGGTCCGTATACGTTCATGTACCTCAGGCCGACGTAACTAAGGCCATATCTGTCGAAATAAGCCCGGCACATGGCCTCGCCGGCTATCTTGGTCGCGCCATAGAAGTTCTTATTGTTGAACGGATGACTTTCGGTCATCGGCACCTCGGACGCATCTCCGTAAACGGAAGCGGAAGATGAGTATACCAGTCGCTTGATGTTGTTCTTTACGCATGCCTCCAGAACGTTGAAGGTGCCTTCGATATTTACGTGGAAGGCAGTCCGGGGGAAATCCTTGCAATGAAGCAGCCACATGGCCGCAAGGTGAATCACGGCATCCATACCCTTCATCGCATCGTTAAGGATGTCCAGTTCACGGACGTCGCCTCCATGAGGATAAACCTCGCATCGGGGATCCTTCAGGCTTTCCTCGATGTTGCTCATTTTTCCGCGAGCGAAGTTGTCGAAGACAACCACTTTTCCGACTTTGGTCTTAAGTAATTCGGAAACTACGAAACTTCCGATGAAGCCTCCGCCTCCGATCACTAAAATCTTACTGTCATCTATATTCATAATATCCTTTTATAGTCTGAGAATCTCTTCCTTAAATTTTCTTGATGCCCAACAAGCGAAAAAAAGTCTCAAAACCAATTTTTTGTCCATTGGATTGGTCAAGTCGATAGTCTTTGAATGGCGGAGAATCTTTTTCGGTATTTTCCTATCGGCTTATCAACACACAGTAGTATGGCATATGCAATAGCTAGAAGAATGGAAAGAGCCAACATCGAACCGAGTGGAGTAAGGTGCTTGTCACTTGTGATAAGTGTCGGAGAGTTAAAAAAATTCGTATTTAGCAAAATCGTGTTAAGGGTTCCCACCATAAGGTATACTGGGTAGGTCATGTCGCCTATAAGATCATCAAGTTTGCTCCGCTTTGCCCGGTAAAGCATGACTATCATAAGTGCTGAGACGGGTAACGATGATAAGTATGCTAGAGTTACTGAAAAGCTGGGTATGAATAGCCCTATGCAAACTAAAGACAAAAGAAGACCGCATGCTCTGACCTCCGAATAGTTTATGTAGACACGTTCTCGGTAATGGTAGACGACACTCCCCAAACTGTAGGGAAGAAGTGCAGCAGGCAGAAAACTGTAAAGCAAATTACCGGCTATCGCAGTTTGGCCGGAAGCAATGTAGTTCTTTGCAACGATCCACAATATTGGGAAAAGAACAACGCATGTAATAAGGGAGTAAAGCGCGCACTTGGGACTCCTGGCGATTATGACTACACTTGTAACGTACATCATCATTTCGACGTCAACCGCCCAAGAAATAGGTACTACGACATCTGCTCTTCCAATCCCAAAGATCGTATTACCAAAAATCAGTAGATTTGCTGTAATATCCCTGTAAGTTCCGAAAAAAGACTCTCCGATCCTGTTCCAATCAAATCCCAGAACAAACAGGTAAAGAAGTATGGTCAGTACCATTACTGCGTAATAGCAGGGATATAGCCGAAGAATTCTGGAAACGAGGAATCTCTTAAGGCCCGCTCTTCCGAAGCCATACTTTTCATTAAGAATTAAGGTCATAAGAAAACCGCTTAGAATAAAAAAACCCCAAACGCCAATTCCTGGAATCACTTCAATACCTATGAATTTTCCTGCAACGACCATCAAAGCAAAAGCAAAGCGAAGAATTCCGAACATGATTTATTGAGGATGCCTAGGCATAATTGAAAATCCTTTTGTCGAATTTCGGAAGCACGGGCTTGCTGGTAATCCTCCCTCCCAGCGGCTTATCGTAGAAAACAATTTGCCCGACATCCCGCAGGGAAAATTCGCCTTGCTCCAGACAATATTTTATTGCTTCAACAGGAAAACCGGGGTCGTGCTTCTTTCTCGTGAAACGTTCCTCTTGAGCGGCGGCCTTGATGTGACCATCCTCAAGCATAGCCGCCGCACTATCATGATAATATGCAGAGATACCCAGAATGATCATAAAGTAGAAGACGAGTGCACGGATGAGGCTGAATTTCTAATTCAAAGTGATTTTACTGCAGGAAACACCGAAAATGTTCCATCACACAAAAGGCGTACAGACGGGATAAAACGGCTTCGCCGGCATGAAAAAGGTACAAAGAAAATGTTCACGGAAACTAACACTTATAACCTTTCTCCGTTAGCGGACCCGATTGCCTTCGAGAACGCGCCCTGCAGACATTTCGTAAATTCTATCACAATGTCTCAAGGTACTTTCACGATGAGCAATAACGACCATGGTCATGCTGCCTTTGAGACGCTCGATCTCCTGAACGATCTCCTTTTCAGTTTCCGAATCCAAGGCACTTGTTGATTCATCCATTACCAGAATGCTGCGTCCGTGATAAAAGGCTCGAGCAAGGGCAATTCGTTGGCGCTGCCCGCCTGAAAGTCTGGCTCCTCTCTCTCCAAGCATTGTCTCGGCACCCTCGGGCATGCCGGAAACGAGATTCTCCAGTTGAGCTTTGCGCAAGGACTCCGCCAACCTTTCATCGCTGATCTCCGAATCAGGAACGCCCAATGCAACGTTTCTTCGTAAAGTATCGTCCACCAGAAAAACCTCCTGAGGCAGGTAAGCTACCTTCGATCTCCAGTCCCCCAAACGATCTACAAGCGGCTGATCATTGTAGAGGACTCTCCCTTTTTGCGGAACCAGAAGACCCAACAAAAGGTCAACTAAAGTGGTCTTGCCGCTTCCCGAAGAACCCATGATTCCAATAGATTCTCCTTCTTTTATTGCAAGAGTTACGGAGTCCAGAGCCATGCTCTTTGCGTTCGGATAGGAATAGGAAACAGCATCAAGGGAAAGCTCGCGGAACGGCTCGGATTCATTTTGTACGGAAAGCTCGGTAGTGCATTTGCCCTGGGATTTATTGACCGAAACCCAATCGGAATGAAGTATGGAGACAGCCTCTCGATTGAACTGCAATTGAAGCAGACTACTTGAAATCCCTTGGGCACAGGGCATCAGCCTCAGTGAAGCCAGTCCGAAAACCGCAAGGGTTGGTATGATTTCATCCGCTTGGTGGCCCATCCATCGAGTACCCAACACAAGCAAAACGACAAAACATACCAGAAGGCTTTCAAGTATGTAACGCGGTGAGAAGATAAGAATTTGAGAACGGCTGTAATTATCGGCATACTCCCTAGAGCTGGTCAGGACCTTGGAATGAAAATAATCGGTCTTACCTAGAATTCTGATTTCCTTGAGCCCATCAATTCCTTCCTGGACTCCTTGGATTTGAGATCTTGCCGCTTCGGTAAACCGCTCACCGTAAACGCCGATCCGAGGTCTGAACAAGCGATCATACACGAGAAGAACGGCACCGCCCATCACAACCAGAAGCACCATTGCAGCAAGGTTTTGGACGGCTAGGAAAATCAGTAGTATAACCGCAACCGTGCTTTCGCTGAGAGTCTTTAGGGAACTAAGTACGACTCCCGAACCAAATCTGCCAACCAAACTGACGAGACTGTTGATATACTCCGAACTATTACGGCACATATATTCTGCATAATCAAGGTCCTGAAACCTCTGCATCAAATAGGAACGGAGGTGGACCATTTGCTTCTGGCTGAACTTGATAATCGAATAGTTTATTACGATTACCAAAACCGCCTTGGCTATGAAGATTCCAACCAACAACAAGCCGCCTATTAAAAGCAAATCCGCTTCTCCGCCCCCAAACCCCAAAGCCTTGGCGGCACTTTCGATAAAACCGCCATTCGCGTCTGGGTCGCTCAAAAGGGATACGTAGGGTCCGATCAAGCCTAATCCGAAGATATCAAGTACGGATGAAGATAGAAACAGAATTAGCAGCCAAGGCAATTTCCTCCTTTGCTCTCCTAGAAGATCCAGGATTTCACCAAAATACTTGATAGCTCCCCTCAATTGATCAACCGGGATATCTCTGTTCCCTTTTCCTTGAAGAAATACTCGAATACTTCTCCTGCATGCTCGACCGAGCACCTGCCTTTCCTAACGTTCAGCCAAGTCTCGATTTTTCTTTCTTCAACAAAAGGAATGGATCGGGCATTCGCCCGAACCAAGATCTCGCTAAAGCCCAAATGAGCCAAGATCGCCATTCTATGATTGCCCTGCATGACGATAAATCGCTTTTCCCCACTTCTTGAAATAAGAAAGGTTCCCCCAATTAGGGAGTGGGGGTATTCGGAGGGCTTGTAGCCTTCGGATTTAATTTCGTTATAAAGGGATATGGTTCGCTGGTATTCCCTAATTACGAATTCATCACTGGAAGGTCCGCAGAATCTTGAACTTATAGGGTCCTTGCGTTTTTTACCTCTGCTGCTGAAGTCGACCCAAGGATAAACGAATAACGGAAGAGGTTCTTCACACTTAACGTTTGCGAGGATTGAAATGCCATCCGGACAAAATTTTTTAAGGAATTTCCACATTGTAGTTTCCTTAACGTCCCGCTTTGGGTTTTCGTCGTACTCCTCGAGCGTTTGCCTAAGATGATGCCACCCATCATCACCAAAGCAGCAGCCGAAAATGGAAGTTGCGGCATTTGGGTTAATCGACGCCTCCAACCAAGGGGCCGAAAAAGACCTTATCAGATTGCCGACTCGGTACTTGTTCTTTCGAAAAAAGCTCATCTAAATAGTGTGAATGGAGGAGGCTTAAGAGTTCACCCGTCCGGATATAATTCCACAACAAGTCTTCCAAAATCTTTTGCCATGGGATAAGAGCGCGCGAAGGCGTCCGCGGTGAAGAATCAGATCGGGAGAGTCGAAAATTCGATGATTCACTCTTCCTGCAACAAGGATCGCTCGCTTCTGACGGGGATCGTCGATACGGTGAAAATACTTGAACCCCTGTCGGGCCAGAATCCTTTCAACTGCAGTAAAACTAAGGATCCAGTATTCCGTGCCATAAAAGTCTTCGCGGTTCTCGTCTTTGGGGGAGAGGTAGGCGAAGGCATCATCATGAGGACCGTGCTTGAGGGCCTTCCATTCGAAGACAATCATTTCCGAGCGATCTGCAAGAGAAGCAAGAGCTCTGAAAGGATCCGGGACGCGATGAATAAATCCCAGGCAAAGACAAAGATCAAAGCGGTTCCGTAACGAGAATTCGGGGGAATAAACATCCTGAACGCAAAAGCTTACAGGCAAATCCGGTGCCAAAACCTTCTTGATGAAATTTGCCTTTAGAATTCTTTTTTCATCGATATCTATTCCATTCACGTCAGCGCCCGAAGAAGCCATTTCCAAGGAGAAAAACCCCTCGTTGCAGCCCATATCCAAAACCTTCTTGCCCTTTAGATCGAGAAGGTCGAACAAGGGTTTCAACCTTTTCAACTTAACTAGATTTTTGCCGTGAGACACTTGGTTTCCCGGCCTTGTCTCAACGCCTTCCGGAAGAATGAAGTTATGGTTCCATGGCTGTATGCATCCTAATTCGGAAACTTTTTCAGCAATGCTTTTCTTGTCATATTTCATTTCAAAGGATTAGCGGTGGGGATTTATCAACAAGGACAAGGAGGATTTGAACTGCAGCAGGCGATCAATCAAAACAAAGCAAGCCATTGCCGATAGAGTAAACTTTGGGTTCGCGAAGTTTTACACGAGAGGAGTATGCCTGCAGAACCTCTCTCGTCTGACTCAACTCAAGCTTTCGGCACTTTAGTCCAAGGTAAGCGGAAGACTGTCTGTGAACCAATTTTCCAGCCAAGTTTCTAAGGGCAAAGTAGACGCGATCCTTCAGATAGCGAAATGAATTGAGTTCTCCTGCCGAATGATTCTCCACTTCAGGCAATGCGTCGATCATTCGTTCGGAAGAAAAAGGACCATCTCCAGCGACGAGGAACTTCCGGGCATATTCAATTCGTTCTTCACGACTTTTAGAATCTTCCTCAGTCACTTTTTCAAGCAAGGCCAGAAGATCTTCCTCAGTAGAGACCTGGATGCTAATGTGATTTGGCAATTCTGTTTCCAATTCGAGGTTTTTTTCGGGGCGGAAGGCGATTACCGGACGGTCCAGAAAAAATGCCTCTACAGCGGTTGTACAACCATTGTGGAGAACGGCTTCGGACGCTTGTAGCCAAGGGATGACGTTTCCCTCCCTGGCAACGATAATCTTGCCTGGATGGGCTTCCGACAACTCCTCCCAGGGAACCAAGGACTCGGAGGGATGGGGTCTTACGACCACCTTTCTCTCTTCAGTGGCAATTTTGGGAAGTACTGAATGAAAGGCTTTGAAAAACCGCCCCTGCAACTCGACTCTCCTATGATGGAAATCCTTATCCTTTGGGGTTGAAGCCCATCCCTTGGACTCGATCGACTTCCAAGTGTAGTCAATTCCCATTGCGTGGTTATAGGAACCGAAATTCCCATTCAACAAGATGAAACGTCCATATTGATCTCGCAATCCAGCGGCTTCAGATTCGACTAGGTCGCGAAAGGATGGACGAAGCAAATCCATTCGCGGGTTACCCGTAATATGCAGTTTCGAATCTACCGAGGGATCTACCTCTCGAATCATTTGAGCATGTACGTCTCCCCAGCAGAAGCACTTGTCGCATTGCTCCAGAGTTTTGCCCGAAACCCGATAACGCTTGTAATGCTCAGGACTAAGCGTAACCAGTCCTTCTTCGTCCGCTGCCACAACTTTGTGCCCGCAAGAACGAAGCCTCTTCATTTCAGCTGCGTAATTCTTATGGAAACCGAATTGCAGAACAACTCCTCTGGGTAAACGCGGCAGTCTTCTGTGCATCTCCGATTTAGGACCGATGACAACACTCCATCCGTTGCTTGCACCATAAAGAGCAAGCAGTGTTTTGGCATGAAATTCCCTACTCCAAATTTCAATGGGAAGATAGAGGAACTTGGCTCCAACTCCTGTCACGAACTCCGGCATACAGGGTTTAGCCGCGGCAAGTCATAATCTGCTTTTTCTGGATGAATAATTAAGAAAGACTACTTGAAAACTTGCCTGAGGTAATTTTCCGCCAATGCGAAATCCTCTTCTACGTCGATATTAACAGCCTTCGGCTCGGGAACGACGATTGCCTTGGTGTCGGGACCATAGATGCTACCGTAGCTTTGAATAGTTTCGGTTTTCATGACATAAACCAATCCGGTCCTTATGAAAACAGGCTTCAAATCTTGCCTTCTGACCATGCGTTGCGGTTCTTGCGAAAACCACGATACTGAGCCATTGGCATCAATATGAAACATTCTGGCAGGATGTTTTTCACCAGCATCAAAGCCGGTAATTACCGTATCTGCATTAGTCTCCACAGCCAGCTCAAGGGCAGCATCAATGTCTTCCGAAGTGACCGTCGGACTGGTCGCCTGGACCAATACGACATGACTGTAGGATGACTTTTCATCACTCAAAAACCGATCCAAGGCATGTGAGATTACGTCAATGACCAGCGTGTCGTCTTGAGCTAGGGATTCCGGTCTTATCCAAGGTATCTCCAAGCCGAAATTACGAGCTGCATCAGCAATTTCCTGATCGTCGGTACAGCAGATTTTCTTCTCAATGCGATCCACGCCAACGAGCGCTTCCGCGCTCCAACCGAGCAAGGGTTTCCCAAGGAGATTCCTTAGATTCTTGCCCGGAATCCCTTTCGAACCGCCTCTGGCCGGCAAAATACCCAGAACCTTCTCGTTCATGAGGAAAGAGCCTCCGCAACTACTTCAGCCAAGAGATCCTCGGTTTGGCGCATCGCATCGGTCGTACATCCACCGATGTGAGGAGTGACCAAAACGTTGAATCCATCACGGGCCGCGCTCATCAAGGGTGAGTCGGCAAGGCAGAGCGACTCATGTTCGGCCCGAAGAACGTCTACTGCGACACCTGCGAGCTTGGCATCCCTCACCCTTTCGGCTACCGCCTTTTCGTCCATCAGCTCACCGCGCGAGGTATTTATTAAATAGGCATCTTCGGGGAGAAGATCCAGCAAATCGGAATCGATGAGAGAAACGTTATCCGATCTCAAGTCGGCATGGATGGTAAGGACGTCGGAACGGCGACAAAGTTCTTCCAGGGCCAGAGAAGAGACTCCCTCCGATTCGAAAGCTTCAGGAGCAACGTAAGGATCATGAGCGGCTACCTCCATACCGATGGTTTTCGCATATCTCGCCATCCATCTACCTATCCGCCCCAGTCCGACTATTCCCAATCGCAAGGAAGACAGTTGCCGCGAACAAAAATCGTCTCGATTCCATTCCCCACGTTCGACGGTTGAGGAATGTGCCTGAGGCAGGCGCCTCACAAGTGAAAGCATCAAGCATAAAGCATGCTCTGCAGTTGAGGTGATTTTTTCGAGCTTGGGCATACAATCCCGCAGGGTAAAAACCCGGACTCCCTTTCCGTCGCAAGCTTGCATATCCAAATGAGTAACCCCAGTGGTAGGACTGGCCAATGCGAGCAAGTTCGGAAAAGGTTCAAGAAAGTCGCCATCCACGTAATGAGCCAACCTGACCACAAGACACCCAACTTCGTGAGGATCGAATTGATCGATTCCCGACAGCCAAACAGGGCCTATTGATGAATAGGTCTTCAGGGCGACCGGAGAGTAGCCTTCCGGTTCAATGATCAGGATTCCCTTATTGATACCTGTAATGGAGCGTTTTTTGAGAATAAGGCACGAAACCCTTTAGTTTCTCTATAATGCGGGCACTGGCATTGCCGTCGCCATAAAGGGCACCGGGTTCATGCCGCCCATTCTCAAGCTGTATCTTAACCGCGGACTTGATTTGATCGGCAACGGGGTCGACGGCAGTCAAATTCTCGCCATGTTCCCGGCCATCCTGCCTATCTCCAATCAAAACCACGGGGGTTCCTGAAAAAGTAGAGTCGCGAACGAAACTTGAAGAATTTCCTATCGCGCATACGGTCTTCTTGAGACACTTTTGGAAGACCTTGGGATTGAGATTCTTAACCAAGTGCAACCATCCGGAAGAATTCTTTTCACGATAAACCCGTATAGCCTTGGAAATATTATCGCTACCCGCGTCAATGTTCGGCCAAAGCCATACGGTAGGCATTGCCAAATCGTGAAGGGCCCCAATCAACTGTTCCGCTTGCTCTCTCTCACTCCCAAAGGTTGTCGTAACCGGATGATAGATGACCAGCAGAAATGGTTTTTCGGGATCAATGTTCGCTCCTACGCCCATTTGGTTGAAGATATCACTAGGCAAATCGGTATCTAGTTCCCGGATGTAATCGCCTGCTGGGCAACCCACGTTATGGACGTGGGCAGGATCTTCGCCCATCCTAACCAAATAATCCGCCGATCGTTGTGTTGCCGGGAAATGAAGATGTGAAAACTTCGTAATGGCATGACGGGCGCTCTCGTCAATGGATCCGGAAATCTCTCCTCCCTGAACGTGAGCTATCGGAATATTCATATAGGCTCCGGCAATCGCCGCGGCCAAGGCTTCGTACCTATCGCCGATAAGCAAAAGCATATCCGGTTGCAACTGCTGGTAGACGTTGGTGAATTCAATGATTCCCAAGCCAATGCTCTTTGACATCGTTACGGGAACCGAGCCCTCCACCTCAAGGAAGACTCGATGATCTACCTTGAATCCATCGTTTTCGACCATTTTTTCCGCTTCGCCGAAGCGCTCCAGCAGCATGGTCCCGGCGCAAATGACTTGAAGTTCCAGATCGGGATCGTCTTCCAGGGCCTTCATTACGGGATACATTCTGCCATAATTGGCCCGGTCAACGAGCAGGACGCATATCTTTTCAATCTTCTTCACGAAAAATCATCCTCCTTCAGTTGCTCGCCTTCGGAACAAGCTTTCGTCAATTTTCTGCCAATATAGCGATCCAGCATCTTGGCCGGGATTCCAGTCCCTGGTTTCTTGAGAGAGATATCCGACAAGGCCAACTCGTGCCCTTGCTCCAAGTCACGTGAAAAATAAATGCTTCTACCGAATAATTGCCTCAGGTCGGCCATTGCTTCAGCTTCCAAGTCCTTGTCTATGATGGACGCCAAGGATTTCTCCGTAAAGCGGACTCCCTCAACGATGACTTTTAATTCTTCAATGGTTACGGAAGAGGTAACGTCGGGACCAAATGAATCTCGGGAGAGCACGACGTGCGCTTCAATCATGTTGGCCCCAAGTACAACGGCAGCCAGGCTCGGGTAAATGGTTCCGGAGTGATCCGAAAGGCCGGTAGGGCAACCATAACGATCGCCTATTTCCCGGATCACGTTTAACCCCAGCTTTTCGGGTGGACAAGGATAAGAGGTCGTGCACTGAAAGACACCTACCTTTCCGTGATGTCCCGAAAGAACGGAAATCGCTTCGTCGAGTTCCTTCCAATAGGACATCCCGGAAGAGAGAAGTATCGGCTTCTGGGTTTTTGCTATTTTTTCCAGCATCGCCAAGTTACCGGTTTCACCTGAGCCGATTTTCCATGCGGGCACCCCAAGCCTTTCGAGTAATTCGACGGCCTCGAAGGAAAACGGGGTAGACAGAAAAACCAGGCCTTTGTCAGCGGCGTGCTTAGCCAAGGCAGCCCACTGCGTTTCCGTGAATTCCATTCTTTTCCAATAGTCATACCTGGTTGAGTCCTGAGGAAATCCGTTCACACGGAATTCTTCGTCGTGACTGGACTCCGCATCAGCAATGTGCGTTTGAAACTTGACGGCCTGCGCTCCCGTCTTTGCAACGGCGTCGACGTAGGCATGAGCTGCCCCGAGGCTTCCATCATGCGCCTGACCGATCTCGGCAATGACGAAACACGGATGCCCCGGACCCACAAGATGGTCGTCCACAGCAAAAGATTTTTCCAGTTGGTGTTTCAATTTTAAGCTATGCCGGTGTTTTTTCCTGCTCTGCCGATCAATCGCATCACGCAATCCAACAGCTATTTGCTCCGTGGAGTTGCGGAATCCCTTATGCCTTCAATCACTTTGTCTTGGTCTTGCTCTGACAAATAGGGACTCATGGGAAGGCTCAGGCATTGATTGGCAATCTTTTCGGAAACTGGAAAATCACCAGCCCGACAACCCAAATCCTTGAAGACCGGTTGCAAATGCAGTGGCACGGAATAGTAGGAAACGGATGGAATTCCCTGATCCTTGAGGGAGTTTTGGACGAGTTCCCTTTGTTCGCTGAGAATTGTATACTGCGCGTACACCGAGGTGTTTTCAGCAGCAATCACAGGTGTCGTCAGTTCATCGAGACCAGAAAGCGAGGAAGTGTATCGATCACCGATTTCACCACGCTTGACAACCTCTTGCGGAAAAACTTCAAGGATGGCCAGCAGGATCGCCGCCTGCAAAGTGTCCATCCTTCCGTTGACGCCCAGGATCGGATGGTGGTGCTTGCGCTGCTGCCCGTGCACTCTAATCCAGCGAAACTTTTCCGCCAGTTCGTCATCGCTGGTGAAAAGGGCGCCGCCGTCCCCATAGCAACCGAGAGGCTTGGAGGGAAAAAAAGACGTGCTGCCTATAGTAGAGAGGTTGCAAGACTTATTCCCCTTGCAAGTGGCTCCAAAACTCTGAGCAGCATCCTCAATAACAGGAAGTCCGTACCTGCCTGCAATTTCATTGATTGCATCCATGTCTGGGGTTTGACCGTATATGGATACCGGCATAATCGCCTTGGTTTTGGAAGTTATGGCGGACTCGAGAAGCTTTTCATCCATGTTCAAGGTGTCCTCGCGAACATCTACAAAGACTGGGGTTGCACCCAGGAGCGCAATGACCTCGGCCGAGGAAATCCACGTATAAGGTACTGTGATGACCTCATCTCCGGGTCCAACCTCAAGAGCCATAAGGGCAATGAGCAGTGAATCGGTACCACTTGAAACGGTAACGCAATGCTTGACGCCCACGTATCCGGCAAGCCTTTGCTCAAGGTCGCTTACTTCAGGGCCCAGAATGAACTGTCCGTGTTCCAGAACTGCCTGGATTCGTTCGTCGACTTCCTCTCGTATTAGTTTCTGGCGGGATTTAAGATCAATGAAATCCATAACTTTGAATTAGTTTTCAGTCTTTTTAAAGAAGTCGTAATTTTCCGTGCCTACCGACAAGTGATCCGGCAAGGAAGCCTCTTCGGCCAAATCTTCGCATCTGACTTCCTCCCCTACCCTGACGTAATTAAATCCGGATTCCGGACAACTTGCTCTTCCCTCTTCGTTAAAATTCAAGCGATGCCCATGCCTGCTCATAAAGCCCTGATTTTTGCCCGGATTTCCCAGAACAAGGCCATAATCGGGAACGTCCCTTACCACAACCGCTCCAGCACCGATAAAACAGTAGCGACCCAAGGTTACCCCGCAAACGATCGTTGCATTTGCCCCTATGGTTGCTCCGCGGCAAACCAAGGTCTTTTCGTAAAGAGATTTACGGCTGACCTGAGAACGTGGGTTAGTGACGTTTGTAAGAACACAGGAAGGACCTAGGAAAACTTCGTCTTCCACCGTCACGCCTCCGTAGATCGCGACGTTGTTTTGGACTTTGACCCCATTCCCGATCACAGCCTTGTCCGCCACAAGAACGTTTTGACCAAGTGAGCAATGCCTGCCGACTACGGCTCCGGAACAGACGTGGGTGAAATGCCAAACTGAAGTCCCTTCTCCGATATCAGCGCCATCATCAACTACGGCAGTCGGGTGGATGCTTGGGGCTGAGTCCTTCATTCTAGATCTCGACCGGAGCGCCATGACTCCCAATACTGGCTTGGCAGGCATGGAGAACCTTCAGCACTTCTATCCCGGATTTTGCATCGGTAAGAGGCTCTTCCCGGGATGAAACGCAATTGAGAAAATGATTGCACTCCTCTCGCAAGGGTTCGGTATCCAAATGCTCGACGAATTGGGCATCTTCTTTCCTCAAGACCGGCATTTCCCCTTCGAACTCGACTGAATTCGGATACAATTTGAGCTTCTCTCCAAATGGAGCGACGTCATTGAAAATGGCCATTTTACGATCGCCCACTACAACCAGACGCTGCTCCTTGAAGGGATGGAGCCAACTGACGAAAATATGAGCACGACTGTTATTTTCGAAGCGAAGGTTGGAAACGGTGACGTCTGCGAGGCCTTCCGTCAGGTAAGAACCACCGGTAGCGGATGCCTCGATGGGTGACTTGCCCATCAGGCGCAGAATTACGGCGACGTCATGGGGCGCAAAACTCCAAAGCGCATTTTCCTCCGTACGGACTTTCCCGAAATTCAAGCGGTTGGAATAAACGTAATTGACCTGCCCCAATTCACCATTCGAAATCAACTCCCTGAGCTTGAGGACCGCAGGATGATATTCCAGAAGGTGACCAACCATGAGAACCCTTCCTTCCCGCTCTGCAAATTCCCGCATCCGGTCGGCATCCTCGAGATTCAACGCCATGGGTTTTTCCACAAAAACGTCTTTGCCCGCCTCCATCGCCTTGATCGAAAGCGCGGCATGGGTCTCGGCAGGAGTCGCAAGGGCAACTGCATGAATCGAGTCGTCGCCCAGAACGTCGTCGAAGGAGGAGCTTACCGGAACGCCGGGGGCCAACTCCGTGGCCGTCTCCTTACCCGATTGCGTTGAGTCAACAACCATACCCAAGGCGCCCAAAGACTTGAAGTTGCGGCAAAGGTTCTTTCCCCAGTACCCGCAACCGACTAATCCGACCTTCGCGGAAGCATTCATACCTTAATTCCCTTCACCCATTTTTTGTTCTCCAGATACCACTCAACGCATTTCATCAATCCATCTTCGAGGGAAGTGGACGGAGTCCAGCCAAGCATGCGCTCGGCTTTGTCGATTTCCGCCCAAGTTTCCTTGATGTCGGCAATGTGGAAGGGTTGATGGTTGATTCGGGCCGACTTTCCTAAAAGTTCCTCAAGGGAGCCAATGATATGATTCAAAGAAATAGGATTCCGTCCCCCTCCCAAATTAAATATTTCATAGCCTACCCTTTTCATGGCGGCGAGTGAACCGCTTGCGATATCATCGACGTAGGTAAAATCGCGGGACTGGGATCCATCCCCGAATAACTCGATTGGAACCTCTTCGTCGATCCATTTTATGAACCTGAATATACTCATGTCGGGACGACCGGCAGGGCCAAACACCGTAAAGTAACGAACTACTGAGACATCAAGGTCGTAAAGTTTGTGGTAACTGAATGCCAACAGTTCGGCCGCTTTCTTGCTCGCGGCATAAGGAGAAAGAGGCTCATTCACGGGCAGGGTCTCGGAGAAAGGCATCGGTTGGCCGGCGTACAGGGAGGAAGTCGAGGCCAGGACAATCTTGCCGCACCCATTGTTTTTCATGCAGTCAAGCAGGTTCAGGGTGCCGATCGTATTGGTTGAGAAATAGACGTGAGGGTTTTCCATGCTGTATCGCACACCGGCGCGGGCAGCTAAGTTAAAGACGACGTCAAAAGGTCCCTTTTCTTCAAAAATGCCCTGGAGATCCTTCGCATGCTCCAAGTCCAGTTTATGGAAATCAAAGGATGATGCGTGCTTGGAGTTTCTTAGCTGATCAAGCCGCCATTCCTTAAGCGATACGTCGTAATAGTCGTTCAAGTTGTCAAGGCCCACCACTTCGTGGCCTTCCTCCAGCAATTGGCGGCAAACCTGTGAGGCGATAAAGCCCGCTGCTCCGGTTACCAGACATCTAGTCATGATTATGCCTTGTAGTACTTAGTTGGCCTTAGCGATATGCAATTCCGGGAATCTACGACCGGACAGCGAAATTCCCTGAAATCGAACTCCCTGTATTCGTCGTGGTCGGTGGAAAGCAAAATCAAATCAAATTCGTCCTCGATTTTTACGGAGTGAATCCCAGCCAACTCCGGATGCTCCCGAGTTTCCGGAACGACCGGAACATATGGGTCATTATACTCAACCTTGCTCCCCTTGGATAAAAGCTTTTCCATCAGGACGAACGAAGGGGATTCACGGCAATCATCGACGTTGGCCTTGTAGGCAAGACCAAGGATTAGAATTCGAGAACCTTTGACTGATTTACCCTCTTCATTAAGTGCATCCGCAACCTTGGAAACCACGTAATCCGGCATGGCGGTATTGATCTCACCAGCCAATTCTATGAAGCGAGTATGTTTATCAAATTCGCGCGCCTTCCAAGTGAGGTAAAACGGATCAATGGGAATGCAATGACCCCCCAAACCCGGACCCGGGCGGAAAGGCATAAAGCCAAAGGGTTTGGTGGCGGCGGCGGAAATCACCTCGTGTACTTCGATGCCCATTGCTTCGTAGACGACCTTAAGCTCGTTGACCAAAGCTATGTTGACGCTTCGAAAGATATTCTCGAGCAACTTGGTAGCCTCCGCCACCCGGCAAGAGGAAACTCGATGAATTTCGTCAATTGCCTGCCCGTAAAGATCGGCAGCCAAATCACTGCATTCAATGGTATAACCTCCCACTACCTTGGGAATCGTCTTTACGGAAGCGTCTTCCCGCCCGGGATCTTCTCGCTCAGGGGAATAAGCCAAATGAAAGTCAACCCCAGCCTTCATCCCAGACCCCTCCTCAAGAATCACTCTAAGTTCGTCTTCAGTCGTACCGGGGTAGGTCGTTGATTCCAAAACTATCAAAACCTCCTTTGTCAGGTGAGGGGCCATCGCCTCGGCCGTATCAAGCACGTAGGACAGATCGGGCTCCCTGTATTCATTCAATGGCGTGGGAACGCAAATAAGGACGGCATCGACCTCGGAAACTCGCGACACTTCCGTAGAAGCCTTGAACCTTCCCGCATCCACTTGCTCTGCGATTTTTTCCGAAGAAAAATGCTTGAGGTATGACTTGCCGGAATTGATCGCGTCGACTTTTTGGGAGTCCAAGTCAATGCCCAGCACCTCAACCCCCGAACTGGCAAACTGCAACGACAACGGAAGTCCGACGTAACCTAATCCAACTACGGAAATCTTTGAAATTCTTTTGTTCATGATAAGGTTTTTACCGAACGCTCGCGTCCGCGAGCCTTCTGAAAAATTGTCTTAGATAAACGGTAAACACTCCCAGAAGAAGTGAGCAAACAACCCCAAGTGGAACCGTGGCGCGAGCCGTTGGCTTATCCATGGACTCGATATCGGCAGGGTCGATTACCTCCAGAGCAAAATCCTCGTTAACGTTCGCCAACATGGCCTTTTGCTTTTCTGATTCCAGCAAATTGTAAAGGATGGCCCGCATATCCTTAAGAGAGGTTTTGGCCAGTTCCTTCTCAAGGTAGCCAATCCGCTTCCTTGATCCATCAATCGCCTTTCTGCGCAATTCATCATTCAATGCTCCGACCAGATCATTGACCATGTCAACGGCGACTCCGGGTTTGTCCCACTTGATGGAAACCCTAACCAGGATGGAAGATTTACCCTGTTGCACCTCCAATGCTCCCGCAAGAACGGAAACCGCGCTTGAGGCGGATGGAACGCTCCCGTTATCATCCGTAATCCATTCCTCGTTTTCCTCGTCCCAAAGTTCATCATACAGGATTGGAAGGAGGTTGTCGTTGGTGATAAACCTTTTGAGAAATTGTCGTGATTTAAGGGAAGCAATGACTTTTTCGCTATTGGAATCGCCCGGCATCGAAATTCCTGCGATTGAGGCCAAGCCGCTGAATTGTCCGGTAGCTGAAGAAAGAGCGGCTTGATCTTCTTGAGCCATGGACAAGAGTGTTTCGGCTCCATATTCCGGAGGCGACAGAAAGCAATAAACGAGGGCCAAACCGATACCACAGCTTACGAATCCAATAATTAACTTCCAGTGTCGCCTTAATTCTTTGAGAATTTCAATAAGGTCGAATGCCTCATCCCCTTGAGAGGAATCCTTTTCAGGCGTTTCCTCACCAGAGGTTAATTTAGTATTATCATTCATAATTTTCACACGCTACCGCCCTTGGCCTTTCACGTTGCGCGAAGCCAATCAAAACCAATTTGCTTCTTCGAGCAGTCAGAATTTCATTTGGGAAGCTTATCGCTTTTACCCACTATCATCTTAACCCAGGGAAGAATTCTTCCCATCTGTCTATGCCAACTGGACAAAATAGTTTCCCTGCGTTTGCCACGAGCCTTTGAATCCCCGTCTTCTTCCTCGGACAAAAGCTCCCGCAGGTGCTCAAGACGAGTGATTCCCTTTTCCATGTGCGGTTCCGCCTGTTCCTTGAGAAAACCAGCTACGAGCTTACGCAACCGAATCTCCGCAACGAACCTCTCCTTGCGATCGCCGCGAGCATATTGGGAGTTAACCGCTCCAAGCTGGCGCAACGACCTCAAGCCTTGACTGGCGGATCCCTTGCTAATCGAAAGCAACTGGATGATCTCGTCCATGGCCAGGGCATCGTCACGACAAAACAGTAGACCATAGATTTGACCAAGTGATTTGGGCAAACCTGCCGATTGAGCGGCATTAATGAACAGATCAATAACGGCTAACTCCCACTCAGCCGGTTGATTCGACGAATGATCAACATTGCTGGAAGGGATGGAGTAAGGTGACATAATCCCCGAATATATCGCCATGTTCATGTTGTTCAAGTTTTTTTGAACAAAATGACCCAAGGGCCTCGAAGACCCAATTTATGATCTCAAATCAGAAGGAGTTGACCGCTGCCGCCGCTACTGCAAGCTGATAGATCACCTGCGTTCCCGAAGTCAGGGTCTCCAACCATCTTCCCTTATCCAGGTTGATGGGGACGACGATAACGTCCCCTGCTTCGAGGTTCTGCCTCGTGTTGATGGTGGTAAACCATCCGGAGTTCGCTTTGGTGAGCACAGCCCCATTTGCCTTCACTGCAAAAACACGCGATTCGTCGGCATTTGCCGTAAACCCCCCGCTTCGCTGAATATAATCTTTAAGGGAAAGATTGTCGCGATAGAGGTGAGAGGTTGGAAACTGGATCTCCCCCACTACGCTGACCTCGAAAGGCTTGCTGGGAACAAAAAGCTTGTCCCCGTTTCTTACAATGATTGAATTATCGCTCTTTTCGGCAACCTGATCCTTCAAGTCGATTACCAACCTGCCTAGGGACTTTGAGTTTTGCAACCTGGCAAGCAGGCCATCAGCAACTGATTTCGCCTTGGCCGCGGTTTGCTCGGTGCCTGCGGCAAGGGATATGTTCGCCAAGTCTTTTTCAAGTTGGGCTATCAGCCTTTCCTTTTGCTCATCTTCTCGCTCAACCAAGTTTACCCGGGTGAAAACCGCTCCCTCCAGAAACGCTGCTTCGGTAAACCCGCCAGCTCTCTTGAAGACGCTTTTGAGACTCTCGTTCTTCTGGAAGGTATAAACTCCCGGGAATTGAACTTCACCGAGGATCTCAATCGTATTTTTCTCACTCCATGATGGGATCGGTTTTACCGAAAGAATGTCCTTTATCCGAAGCTTCGTGGAAAGGGTCTGCTCATCGAGAAGCGAGGGCAAGTTGACGTGATTGATCCTTGCCATGGGTGTAGAGGAATTGAGATCGACGGTTTGCCTCGAAAGCTCGGCGGACAGGGTATAGGCGGAACCAGTCATGCCTCCGCCGGCAACAACCAAATCCCTCACGGTCATACCCGGGGTATACGGATATTCTCCCGGGAAATGCACCATTCCCAAAATCCGTACCGTGGGAATGCCATAGCCCGGTTTTCCCTCGTAGCGTAACTCCTCCAAGAGAGGGCGGATAGCTCGCTCTCTCTTCGAGGAATCCGAGCGGGAAACAAGTATCAGCTCATCCCTTTTCAGGAGATTCAAATCTTTGACGGAACCGGGAGCGGCGAAAACGTCGTACGGGGAAAAAGCCAAAAATGAAATTGACCCGGTGAGGCTCTGCCTTCTGATCAATCCATAATTTAGATCGGCATCTTCCTTAAGAAAGGAAAGTGACTTCAAAACACCGGAAATCCGTAGTCCTTCACTCCACTCGTAGGGACCGGGATGCTCCGCTTCCCCCTGCACCAGAACTGCCGTTCTCTTGTTTTCACTCACGGCTCTTACTTTGAGGCGATCGCCGTTCTGAAGACCAAACGAACCGTCCTTGGCGATGTCCAAGGTTTTGAATTCAATGCCGACTCCATCACCTCCTACACGCTCCATGGTAATCAAGGACGACATGGCTCGATGGGCAAAACCACCGGCCAACTCAATAATGTCGGAGAGAGTGTCGTTACTGGAAATCTCGTAAATTGCGGGTCGTAGAACGTTCCCACCGACCCAAACCCTATTTCTAACCGAAGGCAGGAAAATAACGTCGCCCTCCTTCAGGGTTGACTCAGCCCGCAAACCCTTGAGCAGGAGATCGTAGAGGTCGAATTTCAAATCTTCGGAACCAGATCGTTTCAAAGTGAGGGATCTGAGGGATGCTATTTCCTTGAATCCTCCGCTTTCAAGAAGAAGGCTAAATAAAGAACTACCCGCCGTGACCAACCTCTGACCCGGCTTTCTGAATTCGCCGGCTAAAAAAACTTTTATTTGCCTGGGCTCGGAAAGAGCTATGGAGACGCGCACACCGGCACCGAACTGTTCACTGACCTTTTCCTTGATAAGGGTCTTGAGGGATTGAAAGGAGCTTCCCTTTTCGAAAACATTAATGGGACCGATCCTCGGAAACTGCAGGATGCCGTTTGAGCCGATGACAACGGAATGCTGGGCATCCTGCTGACCAAATAATTGAATTTCCAGAAAATCCCCCGGACCGACCTCGTAATCAGAAGGAATGGAATAAAATCTGGGGATTTGCAGGGCAGGATGATACCCCGACTCCAAAACAGACAATTTGTCGAACGCATCATAGCCGAAAGGCATAAGCTCGGGCTCTTGGTCAGGGCTTGCTTGAGACGTTTCTTCAATAATCACGGAAAGCTGCAGTTCCATGATGCCCTCGAGGGTATTTTGCAAATCGTGCTTCCTATCAAGAAGGGTAATCATTCTACCTTTGCTCTCGGGATTCTTCGCTTTCTCGAGTTCGGAAATTGTTTCATCATTAAAGTCAATATCTTCGAGAATCATGGTCTCCAACTGCATCAGGAGTTCAAGCCTGCCTTGGTTGGGATTGACCAAGGAAACGCCTTGGGGTACTTCATCATCGGAGTCCGGGGACTCCTTGCTCCCGGGAGGCAAAAGCCTTTGCTGTGCATTGGACTGGAAAGGAGCCCTCATACCCCTACCCGATCTAAACCTCTCATATTCATTGATTACCATATTCCTTTGGCCAGAAGGAAGTCGGTTGACGACGTTCAGCAACTCCGGGGAAATCGTTTGAGCAAATCCGGGTAAGAGGGTTGCACCAAGAGCGAAGAAAAGAATCAAGTGAACGGGTTTCATAACTAGAGCTAAAAAGTTCGCGAGACGGAAAGACAGGAGGTCATCCCTTCGTTTTTGGACGAATAATTCACCGGTTTCAAGCTTTCCCATCCCAAGGAGGCGGTCACCTCAAGGCCATTATCCTCGTAAACCCTTGAATGATAGAGTTCAACTGATAAAAGATCCGTGGAATAACCATTTGAAACCGAACTGCTTCCCCCACCATCCTCGTTCAGTTTGCCCGTACGAAGCGTTCCGCCCCATCCGGTACCATCTTCACGCAGCAGCAATCCGCCTATACTAACTAGCTTAGAATCCTGATCAGCCCAGTGCCCAATCGTTCTTCCAAGATAACGAAATCCATCCTGATAAATATGATGCACATAGGTGACGTTCCGAGACTTTGGATCATTGGTCCACCAAGTGGAGGTTAAGTCGGCATATTCGGCGAAAAAGCGGAAGGTTGCGTTTTCCAAGACCGCCCAAGTCTCTATTCCATACTGGAAAAACAGGGCGTTAGGCAGAAAGTCGTCCTCATCTTCTCCGGCAATTTGGCCATATGCGGCAAAAGGGAAGTCAAAAGGCCGCCATCTGAGATCCAAACCAGCCAACTGATTGCCCGGTTCTTTCGCCGGATCATTACCGGTATTACCGCCTACGTTGTCCTGACTAAGGAAAGCATCCACCCATATCTTCAATGACTGCGGTCTTCCCTGACCACCCAACTGGATCATCCGAAAAAGCCCAATTTCCAAACCTGCGACCATAGTAGGTTCGAATTCTACCCGCATGCCCCACAGATATGGATTTGGAACATGCCTTTCTTTTTCCATCCGACCAATGAAGCTATGGAAGGACCAAGGACCGATCCAGGAGAGCCACTTCGAATCGAAAGGTTCCGGAACACGGCGATCGAGGGACACTGCGGGAATGGGACGGGCATTCGAGGACAGGATCAAACTACCGTCCCAACCTGGTCCCCACCAGCGCTCCACCTTGCCGAAGCTTCCCGACCAATTTCCCAGCCGTGCGGCCAAGTAGGAACCATCTAGGTTCAGTCCATCGTCCGCCCTGCCCTTCCAATCCGACTCAACGCCCGACAGAGCAGAGATTGAAAGACGAGCGGCAAATCGATCGCTCATCCATGAAGCCTTTACCCGGGAATGAAAATTGGCTCGAGGTTCGTCGCCAAAGGAACGGGCCGTGACTCGATTATCGGCAAAGCCTATCGATGCTCTCAGGGGAGAAAGGCCCAAGTTATTTTCCCTTGCTAAGGTCTTTCCCAGCAAATCATGTTTCCAAGCAACTTCGCCATCGGCTTTTCCTTCTTTGAGGCCTCCAAGCGAAAGAGGCCAAGTACCCATTGTTCCCGAAATCGAACCATGATCCTTCAACAGTCTAATCTCATGACGAAGAAAAGGGTCCGTCGGATCCAAAAAAGGCTCCGCAGCCAACTTCAGCCCGATCATGAAGGCAAACAGAAAGAGCAGGCGGGATGAAACTATTATTTCGTGCACTGCAATGAGCATTATTCACTATCCAAACTGTGGGCAATCCCAAAGGACTTCGTTTTGGCTCGCTCATGCAGGACTCAATCTCATAGATAGCATCAACCGTTCACCACATGGAAGACGATCCTCTATTCAGGCGAATTAGGCAACACGCGGAACTAAGGCTATCCTTCAACGCCTCTCAATCCGACAAGGATAGATTGGAGCAAATAAAGGAATTCATGAGGCTGGAGAAGGAAATGCTCTTCCGCTACCACCAAAAGGGAGATTCCGGATTGCGACTAACAAGGGCTCGAGCCGTCATTATGGACGTCCTCATTCAAAACCTCTTTGCCTACGGCATGGATGTTGCGTCCGAAAGCATTGATCGCGTCAAACCCATGTGCATTCTGGCCACTGGGGGTTACGGCAGAGGCGAACTAAGCCCACACAGCGACATCGACTTGATGTTCTTGTATCATCGAAAGTCCATGGGCAAATCTCTTGAACTTCTCAAGGAAACGATGACGAGGGAAATCCTCTATCCTCTCTGGGATACTGGAATGAAAGTCGGTCATGCGTCCCGCGAGTTCAAGGAAGCAATCTCGGAAGCTCAGAAGGATATTCGGAATAAGAATTCCATGATGGACGCCCGTTTTGTCTGTGGAGACCGGAAGTTGGCGAAAAAGTTCATTTCAGGCTTTCTAAAGTTTTGTCGAAGCAACCAACCCGGCAAGTACCTCAAGGAACTGCTTGGCGATCAGGAAGCGAGAAGGAAGGAGAAGGGAGGAACGGTTTTCCTGCAGGCGCCCGACGTCAAGAATGGCTGCGGCGGTCTTAGAGATTATCAGGGAATACTCTGGATGACGAAGGCCAAGTTCGAAAGAGACGGAATGAGCGAGCTCATAGCCCGCAAGTACCTCAGCGAGGAGGAGGCGAAATCGTTCCAGGAAGCCTACTCCTTCCTCCTTCGGGTACGAAACGAGCTTCACTTTCGAAGCAAGAGGCCGGTGGACGTCCTGCACTTGGAAAAACAGCCTGAGGTAGCCCAAGGCTTAGGTTACCCTGAAGAGGATATCTTTCGCAGGGTCGAGAGTTTCATGGGCGATTACTATTCCAAAGCCCGAACGATCAACCAATTGTCCTCGATCCTCGAACAACGTCTCGTCAATGACAGAGCGGGCTCGACTTCAAGCCTCAGTTTCTCAAGCGTCCTTCGATCCTACCGCTCTTCTCCCGTCGAAAAAATGGACGGCTTCGAGCTAAGGGAAGACCAGTTGAGCGCCAGCGACCCTTCGGTCTTCGACGAGGATCCCGAGAGAATGATCCGACTGTTTCGTCATGCCCAGCGACATGCCTACTCACTCTCTCCCGATCTGCGATCCCTTGTCCGAAACAGGATTTCACTGATAGACTCAACTCTCATCAACTCAAGTTCCGCAAACGTCACCTTCCGCTCGATCATGCAGGAAATCGGGAATGTGGGTCCGACCTTGAGCGAGATGCATGAACTCGGCGTGCTCGGAAGATTCGTTCCTGAATTCGGGCGGTTGACCTGTAAGGTTCAACACGACCTTTATCATCGCTTCACCGCGGACATACACGTGCTTTACTGCATCAACGTCCTCGACAAGGTATTTCAAGGCAAGGACGACGCGTCGATTCGCTATCTTGAGGTTCTGCGCAAGAACGAGGTTCCCGGCCTTCTCTATCTCATCCTATTCATGCATGACCTGGGCAAGGATCAAGGACCCAAGGGACACTGCGAACGAGGTGTGGATATTGGCAGAAACCTCCTCAAGAGACTGGATATCGCCGAGGAAATGCACGACCGGGTACTCTTTGTCATCCGCAATCACTTGGAGATGGTTCGCTATGCCAACAAGTTCGATCTCGAGGATCCAGAGGTCATCGACTCCTTTGCCGCTTTTATCGAAGGTGAACAAAGGTTGCGCTTTCTCTACGTCCATACCTACTGCGACGCCAACGCGACCGCTCCCGATCTTTGGAACGACCACAAGGAGGAACTTCACACCCAACTTTTCACCAACACCTTGGCCGTACTTGAGGGCAAGCACGCCCGGAAGGACCCGAGCGCGCTCAAGAATGCCTACAGAGACATGGAGGTAGAAGGCGTCTCAAAGGATGAAATCCTTCGCCATCTCGATCAGGTACCCGTTCGCTATTTCTCGCATACCGGCAGGGAAGACGTGGCTCTTCACGTCGAGATGGTGAACAAGTTCGAGAAAAACGGAAGCGATTCCAAGCAACCGGTCATAAGCTGGAGAAACGATCTCCGTCGAACCTTGACTATCGTAGACATCGTGACCCGTGACAGGGCGGGCCTCTTTGAAAAGATATCTGGTGCATTCGCCGTAACGGGCATAAATATTCTTGGCTCGCGCGCCGTCACCAGGAAAGACGGATTGGTCATAGACGTCTTTTACGTGGCAGACGGGAACGGCGGAGTAGTCAACGACACCAAGACCCGCAGACGATGCGAGGAATCCATTCGCGCATTCCTTCTCGAAGAAAGCTCGCCCGACAAGCTGATTTCGGAAAAGAGAAGAAAAACGGACAGCAGTCGGCTTTTTGCCACGGAGGACAAACTCGGAGCGAAGATCCCGCCGCGAGTCGACGTTTACCGAGACGTTTCCCTCGGCAGGACTATAGTCGAGGTACGAGCGGCCGACAGGGTCGGCTTGCTCCACCTGATTGCCAAAACCATCGCCGGTTGCGGATTCAGCATCCTCTTTGCCCGCGTCGCAACCGAGCAAGGCGTGGCAACCGATGTCTTCAACATTGAAAGAGCTTCCGATGATGCGGATTTTTCACCTTCCCGGTTTCTGGAGCTTCGCGAGCAGATCAGCATCGCCCTCAACAAGGGAAAATATTATCACGAGGTCTAGCCCGGTGCCGGCAACGTCAGGCGAAATACGGTTCCCTTCGAACCCGATTCGACCAGTTCCAAGTCCCCGTCGTGCCCTCTGAGAATTCTCTTCGATATGGCGAGTCCCAAGCCGGCCCCTTCCGCCCTTCCGGAAAGAAACGATTCAAAGATTCTATCACTCAGATCATCAGGTATGCCGAAACCCGTATCCTTCACGAGAATATGCACCTTTCCCTCTCTTTCTCTAGAAGCCTCGATCAAAAGATCCCCACCTTCCGGCATGGCCGCCAAGGCATTGAGAATCAAGTTCAGCAAGGCCTGTTGGAGTTGACCCTTGTCGACGTAGACCATGACGTCGCGAGGGATCTCGTTCATGGATAACCGCACATGGGATTGCTCCAACTTCAGCCTGAGCAAAAGAGCGAGATCGTCCAATATCTCGCGGAGAGCAAAATCCTTTCGGAACGATTCCCTGCTCTTCCCAAAATCAAGAATTCTTCCTGCGATTTGATTGAGATGGTCGAGCTTTTCAGCAATCACGGAGAGATCTTTGTTCTTCTTCTCGTCGTTTAGATCCTCCAAGTCCAAGGAATCGAAAAGAAGCCTTACAACCATGAGGGGATTCCTTATTTCGTGGGCTATTTCCGCCGCCAGCGTACCCAATGTGGTCAACCTCTCGCTCTTCCTCATGCTCTCCTCGGAATCAAAGACGCGGGCGTATAGGTTGGCATTCTCTATGGCGATTGCCCCAAGATCCGCCAACGCTCTTACAATCATCCGCTCATCATCATTGAACCTGTGGTGGCGATCCATGTAGAGGGAAAGCAAGCCTATGGGCTTCTCCTCATATACCACCGGGGTTACCAGCATCGAATGCAGGTTTTCGTCCCGGATCAGCTTAACGAAATGATGTTCCTCGGTTCGAAGAATGTCCCTTGCCTGGACCTGCCTGTTTCCCCGCAAGGAGGTCCCCAATATACTTTCGGACGGCTTCAAGGTCTCCTCGTAAGCACGAGCTCCGTCGGCATCCTGGAGGGAATGCAACTTAAGCAAATCCTTCTCATCGTCATACAGGAAAAGGGCAGAGAGGCGACAATCTAAAAGGAGAAGAGCCTCACGGGTAATGGTTTGAAGAACTTCCTCCACCTTTCGCTTTCCGGCCATATCCTGTCCCACCAGAACCATAGTTTGCAATTGGTCGGCCTTTCTGCGGAGTTGCTGTATCATCCACATGCTCTCCAGCACCCTTCCCGCTTCGTTTGCCATCAAGACCAGCAAACGCAAATCATCCTCATCAAATGCACCTTCCTCCAGCGAATCCACGTTTAGAGCTCCGAGAATACGACCTCCCTCTCTCATAGGGGCGGCCATTTCGGAACGGATCCCCTTCTCCACCTCGTAGTATTTTTCCTCCTGGTCGACTTTCCCGGAAAGGAAAGGTTCTCCGTGGAGGGCAACCCATCCGGTTATCCCCACTCCCAGCGGCAATTCCAAACCTTTGCTTGATTTCGGAAGGCCCCGCTGCATTTCAATGATCAACCTGTCCGAATCAGCGTTCAGCAGGCAGATTGAAGCCGAGCTTGCACTGAAGATTCTCATCACCTCGTCTAGGATACCTCCAAGAACCACCTGAGGGTCCGATTCGCTACCGGCCAAGGCGCTTATCCTGTAAAGCGCGTCAACCGCTCTTCGATCCGACTTGTCGATTTCTTCCGATTCGTGCACCAATTCAGCCTATCGCGCCACAGATCCAAGGCGAGCAGGATCGAAGGCCCTACTTGCCTTGCAGGAAATGGACCCATGTTTTCTCCATGGGTTTGCCATAGAGGGAAGTCATGAATGGTCGACAGGGGGGCCTCTTCGGTTGCTTGAGCAAACGCATGCCGGCTTCCTGAGGCAATCGATTGCTCTTCTTACTGTTGCATCGGATGCAGGAAATGACGACGTTCTCCCAAGACGTGCCTCCCCCACGGTCACGGGGAATGACGTGGTCCATATTCAAGTCCTTGGGTGGAAGATTCTTGCCGCAGTATTGACACTTGTATTCGTCTCGCTCAAGGAGGTTCTGCCGGTTGAATTTCATTTCCTGCATCAGCATCCTATCGTAGTTGCGCAACAGCAAGACGCTCGGCACAATGACTTTCTGACTCACCGTCCTCACGACCCGTGCGCCTGGTTCGTGCTCCATTTCCTGGCAATGAGCAAACCAGGACTCACCGTCGAACATCCGGAAACT
>CEUU01068269.1_pt1 | contig 110163 bp, 89 predicted proteins | sample 531321 | NCBI WGS metagenome assembly CEUU01 (sample SAMEA2622658, study PRJEB7988) | marine metagenome | isolation source: saline water (ENVO:00002010), including
CCTCTCAGTTCTATGTGGTGATACAGCATGACGTAAAACAAAAAGGGAAAGTCTAACGAGCAGAGCGGGCGTCCTGCCCGCGCTGCCCTGACTCGCCGTCCATGGCGAGCCTACGCCTTTCCGGAACTTTTTGTTTTACGTCATATCACCACAACAGAACCAGAAAGACCCCGCTTATCAGCTTTATCGTTGCTCTCCTCGGCGGGGCTCCGAAACAGTCTTACTATTTCAAAAAAAGCCAGTCATCCCGGCCCCCGAGCCGGGATCTCCCAACAACTCTGCATCAGTTTAGATAACCTTTTCAGGAGATCCCCGCTCAAAAGCGTGCGGGGATGACGGAGGAGGTTTGTGCGGGGATGACGGTGGAGGTTTGTGCGGGGATAACGGAGGAAGTGTGTGCAGGGATGACGGAAGAGGAACTGTTTGAGTGACAGAGGAGGTGTGTGCAGGGGTGAACAAGGATGCGTTTGCCGAATGATGAGTAGAGGTGAATACGAGCGCGATAGCGCTTTTTAGCTTTTTATTTGGTTCTTTGTATCGCGAAATACTGTTACCGGGCAGAACAAGTAAAAGCGTAGAGACATCATGGATGATGGTTCCGGTCAGGAGGGCAGGACGCCCTCTCTGACCGATAGGTTTTACCTGCCCGGTGACAGTATGCTCCTTCGCGATTAACGAACTGGAGGAAAGCTGTTGTGAAGAGCAAAGGGGAGCCACCTCCCCTTTGGGTGCAGTCGGCACCCCGACAAGATGTGGAGACTGCTAGCAGTATCAATCAGTATTTTTTAATGAGTAAACCTGTTTAGGAGATCCCCGCTCAAAAGCATGCGGGGATGACGGAGGATGTGCATGCGGGGATGACGGAGGAGGTGTGTGTAGGGATGACGGAGGAGGTGTGTGCGAGGAAGACGAGGGAGAAAACTCCGGAATAACGGACAATAGATTAATCATACAAATGGGTGGTTAATTTTTGACCGCATTCAACTGATGCATATCAATGTTAATTTCCGTCAATGCCGCTACAGTTGTACCGCTGGCTTAACTTTGTTATACCTAAAAGAGACCCTGCAACCAAAATAAAAACAATAAGTTCAGCGTTGCCTTTAGAAAAGTTTTCTAACTTAATTTTCAACCGTTCACGGAGGAAAAGGCAATGGCCATTTCTGTCGAAACCTTAGCGAAATACGGCATCAACGATGCCTCCGAAATTATATACAACCCCAGTTACGAGCAATTGTTTGCCGAGGAAACCCGTGATGATCTAACCGGTTATGAGCGTGGTGTGGTTACCGAGTCCGGTGCCGTGGCAGTGAGCACTGGTGTTTTTACCGGTCGTTCCCCCAAAGACAAATACATTGTTGAAGACGAAGTCAGTAAAGAACACATGTGGTGGAACAGCGAAGCTGCCCGTAACGATAACAAACCCATTAGCCCGGAAGTCTGGGCCGACCTTAAAGCGTTGGTGGGGGAACAGTTATCCGGTAAGCGTTTGTTCGTCGTGGATACATTTTGTGGAGCCAATGAAAGCTCACGCTTAAAAGTCAGGTTTGTAATGGAAGTGGCCTGGCAGGCGCATTTCGTGAAGAACATGTTTATCCGCCCGACAGAAGAAGAACTGGCCAACTTCGGCGAGCCGGACTTCGTAGTGCTTAATGGTTCTAAAACCAGCAACCCCAAATGGAAAGAGCACGGCATGAACTCAGAAGTGTTCACCGTGTTTAATATGACCGAAAAAATGCAGGTCATCGGCGGTACGTGGTACGGCGGTGAAATGAAAAAAGGTATGTTCGCGATGATGAACTACTACCTGCCACTGAACAACATGGCTTCAATGCACTGTTCTGCCAACATGGGCGAAGAGGGCGATGTGGCAATTTTCTTTGGTCTGTCCGGCACTGGTAAAACTACCCTGTCTACCGATCCTCATCGCCGCTTAATTGGTGACGATGAGCACGGCTGGGATGAAAACGGCGTGTTTAATTTTGAAGGTGGCTGCTATGCCAAAACCATCAACTTAGACCCGGAAAGCGAGCCGGACATCTACCATGCTATCCGCCGTGATGCATTGCTGGAAAACGTCACCGTTGATGACAATGGTGTAGTGGATTATGACGATAACTCGGTAACTGAAAACACCCGGGTGTCTTATCCTATTCACCATATCGAAAATATTGTGAAGCCGGTATCCAAAGGCGGTCACGCTAAGAAAGTGATTTTCTTAACTGCTGATGCATTTGGTGTGCTACCGCCAGTTTCTAAACTGGATCATGCGCAAACGCAGTACCACTTCCTGTCTGGCTTTACCGCTAAGCTGGCTGGTACTGAGCGCGGTATTACCGAACCTACACCGACCTTCTCTGCCTGTTTTGGTAAAGCGTTTTTAACCCTTCACCCAACCAAGTACGGCGAAGAATTAGTCGCTAAAATGGACGCGGTTGGCGCTCAGGCTTACCTGGTGAATACCGGTTGGAACGGCACTGGTAAACGGATATCTATTAAGGATACCCGCGCTATCATCGACCGTATTCTGGACGGCTCTATTGAAGAAGCAGAGTGCCATACATTGCCTATTTTTAACCTTCAGGTACCTTCGTCACTACCAGGTGTAGACCCAGACATTCTGGATCCGCGTGATACTTATGGAAGTGCTGATGAGTGGTACGAAAAGGCGACTAAGCTTGCTGAATTGTTTATTGATAACTTTGAGCAATTTGCGGTGAATGACAAAGGCCGGGCACTGGTGAAAGCCGGTCCTCAGCTTGAGCCGGTTGCCGAACAGGCATAACCACAACCAGAAATGAAAAAGGCCGCTTAGCGGCCTTTTTGTTTTTTAGTACTGCCAGTTTACTGACAACATGTAGTTACGGGGGGCGCCGTAATAACCTTGCTCCCAATAAAGCGACTTAAGATACTTTTCGTCGGTGACATTATTCACGTTAGCAATAATGGTAATACTGTCGTTAACCGTGTAACTGGCCATCATGTTCACCAGCGCGTAGGCATCCTGTTCAATGACGATGTCCTGACCGGCATTAGCATAAGCGGCTGGTACCTGGCCCACATTGCGTGAGGTGGCTTCCTGCCAGCGAATGGACGTACCAACTTTCAGTGCCGGTAATGTCTGGAACTGATAGGTGGCATTTACATTAACCAGTTTCTCAGGCGTGTAATCGGCAACAAGCTGGTCGCCATCGAGGTCAAAAAACGTCAGACCCAGGCTGGTTTGCAGGCCAGGCAGAATTTCACCGGCTAAGTCAACTTCCCAGCCCCTAGAGCTCAGGCCGTCTGCTTCACGGTAAACCTGCTCTTCCACACCGGATACCGGGTTGGCGGCAAAACCATCGGCAACGGCTACATTAACCTGATCAATATCGAAATACGCTACGGTAAGTAACGCATTACCATCCATCAGAGATGCCTTAACCCCTAATTCTTTTGACTCACCGGTAATCGGGTCGAGGCGGTCAAAGTTGGCATCCCGTTCGGTTTGGGGGGTAAATACCTCGGTGTAACTGAAGTAGGTATTGATGTCGTCATTAATGGCGTAAACCAGGCCACCGTATGGAACAAACGCGTTTTCATCGAGGGTCTCGTCGATGCCATAGGAGGTACCAGTGACTTCCACCTGATTAAAGCGCCCACCGGCTAACAGCGACAAGCTGTCGGTCAGCGCAAAGTTTCCACCAAAATATACCGCGGTTTGTTCTTCCTCTACATCACTGCCGGTAGCGCCATCGGTAAACTCTGGTAGTGGTGTGTCACCGGTCCAGTCTTCCATGGCTGGCAGTAACGGGAAGCCGTTACCGGTATGGAAGTCATAAAGCGATTGATCGGTGTAAGCGACTTTAGCATAGCTTGCTCCCATCATTACCTGATGTGATTGTCCGAAGGCATCGAAGTTACCGTTAAGGTAGATATCTGCGTAATCGTGCTCATCATCCAGCGTGTATTCGCTGCCGTAGCCAATCAGGCCCAGACCGGTTTCAGGATCCAACAGCGTAACACCGGTATCTGCATCGCGTGATACGTACGTATAAAACAGCTGGGTGTCTTCGTCGGTTTCAATGTGCGTGTAATCGGCTTTTAGTGACCAGCCTTCGGACAGTTGCTGTTCCAGGAACGCGAAATAGCGGGTGTCGGTAACATCCCATCGTGACCAGTCGGCAGACGTGCTGGTACTGGTGTCGAAGTTAGTTGGCATACCATCGGCGTAGTACAGGGTTAACGCGCCCCACATATTGCCCTTGGCATCGCTGGTTTGCTGGCTGGCACCAACAGTTAACTGAGTAGTGTCGGTAAGGGCAGCGCTGATCACGCCGTAAGCCACGGTTTTATCTAACTCGTAGCGGTCGAGATAGGACTCTTTGTCTTCTTTTACCACTACCACGCGAGCGCCTACTGAGTCAGATAAAGGTGCTGAGGCATCGATATCAAGGCGTTTGGCACTCCAGCTACCCAACTGAGCGCGGGCTGATATCTGAGTGTTCTCGGTAGGTTTTTTACGCACGTAGTTGATGGTAGCCGAAGGGCTGCCGGTACCGGTCATCAGGCCGTTTGCCCCACGCAATACCTCAACTCTTTCGTAAATGGCGGTGTCGATGTCGCCATGTACGTTGCCGCTTAATACCGGTAAGCCAAGACCGTCGACCTGAAAGTTGGTTACGTCGAAGCCACGGGCCGTAAAATAAGTCCGGTCGGTTTCGACTTCCTCTACGTTGAGGCCGGTCACGGTATCGAGTACCGCATTAATGTTATTTAACGCGAAATCATCAATCATTTCCTCGCCAATCACACTGATTGACTGAGGTAAATCCTTAATATCCAGATCCAGTCGGGACAGGCTATCAGCTTTTTCATACAGATAATTATTTAAGCGCTCGCCACTAACCGTGAGCTTTTCAATATCCTCATCGTCAGGTACCGCCTTTGCGTTCGCAACGCCGGCTGGCAGAGCAATAGAGGTAAGCAAAGCGAGACTGATCGCGTTATATTTCATTAATAATCCTAATGTGAATGATAATAGTTCGCATTATTATATTTATTGGGTGGTAATATGCAACCATCACATTGAGTTAATCCTTTAGAGGATGACGCTCGTGATTACACGATCTGGCTGATATAAAAAACAACGGCGGCGATTTTGTTGGTATTGAATACAAGCGTTATCTGTTTGATGTACAGGTGAGCGAACAGCCTTTTCATATTTCGCCTTACCTGGATAGATTAACCGTGGTTTTGTCTGCTATTTTGGTGATAGTGCCGTCGACTGCTTCGGACAGGCTGGTGCCAAAGCTTACATATCGAGAGGGATGACCAGCATAACGCTGGCGACCAGCGTGCGATTCTAGTTAAATAGTGCGTGCGCATTTGCCCAAACAGATGCGCATCGCTTACAACCGCTTATTGCAGGTTTTGTACATTTACCACGCGGTTGGGAAACAAAGAAGAAGCCATCACTAAAGACATTGCAAAGCCAGGCCCTTCATTGTCGAGTGTGCCGGTAGGCAGATAGTAAAACTGCTGTCCGTCAGCGCCGTACAGTGCGGCATCAATAATCTGCCATTTACCCTTATACCAGACCTCAGTCCAGGCATGACCAAATGCATCGGCTGAGTCAGCGTAAGCTGTGATCACAGTTCCAAGGGTTAACCGGGCAGGCATGCCTAAACCTCTGGCTAAAGCGGTTGTCAGGGTGGCAAACTCAGTGCAGTCGCCAGAACGTTGCGTAGCTACCGTAGAGGCCAGATTGAACCCATGAATATAGGTCGGCTCATTAATGTACTCACTCACATAGGCGGTGATTGCTTCCAGCTCGTCGGTATTCGTGCGGGTTTTGGTAAACCCCTCGATAAATGCCCGGGTTGCCGGTTCGTTGGTATCAATAACAAAACTGGGCTGCGCATATTTACTCTGAATCGCGCCGGTAAACGTCGGCTGATGGGCTAATCCGACCGCTACGGTATTATTACTCAACTGCTCTGTGGTCACACCGCTGTAGTTGCTCAGATGTTTTACCAGCGAGGCGACCTGGCGCGTTTCTACTTCCAGGTAAATAGCGTTCGTTAAAGCGCCCGACTGGCTGGCACTCATTGTCAGCGGTATCTCAGCCAGTGACGGCACTGACTGTGCACTAACGTTTATTGAAAACGTCAGTGCCAGGGTGGTCAGGAGTTTTTTCATGGCATTACCGGCTGGCCTTTGCTGTACACTTTTTCAAGTTTCAGCTCGGCACCGCCCTGAGCAATGGAGCCTTTTTCAAAGGAACCATTCTCTGTGGCCAGGTATTTAAGGGTTAGCGGACCCAGATCAAACTGTAAATTGGCGTCTGGCAGTTCGTCGATTTTGGTAAAGGTGACCGGCAAGGCTGAGGTTGGGTCGGCATCAGAAAGCCAGATGTGATAATCGGCTGATGGTGCATCGCTGGCCAGCAGTAGCGCCGTTTCAGTGTAATTACCGAAACTCGACAATAACCAGCTGTTGTATTCCAGAGTAGCGCTGACTTCTTTACCCTGCATTTGGCCTGTTACCTGCCAGGCATCTTCGGCAGAACTGATAGCAAACTGTGAAGCCAGCTGGCCATTTTCAATGGTATATTCCTGAACGTTAATAAGTGAGCCATCGGGGCGGCTCCATTCCAGTGTTTGCGAATCTGAGCGTGATACCGCTACCTGGTCCACCGGGGTAATCATGGCATCTCGCAAGACGGTTGCAATATCGCCGTCCTGATCAATGGTGTGTTTCTCCTGAGAGTAACCTACCGGAATACCATTAATGGTCATGCGGTAGGTGGCCTCATACAGTTCTGGCTGTTGATCGTTAGCCGTAAAAGCCTGGACAAAACTGGTGAATACGTCGTGGAAAGCCTGCTGATAGCCCATTTCATTATGCACACAAATTTGCAGGCTCTGGTTGGTCTGAGCTGATAACCCTTTTAATACGCCGGCAACCTTTTCGCTGCCTTCGCCTAAGTTATATAAAGTGTCTAATTGCAGGAAAGGCGTGTCGCCAATCATGCCCATATCCAGGCCCAGCGTGAAACGCCCGGATAAGGGTTTTCCGTTAATCTGCTCTGCGCCGCCAAGGCTGTGTTCCACAATGGCATGCAGGGAGTTGGCTGCGCCATCAAACTCTAAAAAGGCGTAACATTCCACCGGTGAGTCAGAGCCGATATCCATAGTGTAATACCATACGTCGGTGCTACCGCTGTCCTGTAACACGGGGTTGCCTTTTACCTGGGCGTCGACATTCAACCGTTCGATAACCATTTTTCCGTTGGTTTCGACACTGGTTTCTCTGGCCATGGATTGTTGGAACCAGTCAGGAAAATCGGCCAGGTTAATCAGGTATTCTGCATTGGCGTTCGCTGATATCGTGGTGGGTAACAGAAAAAGGGCGGCAGACTTTAATAACTTCATAAAGCTCATTCCTTGTTAATGGTGGGACATCCTAAAACGGGATTTAACATACTCATTTATTGATGGTTTGACCACATTATTTTTCATTCGGCTATGCCGGATGTTCATCATCGGTTTGTGGGGGCTCGTCGTTTGTAACCTGTATTGTGGTGAAATCGCTATATACTTAAATGGCAATAAATCTAAAAACAGGTGGAGCAACTATGCGGTTTGGATTGGGGACTAAGTACTGGTTACTGGTAATTAGCTTGTTGATGACATCGGCACAGGCTGCGGATGAAAAACTCCCTGTCGAAGCACCGCAGGCGTTCATCACAAATCACAGTGGTAAGTTTAACGGTCAGAAAATTGCCTACCGGGCTACCGCGGGCGAAACCTATCTACGCGATTTAAAAGGCGAGCCTAAGGCCAGTATCTTTTCCTTTGCCTATACCAAGCAAAAAGCCGAAACAGCTAAACGGCCCGTAACCTTCGTGTGGAATGGCGGGCCGGGCTCGGCGTCGGTTTGGCTACATATGAGCGGCCTGGGGCCGGCTTTTGCTGAAGTGCCTTCGGATGCATCTCATCCAGGTTTACCACCTTATCTACCTAAGAGCTCAGGCAACTCAATCATGGATGTCACGGATCTGGTTTTTATCGACCCGGTCGGCACCGGATATTCCCGGGCTGTGGGGGGGTATGAAGGTAAAGCGTTCTGGGGGCTTAAAGAAGATGCGCAGTCGATGGCTGAGTTTATCCGTAGCTGGATGACTGAGAATAACCGATGGGGTTCGCCGATTTTTATTCTTGGTGAAAGTTACGGCACCACCCGCGCGGCCTACGTGGCCAACATACTGCAAAAAAACATGAAGATTAGTATTAATGGGCTGGTGTTTGTTTCACAGGCGCTGGACTATCAGGGTTCATCGCCGTATATCCCGGATAATATTATCTCCTATGTTACTTATGTGCCTACGATGGCGGCAGCCGCTTTATATCACGGTAAAGTCACCCCGGTACCGCAGAATAAACAGGCATTTCTGGAGCAGGCCCGTCAGTTTGCCACTAACGAACTACTGCCTGGCTTGTTTGCCGGCAACCGTTTAAAGCCCGAACAAAAACGCCAACTGGTTGAGCGCCTGGCTTACTTTACCGGCTTAAGCCCTCAATACGTGGAACGCGCTGATTTAAGGATCAGTGCCCGGCGCTTCGCTAAAGAGTTATTGCGGGATGAAAGCAAAACCGTTGGCTTACTGGATGCGCGCTACTTAGGCGATGAGCGTGACGATCTGGATGACAGCACCAAACGGGATGCGGCATCAGATACCATCTCGGCCGCCTTTAACAGCGCCTTACAGGTTTATATGCGTAACTCACTCAACGTTGACTGGGAGCGTCAGTACCTGTCACCGGCAGACCCTGATCTAAGACGTTACTGGCGTTACCGCACCAATAAAGACGGTAGTGCCTGGGAGCCAACTTACGTTACAACGGCGGGACAATTATCAGAGGTATTGCGAATTAACCCTCAGTTGGATGTGTTAGTAGCATCAGGATATTACGATTTGGTCACGCCGTTCTTTGATGCCGAATATACCCTTAACCGCCATGCAATAAACGCAGAGCAAATCTGGTATACCTATTATGAAGGGGGCCACATGATGTACGTGAACAGCGAGGCGAAGGTTGAACTGTTTAACGATGTTCGTCGCTTTATTGAGGGTCACACACCCACCAATAAATAATACATTTCTATCGGCATTCGTATAATTAAAAAAGCGGCTGACAAATACTTGTCAGCCGCTTTTTTATAATAAGTGAGACTGATTATTTGGCCAGATCAGTCAGCATCGTTTCCAGTGTTACCTGATCTTTTGCAAACTGGCGAATACCCTGAGACAGCTTATCGGTTGCCATGGCATCTTCGTTCATATCCCAACGGAAAGTTTGCTCGGTTAACGCCGCCGGTGCCGCTTTAGGAGAATCAACCGGTGTCAGTTTACGCGGCAGTTCTGCATCAGTGTTTGCCAGCTCATCCAGTAATCCCGGGCTGATGGTTAGACGGTCACAGCCGGCCAGTTCCTGAATCTCACTGATATTACGGAAGCTGGCGCCCATTACGATGGTGTCATAACCATTTTCTTTAAAGTAGTTATAGATACGGGTAACCGACTGCACGCCCGGATCGTTTGCACCGCTAAAGTCAGCATCTGGCTGGTCGGCTTTATACCAGTCAAGAATACGGCCCACAAAAGGTGAGATAAGGAAAGCGCTGGCTTCAGCTGATGCGCGAGCCTGGGCGAAAGAGAATACCAGAGTGACATTGGTTTTAATGCCCTGGGCTTCCAGAATGCGCGCGGCCTGAATACCTTCCCAGGTAGCAGCAATCTTAATCAGTACGCGGCTGGTATCAATGCCCTGATCACGGTAAAGCGCCAGCAGGTGATTGGCTTTTTCAACGGTGGCCATGGTATCGAAAGATAAACGCGCGTCTACTTCAGTAGAAACATAACCCGGCACCTGTTCCATTAGCTTAGCGCCAATAAGTACCGCCAGTTTGTCTGCAGCGACGGCTGCTACGTCATCGGTAGCTCCCTGATCTTTCGCCCATTTTACCGCTTCAATAGCCAGCGGACGGTACTTTTCAATTTGTACGGCTTTTAACAATAGCGACGGGTTGGTGGTGGCATCCTGGGGTTGATACAAAGCAATGGCTTCGAAGTCACCGGTGTCAGCAACGACGGTCGTGATAGATTTTAGCTGTTCTAACTGGGTAGTCATAGTTCTTTCCACTCTTAATAAATTCAAAGGGTTACTAAGTTTTTCAGGCCTTGGCAGTTGCGCTTAACAGTTTTTAGTTGGTAACTATACCAACTTCTGTGATGGCGATTTATTCACCAGCTATACTGTTAATATTAATTTTATATTACCTTTACATTTGCCTATTATTGATATTATCATACAATTAAAATTTATTGGCTAATTTTGTTAGCAGTGAGTGGAATTAAAATATTATGTCTCGTTATACATTAGGGCTGGATTATGGCTCTGATTCGGTCAGAGCCTTATTGGTAGATGTAACAACCGGCGAAGAGCTGGCCAGCCATATGGTGAATTACCCGCGCTGGGCACAGGGCCGTTATTGCGAGCCCGCCAAAGATCAGTATCGCCAGCACCCTCAGGACTATGTGGATAGCCTGGTCGAAGTGGTGAATGCGCTGTGGTCTAAAGTACCTGCCGGTGCGGCTGAAAAAGTCGTTGGTATGAGCTTCGACACTACCGGGTCTACACCGGTGGCAATCAATGCCGAAGGCGTGCCATTGGCATTAACCGAAGAGTTTAAAGAAAACCCCAATGCGATGTTCGTATTGTGGAAAGATCACACGTCGTTGAAAGAAGCCGGTGAAATCACCAGGGCTGCCAATAACAACGATGTTAACTACCTGGCTTATATGGGCGGTATTTATTCTTCGGAATGGTACTGGGCCAAAGCCTTGCACATTTTCCGTCAGGATCCGGCGGTGAAAGCGGCCACCTACAGCTGGGTTGAGCACTGTGACTGGATGACTGCATTAATGTGTGGCACTACTCATCCTTCACAGTTACAGATGGGCCGTTGTGCAACGGGTCACAAATTAATGTGGAACGAAGCCTGGAACGGTTTCCCGCCAAATGATTTCTTTACCTCGGTCGATCCGCTGCTGGATGGCCTGGTAGACACCCTGAACCCGGCAACTCAAACCAGCGATCAGGTCGCCGGTGAATTAACCGCCGAATGGTCTGAAAAACTGGGTCTGCCTGCGGGGATTAAAGTGGGTTACGGCGCATTCGATTGTCACTTGGGCGCGGTGGCTGCCAATGTTCGCGAAGGCGTGCTGACCAAAGTGATGGGAACATCGACCTGTGACATCACGGTAACGTCTTACGAAACCATTGGTGAAACCTGTGTACGCGGTATCTGCGGACAGGTGGATGGCTCGGTTATTCCTGGTCTGGTTGGCCTTGAAGCCGGTCAGTCTGCGTTTGGCGACCTGTACGCCTGGTTTAAAAACCTGGTGCTGTGGCCAACCAACAATTTACTCCACGAGCTGGTGGAATCCGGTGCTGATGAACTGGTCGATAAGATTGAATCGCTGACCTTACAGCGGTTGTCTGCCGCTGCCGCTAATCTGCCGGTCAGTGCCAAAGATATTACCGCGCTGGACTGGGTTAATGGCCGCCGTACACCGGATGCCGACCAAACCGTTTCCATGGCGTTAACCGGTATCAAAATGGGTGCCGATGCCCCGCAATTATTTAAAGCGCTGGTGGAAGCCACTGCGTTTGGCGCGCGGGCGATTACCGAACGCTTCCGTGAGGAAGGCGTACCAATTAACTCGGTGGTAGTCATTGGCGGCATTTCGAAAAAATCTGACTACGTAATGCAAACCTGCGCCGATGTGTGGAATTGCCCCATCGACGTACTGGAAAGTGAACAGAGTTGTGCCCTGGGCGGGGCCATTATGGCTGCTGTAGCGGCTGGCGAATACCCAACCGTCGCCGAAGCTCAGCAGGTAATGGCGTCGCCTGTTTGCAAACAATATCTGCCGGATGCATCGAAAGTCGGTATTTACGACGAGTTATACCAAAACTATCAAACGCTGGGCGACTATGTCAGTGGAGGTAAAGCATGAGCTACACCGAATTAAAACGGGAAGTGTATGAAGCCAATATGGAGCTTCAGCGCCGTAATCTGGTGATTTACACCTTTGGTAATGTGTCACAGGTTGATCGGGATAAAGGCGTGGTGGCTATAAAGCCGAGCGGCGTGTCTTACGATCAGATGAAGCCGGAAGACATTGTTATCGTGGATATGGAAAATAACATCGTGGAAGGCACCATGCGTCCTTCTTCTGATACCAAAACCCATACCCACCTTTACCGTGCATTTGACTCGATTGGTGGTGTAACACACACCCACTCAACCTATGCCACAGCGTGGGCACAGGCGCGCCAGAGCATTCCTTGCCTGGGCACCACTCATGCTGATTATGTACATGGTGAAATTACCTGTACCCGTGACCTGACCGATGAACAGGTAAACGGTGACTACGAAGAAGAAACCGGGATTCAGATTACTGATGCCTATGTGGATCGCGACCCGGCTGCAGCACCGATGGTAATCGTTGCCGGCCATGCGCCATTCACCTGGGGTAAGGATGCAGCACAATCGGTATATCATGCCGCGCTGCTCGAAGAGATCGCCAAAATGGCTTATCTCACAAGGACTTTAGATCCCAATGCCGCTGTGCTCAAGCAAGCCGTATTGGACAAACATTATTTACGCAAGCACGGTAAAAACGCCTACTACGGCCAAGAGTAACTCTACCTGCAAGCCCTTTATTAATAGAGGACAGAATTATGACTACAGTACAAAAAGAAGTATGGTTTATTACCGGCTCTCAGCATCTGTATGGCCCACGCGTACTTGAAGAAGTCGCAGGTAACAGCCAGGCGCTGGCCGCAGGCCTGAACGAAAACAACCTGCCGGTTAAAGTGGTTTACAAAGACACCGTAAAATCTGCAGCTGAAATCCATCAGGTTTGCCAGGCGGCAAACAGCGATTCAAACTGTGTTGGTTTGATCCTGTGGATGCACACTTTCTCGCCAGCCAAAATGTGGATTGCCGGCCTGAACGAACTGCAAAAGCCATGGTTACACCTGCATACTCAGTTTAATGCCGTTCTGCCGTGGAGCAGCATCGATATGAACTACATGAACACCCACCAGAGTGCCCACGGTGACCGTGAATTTGGTTTCATCGGCAGCCGTATGCGTAAAGAGCGTAAGGTAGTGGTTGGTCACTGGCAAAACCCTAAAACCGTCGCGCAGATCGACGGCTGGTGCCGTGCAGCATTAGGTTGGGCAGAAAGCAAGTCACTGAAAGTGGTACGCTTTGGCGACAACATGCGTAACGTAGCGGTAACTGAGGGCGACAAGGTTGCCGCACAGATTACCTTTGGTTACGAAGTGCACGCGTATGGCCTGCAGGACTTAGCAGACGTAGTTAACAGCATTAGCGACGGCGACGTGGCAGCGCAACTGGACGCTTACTATCAGGAATACGACGTTAGCAAAGAACTGCTGACCGACGATTATCAGCGCGATCGCCTGATGAAAGAAGCCCGCCTTGAACTGGGTATGGAGAAATTCTTAATCGACGGTGGTTTCGGTGCTTTCACTAACTGTTTTGAAAACCTCGCTGGCCTGACTGGTCTGCCTGGTCTGGCAACTCAGCGCTTAATGGCCAAAGGCTATGGTTACGGCGGTGAGGGTGACTGGAAAACAGCGGCTATGGTACGCACCATGAAAGTGATGGCGCAGGGCCTTGAGGGGGGTTGCTCTTTCATGGAAGACTACACCTATAACTTCACTGATTCAGTGGATCAGGTACTGGGTGCTCACATGCTGGAAATCTGCCCGTCAATTGCCGGCAAGAAGCCTCGTCTGGAACTGCACCGCCATACCATTGGCGTGAAGTGTGACGTGCCGCGTCTGCTGTTTGCGGCCAAAGCAGGTCCTTCCATCAACGTATCGCCAATCGATATGGGTAACCGTTTCCGTATTCTGATCAACGAAGTAGAAACCGTTGAGCAACCAGAAACTACACCACACCTGCCGGTTGCTTCGGCGCTGTGGGAGCCTAAGCCAAATCTGGAAGTAGCTGCTGCTGCCTGGATCCATGCTGGTGGTGCGCACCACGCAGCTTACAGCCAGGCATTAAGCTCAGAAGTCATTGAAGACTTTGCGGAGATGGCTGGTGTTGAAACTGTCGTTATCGACAGCGATACCAACCTGCGCAACTTCAAGTCAGAACTGCGCTACAACGCGGCTTACTATCAGCTTAAGCAAGGTATCTAATCGACCTGTTGGCTCATTGCAAAGATGAGCCAACATCATTGTCATACCAGTCATAGTAATATTATCGCAAGTAGCACGTGTTACATTGCGATTTTATTTTATGACTTGTACAGATTGATTAGGAGTACTCATGGTCGACTTAAGCTCTTATAAGGGCATTGTGTTTGATATGGATGGCACGTTGGTAGACTCTATGCCAGCGCACATGGAAGCGTGGCGGGTGACCTGCGAAAACTTCGGTTATCCCTTTGATCTCGATTATATGTATTCACTGGGTGGCGTGCCTACGCGACAAACCGTGGTGGTACTGAATGACAAATTCAGTATGGACCATGACCCGTCTGAAGTTGCCCACTATAAGCGCGAAAGCTGGGAAGCGATGAACCTTGAGCCGGTCATTATCGAATCGACCATGGCCGTGTTTAATCACTATCGCCCGCATATGGCAATTGGTATCGGTACCGGCGCCGAGCGCCCCCATGCCGAGCATCTGCTCACGGCCCACGGCCTGCTTGAGCGCATCGATTCGTTAGTTACGGCGACCGATGTGACCCATGGCAAACCGCATCCGGAAACCTTTCTCACCGTTGCCAGACAAATGGGTGTTGAGCCGTCTAAATGCGTGGTGTTCGAAGATACCGAGATTGGTCGTCAGGCGGCCAGGGATGCCGGAATGGACTGTATTATGGTTAACAACGGCGAAATTCAGGTCTGATAGACTTGCATTTCCTATGTTAATTGTAATATAAAAGTATAAAAATTATTGTAGGAATGTAAACTATGCCGTCGTTATCGCTTTCCGGGGTTCGCCCTGCGTTTTTCTCCCGCTCCGGTAAACAGGCCAAGTGGCTGCTGGCCGGAGTACTAACTCTGACCTTTGGCTGTGCCAATCAGGTTATGGCTAACAAGCAAGGACAATCTATGACTACCACTCCCAGCGCTACCGTTAGCGCGTTTGGTTCGCTGAGCGACGCGACCCCGGTTGAAAAAGTCACCCTTAAAAACAGCAATAATGTAGAAGTGGAAGTGATCAGCTTCGGCGGCATTATTACCCGTATCGTTACCCCTGATGCCAACGGTGAGTTAGGCAATATTGTGTACGGTATGGAAACCATCGAAGAATATGAAAACGGTAACCCTTACTTTGGCGCGCTGATCGGCCGCTATGGTAACCGTATTAAAGACGGTAAGTTTACCTTAAACGGCACCGAGTATCAGCTTGCTACCAATGATGGCGACAACCATCTGCACGGCGGTGTTCAGGGCTTCGATAAGAAAGTATGGAAAATGGCCCCGTTTGCAACGGCTAACAGTGCCGGTGTTACACTGACGCTGGTCAGCCCGGACGGCGACCAAGGCTACCCTGGTGAGCTGACTACCGAAGTCACTTACACGCTGACCAACAACAATACGCTGGATATGCAGTTTATCGCTACCACCGATAAGCCTACAGTAGTGAATCTCACCCAGCACTCGTATTTCAATCTGGCTGGCAAAGGCACCATCTTAGATCACGAACTACAAATCAACGGTAAATATATCACGCCGGTAGACGGTGGTCTGATCCCCACGGGCGAGCTTGCTCCGGTGGCAGGAACGCCTTTCGATTTTACTTCACCCAAAGCCATTGGCCGCGATATTGAAGCCGACAACGAGCAACTGGCACTGGGTAAAGGTTACGATCATAACTACGTGTTAAAAGAACAGGTAGACAATGAGCTAATCGAAGCGGCTACCGTTTACGATCCCAGCTCTGGCCGGATTCTGCGGGTACTCACCGAAGAGCCGGCAGTACAATTTTATTCAGGTAACTTCCTGGAAGGGGCTACCGAAGGCTTTGGCCAGCAGCATATTTTCCGTGGTGCCCTGTGTCTGGAGCCGCAACATTATCCCGACTCACCGAATCAGGCTAACTTCCCAAGCACCACTTTATTGCCGGGCGAAGTTTACTCAACGCGAATCGTTTACGCCTTTGACACAAAGTAGGTCAGCGTTAAGTCATTAATCGTAGCACCCGCCGGCTGGCGGGTGTGGTAACCCAGATAGAGAGAGCAATCATGATTTCAAAGTCGCTTAAACGACTTGGTATTGGTCTGTTGGTAATGTCTTGCCTTGCCGGTTGTAACAGCACAGACAACGAAGAGGTCACTGAAACCAAGGTAAATGTCGCGACTGAAGCATCGGGCATTTTCACTAACCCCCTGTTTCCTAATGGCGCCGATCCATGGCTGGAATACTGGGACGGTAACTATTATCTGACCACGACCACCTGGACCTCGCAGTTAGTGATGCGTAAATCGCCAACACTTGCAGGTTTAGCTGATGCGACGCCGGTTAATGTGTGGTCGTCTACTGACCCTGAGCGTTGCTGTAATTTCTGGGCGTTCGAATTCCACCGCTTAAAAGGGCCAAACGGCTATCGCTGGTACATGATGTACACCGCCGGACAGGACGGCACGCTGGATTATCAGCACCTTAACGTGCTGGAAAGTGTGGGTGATGATCCCATGGGACCGTATCAGTACAAAGGCGCACTGATGCGGGAAGTGTGGAATATCGATGGGAACTACCTGGAACACGACGGCAAGCTCTACGTGATCTATTCACAGTGGCGTGGTGATACACAGCTAAACATTATTGCTGAAATGGAAAACCCGTGGACGCTGAAAGACCAGGAACATATGGTGCTGACAACACCAGAGCTGGACTGGGAAATCAGTGGCCGTAAGGTAACCGAAGGGGCTGAAATTCTGCAGCACAACGGCCGCACCTTTATGACCTATTCAGCCAGTTTTTGTAATACACCGGATTATAAGCTCGGCTTACTGGAGTTAACCGGTAACGACCCGATGAATCCTGACCACTGGACCAAATCGCCTGAACCTGTTTTCAGCCGCACCGAAACGGTATTCGGTCCTGGCCATAACGGTTTTTTTACCTCACCGGATGGTAGTGAAGACTGGCTGGTGTATCACGGTAATGACTCTGTTGAGCATGGTTGTAGTGCTACCCGTTCATTGCGCGCCCAGAAATTTACCTGGTCTGAGACTGGCGAGCCGGAATTTGGTGAGCCTTTGACTCCGGGTGTGGAAGTCGCGCCACCATCAGGTGAAAACGGCCCGTTGGTAACCCGCGTACAGGGTCAGCGTTATCAGTTGGTGAATGCAACCAGTGAACTGTGCCTGGATATCTCACCCGATCCGGAAGACAACCGCGCAGTGCAGCGTCAGTGCGCCGGTACTAACGGCCAGTGGGTACTGGACTCGACTACCGACGGTTTTATTCGTCTGGCAAATCGTGAAGACAGTAAGTTTCTTGAGGTAGCCGGTTGTGCTACTGCCGACAATGCCCGTGTGCAATCAGCGGCCTGGCGTAATAACTACTGCCAGCAATGGAAAGTGGAAGCCGGCATTGACGGCAACGTTACGCTGAGCAACCGTTATTCAGGTAAGCCTCTGGCGGTTGCCGGGTGCTCTGCATCGGCTAATCAGGCAGTACTGCAGCACAATAACGACAGTGCCTGTAATCAATGGCAACTGCGCCCGATGGGTGAAGTGGCCCTGATGAGCCAGCAAAGTGGTAAGGCGCTTGCCGTGAAAGGCGATAATATCGAACAGCAGGCCTTTGATTATCAGCCTGAGCAAAGCTGGTTATTTGTGCCAACCGATACCGGCTATCTGTCGCTGAAGCAGGACGCTGACAGTGAGTTATGTGTTGGTGTGGATGCCAATCAGGTTGTGCCGGGTGCCAACATCAGTATGGTGAGCTGTGAAGAAAAAACGGCGCAGTGGCGGTTAACGCCAAAAGACGGCGGCGGCATGATGCTGTTTAACCGTTACACGCGTTTGCCGCTGGGCTTAACCGACTGTGGCCTGGCTGAAGGAACCAATATTGCGCAGCAGCCTGATCTGGCCACACGCTGTCAGATTTTCCACCTGCGCGAACCACAGTAAGTCATTACTTTTTAAATACCTTGTTGTTCAAAGGGGGAGTACCGAGTAGGGCGGTGCTCTCCCTACTTCCTTTGGAACTCATCAAACCACGAAGTAAATGCATGACCTTGCATGATTTTTTCCGGTTTTACTGATACGCTTAAAGCAGTTAAGGGTTATCCAGGGAAAGGCATGCGCCGTTTTATCAAAGCCTCCATCATTACCGTCATCGCAGTGGTTATCACCGGCTGTGTGATCAACGTCACACCGGGCAATCTTATTTATCAGTCCTCCAAAACCGAAAAACTCAATCTTACCCGCTTCCAGGAGCAGGCCTTTAAGGATGATATGTCGGTTGCCCTTAAAGCGGTAAGCCTGACCAGTGAGCAGGGGCATACTCTGCGCGGTATTCAGGCGCTTTATCACGGCGCGAAAGCTAACATTCTGTTGTTTGGTGGCAACGGCATGACCATCAATCAGTCAGCCAATATTGTGCACCGGTTTGGCGCCATTCCGGCCAACGTGATTTGGTTTGATTACCCGGGGGCGGGGATCAGTGATAAACCAGCTAAACTCGACCCTGAAGCTATGATGGCTGATGCTCTGGCCATCTATGATTTTGCTGCCGATAAACTGCGTAACGATAAACCCCTTATCGTGCATGGTATTGAGCTGGGAACTGCCGTGGCTGCTAATATCGCACTGCAGCGCAGCCCGGATGCACTGGTGCTGGAAAAGCCCATCGTTAACCTCTCTCAGCTTATCAACGACAATTCACCAGGCTGGTCTGGCTGGTTTACGCGGATCAAACTGTCTCCAAAACTAGCGGCCGTGGATAACGCCTATCAGGTTGGTAGTTACCAGGGCCCGTTATTGATTCTGGTTGGCGAAAAAGACCTGACCACACCTCCTAAATACAGTCAGATACTGTACCGGGTTTCCCCATCTGACAATAAAAACCTGGTAGTAGTAGAGGGCGTTGGCCATGACAAGCTTATGCGAAGCCCTATTGCTGTTGATGCCTACAAAGCCTTTGTTGCCGGTTTGTAACTTTTTAGGCGGATTAACACTGCGGGTGAAAACCTGTCGGGGAACATGGATAACACCCAATAGTGGTCGCACAGCCATACATTAGCTGATAATCTAACCGCCAGATAAGTAAACAGCGCCTGTCTGCAAAGTCGGGTGTTTCGCGTTGGAATATGGAAATAACACATGGCATTTAATGGCAAAGTCGAAGTGACGCCATCACAATTTGTCACAGGTAACGCAGATATGCGTTCAGAGGAAGAAGCCAAAAAGCTGCAAAAGCAAAAGTGGTTAGTGTTAAGCTTAACCTTTCTGGTGGTATTTGCTGCCGCGCTGGCGTGGATTTGGTCTCGGCCAGAGATTTTTCAGAGTCAGGCCATCGTCCATTTTAGTTATGCTCAGCAGCATAACACCGAGCAAAGCACCGTGCCGGTTGAGCAAATCACCCTGAACAACCAGCGTCTTACCAGTAATCGTGTGTTTAATGATTTGAGCGCCCGCCTGCTGGCCTACGATTCCCTGTCTCTTTCCCCCGAGCAACTGGCTGGTATGCTGAGCACCGAAGCCAACACCAGCAGCCGCATAATCAGCTTATATGCCAACGGAGAAGATAAAACCCTGTTAAAACCGGTTCTCGAGCAATGGTTAAGCCTGTACCTTGAACAACTGTCGGCTGAAACCATCGCTAACACCGAAGAAACCATCAGTGTCGAACAGGAAAAATTCCTCGCGCTGGAAGAAAAGATTAATGCACAACGGGCAGTCGTGCAGGCCTTTGGTGAAGAAAATAATATTGTTTCGCTGGAGCGTGATGAAAACCGGGTGCTGGCGAAAATTAAAAGCAAAGGTGCGGCCCTGGATGAGGCCGAGTCTATGCAGGCTGAAGCCGAGGCGGAGCTGGCCACTGTGCGCCAGAGTATTGCCAGCGGCGAAATGGTGTTTCACCCTAATGATAAAGCACGCATGGATAGCCTCTATGCCGTAATTGCCGAAGTGGAAGCCGAACTGGCTGAACTGGCCGAAAATTTTACCCCCACTTACATGAATATGGACCCTGAGATCGTTGGCAAAAAGCGTAAGCTGGAGGAACTCAGGGGGAACTATGATAAGACGGTAGCAGAAAGCCAGCAGCGCTACCTGGAAGAGCTCAAACGAACAGTGACTTCTTCCCGGCAGAAGCAACAGCAGTTGGAAAACGAACTTAAACAACTGTCGCTTGATGCCCAGGCCTTTAATCAGAAACTCGAGGAATACGCCCGTCTCGACGGCGCTCTGGAGCAGTTACAACTACAATCGCAGACACTGCGGGATCAACTGGTACAGGCAGAGGTGCAAAAGCCTATGCAGCCCACCATTAATATTCTGGAGCAACCCTTTGAACCGGACTTCCCCATAGCGCCAAATTACTGGCGGGACTCTGCCATAGCGCTGGTGGTAGCGATTATTCTTGGTTTGCTGGCATTGCAGCTGTTTAGCTCGATTCATCGCCAGCAAGCTCCTGCGCCGACCTTTACCAGTTATAACGTGGTGCCTAATCAGGGACTGACCCTGGAGCAGCAAATGGCTGCTCATCAGGCGCTTGAACAACAAAAAGTCTCTCAGTTAGGACATCAGCAGGCACCCATGCAACTTGGTCATGAGGCGCCGGCGAGTAATGCCCGGTTACTGAGTGAAAAAGACTGTCAGGGGCTCTACAAAGCCGCTAATCGTGACGGCAAACTGGTTATCGCACTGTTGCTCAGCGGGGTAGCACCAGAGGAATTACCGGAAGTACGTTATCAGGATGTGTTGGTGGAAAAGGGCGCGCTTAAAATTCACGGTGATTTTGCCCGAACTCTGGACCTCACCAATGAATGCGTGGGGTTATTGTGCGAGTCAGAAAGCGACCCTGAAGCTACGGTATTGAGTAGCCGCCTGGATGCCAGCCAGCTAGATCAGATGATCATTAACGTGGCGCACGACGCCGGGCTGCCCTACCCGGATCAGTTTTCAGTGGCAGCGCTGAGGCATACTTATCTGACTTTCCTGGTGGCTCAGGGGGCACGCCTCAACGATATTGAACAGGCAGCGGGTTTTGTTCCACCGGCTGAGCTGGGCCTTTACCGGCAGGTAAACCGCAACGGTAATGTGGTGGATATCGACAGTCTGGAAACCCGCTACCCGCTGGCCTAACCCGTAAGCCATGCTTACTGCTGGCAGCCGCTGCTAAAATACCCACCAAGCAGTGCTGGTAGTGTCGGGCAGGGCTCATATACAATGTAGTCCTGTTCGTTTTATTCCGGCAATGCTTTGCATAATTCTGTTTTAGCTCTGCGCCAGCGAGAGCTGGTTCATTCAACCCGTCCGTTTCTGGCCCGAGGGGGCAAGGTCGTACGCTGTAACGACTGTTTGCTTCCAACCGCCAATTGTATTTGTGAGTATGTGCCAGAGCCGCAGGCGAACAGTGCATTTGTGTTCCTGATGTACAAAGGCGAATGTTACAAGCCTACCAATACCGGACGACTGATTGCCGATGTGGCAAAGGTGAATCACGCCTTTACCTGGCATCGCACCGAACCTTCCCCTGAGTTTTTAGCGCTGCTTAATAACCCGGTCTATCAGCCGTTTATCATCTTTCCCCACGAATATGCTGAGCCGGAGCGACGCGCTCACGCTGTAGCGGATAACGGTAGAGTGCCCTTATTTATTATGCTTGATGGTACCTGGCGTGAGGCGCGCAAAATGTTTCGTAAAAGTGAGTACCTTCAGCACCTGCCAGTGTTAGGGATAAAGCCGCAGGTCAATTCAGAGTATAAATTACGCGAGGCGGCTCATGCTCATCAGTTATGTACCGCAGAAGTTGGCGTGGAAGTATTAAAACTGGCCGGGGAGGCGAGTGCAGCTCAAACGCTGGCGCATTACTTCAACGTTTTCCGCCATTTTTATGTGAAGGGTAAGCCCCATCTGACCGACCACTTAAGTGCAAATGAACTGGGCCTGAGTGAATAAAGAATCCACCTTCTAAAGAAGGTGGCTTTGCGTTACCCCCTAAAAGGGGGGCTCTATTTAAATCGAAGAAAGGACAATAATTGTGCCCTTCTTCAGTGTTGTCATCGCCTCTGGCATACATAACAAGCTGGAAGAATCATCATGGATGAGGATTCAGTCGATGCGGCACATGGACGTGCCGTCATTGACGGTCCAGTTTGTTCTGCCAGAGACGATGATGCTTTTCACTGATAAGGGCTGCGGGGAGTCCAGAGGGTGTCGCATTACACCCTCTGGTCGGCGTCGGCGACTCCGACAGCAATCTATATACAACTTTCTTTGCTGACTTATATATACGGGCCAAGCCCTACCACGAATGATAACCACCTACTGAAGTAGGTGGTTTACGGCTGGAAATAAAAAAACGCGGCCAGTAACTGACCGCGCTTTTTATCCGTATCGAAGCTGCTTATTTCAACTCTGCAACGACGATTGACTTGGCTGGCAATACCAGTTCGTCGAGATCACTGCTGAATGACGCCGGTTTTACAACCTCCTTGGCGTCAAAGGTGTTTTTTGCAGTAATGGCATCAGCAGTAAGGATCTGACCAATCAGTGAGGAATAATCACCGTTGTCAAAATCCAGTGCCACCTCGGCTTCATTGGCCGGATCTAAATTAACCAGGGCAATATACACCTTGCCATCCTGACCCTTAGCAATAGAGGCAGTGACTGCAGGTAACGACTGGTCACCCTGTTTATATTCACCACCGTTGATGGTGAATGGGATCGACGTGGCATCCTGAAAAACCTTATACATGCCATACACATGATAAGTTGGCGTCAGCAGCATGTCGCCACCATCAGTGAGGATCATGGCCTGCAGCACGTTAACCATCTGCGCGATATTGGTCATGTGCACGCGTTCGGCATAGTGGTGGAACAGGTTAAAGTTCACCGCGGTTAAGACCGCATCACGCAGAGTGTTTTGCTGATACAGAAAGCCCGGCTCACGGCCTGGTTCCGGATCGTACCAAGTACCCCATTCATCCACATAAAAGCCCAGTTTGCCTTCAGGATCGTTGGCATCGAGTTTAGCGATATTATTTTTGAGGTACTTATCCATGCGATAGGTACGCTCCATGGTTTTAAACCAGTCGGTTTCGGTAAACTCGGTGGCGTGGCCCTTATTCGACCAATCACTGTTAGGCAACGTGTAGAAGTGGTAGCTGATACCATCCATATTGCGCTCAATACTACCGCTCAGCACATCAGTCCACTGGGTATCTTCGGTATGACCGCCACTGGCAACCAGCTTTGGCTTTTTACCCGGTGGGGTTTTGATAAAAGTGGCAAACTGGTTGTACAGGTCAACGTAGTACTCCGGCGACATATGACCGCCGCATCCCCAGCTTTCGTTACCAATACCAAAATAAGCAATATCCCAGGGCTCTTCACGGCCATTGGCACGGCGTTGATTGGCCAGTGTGGAGTTTTTGTCTGAGGTCATGTATTCAACCCACTCAGCCATTTCACGCACGGTGCCGCTCCCCAGATTGCCATTGATGTAAGCATCCGCCCCTAGCAGTTCAACAAAGTCGAAAAACTCATGGGTGCCCACGGCATTGTCTTCCTCTACACCGCCCCAGTGGGTATTTACCTTCACCGGGCGTTCAGCCGGGTCGCCAATACCATCACGCCAGTGATATTCGTCGGCAAAACAACCGCCCGGCCAGCGCACCAGGGGGACCTGAATATCGCGCAGGGCATTAAGAACGTCATTGCGGAAGCCTTTGGTATTGGGAATATCTGAGTCATGGCCGACCCAGATACCTTCATAAATACCCCGTCCAAGATGCTCGGCAAACTGACCGTAGATATCCTTGTTAATGGTGGCACCTTCTTTACTGAGGTCGGCAGTGATACTCACATCATGTTGTTTGGAAACACAGCCAAACGACAGGCCAACCCCGAGCAGGGCACAGGCAACTAGTTTTAACTTCATCATTACTCCTTGTTATTTCTGCACGCCTTCAGTGGTCATAATGACCCGTTTCAGGGTGCCGTCTTGGTTGTAATATAAAGGTTCAACGGCCACTGAACGACGGAAACGACCGCCGCTTGCCTGACCGTCTTTAGGCGGTAGTGCGCCGGTGTGATAAATGAAATAGCTCTTGCCCTTGTACTCTATGATAGACTGGTGATTGGTCTCTGAGTTACCGGCAACTTCGTTAAGGATGCCCTTGTATTCCCATGGGCCATGAATGCTTTTACTCATGGCATAGCAGATCTTCTCCGGGAATTCACAGGCATAGCTGAAGTAATAATTATCGCCCTTTTTATGCACCCATGAGGCTTCGGTATAATTTGGCACATCGATGGTTTTAATCTCACCATCGAGCTCCAGCATGTTGTCTTTAAGCTTTACGTACTTGGGCATCAGGTTACCGAAGAACATGTAAGCATCGCCGTTTTCTTCAATAAAGATTGCCGGGTCGATATCGTCCCAGTCATTTGGTGTATGGGTTGTCATATCATCGGTGATTAGGGCTTTGCCGATAGCGTCTTTGAACGGTCCGGTAGGAGAGTCTGAAGTGGCCACACCAATAGCGAAACCAGGCTTGGTTTCATCGTGGCGGACAGTGGTGTAAAAATAGAATGTACCGTCTTTTTCTACCATGTGGGAGGCCCAGGCAAAGCCCGGTACTGCCCACTCAAAATCAACGCCTTTCATGATCGGCCCATGGGCTTTCCAGTTCACCATGTCGGTGGAGCTGAAGGCCAGCCAGTCATGCATTTCGAAAAATTTATCGTTGTTAGGCGCTTCGTCATGGCCGGTGTACAGGTACACGGTGTCGTTATACACCATAGCGGCCGGATCGGCGGTAAATACATCGGTAATAATCGGGTTATCAGCACTGGCCGCAGAGGTAAACAAACAGGCCAGGGCAGTGCATAGAAGTCGTTTTCCCATGATGATCCTTATAAATTACGAAAGCCGAAGAAACAAAAAACGCTACCTGAGAACAGGTAGCGGTGTATAGCTTAAATGCAACCCTTATTCAGGACGTTGCGAGTTGTAGATTTGCGTAACATCAGTTGCCGTCAGGGCATCATCAAAGATGTACAGCTCATCGATTTGACCGTTGAAAGCTGCATCCCAGAAGTTTGCACCAACCGTAAAGGATGTAACCGGAGCCGGCGTAAACACATCCGGGAAGTTCTGACCTGCAAAGCCCTCTTCACCATTGATGTAGATACTCATATCACCCTGATTATTGACCATTACCATGTGGTACCAGGTGCCGGTTTCCAGGGCTTGGTCGGTAAAGGCGTCGTACCAGGCTGTACCAGACCATACCATGGCATTGGTAGAGGCATGGTGACCACCAGGGATCATGCTGATCCAGCTGTCGGCATTGGCATAGCCAAACACCACTGGGGTATAGTTGGCCAGCGAGGCGGCGTTAAACCAAACCGAGATAGCATAGGAGTTATCTTTAATCAGGTCAGTAGCCAGCTGCACGCCATAGCTACCATCCATATCCAGCGCTCTGCCTACAATTCCGTCAGTAAAGGCTGCTTCACCGCCTGCCTGGTCGATAGTAGCACCGGTTGGTATACCTGAACTCTGCTGACCGGTTGCATCAGACAGATCATCGTTATCGAAGCTGTAATGAACTACCGGATCAGGCAGACCCAGAGCACGCACGTTAACTTCGAAGGTCTTGGTAAGACTTTCGCCTTCCAGGGTGATAGTGGCTGTTAGTACCACCAGAGCGTCGTCTTCACCATTGGCAGGACGGGTTACTTCACCTTTAGTGCTGATTACTTCCGGGTTAGAGGATGTCCAGCTTATGGCCGATGCGTAAGGGCCCGTGGGACGCATGTTCAGATCTGCCACAACGGCAGACAAATCACCTAAGCCGAGCAGGTCCGCAGCAGATGCCAGCAGTTCAGCAGTCGACAGTGGCGTAACGTCGAGGTTTTTGATTTCACCTGCGGTTAATGCCGTGTCATACAGTTTCACTTCATCAATCATACCGTTGAAAGGTACATCAAATGGATTTACGCCAAGAGTGAACACGCCTTCGTAATCGGTAAACATATCCGGCAGACCATTGGTCTCACCGGCCAGTTCGCCATCAATGTAAATACGTACGAAGCCATTGCTAACGGAGAACGCTACGTGGGTCCAGGTATCCAGTTGCATAGGCACACCAGAGATACCGTCAAACCAGGGGTTACTGCCTTTCAGTACCGAGTTACTCCACAACATTATGTTGCCGTCCCAGCTCTGTGGGACCAAACTCATCCAACCATTTTCACCAACATCACCAAAGAATGCCGGCGTGAAAATGTTGAGCGACTGCGCATTGAGCCACATAGACACCGTGTAGTTATAGGAGTTAATAAAGCCGTTTGGCAGACGCAGGCCGTTGGTACCATCTAACATAGCAGCCTGGCCCATTTGACCTTCAACAAAGTTAACGGTACCAGAGGTATCCGGACGCATGCCGGTTTCAGTTGCGACAGTATAATTACCCAGTTCGTCAGCAAAGTTGCCATCGAAAGAGTAGTGGGCAATGCGGTTAAAGGGCACCTGAGCCGGGATCACAATGTTATAGGTCTGAGTCTGCGACGTACCATTGAGAGTAGCGGTGGCGGTTAAGGTTACTTCGGTATCGCCAGAGCCAACATTAGGACGGGTTACCACACCAGTGTAACTGGCGTTGGGTAGTTCAGGCTCACCTTTAACCTCAATGTAATCCGGGTGACTACTGGTCCAGGTGATATCGGCGCCTTTAGCACCAATTGCAGGCAGCGTAACGTCTACTGTGGTTTCTTCCGGGAAGGAGATGGCAGCCAGCGCATTAGTCAATGCTGTGGCATCATCGTTTTCCAACAGTTTACTCCCCCAGATAGCAACGCCTTCTTCATTTACTGCAGTAAAGGTTGGTACAAACTGGCCGTTGTTTTCGTTGTACTGCCATGAGGATACCCCTTTAAAGGTGCCTCGACCGTCGAGATACAAACGCACGGTGTTATCAGCTTCGTAGTACCACTTACCGGTTACGTCGCCGCTAACAATATTATAGTCTTCCAGGGTAATGTAGGTAGAAACCTTTGCCTCACGGTCGATATCGGAGCCGTGGTTAATCAGTTTGAAGGTACCAAACAAATCGGTTTCATCAGCAATATTATCGCCTTCAACCGGCACATAACGGTGCGGTGCTACGACCAGCCAGCCATCTTCATTAACGAACATTTCGTGGACACGCACATTATGAAATTCACCAGAACCCGGGAAGCGGGTATGGAAGATAACAAAGTATTTACCGGTTTCTTCATCATAATAGGCTGAGTTATGTCCTGGTGCCATGTAGCCGTTATCGCTACCTGCTTCACCCGGATTAACGTCAAACAGGAAGCCACCCATAACCTTGTTTCCATACTGCTCTATGGAGGACCAGCCGCCCGATGCACCAATCATGTCCTGACCCAGGCTGTCTACAAATGGGCCGTCAGGATTGCGTGAACGGGCAATACGCATATTGTAGCCATCAGCGTTGTTATACCCACCAAAAGAGGTGAACAGATAGTAGTAATCACTTTCAGGGCTGTAAATCATATATGGCCCTTCAATGGCGCTGTAGAAGCCACCCATGAGTTTGGTGCCGTAGCCCTGGTCTGGCAGTGCCATACCGGTTTGTGGATCCATTTCCATGATCCAGATACCACCGGAATAAGAGCCGTAAACCATCCATAAGCGGCCTTCTTTGTCGAAAAAGACATCCGGGTCGATGGCATTCGGATGCACATTACCGTCGTAGTCTTCGCCATTGATGCCCGGGTTTTCTTCACCCACATGACCAGTGGTCAGGATCAGACCTAAGTCTTCATAAGGACCGTCAATATTGTCTGATACGGCTACACCCAGATAGGAACGGGATACACAGTTACCGGTATCGGGCAGCGCACAGTGATTGTAATAAAAGTAGTAACGGCCGTCGCCAAGCTGGATAACGTCCGAAGCCCATGAACCAATATTGCCGCCTACCCAGTCAATGCCCTCAGACACTTCTGAAGGATAAGTATTAAATAGTGGCGTATTAGCCGCGGCATCTTCGTTATTAGCGGCAGCCGGGTTTAACTGAGTCCAGTTAACTAAATCGGTTGAGCTGGCATAGGCCATATGAGAACCGAAGATATAGAAAGTGCCGTCGTCAAGACGAATAACAGAAGGATCGTGAACGCCCACTTCACTAAACGTAACATCGGTTGGAAAAGTCGGATCTGTAACACTCACAGGGGGTTCATTTTGAGGGGCCTCAACAACACCTTCAACTTTTTGTTGTGTTCCGTCTCCACATCCACCGAGTACGGCAGAAATACTCACGGCTAACAACACTTTGTTCCATCTCATGGTTAAACCTCATCAAAGTAATATTGTATGACTAATTTAATATATCAAACAGTATATACTATGTAAATCTATTGTTAATAGTTAAATTTCGTAAATCAATTTAATCAATCGTAGTTGATTGATTATTATGCATAAATTTTTGATTATTCAGCACTTGACTGTTAATTAAACAGTCTTGTCAATCCGGTTTGTTAAGAAATGTTAATAGATTTAACAGACTTGGTTGACACCGATTAAATCATACAATAATATCTAGCGTAATCTAATCGTTCTGTTACGAAAATTTATATTTTTTTACTTTGCAGTTAACACAACTTATACAAAGGTTACTGTCAGGAGCTTGCTCGGCTCCCAGTAATGGAGGTTTACCGTATGTTTAAAAGAAAGCAACTAGCAACAGCAGTCATATTTGCGCTGGGCAGCACTCTGCTCTATGCACAAGAAGCTGATAATGCACAGGAAGAAGCACCAGAAGATGTAGAAGTAATAGAAGTCTCTGGTATCCGCGCTAGTTTAAATAAAGCCATCAACATCAAGCGCCAGAATCTGCAAATCGTAGACGCGATTGTTGCTGAGGACATTGGTAAATTTCCTGATAATAACGTGGTTGAAGCGCTGCAAAGGGTAACCGGGGTTCAGGTTACCGACAGGGCGTCGGGTGAAGTAAATACGGTTACCATTCGAGGTCTCTCTGATGTAACGACAACGGTAAACGGTAGAAACATTTTTACCTCCACAGGACGCTCAATAGCGTTAGCAGATATTCCTGCTGCCTTGCTGCAAAGCGCCAGTGTTTACAAAACGCGCTCTGCTTCACAACTCGGTAGCGGGCTGGCCGGGCAGATTGATGTGCAAACCCAACGACCTTTCGATTTCGACGGTTCCAAGGTGGTTTTAGCAGCAAGAGCCATTGAGCAAGAACAGGCAGATTATTACGATCCAAATGTAAGTTTATTGATGAGTGATCGTTGGGAAACGGATTTTGGTGAAGTGGGCGCACTTATCAACGTCGCCTATGCCCGCACGCGGTTCCGTGATCAAAGCATCACCGCTGGTGCCATGTTGCCGTACTTCACCAAAAACGCGCCTGAGCCTTATGACATGCTAACCCGCATTCCGTCGACATTCTGGACGCCAGGTTTGGAAGAAGGCCTGCCTTTTGCTGCTGGCTCAACTCTGGATGTTAACGGTGTTGACTCGGAATACTATTTGTCGCGGGATGCTATCTTCGGCGCTGATTCCTATGGTGATCGAGAACGACCTGCGGTAAGCGTGTCTTTCCAGTGGGCACCAAATGATTGGTCTGAGTATTTGTTTGAGGCCTTTTACAATGGTTTCAGAACCGACAATCAAACCACTATGTTCTTTAAAAACGTAGAGCACACGTATTTATTGGATCCCACCACGCCGATAAATTTGTATGAAGGGACTAATATCGTTAAGTCCGGCTCAGCATTGGACTCACAGAACATCGGTAATAATTTTACTAGTGGCGACTTTTTCACGGGTAAAACCGATGGCTTTTTATACGCCCTGGGTGGTAAGTGGTATCTCAGTGATGACCTCCAGGTTAAGTCTGAGGTTATCTATCAGACCAGTGAATACACTAATATGTTCTTTGCTATGCGTGGCGTGCCGCAATACCTGACTGGCACACTGAATTTTGATTTTAACGCCGGTGGCGGAATTCCAGGGTTAGCAATTGTCGATAATCCTGAAACAGCCATTGACGAGTCTGACGTCACCAACCCGGCCCTATGGCAGACTGATGGCCTGTATGATAACTCTTATCGTGGGGAGGGCGACGCCCTAACCTTTAAGGTAGACGCGGAGCAGTTTGTCTCTTTTGGACCCATCGAGAAAATCAAATACGGTCTGCGTTATGACAAGCGTACTGCCGAAGATTACGACTATTTAGGTCCAGGTGGCAATGAAGGTCTGTCATTAGACGGACTACCAGACGGTTTCACCTTTACTAACAGTCACTTTTTTGACGGCAGAGCCAATTTCCCGAACAGCTGGGCGGCGGTAAACGCTAAATACCTGATGGCTAACCGCCAGGATATTCGTGCTTTACATGGTTATGATGATGTCACCGACCAAACGCCTACAATCAACTTCGATATTGAAGAGGTATCAACTGAAGCTTATATCGAAGCTGACTTTATGACGGAGCTTGGTGGTAAAACCCTGGACGGTCAGATTGGTGTAAGGATTGAGCGTGCTGAACGTGATATGGCCTTTTTTGATGCAGAAGGCAACCTCACTGGCAGTGGCGAAGGTTCAAGTACTTCAGTACTACCCAGTTTTGTTGTGCGTTATCATCTCGCCGACGACCTTTTAGCACGTTTCGCTTATACAGAAACCGTCAGACGTCCGGATTTCGCAGCACTGAACCCTACCATTAATTATGGTTCTAACCTGACGGGCCTGGAATTAAAAACTTCAACACAGGGTAACCCTGACCTTGGGCCGGTGGAGTCTGTTAACCTGGATCTTTCTTTGGAGTGGTACTTCTCACCACAAAGTTCTGTCTATGCTGCCTGGTTCCAGCGAGACATCGAAGGCTTTGTTTTTGACTCTAAGAGAAAAGTGACACTGCAGGGGCCTGAAGATGAACAGCCCACAGAATACGTGCTGACTCAGCCTGGTAATGCTTCTGATGGCTCTTTATCCGGCCTTGAATTAGGGCTGGTATATTTCCCGGATAATCTGCCAGAAGTACTGGATGGCTTAGGCGTTCAGGCGAGTTACACTATGCTTGATTCGGAGCAGGATATCCCAGAATTTGAGGTTGATGAGAACGGCGAAATCTATATTTCCCGGATACTGTCCCGCAGCATGTTTGCAGTGTCAGATAAATCCTACAGTGTAGTGGCTATTTACGAGAAAGATGATTTCGACATGCGCTTATCTTATGTATGGCGTGAAGATTTTCTGAATAACTACGAAGCGGCGATATTTGCAAATCCATTGGGCGTTTACCGTCGTCCGGAACAGAGCTTAAACTTCCAGATGAGTTATGATGTCAGTGAAAATCTGATGCTGACATTCGACGCTACCAATCTGACGGATGAAATCTACCAAAGCTATTATCAGTATCCAACGACAAATAACTTTGGCAGCGCGATTATCAGCCGAACCTTTGCAGTGGGGATGCGTTACAGTATGTAATAAGCTGCAAACCTGACATTTATCAAAGCCCGATATGATATCGGGCTTTTTTTCTTAACAGCATATACACGCTGAATGTTAACAACTTTAGCGACTATTAATTTCAGTAAAGCGAATGTCATAATACGGCTTGTTTAAATTGTATGATGATAGTATATTTGCTATTAACATTTGGTTTGCAAATGCCGCAAATCGAGGGCTAAATTTACGGCCCTTTATCTATTTCAAACAGCCTGAAACGGTAAGGCTGCAAGTCGGAAGCGTGGTGGTATGGTTTCACAAAAATTAACCCGGTTAGAGAAGATAGGCTTCGGCGCCGGTGATATGGCGGTAAACGTCGTAATTTCTTCGATGATGTTGATCATCACATTTTTCTACACTGACGTGTTTGGCTTAAAACCCTCAGATATGGCATTGATGTTTCTGCTGGTACGTATTCTGGACGCGGTAAGTGATCCGTTGATGGGTATGGTGACCGACCGTTATACCAGCCGGTGGGGGCGTTATCGCCCGTACTTCCTGTTTTTGTCGGTGCCTTTTGGCATATCGGTATTCCTGACTTTCAGTACGCCCGATGTGGATTATAACGCCAAGCTGGTGTGGGCTTATTCAACCTATATTTTCGTTACCCTGATGTTTACTGCAGTAACGATCCCTTATATTTCCCTGATTGGCGTAATGACCTCGGACCCTAAAGAAAAGCTATCGGCAAACGGCTATCGGCTTTTCTTTGCCAAGGTCGCTGCGTTTCTGGTGACTATTATTGTGCCCTGGATGGCTGGCGCTGATTACTGGGAAGGTAACCTGGCGGCTGGCTATCAAACCGCCATGGGTTTAATGGCTGGTCTGGCCGTTGTCATGTTCCTGTTTTGCTTCTTTGCCACAACCGAACGTCTGGAACATGAGGTAGAAGAGAAACCTTTCAGAGAGCAGTTATCGCTGTTATTGAAGAACGACCAGTGGTTAATTTTGTGCGGTGTGTGCGTGTTAGGAACTATCGGGTACGTAGTGCGTGGTTCGGTAGCACTATACTACGCCAAATATTACCTTGGTGGTGATGCCGGCTTACAGTCTATGTTCCTGTCTACCGGCGTGGGCGCGGCTATTCTGGCCATGGTTGCCTCAACCTGGATCACTAAACGCTATTGTAAAGTGAAGCTGTTCCGTTTTAGTCAGATGGCCGTTGGCGTACTGAGCCTGCTGATGTATTTCGTGGTTGGCCCTAATGATGTGGCGCTGGCTTTCATCCTGTTTTTCTTAATCAGTTTTGTGGTTGATTTACATGCGCCCATCTTCTGGTCGGCCATTGCTGAAGTGGTAGATTACGGCGAAAGTAAAACTGGTAAACGAGTGGCTGGTCTGGCATTTGGCGGCATTTCATTTTGCCAGAAAGCGGGTATGGGGGTTGCCGGTGCGCTGGTGGGCTGGTTGCTGGCTTACTTCGAGTACGAAGCGTCTGCCCAGCAGAGTGAGTTTACGTTAATGGGGATTGTGCTCATGCTGACCATAATCCCAGGTGTGTTTCATTATCTGGTGGGTTGGTTAATGAACCGCTACAAGATCACCGATGACGAATACAAATCACTGTCGGCTGTGGTCCAGGCGAACCGCAAAGCAGCAATAGCCAGCGGCGATGTACAGCTTGATAGCAACAATCAACACAATGCCGATATGGCATCTGGTGTGAAGTAACGTCGCAACACATGCAATGATTACCCAAACGCTTACAGAAGCGACGCCGGGTCTGGCTGGTGCTTAATCAGCCCCCGGCGACCGCAGCGTCTTCAGTCAGGCGGACAGGGATTAAACGATACAAAAATGGCGAAGCGCTATGAAGATAAATACAGTTAAACACTGGGGTTTGGCGCTTTGCGTTAGTGCCGCACTGGCAAGCCTTAATGGCTGCAGCCAAACTGCTAATCAGCAAACTTCCGATTCCACTAATGTCACAAGTGTTGCAGAGCCAACTTACCTATCCGCAGCCGATGCCAGCCTGATTGATTTACAGCAGGTGAGGGTAACCGATGGTCCGTTCGCCCATGCCATGCACACAAACGTAAATTACCTGCTGGCCATGGAGCCAGACCGGTTGCTTGCGCCTTACTTGCGTGAGAGCGGCCTGGAGCCGAAAACCGATTCTTACGCTAACTGGGAAAATTCCGGGCTCGATGGGCACATTGGCGGGCATTACGTGTCGGCGCTCAGTCTGGCCTATGCTGCTACCGGCGATCAGGCGTTATTAGGTCGCCTGGAATATATGCTGGATGAACTTAAACGCGCGCAGGATGCCGGCAACGGCTATTTGGGTGGTATTCCAAACAGCGCAGCAATGTGGGCTGAAATCAAAGCGGGTACAATAAAAGCCGGCTCTTTCAGTCTCAACGACCGCTGGGTCCCGTTGTATAACATAGACAAAATCTTCCATGGTTTACGGGATGCTTACGAGATTGCTCATCAGGAACAGGCCAAAACCATGTTACTTGCCCTGGGAGAGTGGACGCTGGATATCACTGCCGGGTTAACCGATGAGCAAATTCAGCAAATGCTGGTTTCGGAACATGGCGGTTTAAATGAAGTGTTCGCCGACATGGCAGCCATCAGCGGTGATGAGCGATACCTGGCGCTGGCGCGCAAGTTTACCCACCAAACCATTTTGCAACCGCTGACTGAGTCCCAGGATAAACTTACCGGATTGCATGCTAACACGCAAATTCCCAAAATTATTGGTGCCTTACGAGTAGCTGAGCTGGATAACGATCAGGTCTGGGCCGATGCCGCGAAGTTTTTCTGGAATACGGTGAGTCAGCATCGCAGTGTCAGCATTGGTGGCAACAGCGTGCGAGAGCACTTTCATGATGACGACAATTTCACCGCCATGGTAGAGGATGCTCAGGGGCCGGAAACTTGCAATACCTATAACATGATGAAGCTCAGTAAAATGCTGTTTCTGAGAACTGGAGAACAGCGCTATCTTGAGTTTTATGAGCGCGCTACCTACAACCATATTTTGTCCAGCCAACACCCGGAGCACGGCGGCCTGGTGTACTTTACTTCCATGCGTCCGGGTCATTATCGAATGTACTCATCGGTGCATGATTCGATGTGGTGTTGCGTGGGATCGGGTATTGAGAACCATAGCAAGTACGGTGAGTTGGTGTTTACTTACAAAGACGATGCGGCATGGGTTAACCTGTTTATGCCGGCTACCGTCAACTGGCAGGATAAGGGCGTTATTATTCAGCAGCACACCCGGTTCCCGGATGCTGACAGCGTGACGATTGAAGTCAATCCTGGAGACCAGGCGTCAACCTTTGCCCTCAATATTCGTCAACCGGAATGGGCCACTGACAACCTGACAGTCGCTGTTAACGGAGAACCGGTAGATGCGCCGCTAAGTGACGGTTACCACCAGATAACCCGTGAATGGCAGGCCGGTGATAAAGTCTCGTTTTCGGTAAATCCGGACCTGCACGTCGAACAGTTACCAGACGGTCAGGATTATTATTCTGTGATGTATGGCCCGATAGTGATGGCGACTCCGGTAAACGCTTTTGCCGATGAACAGCTAAATTTTGTGTCGGATGACAGCCGCATGGGTCACGTAGCTGCTGGCCCGGTATGCCCACCGGAGGCATTGCCCATGATGCTTGGCGAACCACAGGAATTCTTGTCAGCTTTGAAGCGTGAAGACAGCAAGGACCTCGCGTTTAAAGCTACCGAACACGTGGGTATTGCCGATCCCGTTGATGCCACGGCTCCAACCACTCTAATCCCGTTTTTCCGTCTGCACGATTCCCGTTATCAGGTATACTGGCCGCAGATGAATGAATCTGGTTTTAATGACTTCGTTGCTGAAGCGAAGTCCAGGGCGACTCTGGCTGCAGAGCTGCAGGCCAAAACGGTAGACCAGATCACCCCGGGAGAACAGCAACCGGAAGTTGAGCATGATTTTAAGAGTGAAAACTCAGAATCAGGCGTTTATAAGGGGCGACACTGGCGTCATGCCAGCGGCTACTTTCAGTATCGCTTAGCTAATCCAGAACTTCGGGCTGAAACAATACAAATCAGTTATTCAAAAGACGATACCGACCGTCAGTTTCGAATTCTGATCAATGGTGAAACGCTGGCTCAGGTAGCATTACCGGTTGGAACACCGGAAAGTGACTTCTATCATGTTGATTACCCGTTAACCGAAGCGATGAAAGCAGCAGAGTCATTGGTGATCCGCTTTGAGGCGGCGCCTGATTCAATGGCCGGCGGCGTTTACGGTATTCGTTTACTTGCCGAGTAAGCGAGCTGGTTAGATATTAGCAAAGCCGGTCACCCAAACCGGCTTTTCAGGTTTTATTATGGCAAAAAGAAAACAATCCAAAGGGTCCCGTGGCAGCAATAAAAACCTCACTGAGGAAGTGCTGACTAAATTTCAGCAGCGACAGGATGTCACCGTGCTTCCTTCGGGCCTGCTGTATCGCATTATTGAAGACGCTGATGGCGCCCAGCCTTTGATGCAGGACCGGGTTAAGGTGCATCAACGGATCAAGCTTGGCGACGGCAGTGTTATCGATGATACCTACAAAAAAGGGCTGCCTGAGGAGTATACGGTAAGTGAAGCCATCGAAGGTTTACAGGAAGGCTTTCAGCTAATGCACGTGGGCGCTCGTTATGAGTTTGTCATTCCCCCGGAGCTGGCCTGGGGAAAGCGCGGCAATAGTGGTGCAATCGGACCGAACGCGGTGATGATTGTGGATGCGAGAATCATTGGTATCGAGTAGCCAGAGGTTGGACAGGCACATATTTAGCTGCGATTAGCAAATTTATCCAGCAGCAAGAATCTGACCGTTACTCCCTATTTTTTATCTTTTCATATGTCAGTGTGTGGATTTGAAGCAAGAGGCCTGTAAGGCGCCTTTACGCTGGAGAAGTGAATGTAACCATTCTTTATTCAGTGCTTAGCGGTAAGAAATGAAACTAATTTTTAGATTCTTAGATTTAGCCCTGCAGACAAGGCGAGTCTTAACCACAGCCTGCATATTTCCGGCGTCACCGTGATAGTTGTTGGCGATGGCCTGCAAATCGATTCAGGCCGTTTCACTATTGGTAATTCAGTACCAGAAACAGAAATCACCGCCGATGACACGATTTCACCGGTGTGCTTAATTTAAGCCGCCCGTATAAAGTGGTAATGGATATTGCGTCGGTAAACGATACCGAGGGTAACAACAACTTCCGTATCGAATATTTCGATTAATCAGCCTACGGGGAAACCCGTGATTAATTCAAGCAATCCGCAGTGCTGTTCCAGCCTGCGGATTTTTTTGTATCCGGATTATTAGCCGTAAAAAAAGATTGATAACGCGTCTTGTCAGACGTTTGTAGCGCGGCCCGAAGCTATTCGATGTAAATCCATATATTTCAATAATTTAAAATTCTTTTGGGCGTGCTGTAGGGGAGCTCTGAAATCGACATAAAAACAGAATAGTATACGATTTCAAAATTGTACTGGCAATTATTACAGTATTGTCATATAGTTAATAGGGCAACATAAAACGGAGGATGTCATATGAAAGCTTTTAAACGATTCTTCAAGCGCTCACATCCATACACTGTTGCCTGGTATTTAGGTCGGAAAAATACCCAGAAAATCTTCAATTGTAAGATTAAGAAAAAGTCTGAATTACTCGACGAACAGCATGGATAATGCTTGAAGGCATAAAGGCTCCCGTACAGGAGCCTTTTTTGCGGATAATAGCAGGCTTTCTCAGCACTGCCTTTTAGTTAGAACACACCCTTATTCAGCACAAATTTTAGCGCCGTGGCCGGATGTCCATTTCAGGGCATCTTTGATCAGGGTGATATTTTCCGGCACGTCATACATTTCTTCGCGGTGACCAATCGCGGTATACATAGCGCGACCTTCATTTACGCAATGTTTCCAGGCGATAGGATGAACGCCGCCCATGGCAAGATCGCCCGGTGCATAGCTGTCTTCATCGATGGTGATCACGTATTCAACACCCTCTAAATCGGGCTCAGCCGCAAACGAGTACCACTCGTCTTTAATTGACCAGGTGTCTGGCAGTGACTCAGCAATATGCGCCGAATTCTCGTGAGTGGTGAGTTCGGCTAACTGGAACTGCGGATCCATAGGGTGGCCAATAAACTGTACACCAAGCAGGGCATCGCGATACCAGTCCCAGAAATAAATGGAGTCGCCGCCTGAGGCATGAACGCCAAGGAAACCGCCACCGTTATTTATATAGTCTTCGAATGCAGCACGTTGCGACAAGGTAAGCGTGTCACCGCTCACGTTGTTCCATACCACCACATCAAACTGAGACAGGTTTTTCGCATTAAACGCGCCGCCGTTAGCGGTAACGGTAACGCCATAGCCCATTTCTTTTGACATACGCGTGAGCGCTTCGGTAGCGGCAGTCACGGAACGACCGTGGTCGTAGCCGTTGATCTTTTGATACACCAGTACCTGCACCGGGGCATCATCAACGCTGAAATACTGCGGCTCAGCATCAAAACGGGCACAACGAGCAGTTTTAACGGCTTCGGTTACCGGTAACGCGCGAAGCTCGGCATCCAGTTCAGCCAGGCGCGGCTTAGCCGGATCGGCTCTGGCTATAAGTTGCTCCAGTGTCAGTATGGTGGCAAAAGAAGGCATCTTTTCGCTGAGTAACCAGGCCGGCAGGGTTTCAAACAACCCTGGATAGTATTGTTCGGCAATGGCTCTGGCCTCTGGCCGGGTCAGCACGTCGTAAGCCGGCAGCTGCAAACTGAAGGGGGCTTCGCGTAGCACGCAATCGGCAATGGCATCGGCTGCCTGAGCGGTATTGGCACTAAACAGACCCAGCGATATTAAAGCGCTCTGAATAACAGGGCGCTTAAGGAGTGATGTTAATTTCATAATTCTTACCAGGGCCAGGGTGTTGTCCAGGCTTTATCGCCTTCGTTATAAGGAATGTCGTAATAGCCGCCGGGCACATCTGAGTGACGCAGTACCTGGGTACCGCCCACTTTGGATGAGAAGAAGCCAAAAATAACCAGTTGTTTCATCAACGTGAAGTAGTGTGGCTGACCTGTAAAACCAGCGCCATCCCACTGCGTGTCTTCGCCTTTGTTAAACGCCATGGCTTCAACATCAATGGCCGTGATCAAATCGGACTTTTGCTCTGCGTTCAGAGTGGCAAAGGGTTTGCCGTAAAGCGTTTTACTGCGTGATTCAATGTTGGCAAAGCCTTCCTCAAACAGTTTTTGTTGCTGCTCGTCGTAGCACTCGCGCACCATGCCAATGAAAAATGGCGGTACGCCGGCGTCTTTAGCTCCGGGGGTGTCGGTGCGCGGAATTACCACTTCGCACAGTTCGGTTATGAGCGCCACAGTGGCGTCATCAAAGCCGGCTTTACTTACCGGTAGCAGGTCGGGCTGTTCTTCCCAGACTGCCAGTGCCGGAGCATTGACCAGACCAGCGCCGGTTGAGGCGGCAATTAGCTTTAACAGCGTGCGGCGGTCCATGGTGGTGGATGATGAGTTTGCCATTACAGGTTCCCCCGTTTTAATTCTTCAACGGCAAAGTCTGCTGCCCGGGCGGTTAACGCCATGTAGGTCAGAGACGGATTGACGCAGGATGATGATGTCATACAGGCACCGTCGGTGACGAAAACGTTCGGCGCGTCCCATACCTGATTATGTTTATTCAGTACTGAGGTTTTTGGATCCCGGCCCATACGAGCTGTACCCATTTCATGGATCCCTTTACCCATATGGTAGGTACTTTCCCACGCCTGTGCGTTTTCCAAACCGATGCTATCAAACATTTCTACAATGTCTTCTTTCATGGCTTTACGCATTTTGATTTCGTTATCACGGATTTTGGCATCCATTTCCAGTACTGGCAGGCCCCAGGCATCAGTGACTGTCTTACTCAGGCTGACCTTGTTACGGTGATCCGGCAGTATTTCGCCGAATCCCACGGTGCTCATAGTCCACTTACCCGGCTCGCTCAGCGTCTGTTTCAGTGTTGCGCCAATGCCAAGGCCATCGGCGTCACGATTAAAGCTTTGACGTACAGCGTTACCCTGGAAGCCAAAGCCGCGCAGGAAGTCGCGCTTGTCACTGCCCCAGTTAGCGAAACGCGGAATGTAAATACCGGTAGGACGGCGACCGTAAACATATTTGTCTAGGTGTCCCGGAATATCAGCGGTGCCTCCTAACATATAGTGATGATCCATCACGTTGTGACCAAGCTCACCAGAGCTTGAACCCAGACCGTTGTCCCACACGTCACGGGCGGAGTTCATCAGAACCCACGCAGAGTTAAGTATCGACGCATTCAGAAAAACAATCTTGCTCTTATAAACAATGGTTTCTTTAGTTTCCGCATCGCTGATTTCTACACCGGTAACGCGTTTTTTGTCTTTGTCGTAGATGAGCTCTTTTACAATCGACATTGGACGCAGAGTAAGGTTACCGGTTTTCAGTGCCGAAGGCAGGGTAGCCGACTGAGTACTGAAGTAGCCGCCCCAGGGACAACCTGTCCAGCATTTATCCCGGTTCTGACATTTACCGCGGCCCTGTTCCGGGCGGTGCTCGGTAATGTGGGCGGTACGGCCCATGATCATGTGACGCTCGCCTTTGTATTGCTTTTTCAGGCGCGCAGCCAGGTCTTTCTCTACAGCGTTCATTTCAAACGCGGGCAGGAAGTCACCGTCGGGCAAAACGTCCAGACCGTCTTTGTTACCAGAGATACCGGCAAACTTTTCTACGTAGCTGTACCAGGGAGCAATGTCGTCGTAACGAATTGGCCAGTCAATGGCTACGCCTTCTTTGGCGTTGGCTTCAAAGTCCTCCGGGTTAAGACGATAAGACTGACGCCCCCATAACAATAAACGGCCACCCACCTGGTAAGCGCGGAACCACTGGAAAGGCTCTTTTTCAACGTAAGGCGAAGTTTTAGGGTCCGCCCAGGCGCCCATAGTAACTTCGTTAAAGGGATAACCCTTACCGCGAGCCATCACCGGTTGAGACGCCAGTGCTTCTTGACTTGCGACCATGGTGAGGGTAATCCCACAGGTTTTTATGGGTATTGGTGTAGTCCTTTACGTGCTCAACGTTTTCGCCACGCTCCAGCATTAATACCTTCAGGCCTTTCTCGGTGAGCTCTTTGGCTGCCCAACCGCCGCTTATTCCGGAGCCAACAACGATGGCATCATAAGTGTTATTAACCATTACTACCTCAGTGCTTATAACAGCGAAGTGAGGCTCGTCGTCAATTGTTAGGGGGCTTAACTAATTGGCCAAAGATACTCCTGCTGTGAGCATATTTGAAGCAAAAAAAATAAAAAAATTAACATTTGTTTATCTTTTTATGTGCTGCAGGGCAGGTAAAACCTGGTCTGCGCCACTGCGCCGACCATAAATAGCGATTCGTTAACATTCGCTGTTAATGAATCACTACCAGGGAAAAAAGAAGGGAATAAGAAAATAACAGCAGGCAAATACCCAGAGCAGCATAGGACTGCCGAGTTTAATGAAGTCGACAAACCGATACTTGCCCGGCTCAACAATCAACGTAATGATGGGCGAAGCAATAGGCGTCATAAAGGCCGCTGATGCAGCAAATAGCACGGTCATCGCCAGCGGGTACGGCGATACGCCCAACTGCTGGGCCACGCTGATTGCGATAGGCGCCATGAGGACTGCTGAGGCAGTATTGGATAAAATATTGGTTAGCAAAGCAGTAATGGCGAATAACAGGACCAACAGGGTTTGCGGGGATGCGTCACCCGCTGAGCCTATCATACTGCTAACAATTATATCGGTACCGCCGGTTTGTTGCAGGGCGTCAGCCAGGGGTAACATACCGGCCAGTAATACCAGGCTTTGCCAGTGAATGGCCCGGTAAGCGTCGGCGGCGGTAAGGCAACGGGTAATGACTGCCGCGATTACTGAGATTAACACGGCTGCCACCAGCGGCATCCAGTTAAAAACCGAGCTTAGTACCATAAAGGTCGTGATGGCCAGTGCTACCGGCATGCGCCGGAATGCCGGTACTACATCGGCAGCTTCGGCGGGCGTTTCCAGCACCACAAAATCGTGGTTTTGCTGTTGAAGTTGCATAATCTTAGCCCAGGGGCCGGTTACCAGTAAGCAATCAGATGCTTGCAGTTTTTGATTCTGATAGTCATCCAGGGACTGGCGGTTACGCCTTACACCAAATACATCCAGGCCGTAGTGATCGCGGAATTTAGCCTCCCGCACCGACTTACCAATAAGCTTTGATTCCGGGTGAACCAGCACGCTTTCAGCGCCGAACTCCCAGCTGCGATACTGGGTTTCCAGTTGCGAGGGGTGAAATGGCATCAGCATTACCTGGCTTTCCACCGGTGCCAGTTGCTCAGGCGGAATAGCGACATGCAGCACATCCCCGGCATGCAGTACGATATCGGGCGAAACGCCGGCTTTTAATTCCCGCCAGCCCCGAACACGCTGGGACAGATCAAGAATGCGCAAGCCGTAATTGTCGTACAAGCCGCTCTGGGCGATGGTTTTGCCGTGCAGAGGCGACTCCTCGTCGATACGCAGGTAAACCAGTTCACGGTTCACACGGTAGTCGTCCCACAGGGCTTTAATCGACCGCTGGGCAGATTGATGTTCTGCTTTACCGTTGTTTGGTAGCCACTTACGGCCAACCAGCAACATGTAAAGCATCAGGCCACCAAGCACGACCAGCCCCGGTAACGTGAACGTGAAAAACCGCAGAGGCTCATAACCCTGAGCGCTCAGCTCGCCGCTTATCACCAGGTTAGGCGGCGTTGCAATGAGGGTCAGCATACCGCTCACCAGTGCAGCGTAAGACATGGGTAACAGTAATTGACTGGCACTGTTACCGGTTTGCTTGGCGATACGCATAACGATGGGAATAAAAATGGCCACGACCGCCGTTGAACTCATTACGGCACTTAAAATAGCGCTGGCCAGCATAAGCATAATTAACAACTTATTGGTGGAGCTATGACTGTGCCGACCAATCCAGTCACCCACAAAGCGGGCAAAACCGGTGCGGTCGAGCATTTCGCCAACAATCAACAGGGCGCCAATGAGCACTACCACCGGATTACCAAAGCCGGCCAGTGACGCCTGCACCGACAACACGCCGCCCAACATCAGGGCCAACACTACCGATATAGCAATCATGTCATAGCGCACGCGATTACTGGCCATTAATAGCGCGGCCAGACCAATAACCAGAAATACATAATGAGCATGCCAGGCATGCGGAATAGAAAGCATGGGAACTCCCGCAACACAAACCCTGTGAAACCGAGAACAGAGAAGAAAATTTGTACCATCAGGATACTGAAATAACGTATGGAAAAACAGTGGGCTGGATCAATACAGTAAGAAAAACTCCCGTGCGCGTGGGTCTGTCGTATCCATCGACAACGCACGGGAAGCTGAAGAAAGGTTATTTTTTCAGAAGTTCAGTGGTGCGCTTGTTGAGATCAGCCGGGTCAACCACTGGCCAGTCATTATCCCAACTCATTGGCAGAATACGCAGCTTTTGCAACGCGTTATCGGCTGTTTCATAGGCGTGCAATACCAGGTAATCCTTACCATCAAAGGTGTACGCCGCATTGTGCCCCAGTGCTACCCAGTCGTCGTTACCTTCTATCACCATGGTGCCGCCGCCTGCCATTAACGACTTGCCATCACGGTCGAGGTACGGACCGGTAACTGATTTGCTACGTCCTACGCGTACGTTGTAAGTGCTGTCCATCCCGCGACAACATTTATCAAATGACACAAACAAATAATAATAACCGTTTTGCTTAAAAATATAGGGCGCCTCGATAGCCCCTTCGCCTGGATCAGCACTGTCGGCAACATTGGAACCTGGTCGGCTGGCAATGGAATACCATTCCTGCGGCTCTGCCAGACGCACTAAGTCATCATCGAGCTTAACCAGTTTCAGGCCATCCCAGAACGAGCCAAAGCTCATCCATGCATTGCCGTCGTCGTCTTCAACAATGGCCGGGTCGATGGCATTCCAGTGATCACGATGCGGCACCGATTCCACCACAATCCCGTAGTCTATCCATTTGTAGTCTGGTGATTGCGGATCGAGACTTTCATTAACGGTTACGCCAATGGCAGAAGTGTTCTTACCAAATGCCGAAACCGAGTAATACAAATAAAATTTACCGTTTTTCTGGTAAATGTCTGGTGCCCACAAGTGGCCGTCAAAACTTGGCGAGATACGCTTGGCCCAGCTAGGCTCGTCGGGAAACACGCGCCCGGTCAGGGTCCAGTTTTGCATATCCTTGGATTCGTAATAGGTGATCCCCGGCCCGGTACTGAACACATAGTAAGTATCACCGGCTTTGGTCATAACCGGATCATGCACCTCCACCTGTTTTGCCTGGGCACCACAGCCCATTAAAAAGGCACCGCTGAGTAAGCTTGTTAAGACTAAGCGCAATCTGGTTGCACTGGTTTTCCGTTTACGGCTTTGAATCATTTTTACCTCTGAAAGCACCTGTAAAAGAACTTGCTAAGTGTAGCAATAATCATGTTAAATATGTAATACAATATTAATAATTGATTAGCAACTGCGCAACCGCAATTGCCCGTTCATTTTTAAACCAAGGACTCGCTATGTTGTTTGATTTTAAAACCATGCTGCGCACCAGCCTGACCATCGCCTGTACCGCCTTTGCAACGTTAAGCGCCGCACCGGCATTGTCTGTAGCGCTTGAGCCTATTGATAATCCTATCGTGGTCCAGCGGGCTGATCCCTGGATTGTACAGCACGAGGACGGTTGTTATACCTTTATTGGTACGTCTCCAAAGTTTGATGAGATAGAGCTGCGCGCGGCCTGCCGGCTCAATGATTTGAAAATTGCCGAGCCGAAAGTTATCTGGCGCAAGAACGACAAGGGGCCGATGAGCGTTAATATCTGGGCCCCGGAGTTACACGAGGTGGACGGCGACTGGTATATCTATTTTGCCGCCGGAGATGTGGATGCGCCCTGGAGTATCAGAATGTATGCGCTGAAAAATACCGCAGCGAACCCTATGGACGGAGAATGGACCGAAGCCGGTCGCATTCAGACGCCGGTTGACTCTTTCTCGCTGGATGCCACAACCTTTGAACATGGCGATAAACGCTATCTGGTCTGGGCCCAGCAGGATGCCAGGCGCAGTTATAATTCGGCGCTGTGGATAGCCGAGATGGACTCGCCTACCTCAATTAAGTTCGACACAGTTACCTTGTTGAGTGAGCCTACTCTGGATTGGGAAGTCGCCGGTTACAAGGTTAACGAAGGGGCCGCAGTGCTTATTCGCCACGGCCGGGTGCTCGTGACCTATTCGGCCAGTGCCACCGATCACCGCTATGCCATGGGGTTGCTGTGGGCCGATGAAGACGCGGATCTACTTGATCCTGCCAGCTGGCATAAAAAAGCAGAGCCGGTGTTTACTACCAATGCAGCGGTGGGCCGCTATGGTCCAGGCCACAATAGTTTTGTAAAAGCCGAGGATGGTGAAACCGACCTGATGATTTACCACAGCCGTGATTACAAAACCCTGCGCGGGACGCCACTTACTGATCCTAACCGTCACGCCAGAGCCCGGGTGATTTACTGGGATGCTAAAGGGTTTCCGGTATTTTTCAGCGATAAAACTGACTAGTCGAGCACAAAGAATAGCGCCACCGGCACCACTACCAGACTGGCAATATTGCCGAGTAAAACAATCGACGCCACCGTGTGTGGCGCCTGTTTGTAGCGCTCTGCCAGCATAAAATTGAGCACAGCTGGTGGCAGGACTGAAAACAGTACGAAATACGCCGTATGTTCGCCAGATAGCCGCGCCAGCAGAGCAAACGGGTAAGCGACTATAAAGCCGGTTAAAGGCCCGTATAACCCCCAGAACAGGCCGGAACGCCAGTCGGCAAAGTCCACATCGGTCATGCGAACCCCCAGTGCGAACAACATCAGAGGGATGGAAATCTGCCCCAGCATGTCGATGGGTGTGCTGATCCATACCGGCAATGTCCAGCCGGATAAACTCCATACCAGCCCGGCTGCGGTAGCCATTACCATTGGATTGGTTGCCAGCGTTCTTAGCTGAGCTTTGTCATGCAGGATGTAAACGCCCAGCGAGAAATGCAGCAACGTACTGACCAGGAACATGGCGATAGCCGCACTTAACCCTGCTTCACCAAAGGCCAGTAGGGCCAGGGGCAGGCCCAGGTTACCGCAGTTGTTAAACATAGTGGGCGGAGCAAAAATTTTGGGCGACACCCCCAGCCATTTACACATCGGCAGCGCCAGTAAGCCGGAGCCGATCACCATCAGCAAAGTCCCCAGCATTAGGTCGAGATAACTAAATAAATCAAAAGACTTAGATGCCATGACAGAAAAAATCAGTGCGGGCACAAAAATATCGATGTTGATGCGATTGGCCACCCCCATGTCTGAGTCGGTTTTACGGGCATAAAGAAATCCCACCATCACCATGGCAAATAACGGAAAAACGGTGGCGAAGATGCGCTCAATAATGGGCAGTAAAGCAAAGCTGTCTGACATAAATGGTGATGCAGGGCTGGGAGTTGCTTTGAGGTTACATCGCAAACTGACTAACTATCAATCAGTTTGCGTTTAACGAGTGTTTTACAGCGAGGATAGCAGGTTGAGTAGTGCAACACTGTTGTAGTTAGTCAGGGGAACACTGACTTTCCAGTTGTGCTACTCGTTCAGCAAATTGGCGCCCTAATGTCAGGTAATCCGCGGATGTGTAGTGCCAGCCGTCATCAAGATGAATAAAGCTTTCAGTAACGGTAACCAGGGCTGCGCAGCTATCCTGCTCAACAAAGTCTAGCTGGGCCTGTTGAACCAGACTGCCCCAGTTCATTCGCAAACCGTCTTCGGGATCCATACCCGAATCCGTAATTTTCCCTAAGACCACTGGTAAATCGGGGCTGCGAAGCGCGGCCCGAAACAGGGCCATCATCGTTTTCAGGTTATCCAGATAACGACTGGCGGTGATTTCGCTGTCGTAGGCATCTGACTCGCCCTGCATCCAGATAATCCCAGCGGGGATCAGAGTGTCGGGCTCTCCGTCGCCATCGATATCCCGGCTGGCAAAAGCATTGCTTAGCGTGGATAAAAAGTGGTCATACTGATTTATGCCATTGCCACGGCGATAGTCAGGGTACCAGTTGTTACCCACCCCATAACCGAGGGCAGAGCCGCCCAGAGTATACTTAATCAGAGCTACGTTTTGCTGAGGGTGTAGTTTGGCAATCTGATGGCCAAAGCTCAGCTCCGGGCCGAAATAGTCTGAATGCTGATTGGTGTTGCCATCGGAATAAAACTGTCGGCCGAAGCCGGGTTGCAGTATATCCCAGAGACCAAGGCCGCCGTTGGGTTTAAAGTCGGCTACCGGATTGCCCTGGAAAACAGGCACCGATTTAAGTGGCGCGCGATAGTGAGCCGGCAAATCGACATTTTCACCAAAGCCTTCCATGTTGGATTGGCCGCCAAGGTAGTAAACCTTATAGGTGGTTGCTGTAGCATGAAATGTTACGAGTAACATTAAGGTGAGTATCTTCAGCATGGCGTCAATCCGGGTAGTCGTTGCAAGTTTGGTGAAGATAAAGAAAAGCCGGTGGCGATGGCACCGGCTTGGTCGTTTACCAGAAGCGGATATAGATAAAGGCAGTGATGCCTAATATACCCACGGTATGGATGTAATCCCACTTATCCAGACCATCGACCACTTCTTTCATAGTGCCTTTGCCCAGCGTTCGGAACGTCAGGCCCTGCAGTTTTTCTTCACTGGCCGCTTTGGTGAACATGCTCACCACAATCATGATAACAGTCACCAGGACGAACAGCAGGATACAGTAGTACAGCCAGTTCATTTCTACAATCCAGGCGAAGCTGGTGTTGGCCAGGCTGTCTTTGAATGGCAGCATTACCAGTCTGACCATACCCAGTACAAAGCCTGAAACCAGACCAGCGTAACCAGCGGCTGGCGTAATGCGGCGGCTCACCAGGCCAAGCAGGAATACTGCTGCAATCCCTGGGGCGATCAGCGACTGCACACTCTGCAGGTACTCATACAGCACATCGGCGATTAAGCTCATCACCGGGATCCACAGGATACCCAGAATAACAATCACGATAGTGGCGATACGGCCTACTTTTAGCAGGTGCTTTTCGCTGGATTCAGGTTTGAACTTCTTATAGAAATCGATGGTAAACAGCGTAGCAGAAGAGTTGAACAGTGATGCCAGTGAACTCATCAGCGCGGCAACCAGACCGCCGATAACAATCCCTTTAACGCCTGAAGGCAGCAGTTCAGCAACCAGTGTCGGGAATGCCTGGTCGGCGCTGGCGTAATTGATAATGCCTTTTTCCTTAAGGGCCACAGCAATCATGCCCGGGAACAGAAAAATAAACACGGGTAATAACTTCAGGTAACCGGCAAACATGGTACCGCGACGGGCTTCCTTAATGCCTTTAGCAGATAGTACACGCTGTACGATGTATTGGTCGGTACACCAGTACCAGAAACCAATGATGAATGAGCCGAAAATGATGCCAGGCCATGGGAAGTCAACATCGCTGGCTGAGCGAATCAGATGCAGATTAGCGTCGTTAATACGTTCTACTTCAGACCAGCCGCCAACCTGATCGAGGCCAACGACCAGGATTACCACCGAACCGATGATCAGTACCGGTGTTTGTAATACCGAGGTCCACATGATGGCTTTCATGCCACCGAGTACGGTGTAAATACCGGTAATGATGACCAGGCCCAGCGCCGATATCCAGAAGAAGTCGATTCCCCAGATACTGTCAATGCCAAGGATAGTTTTAAACGCAATACCGCCGGCATAAACCGTTACTGCAACCTTGGTTAACACGTAACTGACCAGTGAAATCACCGACAGGAAGGTACGTGAAGCAGAGTTGTAGCGGCGTTCCAGGAACTCCGGCATGGTGTAAACTTTACTGCTCCAGTAGAAGGGCACAAAAACCCAACCAAGCAGCAGGATGATCCACGACTGCAATTCCCAGTGAGCGAGCGCCATCCCCGACTGGGCACCGGAACCAGACAGGCCAACCAAATGCTCAGAGCCAATATTTGAGGCAAAGATTGAGGCACCAATCACCAGCCAGCTTGCATTACGACCGGCAAGAAAATAATCAGCCGTATCTTCTTCTTTTTGCCGCATGGACATCCCGACCACGCCAAGTAACAAAATAAAAAAACCAGCCAGAACCAGCCAGTCGAGTGTACTTAATTCAACCATGTAATAACCCTGATACCATGATGTCAGCTCAAAATAATTAAAAAAATATTATATTACAATATGGGTAATGAAAAGCTTTTTGTTAAAACAGCGTTAAATTACGTAATGGCGTTAGTAGATTGTTTTTAGTGCTGGATCAATTTTAAACGCTTGCACGTTGGGGGCTTACAACTCTATGATGTGAACAACTATATTAACAATAAAGCCAACAGGTACCACCGATAAGTATGATATTATCCGTGGTTATGGCCGTAAGCAGAAAGATTATAATCCATGGCGCGAATTGAGAATTTAAACCTGTCGCAGCGCGTTACCAATGAATTGGGTAAAGCGATTATCGCAGGAGTCTATGGCGAAGGTTCAGGCCTTCCAACTGAAGCTCAGCTTTGTACCGAGTATGGCATCAGTCGTACCGCAGTGCGCGAAGCTGTAAAAATGCTGGCAGCTAAGGGGTTAATATCCTCCCGGCCGCGCCAGGGTATTCGGGTTGAACCACCAGAGAACTGGAACTTATACGATACCAGTGTACTGGGGTGGATGTTTGAGAGCAGCCCGTCTTTACTGGTGTTAAAAGAGTTTTTGCAAATGCGTCTGGCCATAGAGCCGCAGGCGGCAGCATTGGCTGCCAAACACGGTTCACCTCAAGCCATTGCGCAAATCGAGGTGGCGTTAAATGCCATGGATAACGCGGCACAAACCGATGGCTCTATCCATCAGCCCGATGTAGAGTTTCATACGGCCATATTACTTGCCAGTGGCAATCGTTTTTTCTACCAGCTACGGGATTTCATCAGTACCGCTTTAAATGTAAGCTTCCAGTATACGACTAATGCCAAGGACAGCCTGCAAACTATTGCCGACGAACATCGCAAGATTTATCAGGCGATCAAAAACGGTGAAGCAGAGCGAGCCAAAAACATGATGGCGTATCTGATAGATGAAGCAATGGCTTATATTGAGCTAAAAATTGCTGAATCTGAACTGTCAGCGTAACGAATATTCATTTAATAACGAAAGTTGGTGTGTACTGAGCCATCATCTATGGTGATTTTTTTATGACCCAGTCGTCTGATACTTCAGCCTGTTATCCAAGCCTGAACAACCGCAGCGTATTTATTACCGGCGGTGGAACAGGTATTGGCGAGGTTATGGTGGAACGATTTTGTGCACAGGGAGCCCGGGTGTGTTTTGTTGATGTCAATGTAGACAAGAGTCAGGCATTGGTAGAACGAATAGCGCAGGCCGGAAAAGGCCAGGCCACTTTTATAGAGTGCGATTTGCGCGACCTTAAAGCCCTTAAAGGGGCTATCAGTGAGGCCGCAAAACTGCATGGCGACATCAGCGTGCTGATTAACAATGCGGCCGATGATACCCGTCACGAATTTGAAGAGGTGGACGAGGAATACTGGAATGATCGCATTAATGTAAATCTGCGTCCGAGCTTTTTTGCCGCCCAGGCGGTTGTCGAGCAAATGCGCCGCTGCGGTGGTGGCAGTATTGTGAATATGGGGTCGGTAAGCTGGCGCCAGAAGCAAACTTGCATGCCCGTTTATACGACGGCTAAAGCAGCAATTGATGGCCTGACCCGTACCCTGGCTGCCAAACTTGGTCCCGAGCATATTCGGGTGAACACGCTGGTACCGGGCTGGGTGATGACCGAGAGACAGATGACCCGTTGGGCTGGTCCTGAAATTGTTCAGGAAGTACAACAGGCCCAGTGTATTCATGAAACCCTGTTACCCATCGATATTGCCAACGCGGCATTATTTCTCGCCGCCGACGATAGCAAAATGATGACAGCGCAAACGCTGATAATCGATGCAGGCTGGGTATAACGCCATTCAAATGTCTGCCGGTGATGCGCCGGCATGCCTAATCCTCTGATATTTTCTTCTACTGCAGCTTGGCCTACAGGCCATGCTGTGGCTGCAAACAGCTATTCCGACTAATTGTTATGTTGCAAAAATGTTCACATTCTGGCACTGTGCACAAATCATATGTAATATAATATGTAAATTGCATGTTGCGCATAACAGTTAAGTTTTAGTTGAAGGATTGTTTGTTTGACCGACTATATCCTGGTGTATCTGGTCCTGATCATCGGTTCATGCTTGCAGAGTGTTATAGGCTTTGGGCTTGGCCTGTTGGGGGCACCGCTTATCTTTTTGATCATGCCCGAACTGGTTCCTGGGCCCATGATCCTCAATGCTTTACTGTTAACCACTCTGCTGGCAGTTAAACATCAGTACGATATCGATCTAAAACAAACCGGCTTCTCAATTCTTGGCGGCACGGCCGGTGTGCTGGTGGCCGGTAGTGTGCTGCTTTACATAGACGCCCATCAGTATCAGATGTTATTAGGCGTTTGCATTATTGCCGCAGTAATATTGTCTATGGTGGGCGTTACGCCGCGGATCAGCGTCATTTCCAATTTAATCGCGGCCATGATTTCGGGCTTTATGGGTACCACAACATCGGCAGGCGGAGCGCCTATGGGCTTGCTTTATCAGGCGGAAGATAAAGATAAAATCAAAGCCAATCTGAGCGTCTTTTTTGTTTATATCAACATGTTTGGCATCGCGGTATTGTGGTTTACCGACGCAGCGGGGCATGATGATCTTGAGCTTTTCTTAAAATGTATTCCGGCTATTCTGATTGGCTGGTTTGCGTCGTTTTTCATTAACCGGCGTATCAACGAAATACTGGTGAGAAAACTGATCCTGGTGGTAGCAGCGTTTGCCGGTACCGTGCTGATTGTTGCCAGTTAAGCTGTATTTCCTCTCTCCCTAAGCTTTAATAAACTATCCCATACCTGTCCGTTTGGACCGCTGATTTCGTGTTCCTTTACATTTAAATTTAGCTTTCTTCTGCAAAGGTTATTGCGGAAGGGGGTCTCGGCAAACCTGTATATACCCGAGACAAAATTGTTTTCAGATAATCATCTGAAAATTAAACCCATGTGAAGGAACAATCTATGTATGAATTAAATAGCAAGCATATTGAGCTGGTTAGCGGTGGCGGTGACGTTATCGATGCCGCAGAAGGCGCTACAACTGGTGCAGGTGCAGGCGCTACCGTGGTTGGCATTGCCGTTGCAGTAGGAGCTACTGTTACCGCTCCGGTTGTGATTGGTGTGGTAGCTGCCGGAGCTTTGATAGGTGCAGCTTATGAATATTTCTCAGACTAAGGAGAGTAATATGAGATGTTTGGAGTCAGACGAGTGTATGGTGGTTACAGGCGGGACGGTAAGCGGTACTGAAGCTCTCGAAGCTGCGGGCTCAGGTGCGCTTTCCGGAGCAGCTACGGGGGCTACTGTAGGTGCTGCCATGGGGGGCATTATTGGTGCTGCCGCAGGTGCAGTGGCTGGCAGTATCGTAGGCGCAGTGGTGTCCGGTGTTGATAGCATAGTTGATCAAATCCAGGACGATGGTGGCAGTGTCTTCTAACGCTTGAGCGGTTCGTTAAGAACCGCTTTTTCCTCTATGAATCGTAAACTATTATTCGGAGAAAACACATGGAACGTATCTATATTTACTCAAGCCTGGTACTGATGACTGTGGCGGTTTACCACGGCTTTAGTGAGGGATACATCTGGTTACCCGTTATCCTGACGCCCATTGCGCTTGTCGTTGCGGCAAAGCTTTATGCCCACACACAGGGCAAACAACTAAGCCAGTGGCAAAAAGAACTACCGGTACTGAAAGTCATGGCTTATTTATTAAGAGACAAGCGACTGTGCCAGCAACAAAATAGTCAGTCATTATTTGCTGTACTGTTTTTCGGTAGCTTTTTCCTTTGTGCTGATATCTCAATGGTTTTATTCTTAAGTGACATTCACTATTCGATTCTGTTTGCAGGTTGTGTAAGCTTTGCCTTTCTCTATTCAGCTTTGATGGTGAACTATCAGTCGGCCAACTGACTAAAGGAGTCGGTTAGGGCTGGGTTCACCCGTAGGACAATTTAACAGCGAAAAGATGTAATGCCGGTTAAAATTATAAATGTAAGTCGTCACAGGTGCAGCCTCGGCGAGGGCATCTACTACAGTGCCCGGTATAACTGCGTTTTCTGGGTTGATATTAAGCAGCAGCTGCTATACCGAATGGATTACACTACAAAGGCAGTGACGGCTACCCCAATGCCAGAACAAATTGGCTGGATAAAAGAAACCCGTTCCGGCCGGTTTATTGTTGGATTACAGTCGGGCATATACTGGTTAAACGACGATCTGAGCTGTGGCGAGTGCTTTTTGCAGCTGAGCGATGAACCAGCAGGCAATCGCTTGAATGATGCAAAAACCGACCAGGCTGGCCGGCTGTATTTTGGCACCATGGATAATAGTGAAACGGCAACTAGCGGTAGTCTTTATCAACTGACCAGTCTCAACGAAAATCGCAAATTACATAAAGTAGACAGTGGCTATGTCGTCTCTAATGGCCCGGCCATTAATCTTGCCGGAGACCGGCTTTATTCGGTGAGTTCAGCTACCCGAACCATCTACACCTTGTCCGTTGATAGTAATGGGCAGCTAGCCGATAAACGCCAACACATTGTTTTACCCGAGTACCACGGTTATCCGGACGGCATCACGGTGGATAGCCAGGACAACCTTTGGGTGGCCTGCTGGCAAGGCCATGGGCTGTGTTGCTTTGATCCGGCAGGAAAGCTCATCGAGCGAATTGTATTGCCAGCACCACAAATTACTAATGTCACTTTCGGCGGGCCTGCTTACTCAACACTATTTGTTACCTCAGCCTGCACCGGCATGGATGATGATGCGTTAAATCATTATCCATTGGCTGGTAGCGTGTTTGAACTCGACGTGGGCGTAACAGGTGTGGCTGAACCAAGGGTTAATGATAACTAACCCCTGTTTTATCAACCTCTTGTATACTGGTCTAAGGTAAACGTATACCCTAACTGAGGGCTAAAGTTAGTTTATACTGGCAAACCTTGTCTATGTTAAATAGCTGATCAGAGCAGACATGTTTACGCAGAGTTATTTACATCTCTGTAAAAAAAGATGAGAATAGGGAAAACGTTTACCCTTAAGATAAACAGGAATTAACTATGTCTGTTCCTTTTGAGCCGTCAGATCATCCGCATCGACGTTACAATCCGTTATTGCAAGAATGGGTACTGGTATCGCCACACCGGGCCAAGCGCCCCTGGCAGGGCCAGCAGGATGAGCCCGATCAGTCCGTCTTACCTACGTATGATGAGAGCTGTTATTTGTGCCCGGGAAATACCCGGATCAACGGGGAAGTCAATCCGGCTTATGAAGGAACTTTTGTGTTTACCAACGACTTCGCCGCGCTGCAACCGGACACGCCCGATAGTGCCAGTAGCGACCCGCTGTTTCGCTATGAGTCTGAACAGGGCTGTAGTCGGGTGATTTGCTTTTCGCCGGATCACAGCAAAACACTGCCATTACTGACTGATGAAGAAAGACTTGGCGTTGTGCAATGCTGGATGGCTCAAACCGCAGAACTGGGTAAAAGCTATCAGTGGGTACAGGTGTTTGAGAACAAAGGCGCAATGATGGGCTGCTCCAATCCGCATCCCCATGGGCAAGTCTGGGCTCAACGTCATTTACCAACCCAGGCGGCCAGAAAACTGGCAAGTTTCGCAGAGTACTATCAGCAACATCAGCGGTCGCTGTTACTCGATTATGCTGAGCGTGAAGCCGCTCTTAATGAACGGGCAGTATGCAGTAATGAAGACTGGTTGATTGTGGTTCCTTACTGGGCCGCATGGCCCTTTGAAACACTGCTATTACCGCGCTTTAGTGTGAGTTCTCTGGCGAATTTGAGTGATTCACAGGCGCGCAATCTGGCCATTATTGTGGGCGAAATCACCAGCAAGTATGACAACCTGTTCAACACGTCTTTCCCGTATTCAATGGGCTGGCACAGTCAGCCTTGCGATGGCAGGGAGCACCCGGAATGGGGGCTTCACGCGCACTTCTTTCCACCATTGCTGCGCTCTGCCAGCGTCAGAAAGTTTATGGTTGGTTATGAAATGATGGCGGAAGCTCAGCGCGACCTAACTCCTGAACAAGCTGCCCAGCGACTGCAGGCGCTTTCGACCACGCATTACAAGAAGGCCGGCCAATGATGCTTGCAGATATTTCTTCACTCTTTACTGCTTACTTTAACACCTCGCCAGAGGTCACCAGCCACGCCCCTGGCCGGGTTAATCTGATTGGTGAGCATACCGACTATAACCAGGGCTTTGTTTTTCCGGTAGCAATCAACTTTGGTACCGACATTGCCGCGGCAAAGCGGAATGACGGCATCGTTAAGGTGGTAGCTGTGGATTACGATAACGAATGCGCGTCATTTTCCCTGGATAACATTGAGCATCAGCCACAGCCCGGCTGGCTCAACTATGTGAAAGGGGTATGTCAGGTTGTCAAAGCAAAGTATCCGCAACTGGGCGGGGCTAACCTGGTCGTTACTGGTAATGTGCCACAAGGAGCGGGGCTGAGTTCATCCGCTTCTTTTGAAGTTGCGATTGTCAGTGCCTTAACGCAGCTTTATGAGCTCAATATTCAAGGCATTGAAGCGGCTTTGCTGGGGCAGCAGGCTGAAAATGAATTTGTTGGCTGTTCCTGCGGTATTATGGATCAGCTGATATCAGCACTGGGCAAAAGCGGCAAAGCCATGCTGCTGGATTGCCGAGACCTGTCACAGCGTTTTATCGAATTGCCCGAAGATTTTGCCATTATGATCGTCAACTCCAACGTTAAACGAGGGTTGGTCGACAGCGAATATAATCTGCGGCGTCAGCAATGCGAGGCGGCAGCCCGCAAACTCGGCGTAGCAAGTTTACGGGATGCCGACACAGAGCTGCTGGAATCCGGCAGAAATAGGCTCAGTGAGGATGAATATAAGCGCGCAAGGCATATTATCAGTGAAAACGCGCGCACTACTGCTATGTTTAATGCATTGGCAGAGGGCGACATTGCTAAAGTGAGTCAGTTAATGGCCGAGTCGCATAAATCAATGCGTGACGACTTCGAGATAACCGTACCGGCAATTGATTTTCTGGTAGAAATCATCCATCAGGCGATCGGCGAATCCGGCGGGGTAAGGATGACCGGAGGCGGTTTTGGGGGTTGTGTTGTTGCTTTATTACCGAAAAATTTACTTTTAGGGGTGACTAAACAGGTAGAAGACAAGTATTATGCGCGGACTGGGTTGAAACAAAAAGTTTACATTTGTACTACAAATAGTGGCGCATTTGACGAAAATACCTAATTTCGTTGCCCACTTACGAAATAAAATTACAATTAACTGGGTCGCATAATGAAAATTGAAACACTCGACATAGCGTTATTCGCTATCTATGTGATTGCCTTAATCGGTATCGCATGGTGGGTTTCTCGTGAAGAAAAGGGACACGAGAAAGACACAAACGATTACTTTCTGGCGGGTTCAAGTCTGCCATGGTGGGCCATCGGTGCCTCACTGATTGCTGCTAACATTTCAGCTGAGCAGATTATCGGGATGTCCGGTTCCGGTTATATGGTGGGTCTGGCAATAGCTTCCTACGAGTGGATGGCAGCTATCACGCTGATTATTGTAGGTAAATACTTCCTGCCAATCTTCCTGAAGCATAAAATCTACACCATGCCGCAATTCCTCGAGCAGCGCTACGACCATCGTGTACGCATGGTGATGGCGGTGTTCTGGCTGGGTGTTTATGTGTTTGTAAACCTCACCGCAGTATTATGGCTGGGTGCACTGGCAATCAATACTATTGCAGGTGTTGACCTGATGTACGGCATGATTTTCCTTGGTGTGTTCTCCCTGGCTTACTCGCTGTACGGTGGTCTGAAAGCGGTGGCCATGACCGATATTATTCAGGTGGTGCTATTAGTGTTAGGCGGATTGTTCCTGTCTTACACTGCCCTGAATATCATTGGCGATGGCGCCGGCTTCTGGGCAGGTTTTAATACCGTTACTGAAGAGCTGCCAGGCAAGTTCGACATGATCCTTAGCGAAGACAATCCACACTACATGGATCTGCCGGGCTTATCGGTATTGATTGGTGGTATGTGGATCATGAACCTGTCTTACTGGGGCTTTAACCAATACATTATCCAACGTACCCTGGCGGCTAAGAGCGTTAATGAAGCGCAGAAAGGTATTGTGTTTGCTGCATTCCTGAAAGTGCTGATGCCATTGATTGTTGTATTACCGGGTATTGCCGCGGTACTGCTGGTGCCGGATCTGGAAAAAGCCGACCAGGCTTATCCGTCACTGATGACACTGATGCCGGTGGGTCTTAAAGGCATTATCTTTGCTGCGCTGGTAGCCGCAATTGTGTCGTCGCTGGCGTCGATGACCAATAGTGTGTCGACTATCTTTACTATGGATATTTATAAAGACCGTAACCCTAATAAGAGCCAGCATCACTATGTAAAAGTAGGTCGTATTGTGAGCCTGGTGGCGCTGATTATTGCCATGGTTGTGGCTAAACCATTACTTGGTCAGTTCGATCAGGCGTTCCAGTATATTCAGGAATTCACTGGCTTCTTCACTCCGGGTATCGTAGCGCTGTTTGCACTGGGTATGTTCTGGAAGAAAACCACGGCTAATGGTGGTCTGGTAGCAGCCGTTGGCTCTGCGGTATTCAGCCTGGCATTTAAACTTCTGCTGCCTGAACTGCCGTTTATGGACCGCGTTGGTATTGTATTCTTACTGTGTGTGGGCCTGGCCGTTATTGTTAGCCTGTTTGAGGGTAAAGGCGACCATGAGCACGCCGTACAGCTGAACGACATCAGCTTCAAAACCTCATCAGTGTTTAATGTGGCCTCTGTGGCATTAACCATTGTAGTGGCAGCGTTTTATATTACCTGGTGGTAAGCACCGTCTGGTTAATACAGGTCGCTTAATAAATAAAGCTGAAAGCCTCAACTCCGGTTGAGGCTTTTTTTTGCCTACCTGAGCTTAACTGTAATTAATTTTGCTAAATATGGCCGCTATGGCACGCTTACCTGCTGGGTTTAAGTAACACAACCGGTTGCAAGAACAGGTGAAAGTCGCGCTAATTTGCCGTAGTCTAATTGGTAAAACAACGAGTTAGTATTTTGTCATTGAGGATTTTTATTTAACCTCAAAAAGGCGCTGAGCGAGCGCAAAAAATGCGTTATAATGGCAAGCTTTACAAACGACGACGAAGCGCTGCATGCGCTTATATTATTATAAAAGCGTAAACAGATTTTAGGAGACATCATGGCAACTCGAGGCGTTAACAAAGTCATTCTGGTCGGTAATTTAGGTAACGACCCGGAAGTACGTTACATGCCCAACGGCAACGCCGTTGCCAATCTGAGCCTGGCAACCAGTGAAAGCTGGAAAGATCAGCAGGGGCAGGTGCAGGAACGAACTGAATGGCACCGTTTAACCATGTACCGTCGGTTAGCAGAAATTGCCGGTGAATACCTTAAAAAAGGTTCGCAAATTTACGTTGAAGGTAAACTGCAAACCCGCAAATGGCAGGATCAACAGGGGCAGGATCGTTACACCACAGAAATCATCGTCGACCAGATGCAAATGCTCGGTGGCCGTGAAGGTGGTCAGGGCGGACAGGGCGGCGGCTATCAACAGCGTCCACAAGGCGGTCAGCAGGGCGGTGGTTACGGCGGCGGCAACCAGAATTATGGTGGTGGCAATCAGGGCGGAAACTACCAGCAACCACCTCAGCAGCAACGTCCGCAGGGCGGCCAGAATCAGCAAAAGCCTCCTATGGCTGAGCCTGACTTCGACTTTGACGACGACATCCCGTTCTAGATCTAAGGTATGGTTGTTTTACAAACCCCGCATCAGCGGGGTTTTTTATTGGCAATGACAGCACCGCCAAAAATGCATATAGTAGAATTCTGTCAGTTTCACTTCTGCAGGAAGTTAGATGGATTGTCCCAAGTGTCATGGTCGTTTTGAGCATATCAATACGCCTGCCGGCGTGGTTGAGCGTTGCAGCACCTGCCACGGCTTATGGTTTGATGTGATGGAGCATAAGGCGCTAAAGGATTTTGCCCGCGCTCTGGACACCGGCGATAAGAAAATGGGCACGCTTTATAGTGAAATAAGCGATATTCAATGCCCGGTGTGTCCGAATAGTAAAATGCTCGAGATGACCGACAGCGCGCAGCGACATATTCATTTTGAAAGCTGTCCCCATTGCCATGGCCGGTTTTACGATGCCGGTGAATATGTTGATTACGCCACGATTTCTGTGAGTGACTTTCTGAAACGTTTCGGATTGCGAAAGTAAAGCTCAGCGGGAAACCGCTCTTTAAACGGGCTAATAGGCTTTTGTGTTTGCGAAAAAAAGCCCCGCTTGTGCAGGGCCTTTGGCTTTAAAGGCTTACAGGCGCAAAGACTTCTTAAAATCTGCCTACAACTGTCAGCATCGCGTTAAGTGGCGCCGCTACCGTTGCCTGATGGGTGGCTTGGGCATTCGGGAAGTACAGTTCGTCGGTCAGGTTTTCGATGTTCAGCTGCACGCGCAGGTCTTCGCTGATATCGTAATACGCCGAGGCATCCCAACGGGTATAGCTGGGTAATACCGCCGAATTACCGTTGTTAATAAAGCTCTCATCCTGATAGGTAGCACCCAGGCCTACGCCAAATACGTCATTCACCTGATAGGTGCTCCATACCGAGAAGGTATTTTCCGGCAACTCGCGAGGCGTGCGGCCGGTTGGACCGTTGCGGTCTACTATTTCGCCTTCAAGGTGGCTGTAATTAGCGGTAATGCGCCAGTCATCATTCAGATAGCCGGTGAGTTGCAGCTCGTAGCCAGAGATGTCTGAATCAATCACATCCAGGGTTTCCGGATTATCATCGGCCACCTGAGGAGAGCTTTGCTCGTTTTCAAATACGGCGGCAGTGAAGCTCAGACCCTGGGCAAAGTCCCACTTAATACCAATTTCCTGATTGCTGTAGGTATCAGGATCCAGTTGGTTGTCACTGCCGTTAATATCGGTATATTGCTCGCCACTACGCGGCAGGAAAGACTCGCTGTAACTGGCATAAAGGGAGATGTTTTCCTGTGGCTTATAAATAAGACCGGCGCGAGGAGAAACCTGTTCGTCGGTGCGACTACGGGTTTCCACTGCTTTAGCGTTAAATACTTCAATATCGAAACGGTCAAAACGAGCACCAAGTACCAGGTCCAGGTGTTCAGATAGCTCAATTTCATCCTGCACAAAGAACGAGGCAACATCTAAGGTTACGCGAGTGTCATCATTGAGTGCCGTAAAAGCGGTGGTGACCTGATTACCGGTAGCGTTGATGCCGCTAAAGCCGCTAAACAATAGCGGGCGCTGGGTAATAAACGTTTCGCGGTCATTCCCTGTGCTATCAAATACGGAGTTTAAGCGGAACTGGTCTGAATTGGTGCGGATCACCTCTGTACCGGCGATCACCATATGGCCAATACTGCCGGTGCTGAATTCGCTGATCAGGTTGCCTGATACAATCAGGTTGTCGCGAGCCGTTTCATCAATATAACCGTCCAGTTCAACAATGTTGGTGTCGGCGTCATAGTCACTGGCGTAAAAATTTGAGTAAACCTTATCGTAATCACCATAAAACACGTTCACGTTGGCTTTGGTGTAATCGTTAAACTGGTGCGACAGGTTTACGCGGAATACGTGGGCTTCCAGCTCGTGATAGTTATTCTCCGGGTCGCCAAATACCACATTTTTCAGTGACTCTACCGGGCGACCATCAGCGCCGGTGGGAATACCGCGGTCAATAAAACGTTCGTGGTTGATGTACTCGTAAGACATATCCAGCACGCTGTCGTCGCTTAATTCAAATCTGGCGGTAGGATTAAATCCAATGCGCTCGCCGTCGAAGAAGTCGCGGTGGTTATCCAGCGATTCGTACATCGCATTGATACGCAGCGCTGAGGTGCTGGTCATATCGGTGTTGGTGTCGATTTCTACGCCATAGCCGCCAAAGGTGTTCAGCGTGGCTTTGTAACCGGTAAAGGTTTCATCTAATTTTGCTTTCTTTGAGACCCGGTTCAGGATTCCGCCGGTGCCACCGCGGCCGAAAAGCAGGGCGTTGGGCCCGCGCAGGATTTCCACCTGTTCCACATTGTACAGCGAGCGATAGTACTGCACGTCATCGCGGTTGCCATCCATGTAAAAATCTGCTGTCGAGCGAACGCCGCGAAATACCACTGAGTCGCGGTGTCCCTCACCCTGAGAGGTGTTCACGCCTGGCGTGTAGTCGATGATTTCACCGATGCTGGTGATCCCGCGCTCGGTAATCTCCTCGGCTGTCATAATCGACAGGCTTTGTGGTACATCAATAATCGGCGTGGGTGTTTTTACCGAATTGGACTCATTGATCGATAAATACTGGCCTTCAATAGTAATGCGTTCCGGGTCATCCGCCGTGTTGGCTGATACTGAAGTATTAAAGGTAAGCGCTGCGGCAACTACTGATAGTGCAAATTTCAAACTAAAGTCTCCAGGTATGCTGAGCTGAAATATCGGTCAACAGCCTCTCCAATCTGTGTTGGTTGAGGAATGATCGACTGCAAAATTTGAGAGAATAATAATGCGAATAATTCTTGATTACAACATATGTTTTAATTTTGATTAAAATCTATGTTTAGTTTTACTTAATCTTTAGGGCTTGATTGGCGGGCTTATTGAGAGAGTAAGCGCTATTAGTGAGCCGGTTGTTTAGCCGGTTAATAGCCAGATAAAACGTCCTGTCAGCGCGGGTTGATAGACCAGATTTGAAAGGCGCAGTTCACAGCGACAAGCGCTTTACGAATTAAGCGCCTGCTGCATGTAGTGGGCAATCATCCATTCTTCATTGGTGGGGATCACTCGCACAGTGACAGTTGATGATGACGTGCTGATTATGGGGCGGTTGTCCTGGTTGGCGGTATTATCTAACTCAACGCCAAGCCAGCAGAGCTGCTCGCACACCCTGCGGCGGATATCCGGAGCGTTTTCTCCCACTCCTGCGGTAAAAATCAACGTATCCAGGCCTTGTAACTCGGCGGTCAGGCTACCAATGGCTCGTACGATGTAGCGGCAATACAGGGTAAGTGCATGAGTCACAGCAGGCTCATCATCATGTTGCTCCAGAATTCGCATGTCACCAGAATAACCGGAAACCCCCAGCAGCCCCGACGATTTATACAATGCACTGGTCACTTCTGAGGCCGACATCCCCAAGTGGGTTATGCAGTGTAATACCAGCCCCGGATCCAAAGTGCCGCAGCGAGTTGCCATCATCAGACCATCAAGGGCGGTAAAGCCCATGGTTGAGCTAACGCTTTTACCTTTATACATAGCGCAACCACTGGCGCCGCTGCCCAAGTGCAACACAATACATCTACCGCCCGCTGAAGGATCTGAAGCGGCAAGCTGATGACTGATGTAATCGTAAGATAAACCGTGGAAACCATAACGGCGAAGCCCTTGATGGCGCAAGGAGTCAGGCAAAGCATAATCGGTTGACACTCTAGGTTGCGTAGCGTGAAAAGCGGTGTCGAAGCAGGCCACCTGAGGTAATTCCGGGTGCAGCTCGCGCAGTACTCTCACGGCATGCAGATTATGCGGCTGGTGTAAGGGGGCCAGATCGCACTGTTTATTGAGTGATGCGAGTGAGCTATCATCAATGAGTAGTGGTTGCGTATAGGCGGTACCGCCATGCACCACCCGGTGCCCCACAGCCCTGACATAGCCGCCATGGTGCAATACTTCTTCCAGCGTTTCGGCATAGTTATCTTCATTAAGTTCGAATAGGCCCCGTTCTACTACCGCCAGGCTGATGGCGTCAAATACGGCGTATTTTAAGGTGGAAGAGCCGCTGTTTAATACCAGGTAATGGGGGCTATCGGTTTGCTTGCTCATAACGGCAGATCCCCGCGTTTACGCTGATAAACCAATGCCATGGCACAAGACACTTTGCGGGTTAGCGGCCCGCCGGCACGACTGGTCAGAATAATCGGTGCTCTGGCCCCCAGTACAATGCCTGCTCCTTCGATGCCGGACAGGTAACGCATTTGTTTAAACAACATATTGCCCGATTCTAAATCCGGTGCGACCAGAATGTCAGCGTCGCCGGCCACCTGCGATAATATTCCCTTGGCTTTCGCCGCCTCAGCCGAAATGGCATTATCCATTGCCAGCGGTCCGTCGAGGAGTCCTCCCACTATCTGACCACGCTCGGCCATTTTACAAAGTGCAGTGGCATCAAGTGTTGAAGGTATTTTTTCTTCCACCGTTTCCACCGCAGATAATATCGCGACCTTGGGAGTGCGGTTTGTCAGGGTATACACCAGTTCGATGGCGTTTTGAATAATATCCTTTTTAGCGGCCAGGTTAGGGCGGATATTTATCGCGGCATCGGTGAGAAAAAGCGTCTTGTGGTAACTGGGGGCATCAAGCGCAAATATATGACTCATCACCCGCCCGGTTCTTAATCCGTAATCCTTATTGAGTACTTCATGCATCATTTCATCGGTGTGTAAATGGCCTTTCATCAGTGCTTCGGCCTTACCACTGCTTACCAGTTTTACCGCCGTTTCAGCCGCGGCATGGCTATGCGGTGTATCAACCAGTTCAAATGAGGATATGTCGAGTTTATTTTCCCGCGCGACTTGTTCGATGCGGGCTGTGGGGCCCACCAGAATAGGGGTAATAAGGTTATCTGCAGCGGCTTCTACAGCGCCGGCCAGTGAATTGAGATCCACCGGATGAATAACACAGGTTTTGAGCGGAGACATATCTTTTGCCATGTCCATAAACTGCTGATAGCGCTCACTGCTTTGTTCTTTGAGTTCAACCGCCGGCAACACTGCTCTGGGCCTATCGATTTGTTCGGTAGGCGCTTTTACCAGTGCCTGACCGTCAATAACAACTTCACCGTCCTGATTAGTACAGGCACAGCCGAGCAGGATTTGATAATGCTCACGTTTTTCTAACACGGTTACCGTGACGGTGAGGTTATCGCCCAGGCAAACCGGGCGGCGGAAGGTGAAATCCTGCTTAAGATAAATGGTGCCCGGGCCTGGAAGTTGGGTACCCAGCACGGTTGAAATTAATGCTCCTCCCCACATCCCATGGGCGATAATGTGATGAAACTGAGAGCTGTTAGCGTACTCCTCGTCTACGTGGGCCGGGTTTACATCGCCCGACATAATGGCAAACAACTGAATATCTTTACGGGTCAGTGTGCGGCTAAGCGAGGCTTTATCGCCCACCGTAATGTTGTTGTAGGGTTTATTGCGGATCATTTCCATATTGATTCTCCGGCCAGAGGCGCCAAATTGTGAATGCTGTAACTCGCTTTGTAATATTACACGGTTACACTACAGGTTGATGAATAAATGTGCATTGATACCGATCAAGATCAAGCTTTTTAAGCGCTGAAGCTGTTATGCTGAACAAAACAGTCTGGGAGACTTGTTGTGATAAACCACGAAAGTAACGTTATTGAATATACTTACACCGATCAGCATGCGGTACCCTACGATGTTAGTGAACCGCTTAATCCTGATTATGCCATTAATCAACTCCTCGCGCAGTTCACCGGAGGCATCGATCCGGTGGCTTATTCGCTGGCTTTTACCGATTGGTTTATTCATTTGCTGCTGTCACTGGGTAAACAGCAGGCACTACTGGACTTAAGTCTGACTAATGCCAGTACGCTCAATAAAAACCTCGAAAAAGCCGCAGACGACAACCGGCTATCCGGTCCCGAATGGCAAACCTGGCCCTATGCCGTGTATCGGCAAAATTACCTGGCCATGCGCCAGTGGTGGCAACTGGCCACCCGCGATGTGCAGGGCGTTGAAAAACACCATACTGATATGGTGAACTTTTCCGTGCGGCAGTGGCTGGAAGCTTTGTCACCGGCTAACTACCCGACTACTAACCCCAATGTCATTCACAAAACCCTGGAGTCTGCCGGGGCGAACCTGGTGAAAGGCGTTGATAATTTTATCGAGGACATCCAGCAACAGTACTTCAGGGAACCTGAGCTTCAACGCCAGGAAACCTACCGTGTAGGCGAAAATATTGCCGTCACACCTGGCCAGGTAGTATTCAAAAACAACCTGCTGGAGCTTATTCAGTACAGCCCGGACACCGAAGAGGTGTGCGCTGAGCCCGTGCTGGTAGTGCCGGCGTGGATTATGAAGTACTACATTCTGGATCTGTCTGAGCACAACTCGTTGATAAGGTATTTAGTGCAGCAGGGCCATACGGTATTTATGATTTCCTGGAAAAATCCTCAACAAGAGGATCATAACGTTGGCCTGATCGATTACCTGAAGAAAGGCCTTGGTGAGGCAATAGAAGCCGTTCAGCAACGGGTACCCGGGGAACAAATCAATGGGGTTGGCTACTGTCTGGGGGGCACCCTGCTGACGATGGCTGCGGCCTGGCTGGCCCGGGAAAAGCGTAATCCATTTTGTGCGCTAACGTTATTGGCTGCACAGACCGATTTCAGTGATGCCGGCGACCTCAGGTTATTCATTGACGAAAGCCAGTTGTCGATGTTGGAGGCGGTGATGGCTAAAAACGGTTTCCTGCCCAAAGAAAGCATGGCTGGCACTTTTACTCTGCTGAGGGCGAATTATTTACTGTGGTCGCGATGGGTAAAAGAATATCTGCTAGGTGAACGCCAGCACCCTAACGACCTGTTGACCTGGAATAAAGACGCTACTCGCATGCCTGCGCGCATGCATGCCGAATATTTGCGCCAGTGTTATTTACATAATTCGCTGGCGAGCGGTCAGTTTATGGTGGATGACAGGCCCATTGCGCTGGCCGATATTCAGGTACCGTTGTTTGTAGTCGGTACCGCCAAGGATCATGTCGCGCCATGGCAATCGGTGTATAAAATTAACTTATTGATTGATAAGGATATTACATTCTTACTGACCAATGGTGGGCATAATGCCGGGATTATCAGTGAACCTGGTCATGCCCATCGGGTTTATCAGATGGCTACCCGTAAAGAAGACGGGGCTTATCTGCCACCCCAGGCCTGGTTGGATGAAGTGCCATTACAGGAAGGTTCCTGGTGGCCGGTCTGGCAGCAATGGCTAACCTCACAGTCAAGCCGTAAGGTCAGCGCCAGACCGGTGGAAGCCATTAAGACGTTACCGGCCGCTCCCGGCGATTATGTGCTGGCGCAATAGCGTTGGAGGCTACTCGAGAAGATTGGTGCGCACCAGCCGTAGGTAGACTGCCCGTTGCTTTTCTTTAATGGAATAACTGGCGTTAAAGAAGGCCACCGTCCAGACCCTTTCCGGGTCGTTCAGGCTTGGCGTGGACGACCAGAAGCTGTCTTGCGGTGTCGCCGGGAAAAACGCGGTATTCACCGACGGTCTTACGCAGTTTTTCTCGGTCAGAGAGGCCAGTTCTTTGACATTGGGAACACGCCAGCCTTCCAGTAATTCAGCGTCATAATCCCGGGCATATACCAGCGCCTGCTGCCAGGTCAACTGTTCTGCTTCGCCGCTGCAGGTTTCGCCGGTCCAGGTTTGTCCTACTGCACAGCGCTGCCAGATCAGGCCGGTGGGTATATGTAAAACGGTGCCCGTAACGAATGGGCTGAATTCTTCATCCGGAGTGGATTCAACCGCATTGGTAAGGCATTCCTGAGCTGAGAGCTGGGCCATTACTCCCAGGCTAAGCAGTAAAGTGATTAGGCGTTTCATGATTATCGTCCCGCTCTGACCAGCCGGATGCTTACTGCATCTGACTTATTAAGAAAATTATCTACCCCACTGATAAAATCAATGGCCCAGGCGTTTTGCGCGGCATCATTGCTTACGCCATCGGCGCTGGGTTGGACAGTCCAGTACCAGAGCGTAGCGGCGCTGTCGGCTCCGGTGTTGGGGAAGTACTGTGTATCAATGCGCGGCAGGGCAGTACGGCCAAAGTGTACCAGTGACATCAATTCCTGATGATTGGGTAGACGCCAGTCATAAAAGCCGCATAATCCCGCACTGTTAACAGCGTCAATGTAAGCACTGGTATTACAGCTCGCCAGCGTACAACTGGTGTTGGTGCCATTAAGGTTGCCGGGCGCGCCACCGTTGTTTTCTTCGGCATACCAACTGTAGCGGTGATCAAGGTCGCGCAGACCGCCGTCGGTAGTTTTTACTTCCCACACCAGCCCGGTGACATTATCCCGCACACAGCTGAACTGCGGTGCATCCACGTCCTCTTCGTCGCCATTGGCATTGAGCTTGGTAAAGTCAAAGCCGTTTTCACCGCGACCTGCTTTTTCCAGCACGTTGTTGTCGGCCAGCGCATCAGCACCACGCTGACCATCCTGGCCGGGAAACGCGTTTTGCTGAGTGGCCGATAACGTAGTGTTAGTGGCCTGCTGCGTCATGCCGGTATCATTGAGGACCCGCACCGGAAATGGGCGCACCAGTACCCGCAAATGATCGGTCACTTCGTTACCAAACCTATCTTCCCCGGTGAGGTAAAAATCCAGAGTGGTGGCACTGTCTACCAGTGGCGCAATAGCGTAAGTGTCGGCAGTATTCGGATTGATAATTTGCGGCGCTGCATCACCGCTGTAAGTCCATAAGGTGGCAATTGGCGCAGCTGCAGGTACCGTGCTCGTGGCGGTGCCGGCCAGCACAATTCGCTCACCGCCAAACAACGCCTGATCTATTCCCGCATCTACCTCAGGCGGCGTCTCACTCATTGACAGAACAGTAACAGAATGCGTTGTGGTATCTTCCGCTCCTTCATCGTCAGTTACCATCAGGCTGAAAGTCAGGGTTTGCCGGGTATCTGAAATCGGCGTGTCGATCACCAGCGTCGACTGGTCGGTCTCAATGCCGGTCAGCACATCATCACCGGCGGTTTGTTGCCATGCCCAGGCGCTAATTTCTTCGCTGCTGGTACCATCGCTGTCAGAGCTGTTGCGCCCGTCAAAGGTCAGGGATACGCCTGCCGGGTAGGTGCCGGGCGGTAAATCCGGCCAGTCGCTAAGAGTGATAATAGCTGTGGGAGGCAGGTTGTCCGGGGTTACGGTAAGTGTGAAGCTATCTGAAGCCGACTGACCGGCACTGTCGGTGGCACTTACAGTGACCACATACTGCGTGTCGGCGGTAACAACCGGGGTGGTCAGACTGGCCGTGGCAATGCTGGTGTCATCATGGGTGATGGTAAGCGCCGGTGTTGACGACCAGTTGTAAACTACGGCCCCGGATGGGAAAGACACCTGTGCCGATAAACTCACTTCGCTTTGTTCTGCTGCCGCGCGATCGCGACCGGCATTGACGGCAAAGGCTTCGTCCGAGTCATCCTTACTCAGCCCACCGCCGCATGCACTCAACAGCAGGGCTAGCGTCAACAGGGCAGCCCGCATCATCAAATGACGGGTACGTAAAGGCAACAGGCTCATTATTCCTTTCATCAGACGTTATCACTCTTTTTGGCACAACACTGTGAGTGTTATCGGCCACCCCGGGCTGATTATTGAGTACTTTGTGTAATATTACGCTGTACAGTGGCAGGAACGCCGTAGGCGACGGCATTGGCAGGGATGTCGCTGGTCACCAGGCTGCCCGCGCCAATCACCGCGTTATCGCCAATCGTTACGCCGGCACAGATAGTGGCGTTAGCACCAATCCATACCCGGTGACCAATTGAAACCGGCAGGCCGGCCTCCTCTGGCGGATAATGCTCTGGCCAAATCTGTGTTCTCCCCACTGCGCTGGAGATAATACAATTGGGGCCGACAAGTACCTGATTACCCAGTTTGATCGGGCAGACATCAAGAAAGGTCGCGTTATGATTGATAAAGCAGCCTTTGCCAATGGAGCAGTTAAGGGCATATTCGATTTGAAAGGTTGATTCAATCTGTACCGACCCCGGGCACTTTAGATGTGATATCAGCACGGCCTGGCGCTGGCGGGCATCGGTTAGCTGGTTATAGTCGTGACACCATTGCCGGGAAGCCTGCCTTGCCTGCTCAAAAGGCACATCAGCCGGGGCGTAGGACGCACCGCCCGCCATGTCGTCAACGCTATTAGCAACCACAATGTTGGTGACGTTGTCTGCCAAAATTAACCTTGATGTCAGAGTGTTATGTGGAAATTATAAGGGGTAGCAGTGATTTGGTACATTGTTCGACAAAAGTGTGGTATCCGGCACTGGTACTTTGAGCTAAACTCTGTTGTAATTTAACTAATAATTATACGAAGTTATAAAAATATATGCGCATTGGTTGGCGTTCTTTCCTCAAACAAAAATTCCAAAAAAAATCTGGCTATCATGCAATCGGCATTGCAGTGTCGCTGGATTCGGTAACGTTTTGTGCGCTTAAAAAACAAAACGGCGAAGTTACCCTGGCGTTTGAAGAGACTGTCAGCTTTTCTCACTGGGGCGCTCACCTTGCCAAATGGGTCGATAAACACGGCCTGGCCGGCACCCCCGCTTATGTGGCGTTTTCAATTCATTGGTATCAGATTCTGCAAATTGACCGTCCCACAGTGGAAGCCGATGAAATCACCGCGGCATTGTCCTGGTCGGTAAAAGAACTCACCGGCAGCGATAAAGAAATGGCCATCGATTACACCGATTTACCGGTGCCGCTGGCCGGCAATGCCAGAATTAACGTGTTTGCCTTACCCAAAGACGATGTCGAGAATGTCAGCGAAGCAGTATTTAACGCAGGTCTGGTGCTCCAACTAATTACCGTTGAAGAACTTGCTACCTGCGAATTAGTCCCGGTGCAATCCGACCCCATCCTTACCGTGGTGCAGGAAGCCGGAGAGGAAATTTGTCTGAATATCATCAAAGACGGCCAACTGTATTTTAGCCGCCGACTCAAAGGCTTTGAGAACCTGGGTAGCTTTACTGAAGACGAGCTCAGAATGGGCATCGGTGAGTCGTTAAGTGTGCAGATTCAGCGCTCTATGGATTTTTATGAAAGCCAGTTACGCCAAGCTCCGGTAAGACAGATTATGATGCGCCTCGATACGCCTCACCGGGATGCCCTGGCCAACCAGATTGAGCAGGTAGTGAGCGCCACTGTCAGTGAGCTCATTCCCGCAGTGACCGCAGCCGAGCCGGGCATGTCGGTAACGCGGGTGAATTACTCAAGCCTCGGCGCAGCGATTTGCGGATCTGGGGAGCCACAGGCCAGAAACGAGGCTGCGGCATGAAGAACAGAATTAACTTTTATTCTGCCGAGTTTGCACCACGCCTCGACTTGCTCTCGCTCACCAGTGTGCTACTTGCATGGGGAGCAACCCTTACTGTATTGCTACTGATTTGGGCCGGTGTCGCCTGGTACGGCGCTTCTAAACGTACCGAGCTGGCAGTGGTACAGGACCAGCAACAGCAGTTATCAGCTACAGTCAACAATCTTAAAACCACGCTTGAGCAACGCAAGCCGGATGCCGGGCTTTCCCGCACGCTGGAACAACGTCAGCAGGAACTGGCAAATCGAGAACTGCTGGTGCGCGAACTTAGTCAGCGCGAACAAATTAAGCAGCAGGGCTTTGCCGGGATGCTCGATAGCCTGGCTCAGAAAGATGGTCAGGATATCTGGCTCGATACCATTGAAGTCAGCGAAAACATGATGGTACTGCAAGGGCAGCTGAGTAGCCCTCAGGCCATGCCCAAATGGTTACAACGGTTGGGGCAGACTACGGCTTTCTCCGGTCGCACCTTTGATTCCACCCGACTATACCGGGACGATGAGCAACTGCGCTTTGAATTAAACATGGCCCGGGTGCCGGAAACAACGCAACAAGGTGGTCTGCGGTGACTTTTGACCTGTACGAAGAAAAATTTGCCGCGCTGAGTCAGCGCGAGAAGGTGTTAATCTTTGCCTCGGGAATGGTGGTGGTCCTTGCCGTGCTGGTTTTTTTGCTGATTGAGCCTGGCATTAAGGAAAACGGTAAAACGAGCAGTAGTATTGAGATTGCCCGCAACGAAGTTACCACCCTTAAAGAGCTGCAACTGGTTTATGAGCAGGCGCTGGCCGAAGATCCGGATGCTAGCCTGAAGCAGCAGATCGCCCAGGTGGATAAGCGTATGGTGCGCCTGCAGGAAAACTTTGCTGCACAGCTGGCCGATTTAATCCTGCCCCGGCAAATGCCCGCGCTCATCGAGCAGGTGTTTTCCCAGGCTGATGGGCTAAAACTCATCGAAATGGCCTCAGTCAGCCCGGAAAATATTTTTGCCGATAACCCGGCTATGGCAGAGGTCCCGCTATACCAGCACGGGGTTACGCTGACCTTCGAAGGCCGTTATTTTGCGGTACGCGATTTTCTGGCCCGCCTGGAGCAACTGTCAGACAAACTGTACTGGCGCTCCATGGCCTATCATGTAAAGGAATATCCCACTGCGGAGGTAACCCTTCAGGTTTACACTCTGAGTACTGAAAAGGCGTTTATAGGTGTTGAATAAAGTGTCCCCTTTGTTGCTGATATCCATGCTCGTTAGCCCCGCGGGAGCGCAGGTGCTTGAGGATCCAACGCGCCCGTCACGCACGGCTCCTCAGGCCAGTACGGCGGTAGCAGCAGCGGCAGTTGATTTACAGCTCGAAGCAGTGTTGCAGCTAGGCGCGAACCGGACTGCGGTAATAAACGGTAAGTCGGTTAAACAAGGGCAGACAATACAGGGCGCAGTAATCAAAGAAATTAATCCACGCAGCGTGGTGATTGCGCGTGATGAGAACGGGGTTTGGAAAACAATGACTTTATGGGTCAGCCAACGGGGCAACGTGAAAACCAATGCAGCAGAGAATTATTAAAATGAGTAGCATGAATAAACGTTTGATATACATCGCTCTGGCTATGGCACTGGCGGGCTGTCAGTCGACACCCGAAGAATCCGTGATAGAACAATCACTAAAACAGCAACTGGCTGAACAAATTGCACATGAACAAGCTGCGCAGAAAAATGCCAAAGCGACACCGGATTCCTTGCAGGATGTGCCGGACAGTGTAACCAATCTGCTTGGCGATGTGGAAACCACCGGTGAACGCCCCTCGTTATTCGGCCCGGAAAAATACGATATCGAAGCCGACGGCGTTGGTGTTAAAGCCTTTTTTACCGGCCTGGTGGCAGATACCCCTTACAGCGTGGCGATTCACCCCGACGTCAGCGGTGAAATTTCCCTGAGCTTAAAACAGGTCTCCATGGAGCAGGTGATGGAGCTGTTGGGCGACCTTTACGGCTTTGATATCAGCCGTAAGAGTAATGTGTTCAGAGTTCTGCCGGCCGGCATGCGCACTGAAACCCTGGCCGTAAACTACTTGCTGATGAAGCGTGATGGCTCGACGCAAACCAGCATTATCTCTGGCGGTGTTTCCCAGGCCGATAACAACGGCAACGGTAATTCCAACAGCAATTTTAATAATTTCAGCGGTAATTCGGCCAACAGTAACAATCTGGGGAACCAGTTTGGAAATAACATAAACGGCACCTCTATTTCAACCCGAACAGAGACCGATTTCTGGACCGATCTGAAAGCGTCACTGGAATCGATGATTGGCACCGAAGGCGGTCGTGCGGTATTTGTTACGCCACAGGCCGGCCTGGTCACCATTCGTGCTATGCCGGATGAGATCCGTGATATTAAACGTTTCCTGAAAACTTCCGAGGCAAGCCTGCAGCGCCAGGTTATTCTGGAAGCCAGAATTCTTGAAGTGGCGCTCGATGACGGCTATCAGCAGGGCATTAACTGGTCTGAGGTAGTAGCAAACGTTGGCAGCACCGACTTTACCTTCAGTAACACCGCGGCCACTATTGGAAATGAAATCTCAGCGTCGTTGGGTGGCGTTACCAGCTTATCCTTCCTTAACCAGGATTTCTCCGGAGTTATCTCACTGCTGTCTACGCAGGGAAATGTACAGGTGTTGTCCAGTCCCAGAGTCACCGCGATTAATAACCAAAAAGCGGTGATTAAAGTGGGTGACGATGAGTATTTCGTAACGGATGTGTCGAGTCAGAACACCATCACCTCCACCACCACATCGGTTGTCCCTAATATCGAACTTACCCCGTTCTTTTCCGGCATCGCGTTAGATGTAACCCCGCAAATTGATGAAAACGGCTCGGTGTTGCTGCACGTTCATCCTTCCGTTATCGAGACCCAGGAACAGGAAAAAGTGGTTAGCCTGAATCAGGAACAAATTGTCCTGCCGCTGGCGCAAAGCACCATACGTGAGTCTGATACCATTATTAAAGCGGCTTCGGGCGAAATTGTTGTGATTGGTGGTCTGATGCAAACCAGCCTGACCGATTCAGAGTCGAAAACGCCTTTGCTTGGTGATATACCGCTACTGGGCGAGTTATTTACTAACAAAAGCCAGCGTGAGACCAAGAAAGAGCTGATTATTCTGCTCAAGCCCACCGTGATTGGCAGTGGTACCTGGGCAGAACAAATTGAATTAAGCCGTGAAAAAATGGCCGACTGGTTGTACGTAGAGTAATCATGTACCTGTATCACTTTGGTATCCGTGAACTGCCTTTTACGCTGACCCCGAATACCAGCTATTTTTTCGGTTTGCCGAGCCACAATGAAGCCATGCAGGTATTGCTGACGGCCCTGAAAACCGGCGAAGGCTTTATCAAGGTTACCGGCGAAGTGGGTACCGGTAAAACGCTGATTTGCCGTAAGTTGCTTAATGAGTTACCGGATTATTTTGTGGCTGCCTACGTGCCGAATCCGATGCTGTCACCCACCGAGTTACGGCGTGCGGTGGCCAATGAGTTAGGTGTGGAACTGGGCAGCGACTGCGATCAGCAGGCGTTCACGCAAAAGATTCAGCAGCGTTTGATTGCCATTCATCAGCAGCAGAAAAGTGCGGTGCTGATTATTGATGAGGCCCAGGCGTTGCCCATAGAAAGTATTGAAGCGTTACGGTTGATGACCAATCTGGAAACCGAATCGCGCAAGTTACTGCAGGTCGTGTTATTCGGGCAGCCGGAGCTGGACGAAAAGCTGGCCTTGCCGGAGTTACGGCAGTTACGGCAACGAATTACCTTTAGTTACAGCCTGGCGCTAATGGATCCCGACCAGGTGTATCAGTACGTCCGGCACCGGGTCAATGTGGCTGGTTATCATGGCACCGATTTATTTAACCGTCAGTGCTGCGAGCTACTTTACCGTGCCAGTGCTGGCACGCCTCGGGTGGTGAATGTGCTGGCCCATAAAGCGTTGATGCTGGCTTATGGCGAAGGCAAGTCTGCCGTAGAGCCTGAGCACATCGCGGCGGCGTCTGCCGATACAGAAGCGGCGCAAACGGTGAGCAGTAAGTGGTGGTTTAGCCCGCAGAGTAAATGGTTGCTGTTAGCGACCACAGTAGTAGTGATTGCGATGATTGCAGGGATATGGAACATGAGGGCGACACTGTGAGTGTAGTCAATAAAATGCTGAAAGACTTAGAGAACCGGGAAGCTAGTCAGCCTACGCCGGCTAACTATCAGCCGCCGGCTAAAAAGTCGTCGTCAGTGCTGCGCATTGTTGTCATTCTGCTGCTTGGCGTAATAGCCATTGGCACCGTTTATTTATGGCCGGCTGCAACCGAAGATAACCTGCCACAAAGTCCCTCCGTAGGGCCGATTAACCAGATTGTACCTGATGCCGTGACCGCCCGGACAATAGCGCCTGAAGAGCCGGAACCACAAACGGCTGAGCCTGAAGAACCCAGACAGGTTACAGCTTCACCAGCCAAAAAGCCGCAAAATACCATGGGCGTAATGGATGGTCCGGTCGATATCAATGCGCAACCTAAACGCACCGAATCCACTGCCGGTGATCCTCAACCCAGTGCGCTGGCGAGAGTGGCTGCGTATTCGGCTGGCAACGCATCTGTATCAGACCCAACCCCAACCCCAACAGCAGCACCCGAGCCTGATAAAGCGCCCGCTGAGCCGGTGATTAAACCCAGTGCCGCGAATCCGGAAGAAGCCCTTAAAGCGCAAATCCGCCAGGCCCTGAGCCAGAACGATACACCAAAGGCTGTGCAGTTGTTACGTACGCTGATCCGCCAGCAACCTGATAACGTGGCCGCCCGTAAACGGCTGGCCGCCCTGTATTTTAGTGCTGGTCGCACTACCGACGCCCAGCAGCTACTGCAGCAAACCGTGGCGGATATGCCCGCCGACAGCAGTGTCAGACTGATGTATGCGCGCTTGTTGGTGCAGCAAAACGAGACCAAACTGGCGTATTACGCGTTGCAGGACATTAATGACTACGCCCAGCCATCCATTGAACTGCTGGGTTACCGGGCATCGCTGGCGCAAAAGCTCGGCCTGCTCGATGACGCGCTGCAAGACTACGCACAACTGGTCTTGCTTGATAGTCAGAATGCTAAATGGTGGCTCGGTCAGGCGGTGGTTGCCGACAAACAGGGTGTTACAGCCCTCGCGCTAAGCAGCTACCGGGAAGCGTTGTCACTACGACAACTTGAGGACGGCATTGAACAATTTATTCGCCAGCGCCTAGCTAATCTGACAGGAGTTTCATCATGAGTGGTGTAAAAGTCAGGCTGGGTGACCTGCTGGTACAGCAAGGGCTGATAGACGAGCCACAACTGATGTCGGCGCTGGCTGAACAACGCCAGACCGGCCGTAAGCTCGGCGCCACACTGATAGCTATGGAACTGGTAACCGAAAAGCAGTTGCTGGAACTACTCTCCACCCACTTAAATGTGCCGCTGATCGATATTGATCACTTTAATGTCAACCCGGCTGCGGTCAAACTGTTACCGGAAGTACAGGCCCGTCGTTACCGGGCGCTGGTGCTGGAGGACCGTGGCGATAAATTACTGGTAGGAATGAGCGACCCGGCCGACCTCACCGCTGTGGATAACCTTGGCGAGATCCTGCCCAAACCTATTGAAGTGGCTGTAGTAAGTGAACAGCAGTTGTTTGGCGCTTACGACAGTTTCTACCGGCGTACTGATGAAATTGCCTCTTTTGCCCAACAGCTGGCCAATGAGTACCGCGGTGAGCAGGAATTTGAGCTTACCGCCGGGCTCGAGGATGAGCAGGATACCGCCGTTGCACGCCTGCTGCAGTCGATCTTTGAGGATGCGGTACAGGCCAAGGCATCGGACATACACATCGAGCCTGACGAGCAACAATTACGCATCCGGCAGCGGGTTGATGGAGTATTGCAGGAAACCGTCATCCCGGAAAATAACATTGCCGCAGCGCTGGTATTACGCCTTAAGCTAATGGCTGGTCTGGATATTTCAGAAAAGCGTCTACCGCAGGATGGCCGTACCCAGGTCCGCGTAAAAGGTCACCGTGTGGATGTGCGTTTATCAACCATGCCGGTACAAACCGGTGAAGCGGTGGTCATGCGTTTGCTGGATCAGTCAGCCGGGGTATTAACCCTGGATGAAACCGGCATGCCCAAGCCATTACTCGATCGTTTACGGGTGTTACTGAAACGGCCCCACGGTATGATCCTGGTAACCGGCCCGACGGGTTCCGGTAAAACCACCACTCTATATGGTGCCTTAAGTGAATTAAATCAGCCGCAGCGCAAAATCATTACCGTTGAAGACCCGGTGGAATACCGTTTGCCGCGCATTAACCAGGTGCAGGTAAACAGCCGTATCGGACTTAACTTCTCAAGTGTCCTGCGCACCACGTTGCGTCAGGACCCGGATATCATCATGGTGGGTGAGATGCGGGATCAGGAAACCGTGGAAATTGGTTTGCGCGGTGCGTTAACTGGTCACCTGGTATTATCTACGCTGCATACCAACGATGCCGTATCCAGTGCCATTCGTTTGCTCGATATGGGGGCGGCAGGCTACCTGGTTGCCAGTTCACTGCGAGGCATCATTGCCCAGCGCCTGGTGCGGCGGATTTGCGATAATTGCGAGGTAGCGCACCAACCTTCACACGATGAACTGTTCTGGCTCGGGCATATTGATAACAACCTGGATAACGTTACCTTTAAACGGGGTAAGGGGTGTCAGAAGTGTAACCATACCGGTTATCGCGGCCGGATGGGCGTGTTTGAACTACTCGAACTGACCGAGCCGATGATGAATGCTCTGAAAGCCGGTGACACGGTTGCCTTTGGTGAACATGCTTTACGCAGTCCGGGCTATAAGCCGTTGTCTCACGTTGCGCTGACCTATGCCAAAATGGGCCAGACAACGGTAGAAGAGGTACTGAAGCTGGTAGAAATGGTGGCTGAGCTGCCCCAACGCGACGAGCAGGATGACCAGCCTGCAAAGAGTGATTCTGGCAACAATGGCAATACAGGCGGCCTGAGTCTGGAGGGCTTACCGGATGCCTAGGTTCAGTTATACCGGCCGTGAGCCTGGTGGCGAAATGAAAAGCGGCATGCTGGATGCGCTTGACGCTAACGCGGCGGCTAAAATGTTGCTGGCGCGCAGCATTACACCAATTTCTATTAATCCGGTAGAAGGCGGGGCGACCCAGAGCGAGGTCAAGGTTAATTTCCTTACCCCTAAAGTGAGTCTTGATGAGCTGGTGATTTTGTCTCGTCAGATGTACTCCCTCACTCATGCCGGTATTCCGATTCTGCGAGCCGTAAGCAGCCTCGCCGAATCGTCATCGTCGCTACGCCTGAAAATAGCCCTGACCGATATCATCAGCCTGCTGGAAAGGGGGCGCACCCTGTCATCGGCAATGCACCAGCATAGCGAGATCTTCGACCGGTTATACGTAAGCGTGGTGCACGTGGGCGAGAATACCGGTCGTTTGGACGAGGCATTTTTGCAGTTAGCCGGCTACCTTGAGCGAGAACAGGAAACCCGCCGTCAGATTAAAGCGGCAACCCGCTACCCGATTTTTGTGGTGTTCGCTTTGGTGGCGGCGCTCATTATTATGAACATTTTTGTTATCCCGAAGTTCGCCGATATGTTTAATAAGTTTGGCGCCGAATTACCGGTAATGACCCGCTTTTTGTTGGGTATGTCTGACTTTTTTATCAATCAGTGGTACATATTGGTTGGTGCTATATTTGCTATAGCTTTTGGAGTACGTAACTACTTACAAACGCCTGATGGGAACCTGGCTTGGAGCCGCAAGAAACTAAAACTACCGATTATCGGAAAGGTTATTGAGCGTTCGCTGCTGGCCCGCTTCTGTCGCAGTTTCTCGATGATGCTGCAAGCCGGTTTACCGTTAACCACAGCGCTTAATCTGGTGGCTGAAGCGGTGGGCAACCGTTTCATGGAAACCAAAATAATTGATATGCGCCAGAGTATCGAGAAGGGCGAAAACCTGTCGAGGGTGACTCAGGCAAGCGGCCTGTTTACGCCCATGGTGCTGCAAATGGTCAATGTGGGTGAAGAAACCGGTCGGGTAGATGAACTATTAGCTGAGGTAGCCGATTTCTACGAACGTGAAGTCGACTATGACCTCAATAGCCTGACGGCCAAGATAGAGCCGGTACTGATTGGTATTGTTGCCGGTATGGTGCTGGTGCTGGCCCTGGGTATCTTTACCCCGATGTGGGACATGATGAGCGCAATTAAGGGGCGATGAGCTTGAAATCAAAAGACGTTGCCGAACATAACCTCAACCGGGTGCTGGTTAACCTGGCGGTAATTGTTGTGTTTACCATTTTAATGGCTACTGCGATTGTGTATGTGTACGACAGTGAACCGGATGTGGAAACAGAAATTATGCGGGGCTATGCGCGCCAGTTTGCTACCAGTGCCACCAATGCTCACTGGCAGTGGCAGGCCGAGGGTCGCCCGGAAATGATTATGCTGGTGCACTACGACAACGAAGGTAAGGAAGTCGGCCGCCGGCCGGTAAGAATGGCTCACTTTGGCTGGCCGAAAGTCGAGCCAAGCTCAGAGAGCTGTTTGCAGCTCTGGGAGCAATTACTGAATACGTCAACCCGGGTTGAGGGATTTCGGGTATTGGGGGATTACTACGCCAGTGATAACGAAGGGGAGCAAACGCCGAATGCACGGTGTCGCTACCGGGTGAGTACCGGGCCTTATTTCGACTACAGTATTTATACAGGTATTGTTCAACAATCAGGGAATGACTAGTTCGTGAAAAAATTGGGAGTTCAGGAGTTATCTATGACACATTGTAAACGTTACAACGCGGGTAAACGGATCGCGGGTGTAAAAGGTTTTACCCTCATTGAGCTCACTATTGTAGTGGTCTTACTGGGGTTATTGGCAGCAGTGGCTATTCCACGTTTCCTGGATGTCACCGAGCAGGCTGAAGATGCTACTATCGAGGCGGTTTCAGGCGGCTTCGCTACCGGCGTTGGCCTGGTCAGAGCGGAATGGGAGCTTGAGGCCCGGCCGCGGGATAATCAGGGCACTAATCTGTCGTTTGTTACCATCGACGGTATTATTGTGGGTGTCGACCGCAATACCGGCTATCCCACCGGACAAGTAAACAACGATAACAGCACCGAAGACGATGCCATGTCAGCACTGGACTGCGAGAGTATTTTTAACCTGATCATGCAAAGTGCACCCACCATTACATCGAACTGGGCGAACCGGCCATTTGACAGTTTCCGTTATTTTACTAACTTCAGTAATGGGGCAGGCTCCGGTGGCAATGACCTGTGCTTTTACTATTTAAGTAAATCAGTGCGGAATTTACAGAATACACCCACCGATGACACCGTAGGGGATGGATTTATATACGATCCCAGAATTGGTCAGGTGGTCGTCTTTAGTAACAATACTAACAATTCGTCTAATTAGTACAGTAAACGCTGTACTCAATTGAAAAATAGTGAATAATAGAAAAACTTGTTTTGAGGGGAATTAACATGCAACAGCGTGGTTTTACTTTAATCGAACTGATCATCGTGATCGTGATCCTGGGCATTTTAGCTGTAACAGCCGCACCGCGTTTTATTGACTTCCAGAGCGATGCTCGGGCATCTACTCTTCAGGGTCTTAAAGCCGGATTACAAGGTGGCTCGCAATTAGTTTATGCAAAATCAGCGATCGCAGGCTCGCAGGGCATCGCAGCAACGACTGTTTCGATAAACGGCACCACAGTAAATATTAACTATGGTTACCCTGATGCGGATACGATGTTACTTACAGGGACTCCAACAATTTCAGCGTGGACTGATATCACCGATACGGACTGGGATGCTGTTGTTACAACGGCAGGGGATCAGACTTCTAGTCCTGAAGTTGCAGGTGTAATTACTTTTTACCCTGAAGGGACTACAGATAATACTTGTGCAGTAACTTATACAGAAGCAACTGATAGTGGTGTTCCTTCAGTCGCTTTAGTTGACACAGGTTGTTAACCATAATTTTTTGATTGTGGCTTGAACTATGACCGGTAAGGTCATTAAAAGAGCCGGTGGTTTTAGTTTAGTTGAACTAGTCACTGTAATAACTCTAATCGGCGTGCTGGCCGTTGTGGCCGGCACCCGACTTCAGAGCCGTCAGGGCTATGTTGAATACGCCTATCAGGACCGCCTTGTGTCCGCCCTTCGTAATATGCAAATCAGAGCCATGCAGGATACCCGTGACGGGTTTTGCTTTCGGCTTAACTTTCAATACGGCGCTAATAGCGCATACGGACCACCAGCACTCGATTATGCACCTGGTAACGGCAGTGCTACGTGCGGCAGCGGCATAGCCAGTGATGCTCCAGGGTTTCTGGCCACTGTGGGTACCGAGCTTACCGATGAGGGACTGAGCTTATCCAGTGCCGATGGCGCGCTGATTAACTTCAGTTATATCGGGTTTGATGCGCTGGGCAGGCCGCTGAACAATGCAGCTAACTGTGGTACGGGAACGCCGTGCCGGGTAACTATCACTGGTGAGTCAAGCGTGGATGTTTGTATTGAAAGCGAGGGCTACATCCATGCCTGTTAAAGTGGTAAAAGGGTTTACCCTCGTTGAACTGATTATTGGTATTACTGTGTTTTCCATCATTATGATGGTGATCATTGGTTTGATTGGCCCGCAGTCGCGGCTCAGTGTGGAGCCCATCTGGCAGGTACGGGCCAGCGAGTTGGCGCAATCGCTGATGAGCGAAATTAATGCCCGCGCGTTCGATAACAACCTGGCTAACAGCAGCACCGGCGAGCGCTGCAATGAATCTATACCCTGTACGACTTCGGGAAATCTCGGCCCCGATGCCGGCGAAGGTCGCGCTCAGTTTGATGATATTGATGATTACAATGGCCTGAATGAATCCGGGGCGACTATATTGTCGGCCCAGGGCCTGCCAGTGCTTTACAATGGCGAGAGTCTGTATACCGGTTTCTCTGTCGCCGTTCAGGTTTACTATGATGATAACGAAGACGGCGTCAATGACGATGCCGGTGGTAGCGGCACGGTTATTGGCAACGTAAAGCGGATTGTCATAACCGTAACCACGCCCGGCGGTGAAGCCATAACCTTCAGCAGTTACCGGTGGAACGTATGATCAGTACCACCCGGCGCAGCCGCGGATTTACCCTTATTGAACTGGTCACCGTTATTGTCATTCTCGGTGTGGCCAGCGCTGGCATTGCCAGCTTTGTGCGTGGTTCTATGCAAACCTATATAGATGTCAGTACCCGTGAGCAACTGCTCTCCGAGAGTCGTTTTGCTATTGAACGGCTTAAACGGGAACTACGCAATGCCTTACCTAACAGCGTCAGAATAACCGGTAACACCAGCTATCACTGCATGGAGTTTGTGCCGATTAACTGGGCCACGGTGTATACCGACTTGCCCGATGCCGGTGATGCCACCTACGAAATCGACGTGGTTGCCCTGCACGATATAAACAATGTGCCCTATGAGCTGCCCGGCGGCGATAATTTTGCAGTAGTGTATCCTACCCGCAGTGAGGATGTGTTTGATGCCAATAATGGTCACCGGGTTACCGTGTCCGGTTGCAGCGATGATGGCGACGGCGACTGCACGACACTGGATGACAGTGATAACATTGTGCAGCTTGAGGTGACCGGATTACTGGCTCAGGAGTCGCCTGCTTCCCGAGTTTATCTGATCGACCGGGCCGTGAGCTACTGTGTGTATCAGAATCGCCTCATTCGCTATGAAAATGATTTACTGGTGAATCAGTTAGGGGCTTTCCCCGGTTTGCCGGTTATCGCCGGGCATGTGGTCAATGTATTATCGGCTGATCCGGTGAATAATCCGCAGGAGGATGACCCGTTCCGGATTATTTCTACTAGTCTGCAGAGTAACTCGATAGCCGAAGTTCGTCTGCGATTTATCGACAATAATGAACAGATTGCTTATCAGCAGGAGATCCACATTGCTAATATTCCCTGACAAACGCCAGCGCGGGAGTATGTTGGTGATGACCTTGTTCATTATAATCATACTCGCCTTTTTGGGCATTACTATGGTTAATCTGCTATCGTCATCCAATCAGTCGGTAGTGTATGAAGTACTCGGTGCCAGAGCGAAAATGGCGGCACAGAGTGGCGTGCAGCGATTACTCAGCACTGCTTTTCCATTAAACAGCCCGGTGGCAACCTGCAGCACCACTATCACCAGTAATGCTGCGTTCAGTACCGGCGATGGGCTGGAAAACTGCAGTTATCAGGCAACCTGCACTACCACCCAGGTGGTAAAACAAAATGTCGATTATAATTACTATCGCTTTGAGAGTACCGGTATCTGCCGGGCGAATGACATTTGGGCCAGCCGGACCTTCGAGCTGGACGCATTCGAAGAACGCTAAGTCAACGATATTCACAATAATTGAGGGACACACTGCTCAATGGCAGAAAATCTGTTGGTGGCAAGGCGAGAGTAACAGCGACTAGATGGTATTTAATAAAGGTGTTGTTTTGCAATGAGATGGCTTTGTTTATTAGTATTGTGGTTTCACTGCGCACTGGCCATTGGCGCTTCCTGTTCAGCTGTCTTTCCTGATCCGGTTTCCTCCTATCATCCAAGTGGCGACGTGGAGTTTGACTTCAATGCAATGGCTATCGGTAGTGACGGGATTCTTGCTGTCGATGAAGTTTATTACGACAAAGACTCCAGCACGTCGAAGTTAAGCTGTGTAAGTGCCCACTGTATCGCTTCGGGCGATCCATCCAACGAGATAACCTACCCTCGTAATTTCGAGAATTCCAGAGGCTCACAAGATATTGATATTGGCTACAGGGGGAGCGACACCTTTGACGCCGGCCACTATGATGTAATAACGCTTAGCAATGAAAGTACCCTGACTGCAACTGAAGAGGGCATTTATCATATCAACGAGCTTACGCTACGTTACCGTTCAACGTTGTATCTGTCTTCAGGGACTTATTGGATTGGTAAATTAGTGCTTCAAAATGAAAGTAATATTCGCTTACTGCCCGGAGCGAAAGTGGTATTGCTGACAAAAAACAATTTGGAACTCGAGTACCGAAGCGGCTTAAACCGCTTGGATGATGCCGAACCCGGGAATTTACTGGTAATTGGTTATGACAGTATTTTTGTCAGTAATGAAGTTGAGATAAATGGCTTTTTATTTGCCGTTGAAACCATAAGATATAATTATCGGGCCAGTCATACTGGCGCTGCTAATGCTAAAACGGTACATCTTGATAATGAAGCTACCGTTACCTATGCCGCATCATCAATAAGCCTTTTACCAGCAGAGGGAATGTGTGATACAGAGGTGACTTTGCCCGACCCGGTTGGGCACTGGCCTTTTGATGTTTGTAGCCTTACCGGAAGAGCTGGTGATCTACCTGACATTATTGCTGGAAACCATGGTACATCGAGTAATTTACCCGGTATAAAAGACGACGGTAAGCTATGCCAGGCTGGGCAGTTTCGTGGCGATGGTGACATCATTAGTATTCCTCACCAAAGTAGTTATGCCGCGGCTGACTTCAGTATTTCATTCTGGCTGCAAACCGATGACTTAAACTTTACCAATGAAGCTCTTAACGGCGGTATGGCGCTGGTTTCGAAAGACTTAAGAGGGTTTGGCAGTGGTGGGCATTTTACGATATCGGTAACCCCTGCAGGGGCGATTTCGGTTAAACAGCAATCTGCAAATACCAGCTACCAGTTACAGTCTGCGCCATCTATTACACCAGGCCAGTGGCATCATGTCGTGTACACGGTCGGTAAAGATGGCATGCTGCTGTATATTGATAATGCATTGGCGGCATCATCTGGCAGTTACAAAGCCGGTTTAAGCAACAACAGTGCGTTATTGACTCTGGCCGCCAATGGCGGTGATTTGCCAGGCCCTGGTCAGGATGTCAGCAGGCTGAGAGACTTTTATAAGGGCCAACTAGATGACTTACGTCTTTATAACGCTCAGCTAAATGCTCAGCAGGTTAGCTTACTTTACGATCTGAATAGTGCGTCCTGTATCAATTGCGAATCATCGGCTTATGCTGTGTCACATTGGGATTTCGATGTTTGCAGCGTCAGTGGTAAAAGCGGTGAAATTGTTGATACCGTGAGTGGTTTCCATGGCACTGCTAAAGGCAATGTTGCCTTAGATAGCAATGGGCGCTTTTGCCAGGGCCTTGCTTTTGACGGCGACAGTTATGTTGAAGTGGCGCACCAAAGTGAATTTGCCATCGAGGCTGGAACGCTAACTTTTTGGGTCAGTCTTGAGACGTTGTCCGGTAATGTCAACGAACGAATGGCTTTGGTGTCTAAAGATGGTTTACAACGCTACAGTGAAGGGTTCTTTACCGCCTATGTGAATGGTGCTGGGCAATTGGTTTTTCATCAGGAAACAAGTAGTAACAGTGATGAAGTGATATCTTCCCAAACCTTGTCTGCCGGCCAATGGCATCATATTGCCTATCAATGGGACAGCAATGGTATGCAGTATTACATTGATGGCGTCTTTCAGGGGGGCTATACCGACTCAGAATACGACTGGTCGTTTAACCAGCAGCCTTTGCTGTTTGGCGCTTCAGGGGAAAACTTTGCAACGGGCACTAGCAACCAAAGTCTGGTGACTGATTATCTTACCGGCAGTATGGATGATATCCAGTTTTACCATGGTGTAATGTCTGCCGGTGAAATCCAGGCGCTGTACGGCGCTTCAGATTATGGCTGTATTAATTGTGGTGATGTTGCGCCCCTGGCCCATTATAAATTTGAAGAATCTGTTTGGAATGGCAATGGCGCAGTGCCGGATAGCTCGTCGCGCAATAATAATGGTACGGCGCTTTCAGGCGTTACGCCCGTACTACCCGATGCACCGGTATCTTGTCGTGCTATGGATATTGCTGCCAGCAATGACAGTGCTGTAACCGGACTGAATACCAATGTCGATATTAATGATGTGGGGCCACGTGGCACTATTTCATTCTGGTATCGGAGTAATACGCCTTGGGTAAACGGTGGCCACCGGCAATTGTTTGATGCCAGTGATAGTGACAGCGGGAAATATTTTTATCTTGCTCTTACAAATGACGGCGAACTGGCATTTGGGATGGAAGATTATAATGACGGTGATTTGCAATATATCACCGAATCTCAGTATTACCCCGCAGAAGAATGGGTGCATATAGCTATCAGTTGGGACATTATCAGCAATGAGGTCTTGCTGTATGTAAACAGTCGCAATATTTTTATTGGTGGGCGAGCTTCTGTACCCCAAGCGGGATTTGGAAAGCTCGGTACACTTATTATTGGCGACAATGCTTCCAGTTATCTGGTTGCAGATATGACCAGCAATTCAGCTAACGGTATTTTTGATGATGTGCGGATTTACGATTACGAGCAAACCCTGGCACTGGTTCGGGCAGATATGCTGGATACCGAAGAATGTTTCAGAGTACATCATTACGAAATCGTTCACCCCGAAGAAGCGTTAACCTGCAGCTCAGCTGCAGTTACCGTAAAGGCATGCTCAGACGAAGATTGTAACGAGTTGTCTGCCAGCCCTACCAGCATCAGTCTGTCCGGGAGGAGCTGGACACCAGCAATGCCCATCACTTTTATCGGTAGCAGGACCGTAAACCTGACGCAGTCGTCGCCAGGCAATGTTGTTTTGTCTTTCGTCGCAACTGATTCGGTTTCGACTCCAGAGTATGCTGCCCAGTGTTCAGGTGACTGCAGTATCGATTTTGTGGCTGCGGGGTTCGAATTTTACGATACTACCTCTCCCTATTCTGCGGTATTACCAGACATCGTTGCCCAAAGCGATCTGGGACGAATCGGTTTTAGATTGGTAAGGGATGACGATGGCGTTTGTAAACCCTTACTCTCCGGAGAGCAAACACTCTCTTTAAACTATGATTGTGTGTCAGCTGGCTCTGGCTATTCTCCTGACCAGTGCACTGTCCCTTTTGCCGGAGTGGCTCCCAACGTTCCGGATGGGACTAGTAACGGCGACGTTACAGTGAGCTTTAATAGCAATGGTGAATCCAGTCTGGCGGGTTATCGGTATGCTGACGCTGGCCGTGTGGCAATTTCGTTAAATGCTGAAGTCAATGGCGCTACCATTGAATCTGCCTACGCTCTGGTGGATAGCATTCCGGCGCGACTGTTAATGGCGTCTAATGAAGCGTTGCCTCACACAGCCGGTGCTAGTTTCAGTCTGTCGATTACTGCATTGGGTGCGCATGATGAAGTGTTACCAGGCTATTCGCCAGGCGCGCTACAGATGCGACTGAAGCGTATAGTGCCGGCGGCCATGGGCGCGGCAGAGTCGCAGTTGCAAGTGGCGAATAACCAGACTGTGACCAGTAGTGTTAGTACAAGTTGGCAAGACGTATCAGTGGAGCCGTTTGTAAGTGGTAAGTGGAGTTATAATCAGGCGGCGTCTTCAGAAGTGGGGAGCTATGAATGGGATAGTCAGGATGCTAACTATCTAGGTAATAGTATTCAGGCAGACAGCGTTGGTGGGGATGCTCTAACGTTCAATCGGTTTATTCCAGCATATTTTTCAGTGGAAGCGGCGATCACTCCTCAGCTTGAAAATCAGTGCGGCGGGCAGTTTACTTACATCGGGCAGCCATTCGGTTTCAGCATTGGCAGCGAACCTGAACTGTTGATTACGGCCTATAATGCTTTAGGTCAGATCACACAGAATTACTCTGACAGATTATGGGCACTCAATCCGGGCAGCAGTGGTTTGTCGGCGGTGACGGTGGCTGATAACACTCTTTACAGCGGCGATGTAAGCGCCTTGGATGTCGGCAGTGTACCAGTGGTCAGCGACTATACACAGTATAACGGCGAAGGGGCTATCACTGTGTTGGATACAAAATTGGTTTACAGCAAAATTCCTACTCTGGCGCCCAGCGCCGGAAATGGCTCACCGTTTGATGCTGATATTACAATGGTCTTCAATGCGTCATTTTTAACTGATGCCGATGGTGTGTGTTACCAAACCGCTTATCCTGGTAGTTGTGAGGCATTCAGTTTTAGCTCAATTCAGGGCACTGATCTTCGCTATGGCCGGTTACGCATTGAAAATACCTTTGGTCCGGAAACCGAAACCCTGACGGCCCCGCTGGTCACGGAATACTATGATAACGGTAACTGGATGATAAACGTGCAGGACAGCTGTACCGCATTGAGTTTGTCGCAGAGCAGTGGGCAGGTGTCGATTGCCAGCGTTTCCGAAGGTAACGATGAGCAGGATATTACCAGTTACCTTCCTGGCATTAGCAGTACCGGCGTGTTATCCGCAGGTAAAAGTCCGGACACAATGATTAACCTGGGGCCGGCAATGCAGAACGGCGTAGCACTGCGTGGTGCGGTAAGAATAACCCTGGAGCCTGCAGCAACGGGGGCCGACTGGGCCGGGTATCTCAACATCGACTGGGATGGCGACGGTGATATCGACACCGATGACAAACCAAGCGGTGAGGCCTTCTTTGGTATTTACCGTGGCAACGACCGCACCATACACATTCGGGAAGGCTACTAAACCACCGAGAGGCAGGGTAACAGCGTAACCTTGTATAGGCATAAATACCTGTTATCCGGACTAAGTCAGTATATTCGTTGAACGCTGAGCGGGCAGCATTGGCAAAGCGACAGGCAAATAAGGGCAATGGCTGGTTTTTTTCGGTTTAGTCAGGGAGTTTACTTGCTCAAAATAGCCCCCATTGTTAAAGTGTGCGGATAGTTGTTAAATCACGTCCAGCCGCCTTATTCCCGCACTTCACGGCGCAGTGACAGGTGCTTATTACAGGAAATACCACTTCATGTTTAAAAAACTTCGAGGCATGTTCTCTAACGATCTGTCCATCGACCTCGGAACAGCCAATACATTGATCTACGTAAAAGATCAGGGCATCGTGCTGAATGAACCCTCCGTTGTTGCTATTCGCCAGGAACGTGCTGCTGGCCCTAAAAGTGTTGCTGCGGTAGGTGCCGAAGCTAAGCGCATGCTGGGCAGAACGCCGGGTAACATTCGTGCCATCCGGCCAATGAAAGATGGTGTTATCGCCGATTTCTACGTCACCGAGAAAATGCTGCAGCACTTTATCAAGCAAGTGCACGACAATAACTTCCTGCGCCCCAGCCCTCGTGTACTGGTGTGTGTGCCCTGTGGTTCTACTCAGGTTGAGCGTCGCGCAATCAAAGAATCGGCGCTGGGTGCCGGTGCCCGTGAAGTGTATCTGATTGATGAGCCCATGGCGGCAGCCATCGGTGCTGGCTTACCAGTATCCGAAGCAACCGGTTCAATGGTGGTTGATATCGGTGGTGGTACTACCGAAGTGGCGATTATCTCTCTTAACGGTGTGGTCTATTCCTCTTCCGTGCGTATTGGTGGTGATAAGTTCGATGAAGCTATTATCAACTATATCCGCCGTAACTTTGGCTCGCTGATTGGTGAAGCCACAGCTGAACGCATTAAGCACGAAATTGGTGCTGCTTATCCGGGTGAAGAAGTTCGCGAAATTGAAGTTCGTGGTCGTAACCTGGCTGAAGGGGTACCACGTGGCTTTATTCTTAATTCAAATGAAATTCTTGAAGCATTGCAGGAGCCATTAACCGGTATCGTATCGGCAGTCATGGTGGCCCTTGAGCAATCACCGCCAGAATTAGCCTCTGATATTTCAGAGCGAGGCATGGTGCTCACCGGTGGTGGCGCATTGCTTAAAGATCTCGATCGACTCCTGATGGAAGAAACCGGTATCCCGGTGGTAATAGCTGATGATCCGCTCACCTGTGTGGCGCGTGGCGGAGGCAAAGCCTTCGACATGATAGACATGCATGGTGGGGATTTGTTTAGCTACGAGTAAATAGACAAGGCAACCTTCTCAGGTTGCCTTCTTGCATTATGGATACAATTTTTACCCGTGGTCCCTCACTCAATATCCGGCTGGCATTAGCTCTGGCAATGTCGGTGATGTTGATCGTGCTCGATTTTAAGCTCGATGCGTTTTCGACCACCCGGGTATTTCTGAACTCCCTGGTTAGCCCGGTTCAGTATCTGGCTAATTTGCCCGGGCAATTGCTCAATGCCAGCGCCCAACGCCTGACCTCACAACAGGCACTGATTGAGGAAAACGAACAACTCACCAATCGCCTGCTGTTGCAAAACGAAAAGCTACAACGGTTTGAGGCGCTGGAGCAGGAAAACAAAGAACTGCGTCGCTTGCTCGATGCGCCGGTGCGTCAGAATATGCGTAAAATGGTGGCTGAATTGATGGCGGTGGACAACACCCCTTACAGTCAGCAAATCGTCATTAACAAAGGCGCTATAGACGGCGTCTACCTGGGTCAGTCTATTCTGGATGAACGAGGTATTGTGGGCCAGGTGATGGAAGTAGGCACCACCAATAGTCGTGTGCTACTGATCAGTGATGTAACCCATTCCATTCCGGTGCGCTCAATCCGCAATAACGGCCGCTTTATTGCCTCAGGTAGTGGCGCGATCGATGAATTGTATCTTACCCACGTGGCGCACAGTGCCGATATCCGCGAAGGCGATGTGCTGGTGTCCTCCGGACTGGGAGAAGTGTTTCCGGAAGGTTACCCGGTGGCAGAAGTGATTCAGGTGATTCGCGATGAATCGCGCCCCTTCGCGCAAGTAACCATTGCCCCCCAGGCCCGCTTAAATCGTCTCAAGTATTTGTTACTACTGTGGCCACAAACCTCCTCAGAGCCTGATGAACAGGCACCGGAGGTAACTAATGATTAAGGTGCGTCATTATACCATTGCTATCACATTGCTGATTGCCATGGTCTTTCAGATTATTCCGGTACCGGTGCAATTAGACTTATACCGCCCGGACTGGGTACTAATTGTGTTGTCTTACTGGGTGATGGCCTTACCGCACCGCGCTAATGTGGGGGTAGCCTTTACCAGCGGTCTGGCGCTCGACATTCTGCTTGGCACCGCCATGGGTGTGCACAGTTTTGCTCTGAGTATCTCCATTTACGTGTTAGCGGCTAATTACCAGCGCCTGCGTAATTACTCGGTGTGGCAACAAGCGGTGATTATTGGTGTAATATCGGCGTTGTACCATTCCTTACTGTTCTGGATACTACGTTTACTGACCGACGTTACCTTTCGCTTTGAGGAACTGTGGCCGGTGCTTACGTCGATGGCACTGTGGCCCTGGATCTTCTGGTTGTTACGTAAAGTCAGACGGCAACTGAGGATCACATGAATCAGCTTCGAAAACTGGTGTTGGCCTCAGCATCCCCGCGCCGCGCCGAACTATTAACCCAGATTGGGGTCAAATTTAGTGTTATGCCTGCGGATTTGGATGAGTCGCCATTAGCCGGTGAGCAGCCCGAAGCACTGGTAAAGCGTTTGGCGGCCGAGAAAGCAAAGGCCGCCGCACAAGTGCATAAGGATACCGAGGGCTGCGTGGTGTTGGCTTCTGACACCGTTGTGGTGCTGGATAACCAGGCGTTAGGTAAACCTAACGATTTTGCCGATGCGGCGGCTATGCTGGGCGCATTAAGCGACCGAACACATCAGGTGATGACAGCAGTGAGCCTGCTTGATGGTACCAGACAAAAAACCATTTGCGTGACAACCCAGGTGCATTTTGGCCCTTTGTCGGCCACACAAATTGCCCGCTACTGGGCAACCGGAGAGCCCGCAGACAAAGCCGGGGCTTACGGAATTCAAGGAATTGCCGGCCAGTTTGTAAAATCGATTGAGGGCAGTTACAGCGCCGTAGTGGGGTTGCCGCTGTATGAAACCGTACAACTACTGCAAGAGTTTGGAGTGATTGAATGAGTGCAGAACTACTGATTAACGTTACACCGTCAGAGTCACGTGTTGCGCTGATAGAAAATGGTATTCTGCAGGAAGTCCATGTGGAACGTCACACCAAACGTGGTTTGGTAGGCAATATTTACCGCGGTAAAGTGAGCCGGGTTCTACCCGGTATGCAGGCGGCCTTTGTAGATATCGGGCTGGATAAAGCGGCATTTCTGCACGCATCTGACATTGTTATTCATAACGAGGTCGTCGGCGAAGTCTCTACCAGTCATATAGAAAAACATGATATCCGCGACCTGGTTCGCGATGGTCAGGATATTGTGGTGCAGGTGGTCAAAGACCCCATTGGCACCAAAGGTGCACGGCTGACTACTGATATTACCATTCCATCCCGTTATCTGGTGTTTATGCCCAGCGTAACCCATGTTGGGGTATCCCAGCGCATTGAAGATGAAGCTGAGCGTGAACGCTTAAAAGAGCTCGTTGCCGAGTTTTGTGACGAGGAAGGCGGGTTTATTTTGCGCACCGCTGCTGAAGGGGTTAGTCAGCCGGAACTTAAAGCCGATGCCGCCTTTTTACGCCGCTTATGGAGCAAAATTCAGCAGCGCATGAAGAAGCGCCGCTCGCATGTGCTATACGAAGATTTACCGCTGGCTCGACGCGTGCTGCGGGACTTTGTTGGCACCGAACTGGATCGCATCCGCATCGACTCCAACCTGTCACACCATGAGCTTGGAGAGTTCACCAAAGAATATGTGCCGGAAATGCACTCCAAGCTGGAATATTACCCCGGCGACCGCCCCATTTTTGATCTCAATGATGTTGAAAACGAGATGCAGCGGGCACTGGAGCGCCGCGTAGACCTTAAATCCGGCGGTTATCTGATAATCGATCAAACCGAGGCCATGACCACCATCGACATTAATACCGGCGCGTTTGTTGGTCATCGTAATCTCGAAGAAACTATTTTTAATACTAATATCGAAGCAACACTGGCCATTGCCCGTCAGTTACGGCTGCGTAACCTCGGTGGTATGATCCTTATCGACTTTATCGATATGACCAATAACGATCACAAACGCCGGGTACTTAATAGCCTGGAAGCCGCTACCAGTAAAGACCGCGCTAAAATTAATATTCATGGCTTTACCTCACTGGGGCTGGTGGAAATGACCCGCAAGCGTACCCGTGAAAGCCTTGAGCATATTCTGTGTGGCGATTGTCCGGTTTGCAAAGGGCGCGGTACGGTTAAAACCATTGAAACCATATGCTTTGAGATCATGCGTGAAATAGTCAGAGTAAACCGTGCTTACGATGCCGACATGTTTGTGGTTTACGCATCGCCCACTGTGGCCGATTATTTGTTGGGAGAGGAATCTCACATGTTGGCCGAACTGGAAGTATTCGTTTCGAAACAAATAAAAGTACAAACAGAAACCTTATACAACCAGGATAAGTATGATGTGGTAATGATGTGAACCGACCCCTCTCCGTTGCCGCTTACATCGTTAAAAAACTCTGGCTGTTCTGCGCCATTGTACTGGTGCTGTTTGCTGTTTTACTTAGCGCTCTGCGCTACACCCTGCCTTATCTTGACGAAGAAAAACAACTTATTGAAGATTATCTGAGTGCCCAGTACGGCATTCAGCTGACCATCGACAGCCTGTCAGCGGCCTGGCAGGGCACTGGTCCGAGCATAGTACTCAATGGCGTTGAGTTTCAACAGAACGATCTGTCGCCGGTAGAGATCAAACTGGAGCAGGTTTATGTGGAAGTGGATTTTTGGCAATCCCTGCAGCAACGGGAGCTTTCATCCAAGCGCTTCGATTTGGTTGGCCTGCACGCCCGGGTGGATACTCAGCGTATGGAAAAGGGCAGTGAAGGCGATTTCCCTATTGTGGAAGCGCTACGCAGCCTGTTTCTCGATCAGTTGCAAAGTTTCTCGCTGTTACACGGCGAGGTGACGCTGGTCACCCCGGCCGAGGAAGAGGTCATTGAATTATCCCAGCTGTACTGGGTTAACCGCGATAGCCGCCACCAGGGCCGCGGCGAGATTCGGGTGCAGGATATCGCCAATAACTCGGCTGCTTTTGTGCTCGACTTATATGGCGGTAAATCAGACCTTTCCGGTACCCTCTATGTAAAAGGGGAGTCACTGGACATCTCACCGTGGATCAGCGCGCTGTTACCTACGCGCTCTCCGGTAGAGCGTAGCCGAGGCAATTTTGAGGTCTGGGCGAGTCTGCAGAATAATCATATTGATGCCGTTCAGGTGGAGTTTGACGACAGTGATATCGCCTGGCGACTGGCCGGGGATAATAATATCCTGCAATCACAGCTCCTCGGCGGCAGTATCCAGGCATTGCCATCGGCGGATGGCTGGTCAGTCAGAGTCGATCAGTTAATTCTGCAAGCCGACAACAATACCCTGGTCACCGATTTAGTCGGGCGCCTGAATGGCGAAGGGGATTTAACCATAAATACGGTTAAGCCTATCTCGCTGGCTCCCATCATGGCCCTTGCGCCATTATTTACTGAAGGCAACAGCGGCCAACTGGTTAAACGGCTTAACCCAACCGCCGAGCTGGCTACCTTACAGTTACAATGGCAGCAAGAGGCCCTGTCTGTGGCGGCAAAGATTTTTGATATGCACTGGAATCAGAGCGGCAAATTGCCGGGACTCAGTGCCATTGATGGAGAGTTTTTCTGGCACCATGATCATGGCGTGCTCGAACTGGAAGCCAGTGACTCAGAGCTCAGCATTAATAACCTGTTACCGCAGAACCTGACCCTCGATAGAATCCGTGGCCGCGCCTATTTCTACCCGGAATCTGAGGGCGATTGGGTGCTGAGCCTGCAAAATATGCAGGTGGAGAGTGAGCTGTTGAGCTTTACCCAGGATATCCGTTATGAGTTTGGTAGTGGTGTACTGAGTGCTGCTATGGATATTGACCGCATGGCGTTAACCGACGTGCCGGTTTTTTTTCCTGCTGCCTACATGGGCGAAGGAACGGTTAATTACCTGCAAAGGGCGTTTAGCCACGGCGGCCAGGTGCAAAATGCCAGCGTACTGTGGTTTGGGAATCCGGCACAATTTCCCTTTGCCGACGGGCAGGGCGTGTTTCAGGCCCGGGTAGACGTTACTGACGCTGGATTTACTTTTGCGCCCGACTGGCCGGCGCTGGCAAATCTGAATATGCGGCTGATGTTTGAAAATGAATCCTTGACCATGACCAGCCCCGCCAGTCAGTTAATGGACATCAAATTATCAGACTTGTACGCCCGTATTCCACGCCTAAGTGGCTCTTCAGTGCTGACCATCGACGCCACAGGGCAAGGCTCAGGCGAGCAGGTAGCCGCACTGATGCGTAATTCGGGTTTAAAGGATTCACTGGGTAAAATTCTTACTCAGGATGTAGTGGTTAGCGGGCCGGTTGCCAGTGAGGTGAAGCTGAAAATCCCCTTGAATGGCAAGAATGTGAAAGCCACGGGCATAGCCCGGCTTGAGGGTAATGAGGTAAACGTTAACAGCCTGGATCTTAAGTTTGTCCAGGCCAGTGGTGAAGTGGGCTTTTCTAACGCCAATATTTCGGTTAACGGTCTGACTGCTTCGCTATTTGGCCAGCCGGTGGCCCTGGAACTTGCCGGAAATCAACTGAGTGATGAGTATTTACTGGATATTGAACTAAGCGGAAACTGGGCCGCGCAGCCGTTAATCGAAAAGGTTAATCCGGCATTTGCCGACTACCTTAGCGGCGATGCGCAGTGGCGAACTGATGTATCGGTATCGCTGGGTAAAAATGGGTTTCAGTACAATGCGAGTATGACCAGCGAGCTGGCTGGCGTTGAATCGCGTTTACCTGCGCCGTTTTATAAAGATGCAATGACGGTGAAACAGCTCATGGTGTTGGTGGATGGCGATCAGGATGTGTCAGACATTACGCTGAATGTGGGTAATGATATAAGTTTCTCCGGTGTGCTGCCTCATGATACCAAACAGTTTGCCGGTGCCCATTTGGCTTTGGGCAACAGCGATATTGTAGGGCTTGGTACAGGCTTTAGTATTTCAGCGGCCATGCCGGAAGTCGACGTCGCCCGTTGGTATCACGTTATTGATTTATTGATTGGCGGGCTGTCGTCAGACTCCGTTCAAACCGCCAGGGCCACCAAGCAGCCAGGCTACTTTTCTGTTCCCCAGCGGATATTTGTTGAAGCGGAAAACCTGATTGTGGCCGGCCAGACGCTCACCGATGTGACCATTTCGGCGCGCCAGCAGAGTAATAACTGGTCGCTGAACGTGCTCTCTTCCCAGGCTAAAGCAGAAGTAAAACTGTTTGATGCGTGGCTGGAGCAGGGCATTGAAATTGATGCCGATTTTATCCGCCTTACCCAGTGGCAAACCGATGACAGCGACCGGGAAAAATTGCAATACGATTACCAGCCAGATGCGCTGCCGCCTATTCGCTTTCACTGTGATGCCTGTAACCTGCTCGATAAAGACTTCGGTACGGTGGATCTAGAAGTGACCCGCACCGATAACGGCATGTTAATTAACCGCTTTGATGCCACTAATGACTTTGGTGAGTTAAGGGCGTCCGGCAGTTGGCTAACGGCTGGCAATAATTCTTCAGTAACCCACTTCGAAGGCGACATTAACAGTCACAATATAGGCGGTATGTTGTCAGAATTAGGGGTTAACTCCGGGATAAAGGACTCTAAGGCGAGTATTGATTTTGTGCTTAACTGGGATAATTCACCATTTAATTTTGCCATGGAATCATTAAACGGTAGCGTGCAAACCGAGCTCACTGACGGTTACCTTACTCAGGTGAGCGACAAAGGCTCGCGTATATTTACCCTGTTCAGCCTTAATTCTCTGGTCAGAAAACTCAGCCTCGATTTTCGTGATGTGTTCGCTCAGGGATTTTTCTATGATGACATTAAGGGCAGCCTGGAAATTGTTGATGGCGTAGCAAATACAACCGACACCGTAATCGACGGTGGCGCCGGTGAAATCGAAATCAAAGGTTATACCGACCTGGCCAATAAGACACTGAATTACAACGTTAGCTTTGCACCCAACGTGACCGGCAACCTGCCTTTCCTGGTGTACTTTATGGTGAACCCGCCAACGGCACTGGCGGCATTGGCATTAGATCAGGTCTTGACCTCAGCCAAGGTGATCTCTAATGTGAATTACCACATTACCGGCACTTTCGATAACCCTGAACTGGAAGAAGTTGGCCGCGATAGCACCGACATAGAGCTGCCGGCGCAGCGTCAGCCAGCGCAATCCCAGGGTATCGATAATGAACCGATAGAACCCGCAGAGTCAAAGGAACCTGTAGATGCAGACAGTTAATCTTGCCGCCCTGCAAATGACATCCGGCCCGGATGTTGATGCGAATCTGGATTTTGTTGAAGCCCAACTGGCAGAAGCCGCATTACCCGCCCATACTGTGGTAGTGCTTCCCGAATGTTTTGCCTGCTTTGGTACCCGAGACGGTTTTTTGCTGACTATCGCCGAATCCCCCGGTGACGGGCCCATACAAACCCGACTGGCTGAGATTGCGGCCAGATTCGAGTGTTACCTGGTGGCTGGAACGATTCCGGCAACTTGTGACGATGCGCAGAAATTTACCGCTTCCTGCTTTGTTTTTGGTCCGGATGGTAAGACACTCGACTGCTATCAGAAGATCCATTTATTTGATGCCGCCGTGGCCGATAACACCAAAGCCTACAAAGAGTCGAAGTACACGCAGGCGGGCGAGCAGGTAGTGGTGATTGATACCCCGCATGGGCGAATCGGCGTTGCGGTGTGTTATGATGTGCGTTTTCCCGGCTTGTTCGACGCCATGGGCGATATTGATGTACTGGTATTACCCGCTGCGTTTACCCAGGTTACCGGTGCTGCCCACTGGCATACGTTATTGCGTGCCAGAGCAATTGAAAAGCAGTGTTTCGTAGTGGCCGCCAACCAAACCGGCACCCATGAAAATGGCCGTGAAACCTACGGCCACAGCGTGATATATTCGCCCTGGGGAGATTTGCTGGCAGAGCGGGAAACCGCAACGGGCATTGTGCAGCATACCGTGTCTCTGAAGGACATCAATAAATACCGACAAGCCATGCCATTGGCTCAACACAATCGTTTCAGGAGTCACTTTGATAAATCAAGTTGAAACTAATTTGCTGGCTGATTCAGGGTTATCCCGACAATCGCTGGATACCGCACTTGCTTCGATTCATTCTCATCAAACCGATTACGCCGACCTGTATTTCCAATCCAGCCAACACGAAAGCTGGGTAATGGAAGACGGCATTATTAAAGAAGGCAGCTTCAATCTGGAACGCGGTGTAGGTGTGCGCGCGGTAAGTGGCGAGAAGACCGGCTTTGCCTACTCTGACGAAATCAGCGTGGATGCGATTACCAAGGCCTGTACCGCTGCCCGTAGCATAGCGCCCGCTGGTGGCCAGGTAAATGTTGGCACCTTAAGCGATGTCACACCGGCACCACGGTACGCATCTGACAACCCTATTCTGGCCATGGCTGAGGCGGAGAAAATTGCCCTGCTGAAAGCCGTAGACGGCTATATCCGCAAACAGGACAGCAGTATTAATCAGGTAGTGGTGTCACTTAGCGGCGTATATGAAGAGGTGCTGGTGGCTGGTAGTGATGGGACGCTGGCTACGGATATTCGCCCTTTGGTGCGTCTTAACTGCTCAGTGCTGATGGAAAATGGTGACCGCCGTGAACGCGGCAGCGCCGGTGCCGGCGGCCGACACACTTATGCCTTCTTTACCCGTCAGGAAGATGGTCGACCGTTTTACGAACAAATTGCCGATGATGCATTGCATATGGCCAGAGTGAACATGCAGGCAATTGCCTCACCAGCCGGCCTGATGCCAGTAGTGCTTGGCAGTGGCTGGCCGGGTGTCTTGCTGCACGAAGCGGTTGGTCATGGCCTTGAAGGAGACTTCAACCGCAAGGGCGCTTCTACCTTTGCCGGCCGAATGGGCCAGCAGGTTGCCGCTAAAGGTGTTACGGTGGTAGATGACGGTACCCTGGATAACCGCCGTGGCTCGTTAACGGTCGATGATGAAGGCACACCAACAGCGCATAACGTGTTGATAGAAGATGGTGTTCTTACCGGTTACATGCAGGACAAAATGAATGCCCGCCTGATGGGTGTTAAACCTACCGGGAATGGGCGGCGTGAGTCCTATGCTCACTTACCGATGCCGCGGATGACAAACACCTATATGCTGGGTGGTCAGTACACGTCGGAAGAAATCATCAGCTCGATTGATAAAGGCATATACGCGCCAAATTTTGCTGGCGGACAGGTGGATATTACTTCCGGTAAGTTTGTGTTCTCCAGTGCCGAGGCCTATTTAATTGAAAACGGTAAAATTACCGCGCCGGTGAAAGGCGCTACGCTAATTGGTAATGGCCCGGAAGTGATGCAAAAAATCTCCATGATCGGCAACGATGTGGCGTTGGATCGTGGCGTTGGGGTATGCGGTAAGGATGGCCAGAGCGTGCCGGTAGGCGTGGGTCAGCCCACCTTAAAAATAGACGAGCTAACCGTCGGCGGGACCAGTTAATCCTGGTCCAGCATATGTTCTTTAAGATATTGAAATAACTCGCGATAAGCTTTTGGTGGCGCATTTTTACTGCGCTCCTTAATGATAGACCGGTGGAACTGCCGGAGTTTTTGGCGCTCCAGGCTCGGGTGCTCATCGAGGACCTCCTGGATGGCATCGTCGCCCCGGTCGGCAATCGCATCGCGGGTTTTTTCTAATTGGTGGAAGCGCGCATTTTGCGCCTGGTGCTGGTGTTGCAACTTGGCCAGGGCTTCTTCAATAGGTGTTAAATCGCGACTGCGCATTAACTTACCAATAAACTGTAACTGGCGGCGAAAGCCATCTTTTTTACGGTTTATTCTGCGGGCCAGTGTTACGGCATCGGCAAGTTCATCATCCATAGGGATGGTTTTAATATGCGCGTCAGACAAATTTACGAGTTGTTCGCCAACCTGCTGACGTAAGGCAGACAGGCGTTTAAGCTCAGATTTACTAACGAATTCATCGTGCTCGGGATAGCTGTCGTCGTTATCCCAATTCGCGTCATCATGCTGACTTGGGTCGTTCATTGGACTCTCGTTTATAACTGATAATAGTGAATTGTAGCCATGAACAACGGACATTTATAGCGAAACTTCTATGCAGATCGAACAACAACTAGCAGAAATTCAATCGAAAGTGGCTGATACGCTTAAGTTAGCGCTGAAAAAAGGCGCTACACAAGCCGAGGCCAGCATGTCGAAGGTTGAGGGAATTTCGGTTTCCTCTCGCTTACGGGAAGTGGAAAATATTGAGTTTACCAATGATGGTGGCCTGGGGATCAGCGTTTATGTAGGTAAGCATAAGGGCAGCGCCTCAACGGCCGACCTCAGCATGGAGGCCTTAGCGCTGGCGGTTGAGAAGGCCGTGGATATTGCTAAGTATACCAGTGAAGATCCTTGTACCGGACTGGCGGATGCTGAGTTAATTGCTACTGAATTTCCCGATTTAGATCTCTATCACCCGGTTCCACTGGATCCTCAGAAAGCTATTAAGACTGCTGTGGCAGCTGAGTCGGCAGCACTGGATTATGATCCGCGGATCACCAATTCCGACGGGGCCAGCTATAACGCCAATATGGGCATGCGGGTGTACGGTAACACCCACGGAATTAACGCTGGGTATACCAGCAGTCGCTACAGCCTGAGCTGTATGGTGATCGCCAGTGACAACGACGATATGCAACGCGACTATGCCTATACAGTTAGCCGGGATGCCAGCAAGCTGGACTCAGCCGAAGCGGTTGGACTGGAAGCTGCACAGTGCACAGTGGCTCGTCTTGGCGCACAGAAAATCAAAACTGCCACCGTACCGGTGTTAATTGATAAGCAACTGGCTTCCAGCTTATTTGGCCATTACGTTGGCGCTATCAGCGGCGGTTCGCTATATCGCCGGTCTTCTTTCCTGCTCGACAAGCTCGGCAGTCAGGTATTCCCCGAGTGGCTGAATATTGTTGAACGCCCGCACCTAAAAGGCGGGCTGGCCAGCAGTAACTTTGATCACGAAGGCGTGGCCACCAAAGACATGACTATCGTCGATAGCGGTAAATTATCTACCTACCTGTATACCAGCTACTCAGCCCGCAAACTTAACACCGTGACTAATGGTCATGCCGGTGGCATTCATAACTGGATTGTCAGTGATTCCGGTCAGTCAGACGCAGAGCTGCTGAAAACCATGGGCACAGGTTTGTACGTTACTGAGATGATGGGGCAGGGCGTTAACATCGTAACCGGGGATTATTCTCGTGGCGCAGCTGGTTTCTGGGTCGAAAACGGGGTGATTCAATACCCGGTACACGAAGTAACAATTGCCGGCACTTTGCAGGAAATGTTCGCCAATATTGTTGCCATTGGTGCCGAACGTGATGCGCGGGGAAGTGTTAGTACCGGCGCTGTGTTACTCGAAAAAATGAAAATTGCCGGCGCTTAGAAATAAGCTCTTTATATCGCGCACAACAAAACAGGTCAGGCTGTTAATTCAGCCGACCTGCTTTTACAACAGAGTGCTTGTCTTACCTTAGCTGTCTACCGAGCCACAGAAGCGATAACCTTCACCGTGAATAGTGACAATCAATTCTTCTTCATTTGGCTCAGATTCAAAATGCTTACGAATACGGCGAATGGTAACATCCACGGTACGGTCGTTCGGACGCAGTTCACGGCCGGTCATTTCCATAATCAGCTGTTCACGAGTAAGGATCTTACCGGGGTTGCTCAGGAACAGGTGTAAAGCACGGAACTCACTGCGTGGCAGGCGGAATTCATTACCGCTAGGCGCAATCAGAGAGCGGCTGTCGCCGTCCAGAGTCCAGCCGTTAAAGCTAACACGGCTTGGTAAATCATCGTCTTCAGTGCTGCTGGTGGTGCGGCTCAGCAGGTTACGTGCGCGGATGGTCAGCTCACGTGGGTTGAATGGTTTGGTGAGATAATCGTCTGCACCAATTTCCAGACCCAGGATACGATCCACGTCGTTATCACGACCAGTTAAGAAAATCAGGCCGATATTTTTACGGTCGCGTACTTCGCGAGCCAGAATCAATCCGTTTTTACCAGGCAGATTAATATCCATGATAACCAGATTGATTGTGTGATTTTCAAAAAAATCATGCATTTGTTCGCCGTTTTCGGCTTCGAAAACGTTATACCCTTCGGCTTCAAACAAACTTTTCAATGTGGTTCGGGTGACCACTTCATCTTCTACTATTAATATGTTGGGCGTCTGCATTTTCACACTCTATTTACAAAAATTAGAACTCTGTACAAAGTTTATCAGATTTTATTGTTATCGATCTTTTTATCTTGCAAATTAATTGCCACATTCGTAAAAGTACGCTTAAGGGCAGGTTAAGTCCAAGAAAAAATGTGTTAAATAACGGTTTTATGGTTTTTTTACTGTTACCGGGAACGTTAGCGTAAACTCAACGCCGTTTCCTTCTTCGCTTTCTAACTTTATATTGCCATTAAGCGCCTGAGTTACCAAGTTAAATACTAAATGCATCCCTAATCCGGAGCCACCCTGGCCACGTTTTGTTGTAACAAAGGGATCAAAAATACGCTTCTTGATGCTTGTTGGTATACCGCTTCCGTTATCCTTGTAAATTATTTTCAGTTTTTGGTCATCCGTCAACCTAGCTATGACGTCAATTTTGCCGTTTTCAACCGTTTCGAATGCGTGGATCAGTGAATTCATGATTAAATTGATCAAAATCTGATTTAACGGCCCGGCTTTGCACATAACATTAAGGGTTTCGGGACAATCTATATTAATTGTATGAGTGACCTTTTTCAGACGCGGCCGCATCGACATCAGGGTCTCTTCAATCAACTGCTTAACGTTGACTTCCCGGGCTTCTTCACTGGTTTGATCCACCGCTACCTGTTTAAAGCTCGAGATTAACTGGGCGGCCCGGTCGAGGTTGCGGTAAATAATATTCAGGTTTTCCCGACTTTCATTAATAAAGCGCTCCATGGCACTGGCCTTGAGGGTTTTATCCTTAAATTGCTGGTCGATAACCGCCAGCCGGTCGAGCATCATGGTCGAGGCAGTAATACCCAGTCCAATAGGCGTATTTACCTCATGGGCAACCCCGGCCACCATATCGCCGAGTGACGCCATCTTCTCGTTTTCCACAATCTGGCGCTGAAACTGATGCAGCTTCTCAAGAGTCTGAATCAGTTCGTTGTTAGCGCTCTTCAGCGCAACGGTACGTTGATTTACTTCTTCTTCCAGGCGACTGTTGAGGGTTTGTAACTCTCGTTCGGCCTGCTGCTGTTTGCTGATATATTCCTCAACCCGCGACAGTAAAATGTTGATGGAATCGAGCATATGGTCGTACTCGCGGACATTACTGGCTGAGAATCTCAGCGAGTAATCGCGACTGCGGGCAACCTTCTGCAGCATCAGGTTGGTATCCTGGATCGGATTAGCCAGCATCTGGCCGTATTTAAGCGCAACCAAAAAGGCGGCAATTATAATCAGTACTATTGTGGCCACTTGCACCATTCGGGTGCCACTGACGTAGCTGAAAAAAGATTCGGATGACATCCGCACGTAGACATAGCCCAGGGTTTGCTCTTCTATGTTAATGGGACGGATTATTTCTATTACCTGATTATCTTCGTCTAACCGGGCGGTGAAGTAGCGAGCCAGGTCATTGATCTTACTCTCGGCGGCGGTACTGGTTGATCTGGTGTATAACGCGAGCATTTGAGGCGTCTGGCCGTTGATTGGGGCACTATAAATATGCGCGTTTAATACGTCCGGAAAACTATCTAGCCCATGCAGCATGTTGGCGAGCTGATCGCTGCGGTTCATTTCCTCGTCGATATCGGTGGGGGTGATGGCCATGATGGGACGAACGTTGCTGGCAACCATGTCAGCCAGCGAGCGCACGTTTTGTAACAGTTGCTCTTTTACCTCTGCGTGTTGCAGATAGTTTGTCACCAGAGTGGACAACAACATAGCGCTGCCCGATACGACAATAACGAGCCATATCATGATACTTTTGATAGAAAGTCTGGCGGCCGACAGCGACATGAGAAGGTTAAATAAGCCCACAAGGATTAGTCATTTAATAGTGGCTCATAAAGGCTAAAAAATAAAGTATTGCGGGGGCTTAAAGGTGTGGTTTTGCGTTATAAAAGCCCTATTTACGCCAGACTATTGGTTATTTTCTGCTGCCCAGTCTGGTGCCGGTATTTCCAATAGCTGAAAAAGTGCCTGCGGTGGCAGCGCATACTCGCGGGCGATACTGGTAAATGCAACTTGCTGACGGCTGACCGGTAAATCGGTGAGGTCGGATAAGCACAGGCACACCATTGAGCCCTGATTAATGGCCAGTGACGGCACTGCTACGCGCGCTACCCGATACAGGGTGTGAGGGCAGTAGGTTTGTCGCTCCGGCGCCTGAATGCATTCCTCAGGCACCTCTGCCCACACTGCAGAACTCGCCAGAGTACAGGCTACTAACAGTAATAATGCCCGTAGTGACATTAATTGATGCTCTGGTATAGCGCCAGATATTGTTCAGCGGCTTCCTGCCAGGTAAAGCGGGTGTGCATGCCCTTTTGCTGCATGGCGCGGAAAGTCACCGGACATTCGTAGTAAGCTAACAGCGCACGACGAATACAGCCAAGTAATGCCTCGCCGCTGGGCTCTTCAAACACAAAGCCGGTTGCCGTATCCGGGGCGTATTCCGGATCGACCACAGTATCCTTAAGGCCTCCGACGGCGCGCACAATAGGCACAGTGCCATAGGCCAGGCTGTACATCTGGTTAAGGCCGCAAGGCTCAAACTGAGAAGGCATCAAAAAGAAATCCGCGCCCGCTTCAATCAGGTGGGCATGTTCGGTACTGAAACCATTAATAAAGGAGAACTGCTGGGGATGTTGCTCGGCAAACTCGCCAAGATCCTGACAAACCCTGGGATCGCCGGTGCCAATAATAACCAGTTGCAGTTTGTGGCGGATAAGGCGATCAAGAATAGGAATAAGATACCCAAAACCTTTCTGTTCGGTAAGGCGACATACCATACCAAACACAGGCACGTTAGGCTCCGCCGGCAGGCCGGATTTACGTTGCAGAGCCTGCTTACATTCTGCCTTGCCACTCACATCATCCGCGTTGAAGTGGGCCGGAATGTACGGGTCGGTCATTGGATCCCACTGGCTGTAGTCACAGCCATTTAAAATACCTGATAAGTCGTTACTGCGCTGCATAAGCCGGTCGTGCAGGCCATGGCTGCCGAGGTCGGTAAGGAGCTCCGAAGCATAATTAGGGCTTACTGTAGTGATTTTATCTGCGCACTCGATGGCGGATTGCAAAAAGTTGATGTAGCCGCCATGGACCTGCTCAAAAATAGCCGGATGATGGCGCAGGTACGGAATTTCTTCTATCCGGTGCACACCCTGAAACGCGGCATTGTGAATGGTAAATACCGAACGCGTGTTGCTGAAATAGCCGCTGCGATCGCTGCGTAATAAAAACGGCAGCATGGCGGTATGCCAGTCATGGCAGTGGATGATATCCGGCGCCATGCCAAGCGCCTGAATCGCACTTAATACCGCGCCGCAGAAGAAACTGAAGCGCTCGCCGTTGTCGTTATAGGCTTCATACGCACTGTTATACAAACCTTCCCGGTTGAAGTATTCCGGGTAGTCAATAAAGTAAACGTCGATACCGTGCCAGTTAAGCTGACGAACGGCATAGTGGTAAACCTTACTTTCGGCAAACAGGGTCTGGCTACTACAGGCTTCAGAAAGTGAGAATTGCTCGGCGATGGCCCGGTAATAGGGCATAAATACGCTAACGGTATGCTCGGGCGATTTCAGTGCCAGAGGCAGTGCTTTGCCCACATCGGCCAGGCCACCGGTTTTGACCAGCTCTTCAACTTCAGAAATCGCAAAAACAATGTTCACACTACTCTCCAGCGTTTAATTTGATGCTTTACACAAATTACCACACAAGACAGGGATTTAAACGCTAACTTTGTGCAAAATACACAGAAAATCGATTGTCCTGGGTGAGCACTGATGGGCTTGAAAATTGTTCCGCGAGCAATTCCGCATAGGGTAAAAAGCGGTTGGCGACCAGATAGAGTTTTCCCTTTGGCTGCAGATGTTGCCGGGTGGCCTGAATAAACTCGCGGCTGATGCGGTAATCGGTTTTAACCCCGGTATGAAACGGCGGGTTTGTTACAACCGTCTGGTACTTAGCGCTGACACCCTGCAGTGTGTCGGTGGCGATAATAATGCCTTGCTGATGATTTTCATGCAACGTGTGGGCGCTGCACCACAGAGCCAGAGCACTGACATCCAGCAGCTCTACACTGGCCTTACTGCCAGCAGATAACAGGTAGCTGGCGATAACACCGGCACCACAAGCAAAGTCGAGAACCTTGCCGGATAGAGATGTGGGCAGCTTATCCAGCAACATGGCAGTACCTGCATCCAGCTCGCGATGACTGAATACGCCGGGTAAGGAACACACGGTCCACTCAATACCGTTACGATTGTAGGTGTCGCGGCTCATATAATCGTTAAGGGTAAACGGAGCGGGCGCCTGGTTGAGATGACAGGTTAACCAGCTGCAATGACGGGCAGAGTCTATTTTATCTACATCACCATAAGATTGGATGGTTTTACCCGCACTTTTTATGCCGCCGCGATTTTCGCCAATCACGTGTACCCGGTTACCTTCACCAACCAGCGCAGCTGCCATAGCCATCAGCATCGCCAGATGCGCTTTGGCTTTGGGCATAAAAATCAACACATCGGTAATCGCTGCGACATCACCAACTGCTGGTGCAAAGGTATGTGTGTGATTGCCAGTGGTGGCGGTGAGGGCGAAGTTACTGTTATTGCTAATCAGGTCGCGACTGTCAAAACGGGCCGCTTCAGTGCGCCGGGCACACTGTTTAAATACATCGTAATACTGATGCAAAACGGTGAGTTTTAGCTCACCTAAGGCGCTGAAAAGCGCTGCATCGTCGGGATTGATAACCAGCCAGTTGCCCTGCTCAAACTGCTCTTCGTTACGCAGTATTAACTGGCTTTGTGGCGACAGGCTCATGCTGTGCGCTCGTAAATCAGATCCCAAACGCCGTGGCCAAGTTTCTGGCCGCGTACCTCAAACTTAGTGGTTGGGCGGTAATCAGGTCGTGGTATATAATCACCTTCGGCAGCGGTGTTGGTGTAACCCTCTGCTTCGTTCATTACTCCGGCCATGTGCTCTGCGTAGGGCTCCCAGTCTGTGGCCATGTGGAATGTGCCGCCAACAGCCAGTTTGGTGCGAACCAATTCAGCAAATTCCGCCTGCACAATGCGGCGTTTGTGGTGGCGCTTTTTATGCCAGGGATCGGGGAAAAACAACTGCAGGCGATGCAGGCTGGCATCAGGGATCATATTTTTAAGCACTTCAACAGCATCATGTTCCATAACGCGCAGATTCTCTACGCCCAGCTCACCGGCATCGGCCAGACAAGCGCCAACGCCCGGACGGTGAACTTCGATACCAATAAAGTTAAGCTCAGGGGCCTCATGAGCCATGGTGACCAGTGACTTACCCATACCAAAACCGATTTCAACGACTACCGGCGCGTCACGGCCAAATACGGCAGCAAGATCCAGCGGCTCGCTCTGGTATTCGATACCTTTGGTTGGCCAGAATTCTTCAAGCGCACGGCCCTGGGCTTTGGTTAAGCGCCCTTCGCGCTTCACAAAACTCTTTACTTTACTGATATAAACGCCGGCCGCTTCGGCTTCGGCCTGGGAATTAAATTTTGCCATGATAGTCTGTCACCTGTTAATTGCCGCGGCATTATCCACGACGCGTACAAAATTGCAACGGTCTGGCGTGCAGCCACGACGGGTCGCTGGTTGTATGATAGCGTAAACCCAGCTTAAACGAATGGAAACTCACCTAATGACAGCTCACTTTTGCCCTCAGTGCGGCCAGCAGACTTTTACCAGTCAGGACAACAACCGTTACCAGTGCAGCCACTGCCAGTTTGAAATGTTTCGTAATGTGGCTGCCGCGGTAGGCGGGATTCTGGTGTATCAGCAACACGTGTTGCTGGTAAAACGCAGTAAAGCCCCTGCTGCCGGCGAGTGGGATTTGCCAGGCGGATTTGTTAATCCCGATGAGTCGGCAGAGCAGGCGCTGCGCCGTGAGTGCCTGGAGGAAACTGGAATTAACCCCGGCGAGTCATTGCAGTACCTAGGGGCCTGGCCGAATCAATACCCGTATAAAACACTGGTATACCCCACCATGGATATCTTCTTTGCTGCCGAACTGCACAATAAGCCGGCCTGCGAAGTGGATAACAGTGAGGTGAGTGGCTTTAGGTGGTTGCCCTTATCTGACTGTGCGGAGCTTAAACTGGCGTTTTCCTCCGCGCAGCAGGCTCTTAGCCGTTACCTTAGCTTAAGCCAATAGCTCGTTTAGCAGCGCCGCCACACTCGCCGGTTGTTCCAGCATCATCATATGGCCGCTGTCTTCAACCGGCAGCAGCCGGGCACCGTTAATGTTTTGCTGGGCGGTTTGCATAGTCGAAAATGGCGCCACTACGTCCTGGCGGGCGGCAATTAAATTCACCGGGCATTTGAGCTGGCCGAGCCTGGCGGTGAGATCTTTTCTGGGCGTGGTGCTTTGCACATGCGCCCGTAACGTTGCCGCGCCTAAATCGCTGGCCATATCGGTGAGTATTGGCAGTATCTCATCACTGTGTTCTGGTAGCATCATGTTAGCCAGATAGGCTTTAGCTGTGACATCCACCTTGCCGCCTTTTAACTGCTCAAGTAAGGTTTTACGCCGTTTTAACTCCCGGTCTGATAAACCGGTAGGGGCATAGCCCATCAGCGTTAACGAGGCGACTTTATCCGGATAGGTAAGCGCCCACAACGCAGCGACATAGGCCCCCATAGAATATCCAATCAGGTGATTTTTACCGTCCGGGTCGGTGCGGTCGCTGGTGAGCGCTAACATTTCTTCTAAACTATTTGCCCATTGCAGCGGTACATAAGCACGGGCGGAAAGACTGAGTTGCTTCCAGACGGGCAACCATACACGCTCGTCACATAGGGTACCGGGTAAAAAAACGTATCGCATGAAACGCTCCTGGGAAAAAATTAGTCAGAGCCTATCAGGCGCTACGGGATTGGTGCAATCACTGTTACACTGCGCCGCAGTAATTGGGAGTAAAAAGTCGTGAATTCATTTTCTACACGGGTATTAAACTGGTTTGACGAACATGGCCGTAAGCACCTGCCCTGGCAACAGGCCATTTCTGCTTACCGGGTATGGGTGTCTGAGATCATGCTGCAACAAACGCAGGTGACTACAGTGATCCCGTATTTTGAGCGCTTTATGGCACGCTTTCCCACTGTGAGGGCGTTGGCCGAGGCGCCCCAGGACGATGTGCTTCACCTTTGGACGGGCCTGGGTTATTACGCCAGAGCGCGTAACTTACATAAAGCGGCGCAGCAGATAGCTACACAATACAATGGCGAGTTTCCGCCTACTCTGGATGAGGTAGTAGCGCTACCGGGGATTGGTCGTTCCACGGCGGGGGCTATTTTATCCATCGCCTGCGGTCAGTCACATCCGATTCTCGACGGTAACGTTAAGCGTGTACTGGCCCGTTATTATGCCGTAGAAGGCTGGCCCGGCAAGCGTCAGGTAGAAGAACAACTGTGGCAGTATGCTACGCAAAATACGCCGGACAAGCGCACCAATCATTACACTCAGGCGATGATGGATTTAGGCGCAATGATCTGTACCCGGAGCAAACCAGCCTGCGATCGCTGCCCGTTACAAAGCGACTGTATTGCCTATGCGCAGGGGAATCAGACTGACTACCCGGGCAAAAAGCCGAAAAAGATCCTGCCGGTAAAAAGCACCGTGATGTGGATCCCGTTTTACCAGGGCAGTGTGCTACTCAGGCAGCGCCCGGCAACCGGCATCTGGGGCGGACTCTGGAGTTTTATCGAAAGCGAGGACGCGGATTCTGTGCCAAAAGATGTTGCGCAGTTCATCGGTAGCGATTTCGATGCACAACTGCTTACGCCATTCAGACACACCTTTAGCCACTATCATTTAGATATTCAGCCTAAGCTGTTACATTGCGAGTCGTTGAGCGCGGTGATTGCCGAGGCTGGTCACAGTTGGGTGTCGTTGCATAAGCCCTTGCAACTGGGCGTGCCTACGCCGGTAAAAAGACTTCTAACTGATTTAATCAAACAGTTATAATCACAACAAATTAATGCGGAGAATAACAATGCCCAGAACGGTACATTGTGCACACTACGATAAAGAAGCAGACGGACTGGATTTTCAGCTTTACCCGGGTGAACTGGGTAAGCGTATTTTCGACAGTATCAGCAAAGAAGCGTGGGCCGAATGGCAGAAAAAGCAGACCATGCTGATTAACGAAAAAAAGCTCAACATGATGGAGCCCACCGATCGCAAGTTCCTGGAAGAACAGATGGAAGCCTTTCTGTTTGAAGGGAAAGAACCGACGATTGAAGGCTATGTTCCGCCCAAAAAGCCGTGATTTTGCACAGATTGCACAAAGAACGCGCAGTTGATTAAAATATTCAAAAAAGTGGTTGACTTAAAAGCGCGAAACTCGTTAAATACGCACCCACAGCGAGACAGCAACATTAATCGCTAACCAGTTTTAGCCTCGATAGCTCAGTTGGTAGAGCAGCGGATTGAAAATCCGCGTGTCCCTGGTTCGATCCCGGGTCGAGGCACCACTT
>CEUU01114272.1_pt1 | contig 107176 bp, 122 predicted proteins | sample 531321 | NCBI WGS metagenome assembly CEUU01 (sample SAMEA2622658, study PRJEB7988) | marine metagenome | isolation source: saline water (ENVO:00002010), including
TCTACAGAGGATTATGTCTTTTTAGAGGGGAAAATCCCTAGAACCCCATGATGCTCTGCATCTTTTACAAAGGCCACGAAGTTCTGCACCCCCAGGGTCTGTAAAAGCTCCGATACTTGGAGGCGTTTATCGCTAACCAGGAGCGAAGTGTCATCATTGCTCAATGAGACAGTTTCTATCTGGAGCTTCACATTGGCTTGAATGCCAGGTGTGAGATTAATCAGCGACTTCACAGGGCGGTCGGAGTAGATCCCAGTTGGCAGGTCATCATGCTTTTTAAGCGTGGCTAATAGTATGTTTCCGCCATAGACATTGATTTCGATAAGGGCCTTCATACGATTCATCCTTGGATCGAGTAGTACTTTTCAAAGATCTCAAGTGCCTCCCGATTTGTCAGGCCGTTTCCGAGTCTCTCACGGACGAATGACTGAATGCCTGGTTCGCGTTCAATCAGGTTTGTAATGAGCTTTACAACGTAATCGGATGTTTGGTCATTGAGGGCGCGTGTTCTGGTAACGGAAATGGCCGTCATGACCTCTGCTGCAAGCGTGCTGTCAGCATGTTGGCGATAATCGGAAGGTGGTACTGAGTTGATGATGTTTGAGGAGTGATTGTTATTTTCAGACGAAAACCAGTCACCGATAGCCGGTCTTGGTAGTTTACCGGTACCGGACTCAATAAAGGGCAGTGTGTAGAAGGTCGCAACAGCTCCCAGTATGAAGCCAATTATTGTTCTGATCATTCATCACTCCAAAATAAAAGAGGGAGGGTTCCCCCTCCCGGTGTTAGATGTTTAATGCCTTTCTGGTTCGATTTTTCAGTGATTCGCCAAACTGACTGGCATTAACAGACTTATCTCTCAGCCAGTAAGTGATCGTGATTTTGCTTTCTTTGTCAGACTGCTTCTCGATCTGGCTGTCGATGATTGCCTGAATGCCATCGTGGTTGCGATCGGCACGCATGTGGTAGTAAACCGAAGGAGTAGCATCGTAGGCGTAGGCGAAAGTCTGCATTTTGGCTTCGGCCATGCTCCCCCATTCCTGACGGATTTCCTGCTCGGTGTAGTAGTTGAACTCTTTCTTAATCTTCAGGAACGCGACATCCACATTCACTGGCACGGTAAATGCGATTTTGTGCTCAGTTGGCTTAGCGGTAGTGGTATTTGCAACGGTAGTTTCGGTAGTCGTTGTCTGGGTTACCTGTGATTCCTGTGCTGTTTGTTCCTGGTTAGCTTTACCATCATGGTTGATGGGCTTGCCGGTAATGGGGTTGTTCCAGCAGGTCAGGCATTTGCCATCAGAAGAGTAAACGTGCTGGTTGGAGGCGCAGCCGCTAACGATAAGAACCAAGGCCAAAGAGCCGAAAAGTGCAGATAACTTCATGAATGTTCTCCTATAAAGAGTGGTTTATTTAAACGTTACTACGAGGTGCCAAACTAGCAACCCGGCAAACCAGGTTGCTGAATGAGCATCGAGCCAGGAGACACCTGCACATAGAAGTCTTGGATAGACCTGTGTAGCTTGGGATTATCCCGGTCATCGAATGAAAACCAATAAAAAAAGGGTCATCGAGGATGTACCCTTTTATGGCGCTAGTACCTTCCATAGCCGGATCTTTGGAATGGATACTGCTGTGAATGGCGTTGATTGGGGGCTTTAGGCTGGTCTTGAACCAGTCTGACGTTTTTAGCCACTAGGCCTTTGCTGTTGATGTGGCATTCAAATTCCACTGTCCTCCCTGGACGCAAGTACTGGCAGTTTTTCAGTTCGTTTGCGTGGACCATGATGTCCGGAGCATCACCCCCATTGTGCAGAAACCCATATCCTTTGTCGGTGAACCATCGTTTAACCGTTGTCTGCATCCGTTAGACTCCTTCTTATTGGTGCTGCTGTTCCAAGTAGCGCTTCAAACCAGGCTTTTCAATGTTGTACCCGTCCTTTCGGGTCTGGCTGATTAGACTGGCTTCCGATAGACGCTTGATGGAACGCTGGATATTAGAAGCGACGCCTTTAACATCGGTTTCCTTGTCGATTCTGGCCATTAGCTCTTTTGAGAAGGGGTTTGTACCCTTGCAAAGCGCCAGAAACACAAGCCGGTCGATCGGCTTCAGTCTCTTTGATATGCCCTCGAAATCTTCGGTTGCTTCCATAAGCTGAAGCACATATTCCAAGGCTTCCTCAACAGTAGCCTTGAAGGTAATCATTTGGGCGATCAGCTTCATCATCCAGTACGGTGACTGATCCAAGTCCAGGAAGGCCTTGCGTAATGGTTGAATGGCAATAGTGATCTGGTGGTTTTTGGCCAGCTTGTCTCTCAGAAATTCAATGAATTGATCATCGAGGTCTGGAAAATCGTGTTGTTCAACGAAGTGGTAGAACGGTGACTTTGATTCGTTCAGCAGCAGATCCAGATAGTGTCTGGAGGAGCCGGTAAAAATGCTTTTTACCTTGCCTTGGCGCTTGTCCAGCATGGTCCGGAGCGTGTGAGCAAGCGGGTCAAACTGGGTGGACGTTGTTAGATGTTGCACTTCATCAATCAGTAGCAAAACCGTTTTCTTGCCAGCCTTTTCGACCAGCATACTGAGTAACTGATCGAGATAGGCGAGTTCTTTGCTGGTTGGTTTACTCGGATTGTCGGCAAACTCTACTTCCATTTTCCCCAGCAGCTCGTTGCTTACGGTGGTCTTTTTGATTTTGGCCTTGAGCAACCGGCTGAAGGTCGCTTTTTTATCGAGCGCCGCAATGGCATCTTCCAGGGCTGCGATCAGTCCTTCATGGGGGGCATTGATGTTTTGCCATAGACTCGCATAGACAGGGATGTAGTTTTTCTTCTGCGATAGTGGCGCGAGATCCTGAAGGATGAATAGCGTCTTTCCTTTACGTCGAGGGGCTATGATCGCTAGGCTTGATGAGATACCGAGGGCCAGTAGGCCAAGGTATTGTTCTGCCAGCTCTGTTCGTGGATAGTGCCACCCTTCCATAAAAAGGTCCCCTATATTTGTTTTGTGACTTACGCGGGATTACGCGCCAATTGCATAATTACGCATAATACAGGTAACTGCGCGTAATTCAAGCCCTACCAGCTATTTTTTATAACAACTACTATACCAGATCAGCCATAATAAAATGGCCATGCGGCAGCCTTACCTCCTCACTCCGATCGACACCCCCGAGTAATCCCTACTTTACTGATTGACCCCTGCACCGGGAGGCGTAGCCTCGCGAGTGCCAAGGAAACAGAAGGAAAATAAAGGAAAGGGAAGGAAAAAGAAGGGGCGCAACCCGAATTTTGCACAGAGGTTGGGGTGTGCCACCAATAAAGAGTACCCCCTTGCTGATCTGGTATAGTATACCTGTTTTATTTGTTGTGTCTTGGGCTCAAGATGTCGTCTTAATTTGAGCATCCTGAAAACCTATCCTTGTTGCGACTGATTTTGCGTAGCTTGTGCTGCACTCTATCACTCGTCCTGCATCATCCGTAACCAGGTAACGATCGCCACCCTGCCCCTGCTGGGCTATTGTCACTACGTTATATGCTCCTGCTTTCTTATCAGAAGGTACGATCTCGCATTCGATGAGATGCCCAATCCGCAGCATATTGAGAGCCATTTCAATGGTGTGCATATTCAAATCCTTCAGTGATTAATATCCGTTGTAAGACTGGCTTACGTTTGCTTATCTGGTATTCTATACATATTACTAATGTAATTTGGACTTGCTGTCCAGTGTGGTGGTGGAATGAATATCCAAACTCATGACAATGCCGTCGTCTTACCTGCGGAATACATCCGGGTGCTTTACGAGGCTTACCAGGTGTTGGCCGAGGCCTGCCTGACGTTAAGTGGCGCGGTCCGTTCAGACCGGGAAAGCTACCCCGTTTATATCCCTACGTTCGGCATGGAAGACAGCGACAAGGAGTCCAATGAAGCAAGGGAGGCGGCTATTAAGTCGATGACGCAGTTGTTTGTGGCCGATGAGGGGGAACATGTGCCAGAAGCAGGAATTGTCTGTGCCTCACCGGAAACGGTAGCTGCCGTGGAGCAATTGAACGCCGCAAAAGCTGCCTTCAAAGATGCGGTGATGGCCATACGCAATTTTCAGAAAGAGACTGACGCTTCTGTATCGAGAATCTCCAAGCTGATCAGGGATGAAGTCACCGAAAAAGGTTACAGGACTGAGGCACTCAAGAAGGCAATGGGCACTGCTGGTATCGGCTCGCTAGACCTCAAGAGATGTTACGCACAGATCAGAATCATGCCACCGGCGCTGGATGTGTTTAGCTGGACGTGGGCGACTAACCATGCCCGGATCAAGAAGGTTACTCTCCAGGAAGCTATCGAGATGGCAAAAAAGCTACCTGGTCAGGGTGCGTCTCAAACTGCCGTTGATTTGTTAAACAAATGCAATCCAGGCGAGGTTCTGGTGAAGAAATCAACGCTACCCAATCAGCTCCGTGCAAACTATGCCTACCTTGAGGATGGCAGCATCGTCAGAAAATCATGCCCTATTTCAGGAGTCGTGATTGCACAACAGAAAAATCTACCCAGAAAATTCTGGCGGGATAATCCTGGCGATCAACGACGACGCCCGGCCCAAGAATCTGGAATCGAGGAAGAGCCACTTATCCTGGCGTTGGACCTGTATCGATATGCAAAATGAAGCTGAATTAAGCCCATCAGATCAGCCAAAAGTTCGCTGTTTTGGCTCCAATGCAGCTCTAACGGTCGAGGCCACCCCGCTTCTTGTGAAAGGCGTACCGCACGGACATACGGTAAATCTCGATGTCGCCCCGAGACAAGGTGAAAACGTCATCTGGGCGAGGAAGATAACTGTTCAATTGAGCGACACTGAGTTGCCAATCATGGCTGCCGTATGCCTTGGCTATCTTCCCAAAGCTCACTTCAAGCGCAGTGGCAAGGGCATCTTCATTGAGCGACAACCCAATAAGCTTTTTGTCTCTGCCACACAGGGAAGAGGTAATGCATTTGCGCTGCCAATTCCTATTGGCCAGACATTCCAGGTATCGAGCCTTGTCCTGGCTCAGCTTCAGAAACAAACGGAATATTCAGACAGTAACCTACTAATTGCTGCGCTTCGAGGCGCAGCAGGACTCTACAAGCCTAACAGCAGTTAAAATCCAAGGAAGCATCATGAAAAAATTTCTATTGATAACAACCCTGGCAATGACTTCCAACATGGCAACAGCATCTGTCGAGTGTCAGGCAGAATATATTAAAGGACTGAAGGTTAGCGATTCCGGGGAAGTGATATACACCAATTCTTCCGGTATATCCCGTCTTGCAGGAACACCTGGAACGCCGATAGGTTCAAAGTATATGCTCAAAACCCTTCTGGAGGCGATTGAAAATAAGTACCAGGTTAACTCCTCTTTTCCCAAGGGATACAACTGCAATACCAGCAATACCGAGGTCTCAGCAGAGTGGATTAAAATTGAGAGGCCGAATTAAACCGGGCTGTCTATTTAGCTATGGCTAGGCCGTGATTGTAGACCGAGCAAGGCATTTCAAGCATCTGGCTGTTTAATGAATGAATGAACCGTTGCCGACCCTCGTTTTCAAATGTCATGCTGGCCATACATACATTAATGTTCCCACTGCTGATAAATTATCTTCCTGCGTTCAAACGCTTCCCGCCCTCCCTCCATGATATTAACAATCTTCTTCTGGCTTTCCTTGTCATCAATACTTGCACCTTCGACCGTTATTTTGTCTTCATTGTACTGGCAACTAACAACAAGCTCCGCATCACCTAGAACTGGGAAATTTGCGTTATGTGTTGCAAAAATGAATTGCTGGTTAGGCTTGAGCTCTCGAATAAGTTTTACAACCTCCTCATAAATACTTTGGCCATCGAGATCGTCCTCTGGCTGATCAATCATGAGCAGGTCGCAATCTTTTTGGCTCAGGATGAATAGCATCATTGCGGATGCCCTTTGCCCTAATGAATGTTGCTTCAAATCTTTCCCGTGATACGTAACTTTGTAGCTATTGGGAACCTGAAAGCTAAGAAGTTCAAAAAGACTCTCATTAAACAGTCTAATAAAAACGTCTGCTTTGCTCTTCGTTTGCTCTGCTGCCGCCTCAAGGTCTTTGTATATTTCGCCAAAGTCAGCATATTTGTCAGCAATATTCTTGTAATACTCCTTCCTAATATTCTGCCCCTTAAATACTTCATCCATTTTACTCGCAAACTTTTCAGCATCCCCTTTATATTGAGGTTCAACTTTTAATGCTGATTGGGCAGTATTAATCTGTTCAAGGGCCTTAGTGATTAGCACATATTCCTCATGCCATGCTTCATTCAGTGACGAAATGGCAATCATTACTGCATTCTGTTTTTCTTTGTATTTATCAGTTTTTCTCTTTAGATCCTTTATCGACGCCTCAAGCTGTGTTTTCTTATTAGATAGTGTCACATATTCATCCGGTTGGATTGATGTGACGCCCTTTTCTGCCAGAGCTTTGACAATCTCTCTTTCTGTTTCAGCAAACGCCTCTTTAAGAGTGTCTTTCTTAGATTCCAGCTCAGTTTTAATAGATTCAAGTGCTTCCGTTTTTGAAGTTATATTGAGAAGGACCAATTTGGCCTCCTCTATTATTTTTTTCAATGTGTCGAACGTAGCATTAAACCGGATTAATAGATCTGAATTGTGCTGAGACGTATATTCCGGTATGTGAGATACGGACTCCTCAACCTCAACTATTCCATTATTTATGGAGTCAGCCCATTCACTTCCAATTTTTATTACTTGATCAAAGAAGGCCAGATCCTTTCCAAACTCCACTTGCTTATCAAGCTTTTCTTGAACTCCATACTTTTTAAACTGATCTAATCTGAATTGAACGTCTTTCAGATCATCTTCATCTGCATCTTTCTGCTCAACATCAGTGTTTAGAGCCATGAGAGCTGTAATTGCAGATTCTAGTTGGTCTACTCGTTCTTGTATTTTCTGGCGGATTGGCTTCAAAGAATCGCCAACCAGTTTTTCAACCAAATCCTGACCAAATCCTTTGCCAGCAGCAGCTAAGTCTTTTTGTCCGAAATAAAGTGGCTTCCATACCACTGTTTGGCGTATAGCTAAGCCTGGCTGGAGAATTCCATCAACATACACCTCGGGAGCATGGCGATGGATTCGCTTTATTTCATATAGAGTCCCGTGTTTATCGCGAGCTTCTACGACTATCTTGCCACCACTCTGCAACAAGTGAGGTATCAGGTCGTCCTTATAAGATCTATCCTGTGCAACCTGGCCGAAGGGAATATCTAAAGCATACCGGATTGATTCGAGCAATGATGACTTACCACTTCCGCGAATACCTATCAAACAATTAAGATGGGGTGAAAAAGGTACTCTTGAGTTGTCAAGTAAGCCTCCCTCATAGCGAATTGCTTCTATGTGTGAATGCGATACTTTACTTGGCTCTTTTCTTACTCTGAATTGAAAGTCACTCAATGAATATTTTACAGACTCATATGAAAGCTCTCCAATTTTCAAATACGCACATTGACCTCTTCCAATCTCATTGATTGCCTTCGGATCACTTCCTTCGAGTTCAGCAGGATAGCTTTCTCCCCACCAGCCTTTAACCTTTGTTCTGCATTTGGTGTCGGGCTTATCGTGAGTACGCACCTTCTGAAATCCAAGGCAATATTTCTTTATCAGAGGGTCATTCGCAAGTTCTTGTAAGCGACCACCATCTAGCTCATTCCATAAACCGCTGGCAGATTCAACGTGAGCAAAAACAATAAAGAAATCCTTATGATAAGTATCCAATTCTTCTAACGTTGCCCGAAGACCAAGCGAAGACCTACCATTTTCCTGCTCATATTCGGCAGGGGTTTTTCCTTTAAAGGCATTCCCGAGGAATTGATTAATTAGATCTTTCCCGCCTTCAATCCACTCTTGCGAAAATATAATGAGAGTATGAACGCCATTTGCACCGTCATTAACAGATAACTCAACACCTGGAAGCAATAAAATGCCGTTTTTCTTGGCTTTCTTACGAAGTGCGTTATATTCACCGACATCAAATTTATTATGATTGGTAATAGCACCTATTCGAATATCAGCTTTCTTTAAAGCATCGACATAATCATTAACGAAGCTGTTTTCCTCGCCCGTATATTTAAATTCTTTATCCGCCTTAGTATGCAAATGGAAATCCGCTCTCATCCATGAACTTCCATTTTGAAATGGTTCAACGTTCCAATCAGCCATAAGTGTTTTCCTTCTTGTAATTATTGCCACCATAACTTACAAGTTGGCAAAACGTGTTTATTTTGTTCTGTTGGTCTGTACTATTAGCTGTACTTTCCGCCAAACTACTGTTGCCAATAATAATGGCCAGAGATTGCGCCCTAGAGATGGCGACGTTAATGCGATTCTTGTCAAAGAGAAAATCCATGCCGCGTGGGGAATCATTAGCGTCGCTGGCGCACATACTGAAAAATACTACCGGCGCTTCTTGCCCCTGAAACTTATCCACGCTGCCCACTTTGGCATTTGGCCCTAATGCTTCACGTATTTTATTAACCTGAAAGTTGTAGGGCGCTACGAACAAAATGTCATCCCATCCGATCGGGCGCGTTTTACCGCCCTTATCGCAAAATTCCCGGCCCAATATATCCTGAACAGCGTGTTGAATGGCCTCCACTTCCTCATCGCTGGCTTGCGTATTCCCTTCGTGCTCGACCGGGATAAAAATAACACCGGCTTCCTTATTTATTGCACCAGCATAGCTCGCAGGAACCTTGATTACCTGTTTGTCATTATCTGGATGAGAATGCAGTTTTCCTTCGTAGATGGCCTCGCTAATGAACCGGTTAACCGCTGAGTGCATCCGATAGGTTGTTTCCAGGAACACACCTCGGTCTTCAGAGATTGTTGGGGTGTGGTGAAGCAGATAGTCCAACGTGGACAGGCCGCTTTCCCCTGGATGAGTTCCTTGCGCCGGTTGCCCTAGCTGCATCTGATCACCCATAAGGATAATGTTGCTGGTTGCACGACTCATAGCAATCAGGTTGGCCACTGAGACTTGTCCAGCTTCATCAACGAACAGGTAATCGAACTGTCCCTGTAGATCATCCCTGGAGAAACCCCAGGCCGTGGTGCCAATGACGCAGGCCTGTCTGGTATAGCTTGCAATGTCCTTGTTCTGAAGTACCGAAATCCCCAACGCCTGAATTTCATCGTCAGTATCTTTCGTGCAACCGAAGAACGCCTCAATTCCCTGGTCCATGCAGTATCTGGCGGTTCCCACCAATAAATTGTTGATTGCCTTGTGGGAGTTTGAGCTGATACCCACCCTCTTGCCCTGCCGTAGAAGCTCGGCGATAACGTGCTTACCTGTATAGGTCTTACCGGCACCTGGTGGACCTTGTATTGGCAGATAGGAGTTATCAAGGCTGGCAATGGCCTGAACGATTTGGGTCAACCGCTCTTTCGGGTTATGGCTCGACGCGATCGGCTGACCAGGTTGAAGGCCCTTGATTCGTGGAAAATCGCGCTTCAGGAAATCCACGATCGCACACTGGCTCAGCGAGCCTGCATCATACTCTTTGACTACAGCCTCTATGGACTGCGGGATTGGATCAGGTCTTACGTATTCATCTGGAACCAGGGTAATAATGGATGGTGGCTCAGCCTTGGCCTGAACCGTGATAATGCCTTCCCCCAGATTGGTAAATTCAGGTAAGAGTGTCACCTTCAAGCGCTCCCCCTTGTCGTTTTCCTCTCCGAGGACGTAGAAAGAGGTTGTATTGGCCAGCTTGAATTCCTGGTTTGGATTGAATTGGTACTCGTAAGCCAAGTTTCGAGCCCTCGATGAAGGCTTAAATGGCTCCGCCTCTGACCTTTCACATGCTGCCAGACAATCCAGGTCATCAATCAAGTCAATTTCAGTGAGGCCAAGGCGATCAAATAGCCTCCAAAAAACCGGCTTAGATTCCCGCCGATGAAATTCCAATGACCAGGCTAGATTCTCTGTCACTGAGGAAGTGATGGAATCACTGTCCTTGGTGGACTCCGCTTTCTCTAACAGAGTATCCCGTAGCCTGGTTCGCTCAGTGATTTCCTCTGGCACATCCGGTTCGACAACCTCCGTTCTACCAAGGTAAGCAATACCATGCTCTGCCTGCCGTTCTCGAAGCCATGCCACCAGCTCCTGAGTGCTATTGCAGTCGTCAATGTTGTAGTCTCGGATGTCGTTGAGGATCTTCGATGTCTGCCAGGTGAGACCATCAGGATTTTGCCGCCAGTTTTCGTAAACAACAACGGAGTCACCTCCGGTACCCACTTCGGTCTGGCGCTTCCCTCTATACAAGTGCTCGACGTTCTTGATGGAGTATTTAGGCTCACCGATCAATAGGCCGCTTTTGACGATTTTATAGAGGTCAACGAATACCTCATTACGCAAAAGCTGATCGACTTCGTATTCACATATGCCGTATCGGCTCATAAGCTTGCGGCACGCGGCGATCTCATAGTTCGCATAGTGGTAGATGTGCATTTGAGGGTCTGCCTGCCACCGTGCGTACACCCACTCTATGAATTCCTTAAAAGATCGCCTCTCCTCTTCTGGCGTGTGCGCCCAGAAGTCTTTGAATTGCCGCTCACCGGATTCATCAAAATAAGTGTTACCCCAAAGATACTCCAGTCCACCATCGACTAATGGGAAACCCTCGATGTCAAAAAAAACATCCAGATCCGAATGAGGTGGCAAAAGCGAGAACCCCTGTTTCTTCCCTTGCTCAGGTACCAGCACTTCAAACAACGGGGTTTCCCGTCCTTCGCTGGCCTTCTGAATCTTTGCCTGGGCTTTCAGCTTTTGAAATACGGCCACGCTGATACCTGGTACACGCTCCAATTCTGTATTGGCGAGCTCTGCCATTGTCTTGATACCGACTGCACTGAGCTTTTTGATCTGAGAGCGCGTTATCGTTGCAACCTGCGATGGATGATCTGCTTCCTTCAGTAGTTGTTTGGCATAAGTCTCCCAATTGCCCCAGGATTTAGAATCAGCAGGATCAGGACGTTGGGAAACTTCAAAATTATTATGTGCCTTTAGAAAAGCGTCTCGGATGGACTGGTAATAATAGAAATAGTCGTCTGTACGCAGACGTTCCCGTTGTCCATCACCGAGCACAACCACAAAGTCTTGTGAGCGTCTGCCCTGGATACCGTCCAGTAGGTCTTCGTAGCAGCAAAGCTGGACCGTGAAGTAGGGTTTGAGAGTTTTCGATAACTTGGTATCCCAAACCTCATAGTGGTATTCGCCAAGACGGCTTTCCCCTGGAACTTTAACCAGAAAATCAGCGAAGCCTTTGAATGCTCCTCGACTCAGGCAAGCTTGAAATATGACCTCTGCGCCAGACTCCATCGCAGTAACCGTCGCGGTTTCCTTATCAGGCGAAGAACTGATGTCTGCGACATTAAGTCCTTGAGCAATGAACGCCTCTAAAACCGCTTTTTCATGCTCACCGCCTTTCTCCTGAAGCATGGCCATCATGTCATCGCCTGAATCTTGCTCTGGAATTTGATCGGGAGCAACAATGGCTAAATGCTCCATCCATGAAGCAAATGGACTCTCCATGAAGAGGGTTAGATCGGATGGAGAATACATTAACGTTCCGTGTTGGATATACATTCGCTCTTACTCCCGCTCGATACTGATGTTCTTTTCAGGGTACTTTGCACTAAGCAGATCCACCGCCTCCAGCGTTCTTACCCCCCACTGATTGGTCATGGCATAGGTCTTACCGTCAATGTGAAATAGTTCCTCCTGCTTGCAGAAATAACGCTTGGTCTTCGGTAGCTTGCCCCCGGTATCGAGCGTCATTAACTGTTCTGCGAATTGCTCTTCATCGAGTGAGCCATCAAAGCAAACGAAGAGATTCCCTTTTCGCCAGCTAACAATATCCGCGACCTCTTCTGGCTTGGCTCCACCTTGGATGACTTCACTAACCAGTTGGTACATAAGATTGCGCTTATTCAGACCGTGGTGGTCACTCCCTCCAATCGAGAGAGTGAATTTTGAGAAATCGCGAGATGACGTTCTGGACTGCTGCTCTTTCTGCTTCTTCTGTCTCACCTGGACCTGAAATTGTTCGGTCTCAGGTAAAGGGATAACCTGCTGAATGTCCAACAGAATTCGTTGCCCGTCGTAGAAGGGCTCCATCTTGACGCAACGAATATCAATTCCCTTGTCGTTAAGCCATAGCACCGCACTGGTAAGCTCTTTAGAAAACTCGGCTGATGCCAGAACAATCCGGACATCCTGTGCAAAAGAGTCCTCATCTGGCTCTTCCCAGTCGAGGAACTCAAGGATTCTTTGCTGAGCATCTTCTTCCGATCCGATACTGGTCAGGAAGGACTTGTGGGCCTCAACAACCTGGTCAAAGGTCATAGTTGAGATCATCGCACTATAGCGAATAGCCTGGAGCTCCATATGCCCACCGTCCTCAGTGCGCTTCAGCTCAATAACAACCAGGTTGGCTTCTTTGTCGATGCAAAGCAGATCAATCCGCCTCCGGCTTACGTCCCAATCGCCGAACTCTTCCGCAATCACCATTGTCTGGTCGGAGATGATCTCGATCTGGTTTCTCAACAATCGCTGAATATCCTGCCGCTCACGGATGCCCCTGTCAGCAAAGGTTGTTTTCTGTAGGCGCTTAATGCCGGTATCGCTCAATTCATAAATTGGCATGGGACTCCCTCACATGTAGAAGCTATAACTGACTTGCGGCTTCTCGTTAGCCTCAACATACTTCATAATTTCACCAACTTTCCGTGAGCATTCCAGTGTGATCGGATACCGTCCGTCAAATTGCGTGTTGTTCCAGTTCATCTTGGTCAGCCCGAGTACTTCTTCACATAAATCTTCCAACGAAGAGTCGTGTTCAAAAGCTCTGATTTCCAGTGGAGACGGAACATACATCCCCGGATAGGTCTTGTAAAAATTGACCGCACCTTTTGTATAGAGAATGGCCTTGCTTTCCGATAGTGATAGCAATGTTCCCCTCACAGGGGGATACTGTTCGTAGCTGTAGAGACGGACTTTGGACTCCATAATGGTTACGAAGTCTTTCATTCGTATACCCTTGCTTTCTATTGCCCTGGTAAAACCCCGTATCTCTTCTTCCCGGAAGTTGCTGGATTTGTGAATGACAATCCGTGCAGGCATTTGCATCAAAGCGTGGTCATACTCATTTAAAGCGTTCATTAACAACTCGAACGCTTGCTCCTCGTTCATGTACGGTCGGCGGTCTCTTTTATCCAACTGAACAGGAGCTCCCCTGAGAATTACGCCGTGTCCAAACTCATCAAAGACCTGCGCCAAACTGGTTGATACGGTCTCATTGTCACGACTTTTATAAAATCCAATTCCGACATAGCAAGTCTTAGGCTTATGTGTTTCCTCCACCAATCGCCACGGAATTGTTTTGTTCCCCTTGTAGTAAAGTGCTGTACAAAAATTCCACGCTCTCGTCGCATCATCCTGTTGTCCCTTATTACCGGTATCGATGGACAATGACTTCTCTAAAACAAGCTGTAGCGGCTTACCCAAATGCATAGTCTTCGCTTTCAGTAGTCGGCGGAAGTTATGCTCTAATGAGTTCTTGGATTTGTCATCGTTCGAGTCGCCATCATAGTTTTCTGGATCTTCATCCTTTCCCTTCTCCTTGGTCAGCGCATCGAACATATCATTTGGGATAACGCAAATAATGACATCCACAGGCCGATGCTCGGCAAGAAACCGGATTTGATCGAAGTAAAGGTCAACACATACCTTGACTCGCTCTTCCCTGGATTGAATTTTCAGCGTTTTGTTTAGCTCTGATTTCTGGATTGTTCTGGTTAGAGTCGGTCCATACAGGAATTTTGCATAGAAACCGTGATGCTGTGTGAATCCCCCAAACCCTCTGAACAGATTGGAATATTTTGACTCCTTCGCCTCTATTCCTTCTTGGCATTTTGCTATCCAGAGATCTAACAGATCTACACCTTCCCCGCGCCCAACGATTCCCAGTCTCAACTCGCTTTGCCGGAATTCATCGTTTTTGTCATATACGCCAAGGGTTTCAATGCCTGCTTTTGGACAGATGTGTGTTCCATTGGCAAACTCCAGCTTCGGCTCCTCAAGAATCTTAATTTGCACTGGCATCCTCCTCTTCCAACACTTCTTCCAGCTCGTCGTTTTCTTCGAGTGATATGTTGGACAAACATTGGAATTCGACCAATTCGCCAAATGAGATCAAATCGTTATCATTACGGCTATTAGCAAGGAAATACCCGATGAATCTAACTTGATCTCTAACGGAATTGTTATGCTCAAGACGCTTCTGCTTTGAGAGAAGATCATCATGGAATCGATTGCGCTTATACAGATTCCATGTGTAGTACCAGCTAGGGGTAACAGTGGCATACCACTGTGAGTCAACATCAATGAATGAGATGTCAAATGCCAAGTGCTTGAAGAAGGCTACTTTTGTTGGGTCTTTCGTCTGGTACTTCTTTTCAAAAACTCTTCTTCGTGAGAGCTTTTTACCAACCCATTCTTCCCTTCTCTGCTCAGAGTCTTTTTCATCAGGCAAAAAGTAAAATTGATTTTGTTGCTTACTCCAATTTACATTGAACGCATGAAGCTGATCCCGGAGTGTATCCTTCATCAGATACTTGAAAAGATTCTGATATTCAACGAGTTCATGTTGTGAAATATCTTCCGTCGTGAGCTCTTCGATACTTCCAACGTCTACTATGGATCTGAAAGCCGACTCACGCTCCATGTCATAGAACGTGAAAATGCGATTCTCAAATATCGCCCAGCCATGACAATCTAACCCAGCGAGCTGTAAAGCTAGTCTCACCAATAGATGCTTGTTAGGGCGTCTCCCGTTGTAGTTCAAATCGCGCTTGGCCGCTGCAATTGTGCTTTCTTCGTCGATGCACAATTCGGCTACATACAATTCCTTTGGAGGTGTAACCTCAATGAGATTTGAAACTAAGATATACGGAGCATTCTCGGGCGCGTTTAACTCTTCGACCGATGCTTCTACATCTCCTAGTATCGCGCGAAACTCCTGCAACATTCTCTCTTGTGCTGGCAACCGTAACCCGGTTATCTGAGCCAAAATATCGCCAGGATCAATGATGTGCTCCTTTGCATCAAAGCGTATTTCATCACCAATGACGTTATCAATCGCATCCTGAGAGTAGCTTTTCTGCTTAGAACGCAGCGTGAATATATAGAGCTCGTCAAAGGCATTCTTGTAATTGCGTTTCTTAAACTGCTCCAAGGTCGATTTGACCTTCTCAAGGTCTGTGGACGAGGTTACTTGGAAGGCAACCCGGTCCTGCTCATCTCCTAAATCAATGCCAGGGAAGTTCTTGTGTTTTCTATTCAGATTTACAAGATTCGGGCACTGGTAAACCTCCTTCAGGATAGGTATCCAGGCATCTTCAGAAATCAGGTTAACATCAAGCCTTCCCTGCTTCGTTGCCAGATCAATCTCAGTTATCAGCCTGCTGACAACTTCTCGTAACTGATTTTCGATTTCGACCTGTTTCATGAACGTCCTTCTAACCCTGATTTCATTTCGTTGCCTTTCATTAATCCACCCCAAGAGCCTTAAACACCGCATCAACCGGATCGGCGTAAAAACTTGTCTGGAACTTGGTAAACAGTTCAGCCGGAATCGTTGGTATGTCTGCTGCACTGCTCATCGGCAAGGCCACTTTCTTGGCCCCTGCATCAAAAGCGACCTGGAGGCACTCAGCAAGGCTTTCTACCGGCGTAACGGAACCGCCCAGACTCATATCCCCCAGCACCACCATCTGGTTCTGAAGAGGCTTACCAAGGAGGCCTGACGCAAAGGCAACAAGACTGGAGAGCGCCAGATGACTGAATGGCCCGGTGTTCTGAAGCTCAACTGCGTGCAAATGGAAGTCATGTTCTCCCACTTTACTCCCACCGCTGATCCTGGATGCGTTAGCCTTGAAGTAATCAAAGGCAATCTTCACCTGCTCTTTAGCTGCACTGGAGTTCCATAGCCCTGATGTGGCCAACTTGCCGGAGCCCTTGGTAACCTGAAGTTCCAGCCGGTATAAGCCAGGCATCCCTTTGTTGCTGAGACCAATGGTGTGAAGGAATCCGGGCTTACCAGGGCCTTCTGGGATCAGGCCACCGCCACCCTGCTCTTTGACTGATACGAAATGCTCTTCCAGCGAATCATTGTCGATGTAACTGAAGTGGACATCGTAGAACTCCATGCCACCAATCTTTTTGAGTTGTTCCTTCACCCGGCGTCGAACCTGAAGGGCATACTCCAGGCACTGGCGCACATCCTCTTTATCGAACTGTCCATGCGGGAATAGTAGTTTCAGTAGGCCAGAAACTGTCTTGCGTACCGCGATCACATCACGCTGGTTCAGGTTGTTCCCCAGCTTAAAGTATTTCTCGATAGCATCTGCGAAGCTGCGCTTGCGCATCTCCCGATAAAACTCTGCCAGGTAGTCAACAATCAAGCCGTAACGGTTGGTGAAAAACTCTGGGCGCATCTTGGGGATTTCCCAGCCTGGGATGTAGGCATGGAAACGGTCAAAGAAAGCGGAGTCGATCATGGCATCCGGGAATGGTGCCAGCAGATGACTTGTTTTCACTAAGGACTCAACGCTCTGGTTGATGTTGCCTACAAACACCATAGAGGCGGAAGCTTCCATCTGTTCACGGCCACGGGCAAAGGAACCAGAAGCCATATAGTCCTTCATGATCTGGACACCATCTTTGTCCTTGAAGGAGATCCCGGCCACCTCATCGAAGGCAACCAAGTCCCAAAGCCCGACCAGACCAATTCGGCGTGAACTCATGTTGTAAAACAGGTTGGCCACGGTCGTTTGGCCGCCAGACACCAAAATGCTGTTGGGGGAGCATTCCTTGTAAATATGGCTTTTACCTGTCCCGCGTGGACCCAACTCACAGACGTTATAGTTGTTCTCAACGAATGGAATCATCCGGGCCAGAATGTGCCATTGCACATCGACACCTAACGCCGCTGGCTCCATACCAACTGACCGTATCAAACACTCACGCCACTGGTCCGTTGTCAAAGCAGCTCTCCCCTGGAAGAGCTCGTCCATATTCATGTTCGGCATCTGGATTGGCTTGAGCAGCGTTACTCCGAAAGGCGAACCGGTCTGCCCTTCCTCGTGGTAATAACTCAAAGTGGCAATGACCCAGATACCACCCACCAGCAGCTTCTCGTACTCTTTGACGATACCAGAGGAAATTTCAGCGTCCTTGATACCCAGATTGCTGAAAGAGGCCTCATATTTATCCTTGCGTTCATTCAGCTTCACGGTAACCCGGTCGATGACCTTATAGGTTCCGCGCTCCTTCACCAGGGACTTAACCTTTTCAGCCTCATCCGGGCGCACGTAATTCTCTGCCAACACGGTTTTGACGTTGTTCAGCCCTTGCTCAATGATGTCTGGATCATCAGACGCGCAGTACATGCCAAGCAGGTATTCGAGCACATAGACAGGGACATTCGCCCCTTCTTTAATGAGCTTGGTGAGATCCTTGCGAACCACACGACCCGCAAAGTGCTCATTCAGCAGTTGATCTAATTCTTTATCGTTAGCGGATTCCATACTCGGCACGCTCTATCGTCAAATCATGGTTAAAAGAAGTCATCGGTAAACGCCAAGTCGATGGTGACCTTATAGCGCTCCATCTCGGTATTCAGGTCCTTGTCCTTGAGCACCAGGAAGTAATCCTTCTTCCGATCGAAGTCCGTCCCAGACAGTGAGAGTCGTACTTGCTTGACCCGCTCCGCGACCGAATCGGTTGCACAGTCAAAGGTCACCGTCTCTTCGCTGGAGATCTTGCTATCACCGTCGTAGATGGCCACTGACACCGTGACCGGTGTAATCAAATCACTGACCACTTCGGTCTGCATCAGGTCGAACTTCTGGATGTTGTTCACCATTTTCAGGGTGGACTTGGTGGAAATGACCCCTACTTTTCGCTTGGTACGCTTCTCGGCTTTTTCGCCACGAAGCTGTTTGACGGTCAATACCGGCACGACAATCTCTTGCGGCATAACCCCACCGTGGACAAAACGTGAACCGCCCACGAAATGGAATCGGTTGGCACCCTTCGGCACCCAGAAATCAGTATCTGAAGCTGTTCCGGCTGTTGCCTTGGTTGAGCCCTTCCACGCTTCTTTGGTATCTGGCAGACCAAAGCCCACCACATAGCGCTTTTTGTTCTTCAGGGCATTGGTTGGTTTTTCAGCCAGAGACGAGCGATCGGCTGCCTCCAGCTTACTTTGCTGGAATAAGAAACCGTGATCTGCCGTGATGAGCACCGTCGATGTGTTGAAGTGCATCAGGATCTTGCGGCTCAACTCAGTCAACTCCTCGATAGCGTGTTCAACGGCCATGAAAGTTTCTGATTCCGTCGATGAGCTATCGCCTCGGGCATCCACTACATTGTGGTAGACATAGACCAGCTCCTGATCTTTGAGGGCTTCCCGGCCTTCATCCCTTGACCAGGCTTTAACGGTTTCTGCTGTCACGGCCAGACCGCCATGCGCTGCAAGGATCTTGGTTCTTGCCGCTGTGCCCTTACTGGATTGGCCATCCACAAACACGTCATCTGAAGCTGATTCGCGATACTCCAGCGTTTTATGAGGCAAGAGGGACGCCATCCCCAATGTCGTATAACTTGGGACAACGCCAAGCTGGGAAGACAGAGTAGCTTCAGAGTAACGCTTGTCGTTGATTCGATCGCGAAGCTCCACTGCTGCCTCATAGCGAAAGGCATCACTGATGATGACCACAACCCGGCGCTTGGTAGCCTTGGAAAACAACGGTTTCACCAGTCCCTGAAAGAAGTCCTGCTGATTAGGTATTCCAGGAAAGCGCCACTGAGAGAGACGTTGCTCAGCCTCAACGCGGTCACCCCAGTTCTTCGCCAAGTTGTCGATGTACCAGTAGGCGTAACAATTCTCCACTTCGTCATCGAGCTTCTTCAGGATCTCTACATGAGCACGCTGGGACGCTTCACAGTAATGACGGTAGGCCATATCGAAGCGGTATAGGTCTCGCTCGTAAGCCTTGTATAGCGCTTCACTCGACTCAAAGTGGAATCCGCTATCATGCTGAATACGCAAGCTGAAGAGGTCGATAGCAGCCTGCAATGCGGTATAAACGGTGCGGTACTTCCGGCGCGTCGTGTCGTCTTTATGCTTGGAAGCCCAGTAACCGTCCAGGCGAGAAGCTATCATTGCACGGAAACGTTCCAACTCCCCCTTGGGAGCATGAGGAATGGCCACGGCCAGATCGACAATAATCTTCTGCTCCACGGCCTCAAAGGTGACAACATCGCTGAGTTGGTCAGTATCGAATATACCCATCTTGTCTTTGATGCGCAGCGCGATCGCCACCCACCCGGACACGGCATCGAACGCTTTGTAATAGCGTGAACTGTCTCGCCAACGTGAAAGTAATGCTCTGGCAGTTGCACGGGAGCTGGCCGAAGACATTACCAATTCTTGAGCCCAGCCAGGTACATCACCGACGCTCTCGCAGAAGCCGGTTACCAGCAACCGGATAAAGAAATGTCCCAGCTTGAATTGGGCTTCACCCTTCAACTCCTCTACCGTAGCCGGGTAACCAATTTCGGACTGAAGCGCAGCTACCAATGCCGGGATTAAGTCGTATTTTTCAAGTTCGTTGAGAGAAGCTGGATTGGCCTCCAGTCCAAGGTCATCCGCAACTGTTTCTTCAGCAAGCGCCAGGATCACATGCGGGAGATCACAGCTTTCCGCCTTCACCACAGAAGCGATCATGGCCATGTCCAGATCAGACTCATCAAAGTCAGGTTGAACATAGCGTTGTAGAGCCGTCAGCCTTGCTTTACTGGCAAGGAATTTGTCTCGCTTGGCGAGGTGCTCTCTCAAGCTTTGCTGGTGCAGTCCAAGCTCATTGAAGATGATTGAGAAGCGATCGGCGTAGAAGCATCTGGAGTACAACTTGATGTCGAGCAACCAGTCTCTTTCTACATCTGGCTCGGCAAATGGGAAGTACAGGAGATACTTACCGGCCTTATCTTCCAACTCCAATTTGAGCTTGGTACCCAATGCTGATTCATTGGCCATGTTGAGGATCTGCACGTCCACGAGAGACAGGGACGGTAGCTCATCCACAAATGACTGCTCCGGGTCATACCAGAACACCAGGCGATGGTTCTCTTTGTAGAAGGCCTGCTCAAGGCCCTCTCGAAGCTGGTTCAGATTCATGACAGAGCCTCCGGAGCCTCGCCGGTAATGGCTTTCACTTCTGCCAGCAAATCACCAAATTTGCCGTAGTTGGCCTTTACGCCATCATCCAGATCCAGGCTTATTCTCTGGTCAGCATAATGGCGCAACTTCTCATCGAACTCACTCAGCTCAGCCTGCTGCTTGTGCAGTTGGGCAATTTCTTTTTCAAGCCGCTTCACCTCCGCTGCCGATCCACTGGCTTCTTTGTCGTTCTCCAGCTTTTGAGCATAAGCCGCCATCTTCGCTGTCAGGGGAATGACGTACTCAGTACGCATACGCGCCAGCGTACCTTCGTTATACCGGTGCAGATAAACCAGGCACTCGAAAGCCTTTTGCTTGCCAGAGCTGAACAGCCAGTAAATTGGTCGTTTTTTGTAGGTCTTTAGGTGGTCTTTATAGAACTGGGTAGACAGGTACCGACGAATCGTATCTATCGACGATTCGGATTTCTTCGGTTTGATAGCGTGCAGGCAGAGAGAATCGGCTACGAAGTCGAGGTTTTCTTGAAGGTGGTATTCTCCCCAAACGACATTGACAAAATCACGGAATCGATTGGTTGCATCATCAGGGAACCATTCTTGATCAGTTAACGGAATAATGCCGTCATCGTCTACGGGAAAAGTCTCATATTTCCCTTCTTTTACCAAATCAGAAAAACCCACATTTCCGGAGTGTGCATAAACAAGTCCGTTCACATCCAGAGAATATCGTCCAAACATAACTCCAATCGAATAGGAAATGAACTCTGCAAACAAATCGCTTATGTAAGCCTTAACCTTATCTGTTTCCTCTAAAATACTAGAGTAGGCAAAGTGAATATTATTATCCAAGGTAATAGCCGAAGCTGAGACATAAGGACTTATTTCTTTATTAAGACCGTATGAATTTATAACGATCTCATTAATCCTTTCCTCACACTCTTTTACTCTACCTGTTTTATCTCTTGCTCGATCCAAAATGTCTTTGATTGCAACCTCGACCGCCCCCTGATACGAAGACAGTTGATGCCTTTTGAAATCCCAAGATGTTTCTTTTGAATCCCAATCATCCTTGGCAATAGCCACGCACTCTTCAGACAACGAAATCACAGATTCGTCGATATTCCTGTTTATAGGAATTAGACCAACAGGCCCCTCATGGAAGTCCAATGTTGGACTCATCGTTAATATCAGAGGATCTACGATATTGGAGTTAAGAACGGCCAGTGTCTTTAGTTTTTCATTTTCACTATCAAAGAAACAAACAGCTCCTTTTGTTTCTGAAATAAATCCGCTCGGCGAATATCTCATTGTCATTCCCGCCGAAGATAGTGTGGACCATGTTAATCCATCACGAAAATAGAACTGAATGTTCTTTATTGTTCGTGTTGGAGAGCCATACAATTTAGCTGCATAATCAAGAAGTTCTCTTCCATCATCACCCCAATTCACAAAATACTCATGATTTCCATACCACCGCCTGTATCCCCCTCCTTTTTGACATGGGAACCATTTTTTTTCAGATAGTTTTGCTTCGTCTCTGCTTTTCGCATCAAGACATGCGTTTCCTAAAGAAACCTCATGCCATAAACGTAAAAATCTATCATTATCCGAAGTAGCTAGTCCTTGCCTTGGTTTTGCAAATGTTGATAAAGCAGGGTATAAATCAAACGCTCGTCTTACAGTATCAGATACCCAGTAAGCGAGCGGGCTTCCAGGTATACTTTTATATACCTCGGATGACACAACATATTCATTTTTCCTACTCAGTAAATCTTTGGCCTTCTGCTGTTCTCCTCCTTCCAATAGGCGGTAGTACTTGGCCTTATAACTCTCTATATGATGTTTCCTTATTGTCCACGCTGTTGTTTGGACAACCTCACCGGAAATTTGAGAGAAAGCTCTAGGGCCAAAATGCGCCATCGTTTCTATTGTATGTAAATTAATAAGATGGTCACGCAACCCAGAATAACTAGAAAGAAACATCCATGACTGCATATTAATTTGTGAGTTATAACCATTATCTTTTAACAGTCCAAATGCACGCTCCATGAAAACAGAGAACATATCTGTCTTGGATGTGGGATAACTGTTGCTCACAAAATCTTTGAGCAACTTATTCATTTTTCTATTCCCCATATATGGGGGATTAGCAACAACTGCATCATATCGTTGCGCCAACAAAACAGCCTGATAAACATAGGGCATCAATTGTGCTGCCGCTGCCTTTTGCATTGAGTCGCCCGCACCCTCCAATTCGCAAAGGGTAGTGAAAAGCTTCTTCAGACTCTGATAGTCCTCATTAGGAACATCAATTAAGGAACCGAAGGTCTTAGCCTGTTTGAATCGTTCTAATGTTTTCTGAAGCAACTGGTAGCGGTTATCTGCTGCAAAAGCACTCAGGTCCTGCTGCTCTTCTTCAAATAGTCCTTGCGATGTGCCACTCTGCCATTCTCCGGTCAAGTTCAATGACCTCCATATAGAAGGCAGATTTACATTGGAGCTTTCCTGTAATGACAAAACATTGAGTCTTATATTGCGACTGAAGATTCGTCGATCGTCCTCTCTCGCCAGCATCATCAACGCGAACCCGGCCAATTGTCCGGCACGGTCATCAATATCAAGGCCAAAAAGATTGTTTTCGAGAATAAGCTGCGGAATATCGCGAGTTCGATAGCCCCTTTCTTCGTAGATGGCTTTGAATACCTTGTACGCTTCGATTAGCAGATGACCGCTACCGACTGCTGGGTCAATACAGGACAGTGTTTCCGGCTTGAGTTCTTTTGGAATCAATGACGAAAGTTGTGCCTGCACTTCAGACGTTTGCTCAGCAGGTTCGATGTAGTACGGCATTTTCTCCTTGAGTGGAGAATCGGGATACGTCTGAAGCCACTGGCGACCAACCGAATTCTGAACCAAGTACTGAACAATCCAATTAGGCGTGAAAAGCTGTGTCGCGGCTGGAATATCCTCGCTCTTCACGACCTTGCCCATAACCTGATCCTTCTTCTCGGAAATATAAAACTGGTAGAGCCAGCCAATAATCTCAATGTGCTCCCAGTCTTCATCAGGAACACTGGCAACAAGGTCACGAATCAATGAGTCGGTCTTGGTCAGATTCTCTGGCAACAGCAGCTCGGATTCATCTGCTACCGCCTCAAACAGAAATGGCATTGCTTGGTGCAAGGCATGACACTGGGCCAGCAACAGCTCACGGTAAAGCTCTTCGTCTTTGGTGCCATCAAGCTTCAGTTCTCTAACCTTGGCCTGGTCCAGGCCGGGCAACTCGACATCCAGACACTCTTCCAGTATTTGGGGCACACCGGCACTGCCGTCAGTCGCGCTCAATACCCGACGCCCGTGGTCAAGGAACCCTTTGCGTTCCATGTAGCGAATTGCGCATAGACGGTTAAACCAGCTATAGGCCACATGCTCCATTACCTGGTCGAAGCCTTGCTGCTCAATGCGCTTTACCAAGCGTTCACGAGGTTTGATAACCGAAGCCGGAAACGGTCTATCACCAATCAGAACCAGGTCGCCCTTCTGCTCCGCTGGCTCGATTTTCTTTTTGGTAATCCCATATTTCGCTGCCTGTTTACTCATGGCCTCAATGAAGGCTTTACGGGCTTTAGGTGCGTATTTTTTTACGTTGTTTGTGTTCATGTGATTACTTCCTTAGCGAATACGCACGCGCTTTTCATTGCGAACAATGCTCTTCAACTCAGCTTTGAGGGCTTCCACAAACTGGTCGATGGATTCTTCAGTTTCCAAGTACACGCCTTCACAGGTCTTGTTGTAGACGCTGGACACATTCACCTCGACAACAGGTTTAGGCTTAGCAACGGGTGGCTCTGGCTTTGTATTCGGGACCGGTGTGGACGTATCTGCACCGGTTGGGTTAGTTTGCTGAGCTTTCGCTGCCTGTTCTGCCTTGGCGCGGCGCTCAATCTCTGCCTGAACCGCTCGCTCAAGCTCATACAGGCCATCATCAAAGCGTTCAGTGGCTGTTTCGGTTTGCAGCATGTAGATACCAGCAATACTGGTTTCCGTTTCCAAATCTGATTTGACCAGTTGCAGTGGACGAAGTAGCCGGTTGCTCAGCTCAGGTGAGCCAATACCACTCTTGGCGATCTCACCTTCAAGCTGTTTGATTTTGTCGTCCACTCGCTCAATGGCATGGGTTCGCTTTTCAGTTAGCAGACGTTCGTTGACGGTTTCTACTGCGCTGACCAGAGAAGCGACCTTGTGCAACATCCCGTAAGGCGCATCTGCTGATTCGATAGATTGCAGTTCCGACAAAGCCTTACTGGCTTCCGCGTCCTTCTCCAACGCCTGACGGTTCTTATCAAAGTGACGAAGTGCCTGCTGAAGCTGCTGCCAGGTGTGGATCTGGTTACTGAAGAATTCGTGGATGTCCCGGTAATCCTCCTCCAGATCGAGGTAATCATCCTTCTTATCCACGACCTGCTTGAAGAAATCGAAGCTATCATCGTTGCTAAGCAAGCGCTCCAGAGTCAGGATTGACTGCTCAATCACTGTCTTTCCTGGAAAACGGCCCACATCGGTTTTGCTTTTGTAGGATTTGAGATTGGCCAGCCACTTGCTGAAGTGCTGGGTGTAAAACTCAAACAACTCCTTCTCGGTGGCCGGTCCCATCGAAGAGAACAGGTCTTGAGTCAGGTTACGCGCCTGCTTCAGCACTGCTTCATCCGTTTGGCGTTTCTTGATAATTGAGACTTCGCGACGACGGCGTGTATTCTGGAGAGGCTCCAGCGCCTCCCTGACAGGCAGCGTTCCACCCCCAAGCTGGAACGAGATCCGGCCAGCCGCAGCCAAACGGCCAACAATCAACAGAATCTCAGCATCTGGCCAGCCATACGGTCGCTTCGCGAAACGCTCAACAATGTCTGAAAGCAGGATACGCTCGGTCCCGGTCGCCCTAAGCCCGATGTATTGCTCAACATCGCGGGTTGCCTTTGGATTACCCTCTTCACCTTCCAATGACAGGCCCATTTGTCCAATATCATCGACGGTCAGAACGGCATTAAGCTCGCGCCAAGGGTCTTGCTGGTAGACCTTGATATAGCTCAGCTTGGTGTAAGTATTCTCCAGAAGGTAGCGGCAGGCCTCATCAAGCTTGGTAAGTGCATTGGATGAAGATAGAGAAAGATGCTGACCAAGAGCGTAGACCTCCGCTTTCAACAGCATGTCTTCCATCCGGGCACGCAGGCGCTTTTTACGCTCCTGGTTCTCCCGACCACGATCAGCCAAGATACGGGTAATGTCCGCTTGGGTACCATCGTCGTTCAGACGAATAAACTTGTTGGTCTTCAGCCAGGTGCGGAGTTCACTGAAGAACTGCTTATCATCGCCCAGCTTAATAAGGATTTGACCTTCGCCCTCTGCGCTTTTGTTGATGCAGCCAGCCTCAGAGTATTGGCTGTAATCAGTGTCCAGCGGTGACACCACTTCCACTTTCAGGTCAGCTTCATACTTACCGTCCAGGGTATGCCCATCCAGGTACCGGCCAATGCTGTAGTCCATCTTGTTGGGCTGATGCCGGTATTTATTGGTATCTCGCAGAAGGTCTTTGAAAATCAGGTTGCTCAGTTCTTTGTTTTCTTCCGAGCTGGCAACGTCAGTAGCCTTAATCTTCTGAGTAATGTCCCGCTCTTCGTTGGTCAGGAACAGGAACTCATCACCATTACGAGTGATCAGGCTTTCCTTCTCCAGACGCTGAAGGCTCTCCTCGATACGTTTGCGTAGCGCCAGCTTGTCATCGTCGATTTTCTCAATCGACAGGGTGACCAGGTTATCGAGAGTTCCTTTGATCAGGTCTACATAGCGGATCATGAACAATGTGCGGAGCATCTGAACATCGAAACTGTCCAGCGTGGCATTTTCACCGGCCTGATCGATGGTGCGTTTGACGGCTGTATCCAAAAAGCCCTCAACGGCACTATAGAAGCGGTGCATAGGCACGAGGGCTCCCACCTCTTCCTTGGCGATGGAGCTGGCGGCCATTTGGAAGGCGTCCAGCATAGACCGCTCACCGTAAGCCAGGTGCGCCCCGGTGGCCCCGACTTTACGGATCTCCTCAAAAACCTTCTGAACCAACTGGAAGTGGTATGGCGCAAAAGGATAGTTATTGACGAAGCTATCTGGACCATCAAAGTTCTTGAGCGTAGGCCCGGAGCGATCGAAGGTAATTTGGTTCTTCAGAATGTCGCCTTTCTGGTCGAACACGGACTTGAGCATATCCGCCGCTTCCGGTGTTTTGCGCAGCAAACGCTTCTGGATAACCTCATCGGTATTCGAGCTGGACAGCGACAACCGGGTCTTGAACCGACCGGCAATCTTGGAGAAATCGTTGGCCTTGGAAGATGACAGCTCGCCCAGTACCGCGTCCATATCGGCCTGAGAGGTTACTATGATCCAGGCACGCCCCTTACAGATGGTGCCCAGGTTTTCCGTGATGGTTTGCAAGGTCAGCATCAGGCGAGTATTACTGCCAATAAACTGACCGACTTCATCCACCAGGAACAGTATCCGGTGTTTCGGATCTTTACTGTCCAGGTACTCTTTAACCCAGTGACAGAAATTCTCCACAGATACGCTGAACGTCTCTTCGGACTCTTCAAACCATTTATGGGCAGCATCCGGCGACAGGTTCAACGCCTTGGAAATGGCCTTCTCTACGTCATCCTGGTAGAACTGATACCCGTCACGTTCTTCAGTCCATGACAGACCGCTGGATTCTTCAAAAGCAGCCTTGAAGGTCTCATAGGCACCTTTCTGGGCCAAATGGCGTTCCATGTGCGCGATGTGCGGGTGATCGCCGCTAAAACCCTGGTGCTCATTGAACACTCGCAGGAAGACATTAAGGATAGGGTTGCCGTCATCGTTTGAGCTGGCCTTACTGTCAATATTGAACAGAATGACATCGGAATGACCGCTTACGGCTTTATCAATATCTGCACGGATAAAGGCATCTCGGATCTTGTGCTCATCAAAAAACGCAACTGCACTGCGCTCGTTACCTTCTGAATCCCGCGCCACCTTGTTGGCCAGAATATAGGATAAGGTCTTCAGGAAGTGCGATTTACCAGAGCCGAAGAAACCAGAAATCCACACCCCCACTCGGTTAGCGATGGAGGGGTCATTGAGATCGGTACCGTAGGACTGAAAGAAATCCCGAAAATGCTTCTCCAGCTCATTGGTCACCACATATTCATCCAGTTCCTGGTAAACAGTGGCATCATCATCCTGGTCAGCCTTAACAACGCCGTTAATTGAGCGATCCAGTGGCTTAAAAAAGAGTTCTTTGATGTTCATAGTGTGTTGATTCCCCTGAAATTCTTATTAATTGGTCGCCATCGCTTACGGAACCAACCTGAAGGCTCTGTAGTAATTGTTGCTGGGTATTCTCCCGAACAGGCTCATTGCCTGGCCGTTGTATTGGCCGGGATAAAACAGGACGACAGGCTTATGCCCCAACAGTGAATGAAGGCTGTTTAGCAGGTTGTGTGCTCGCAATAACGGCCAAACAGAACCCACTCCAGTAATGAAGATGATGTCCTGCTCGGTAGCGGAATGTTTTTCTGTCAGGTAAGGCGCGAATTTGTCCATGTGCAGCGGCCCTTTCAAGGCTTTCATCAAGGCCTCATCACCTTTGATCTTCTGCATCTCTATGGCTTTATCAACGAAGTTGCGATCGGCAAGATAACCGACCAGGCACTTGAGAAGATTGATGTTAACCACCTTCAAATGGCTGTGCTTCTTGGCCAACATAACCTCAAGGAATTCGATATACTCTCGAACCCCAAGTTCTTGCTCAGGCTCGTAATCAAATATCCAGAAGCCAATTTCATTTCCCAGTCCCTGCCCACTCAAAAACTCTGGGGACAGAATCTTGTCTGGTATCTGATTCAGCCGGTCATGTAGTCGTTGATCCATAGTTGCTCCCAATGCACTTATCGCGTCCATGCCGACACTTCCATGCACTTTTTAATTCTCTGTTTGTAATGCTCTTCGAGCATGGTTTTGACTTCAGGCCTTACCACAACATGCTGTAGTTCAAGCTTTCGTGTACTCTTCAGGTACCCAACCTCGGCAAGCATACGAAACACCACCTGCCCCATTTTCTTTTTCGTGGATTCCTTCCAGTCACAAATAGCTGGATCTCTATGCGACCGGTCTTCGAGAAAATCCGCCCAAACAAACGCATCGAGATGCTCAGCTCTCGACATGTAGGCATCACGAAGTACCGTCTCCATAAACTCCACCAACAAAAGATTCCGCTCCAGCGCACCACAAAAGGCCACCTGTGTGGCCAGCTCGTCATCACCATCTCTCAACGCTCGCCAGAACTCCGGCTCCAGACGCTCAAGTCGTTTGCGAATCGCCGTGGCATTTCGCTTTGCTGACGCTGGCGTGCGTTTTTGCAACACGTTCTCTACACGAATTGCTTCATCCCACTGTTCAGGTGTTACGCCGTCCATTAGCAAACCAGCAACGATACGGCTTTCTCTCACCATGAGGGAGCCACCCGCCATGTCGCTGTCATAATGGAACTGCTTTATCAAACTCAACCTCCCCTAAGACTCTGAGCCAAACAAAAAAGGACTCAGCTTCTTTCGATCTGAATCCAGTAGGATGATGGGGAACTTAAACTCATCGGCTGCTTCATCAACGGTTATCGCCGCCTGATAACGCTGCAAGGTATAGTGTGCCAGTGCTTTTCTCACCGAAATCTGTAACCGACCATCGGGCATACCAAAATCCTTCTCTACCAGAGCTTTCTGCCCATCGTTCAACTTTGGGTTCGGCACAATGGTTAACAGGATCTGCTCATTCCACAATGAGTCGTGCATTGGATCGGGTGACGACTCTGTAGCAGGTTTTGGTGTCCGGTCTATCCTGGACAGAATGAAGTCACGGAATTCACCACGCTTGTGGCAGTACGCACGAACATGCCAACGGAACCCTGTATAAACCAGTGTGTGCGGAGATATAACACGCTCACTCCACACAGGGTTGGTCATAGAGGCGTAGAGGATTTTTACGCTGGTTTGCGTCCGGCAAGCTCGCAATATTTCTCGGACTATTTCTGGCCGAACCGTGCGATCGGGCAGTTGGACAGCAGCAAGATGATCTTCGGATTCGAGAGTCACAGCGACAGATTCGCTGACCAGACCGGAAATCATATCCAGGTATTCGTTGATATGACCCTTCGTTAAGACCGGTTGGAAGTCCCCTTGTGGGACATACCCTTTAACTCCCGGATCGTGATAAAGGGAGCCAGGATTGTGAACACTTATATAACGCTTAATATCAGATGAAGCCTGTTGTCGGCTGATACCAAACCAGGACATGAGCCGATTGGTAACCAATCGTCCCTCCCAGTATGCCAGCAATTCAATTGCTCTCAGCCTTAGTAGAACTTCATGCTTTTCATCAGCCATGAGTAGCCTCATTAAACCATCACATAATCAGGCTACCCCAAAATTTATTTACTGTAAAGTTTTTATACTGTAAAACAACTTTGAGTATTCATGGTAATAGGTTGAGGATACCTGACCCATTAACCCGGATCTCAACAACCAGATTGATTAAAGTGCCTTATTTGCTAGAAAAATGAGGATTTTATGCGCGGAAATCAGTTAATAACCGGGGTTTTGAGCATCTCAACAGTCGCTCTTATAGCATCCAACATCTATCTACACACGGAGCTGATTAACCTGAAGGCCAGCACTGACCAACCCCCCGTAGAGCACCTCTCTCAACATGACGTGATCACACTGGTCGATGACCGGCTATCCTCACTGGAGAAGCGCAAGGCGCAAGAACTCCTGTCCAGCTTGGAAGAACAGTTTCAGTTAGCCCAGGTATCTACGCCGGACAACCGACTGATCTATGGTGAGCTCAACGCGAGAATTACGCTCCAAGAGTATGGAGACATCGAATGCCCTTACTGCCGAAAGATGCACGGGAGCATCAAACAAGTCGTAGAACACTCGCAAGGCGTGATTAACTGGGAATTCAAACACTTTCCCCTCGGCAGCCATAACCCGGTCGCGGCTATTGAGAGCCAAGCCATTGAGTGCGTAAAGGAAGCCTATGACAACCGAACCGCGTGGATCGCCCTGGAAAGGTTCATGATGGACACAAAAGGAAATGGCAAAGGCCTGGGTGATATTCCGGAATACGTTCGATCATTCGGACTTAACGGAAGCCTCATCGGTAACTGTCTTGCCTCGGATGACCATAAGGGCAAGATCAATCAGGATTATGAAGATGGCCGCCGCGCCGGTATTACTGCGACACCGGCTATCCGCATCCTGGATAACCAGACAGGTCAGGACTACCTCCTGAAGGGGTACCGCACGCCAGAGCAGCTTCTTCAGGCGGTACAGCAGATACTGAGCCAATAGGAGAATTGTGCCGCTGGAGTCAAAGGAGATTGCACCACAATTTCAACGCATACTGGGTCAGTAGCAATTTAAACCTCAGAGCTACCGACCCATTGAGCCGATAGGATATTCAGAGGAATACCCGGAGGAGCGAGGTAAGCGTCACCACACTCAAGCCTCCCAGAGTGGCGACAGAGTTCATCGTGTGACCACCCAGTTTCTGGAGGTGAAATCCGAAGGAAGTCTGCACTTAGATCATCATCCAACGGTACAAAAACCAAGTCATAGTGCTCAAACCCTTTCAGAATGTCAGGTTCAGCAGGTGTGAGAATATCGGTTATAAACGTTATCATCTGGGCTTCCAGCAATACAAAATCAGAGCTTCACAGGAACAAACTCATCCCCACCTGCGAAAAGACGAACAACCCTATCGCCATCCTGCCAGACGGCAACGAGCACGCCACCTTTATCCATAGATAAGCTTTTTGCCTTCTTCTCTGCCTCTTTCAGGCAGGGCACAACCTCATCGTCGGGTGCCGGATCAAGATATAGGCCGTAGCGAAAAGAAGATGATTGAATGTCCATCTCGAAGCCCGCCCCGTTACTTCTTTTCGCTGTCTTTTGCTGCCCTGCCAAGCATAGCAAGCTGCTGCTTTACCAGATTGGCGTACTCTTCACGGACGACCTTATCCATGCCGACCTGATCCCCCTTAAAGACGATCTCCTTTGCCGCCATGATTAAAGCGCCATCGAGCACACCCTGGTAGCGAGTGTCATTTCTGGAGGTGTGAATCGCCGTTCTGAGTACATCCAGCCCATCTTTGAGCGTCTTGATTGAGTTGGATAGCCAGAACCCAATTCGATATTGGCAAGGCGCAAAGCCCATGTCAGCGCAACGGTTGTATCGGGTCATGGTGTCCTTAGCAATCACCTTTGACTTTTCATCCATCACCCTTGCGGACGAGGAGCCTTCGGTGTAATCCACCGTCAAGTGCTTCGACAAATTACTTTCTGCCACATAGTAATCCGCTGGCCAGTACCCTTTGTCTGCGGCAGACTTCATTAATGCAAAAGCCGTCTCCTGCGCCTTGGGAATTTCTTCTTTGGTGAAAAGCAGAAGCAAGGCATTGTTGACCAGGACTTCAAGCTTTCTTTCACCGGATTTAAGACGCGCCACCCAATAGCCCGGCCCTTCATGGACTATATAGGGAATGCCAATCCGCTCGTTGGCGTGAGGTGATTCAGTTGATGTGTGATCCATCCCGATAGCCAACAACAGCGTCTTGAGGACGGTATCGTCAGTGTCCAAGTTATGCCCGAATATTTCCTGAACCTTGTCAAAGGTTACTTCAGGGAAAGGCTTTTCTGCGGGACTGTTCGACTCTGACGCTGCAATAGAGCTGAATAATGAAAGACTGAGCGCGGCCAAGATACCTAACAACCTCATTGCTTTTCTCCATCTTCAATTTCGTCAATCAACCAATGTTTCTGATCGGAAGAGAACCGCAAGTGAATGGTTCTCGAAAAAGACCCTCTCCAGCTCTCGCAGTGATTGTTAACGACATACTCAAGCTTTGCCTTTCTCGATGACGATCCATAGGCTTTAGCTTTCACGAGGTCAATGTCTTCACACCGGGATTCCATGTGCTCAAGATCCATTAGCCGCTGGCTTTCGTGAACCAGCTCTTTACCCGTTTTCTCAGCAATGCTTACCGTCAGTTTATCGAGCTGCTCTATCTTGTCTTCGGTCCAGTAACTTTCAAGGTGCCTCCTGGACATCCCTCGATCCATATGGGCGTAATACTTGGCCACAAACTCAATAGCAGTTTCTTTCGTAGCATTCCTCAATGCAGGATCATGACGCTCTGGCGGTCCAGCAAGGCATAGGGAGGAAATCGCCAAACCCCCAAACAGGGCAGCATACTTTGTCTTTTTCATTATCGGTCTCCAAAGTACCCCTTTCGCTCGATTTTCAGCTTGCGCCAAATAGGAAGGAGCTTTTCAATTAATTGGTCGCGATTCTTGATCGCACGGATCTTTATAATTGGCTGGTCGTCGTTAGTTTCAATAACCAGCGTTGACAACCCCACAAGACCAAGAAGCCCGGCTGGAGGGCTGTTAATATCTTTAATGTCGCTGATCTCGCAGAACAACTCCTGCCGGAAGATACTTGTGATCCCCTTCGCTTCCTTGATCTTGTTTCGCGTGATAACAGTGTGCTCATAATGCACAGAGAGATAGGCGTAGAGGACGCTGATAATCGACAATCCCATAAGGCCATAACAAACCCAATAAACAGCCTCATTGATGAGAGCACTGTACCCATCGTTCAAACCTGCATCCCAGAGGAACAGTGATACGGCAGAACCGATGAAAAACACGCCCCACCAGAGAAAAGTGCCCAGGTTCACCCACTGAGAAGGCCTTCCTTCCCAGATAACAGTTTCATCGTCGTAGGAAACCGATTTTTGATTCTCGGTGTCCACCTCCTCCATCAATTGTGCCGTTTCATCATTCATCTCTGTTTCCTATGCTGCTTTCACCAAACTGTCCTTCACTAGGTTTACTGCCATGCCCAAGTCGTTCACACAGACAGCACCAATGCTTTCCAAGCAATCAAGGTCTTGCCGCATTGCTATATGCAGGTCAAAACCGATTCCACTGATGTCTGCTTCTGGTTCCGAAGCCACAACAACCAGCGTTTTAATTTCGCAGGAAGCACTCATCACTTGGTTCAAAATTTCTGTAGGACTTTCTGCTTCATCCAAATGATCAAGAATCAGCGTGTGCGTAATATCTCTAAGGCAGACTTCTCTTCTACCCCGACACTCCAACAAGGTGAAGGTATCCAGGTGCTCAAGAACGTGATAAAGCCAACGATCATTTGCTAAGACATGACTTTCGCTGATCCTGATAATTTTCACGGATTCTGCCCTCACCTCTTCGCGGCCTCATACGCACCGATCAACAACATGAAGCACATCGCCATACCAAATGCAGAGATAGCTCTGCTAATCGCCCGGTATACATCCTCTTTACTTTCGTAACGCCCGATGGACGACAACCCAATCTCAACGGCACCAAAGATGACGCTGAGTTTTGCGGACATAAAAAGCAGCAAAGGAAAAGTGATGGAAACAGGCTCACCAGAAGTGAGAATTACCATCATCAGTATTGATGCAGTGGCAACAACAATGTATGGGTAGGATTTTGGAGATCGGAACCAATTCATCGTCAGAACTCGACCAATCCACCAGCAACCGGATCATATTGTTGCCAAACCTTTGCTGGAACCTGGTACTCCGCCCTTTGGTCCGACAGCCCTAGATAAATTGCTATACAACGAATGACATTCACACCATGCTGGACAGCCTCAGCAACAAAGGCGTAATAAGCTTCTGTGATCGATGTCGCCACCACCTGAAACCGATACTTTTTCATGTCAAAGGAGTACACGTCCGCACTGAATGCCCTTTCAGATTTCCTTGCACTAAAGTCAACATGAACGATATTGCTCACATGAAATCCCCTGTCTAACGAATGTAATAGGCCGCGAGCAGTACCAATGCGCCAATAGTGATCATCACATTGATCTGGCGGTCCTGAAGAATCAGGTAATCTCGCTGCTGCTTATCCAGCTTGCCTTGGCGATAGAGACGGTTAACTGCGAATCTGACAAAGGGTGTACTGATAAACATCCAAGCCTCCATTTTTACTGGAAGCTATGGTATGAATTCTGAAGAGGAAAAGGAGGTTTAAAGGGTCATGCGAGAATGACCCTTTATGATTTAGGAAGGTTGAAGTTCGGACTCGATGTCTTGCGCCAGGATTTGTTCAACTAGGTATATCTGATAAACAAGATTTGCCAGTTGCTTAAGATTCCGAGCACTGCCGATCCACTGATTCAGATCACCTTTCTTCTGGTGAGCCATCACCACCAAACTACTACGGGATCGAATAGCCGGATTGATCTTGCCATATTCCAGGTAATCCCTGAACTGAACCTCCCGAGCTATCGAGAGCAGCTCTCTTTTGGCTCTATCAAGCACGGCCTTGTCCTGTCGGTAAAGGACACCGAGCGGAGTTACCCTAGCCAACGTCTGAGCAGCGCTATACATGATGAACTGACCACCAGCGATGTAATGAATCAACGCGCCAATTAGGAAAATGGTAATGGTACCCAATAATGCGATCTTCCGATGATGAGACAAAGAGAGTCCCTCAAAGGTCGCCGCAGACAGATCCACACTCAAAAACTTGTAGTCCATGCTCGTCTCCTGATTCGATTAAATCCACTATCTCACGGGTCCTGAAACTAGCAACTGCCAAAAACTCCACTAGGAGAGTCTTGGACGGACTCAGGTTGTTGCGTATAGTATGTATTGTATGTACGATACATACATACATTTGATACAAAGCAGGTAAAATACCCATGAAGATCAAACCGGAAATCAAAGAAAGGATCGTTGAGGCCGCCAACGCATTGGTTGCCGAGGGCAACGAGAACCCAACCAATGAGCAGGTGCGCGAGCGCATGGGGAGTGGATCGTTATCCCACATTTCTCCCGTCATGCGAGAATGGAGAGAGTCGCAAAAGGCACGAGTTGTAGCGGCCCTTGAAATTCCATCTGAGCTGAAAAAAGCCATCGAGACTTCTCTCAGCCAGGTGTGGACAGCAGCGAGTAAACTGGCTTCTGCTACCGTTGAAAAAATACAGCAAGAAGCCCAAGCCAATATAGACGCCGCAGCCCATGAGAGAGATGAAGCTCTGAATGAGATTTCTCGCCTGGAGACACGTATTGCAGATCTTCTCACACTGGAGCACGAACAAGGTGAAGAGATCCAGAAATTGAAGTCCGACCTGGACGCTGCCCAAGGAGAGAATGCGCGGTTTCAGACTGAATTGGCTGCCCTGTCCGCACGAGTTGACGAGCGAAACGAGCAAATCAAAGGCCTCAAAGAAGAATTGAAAGAAGCACGAGACGATAACAAGTCACTTCAGGCTGAATTGGTTGAGATCGCAAAAGAGTCGAAAAAATAACGGCTATTCCCCGTCAGCAGAGCTCACATCAACTGGCGGGAAGAGATCACCTACATCGCACCGAAATACCTTACACATATGCTCCAGCATGTCGATGGTCACATTTTGATCTTGGCTCTCAATACGAGCTACAGTGTCTTTTGACAAGGCATACCTAGCCGCAAACTCCCGAAGGGGCTTGTCACCTCTTTTTGCCTTCATGAATGCAGATAATCTGCGCCGTAGCTGTCTCATATGTGCGACTTTACGTTATACTTTGTCGCACATGCGCGACACGCCTTAGCAAGCCGCTGCAACCAGGTTCTATCGCTGGTGTGTTTGTATTCAGTTTCCGCAAATCTTCGGGCGAAACACTCCATGTTGAAGAACTACCTCCTTAATGGCCTGACTTTCTTTAGAAATCTCCAGTTTTTTGATGACACCGGACGTTCGGTGCATAGTATGAGGAGTCGGTCCAAGACGAACCGGGGGACAACATGACCGACTTTAGCGATATAGACGTATCGGAAACCTTATCCATACCATCCAGCACCCTATTCTTTCGAGAACTTCAGCACCTGGTTAAAAGCCGCAGTGAAGGGATTGATCTCGTGCATTGGTACCGGATGGATGCACCATTACCTCGCCTGAGAATTGACCTGGTAAGCGAGCCTGAAATATCGAGTTTACTTCGACATAAACTGATAATGAGCGCCGTTCCTTACATTGAACAGGCTATAGGAGATAAGGCAGATTATTTGGAATTTATTCCTGGAAAAGAGATCCGCTCATATACCGTCGCGGATGTCGAAAAACTAGAAGTATCTGAAGCTGAAATCTCGTGCTTACTTTCTCAGTCCATACCGGACATTCAAACCATTTCCTATACCGTAAATGGCCGATGGTGACGTTATCCGCCTACCAAGGCTGCTTTGTGATTCACGAACCGTGAAAGATGTACTGGAAAGAAACAAGCTGGATGGCTTTTGGAAGCTATATCATTTTGCCTGCTCAATTAACGCGGCATACTTGGAAGTATCGCCCTTCTGCCCATCAAAATAATACGGATAAGAAAAAGGCCTCCGAAGAGGCCCTTAACTGTTATTCATCAAATCCCTTTATGCCAGACTGGCTCGCTTTTACTTCAATGTCTTTCCAGGAGTGACGCTCTTGCACATAGGCGCGAACGGCTATCCCAGTAAACAGTAGTAATAACGCAACAGCTAACAGCATTAAAAGATTCATGACTGTGATCCACATAACTTGTACCCTCTTAGTTAAATAATCCCAGAGAAGCCTTTTGTCAAGACTTCTTCCCGGTCCTACTCATCCGGAGGGCAAGTAGGTCGCAGATCAGCTCTTTTAGAGCGGTTGAACTTGCTTCAAGAGCATCGAGGACCAAATAGCCAATCACACAGTACATAGCCAGAGAGACAGACAGGTAGTCTATCCAAGACATAGCTTGTGCCGCTAACAGTGATTTGGCAACATGGCCAACGAAGATACCCAGCAAACCGAGAAGACCAAGCTTCAACGATTTAAACAGGGCAATTCTCCTGGTGCAGTCCATCTTGGCAATCAACAGGTCCGTTGTGCGGAGCCTGCTGATTTCCCTGAACATTCTACGATTATCCATACTACACCTTCCTTTCGTTTAATGACCTCAACGTCCGGACGGATGTAGCCCCTGAAGGGCAACACCCTCCAGGGTCGAATTCATCGTATGTTGGTGAATTACTTCACCAGTGGTTTACTGCTCTTTGGAACCCAGCTCGATCAAATGAATCATATCCAACTGATTCATATCGCTATCGAGTGAGCAATCAATTGCTGAAGCAACAATGCTATTTTTGGCATACTCCAGCGCTTGCTTCATTGTGGAAAGAAATGAGTCAGCTTCACTGTCGATCTGCTCAACGATGTCGCTCCATTCCCATGTTTCAAACGGCTGCCACGCAACCCACCCTTCAGGCTCTTTGTTGTCTGAAACACACTCAGACAGATACTGATAGCGTTCAAACCAGGTGCCTTCAAAGCCGTTGTCACAGCTAATGAATTGGGCTGTCGCATGGCCATAAGCCATTTGTTCAAGTTTGCTAACCGGTATTTCGACCGACTGCATGGTTGATAAATCATTCTGCATATTGATCTCCTTATGTTGAGGAAACCCGCAGAAACACTACTCCCCTTACGGGGAGTGTGTCCCCGCAGGGTAGTAGTTGAGGTAGTCAGGCTTGTTTCAGTCGGCTGAAGGCAAGTGCCTGGTCTATCAGACCAAAGCCACTGGCATCCCTTTTCAACTGATCCGCCCAATCAACACCTTTTTCATCGGTATCGAGAATCGGCGTTGGAGGTAACAGGTCGATAACGCGAATACCTTTAGGCGCTAAATTTGCCCGAAGAATTTCCGCCGCATTCTCCCCTGCTTTGTTTCTGTCTTTATCCACAAAATTCAGAATCGTATGCACGCCCTTTGGAGGAACGAACGATTGAAGTATTGTGTTGGACAGGCCCGGCCAAACGGGAAACTGCTTAGCCTGGTATACCGCGAGCGCAGTTTCCAGACCTTCAGAGACTCCCAAGTAACCGTTTTGTGGTGCAAACAACCGAATATGCCGCCCCTTACTGCGTTGATTCACAGAAGGCGTCATCTTCTTAGGTTTATGAGTTTTGCCGAGATTTACCTTCAATCCACCTTTAGTGATGAACGTCCGATGTATCGCGACTGGCTCTCCCTCGTTATTGCGCACCAGGGACAGGACTGCTCCGAACTTACCGAGAACGTTGCCCTGTTTGTCTTTGTAGTTAAGACAAGGATGAAACCGCACATCGTTGGCAGACAATGCAGCAGTATTCACCCAACGGTAGCTGAAGTAAGCCCGAGCTGGATAAGCTGCAAGATCGGTCAAAGGCAATGCCTCTTTCCAAATCCTGTTCAGCCACTTGCGCAGACCCTCTTCATCTACAGGCTTAGGCTTTGGTAGATATTTCGGTCCAGCCTCGACAGGTTTATCACCCAACCAGGCTTCAAGTTCATCGTAGACCTTGGTAAAGGACCAATCATTTACCCACATGAGCATATCGATCCCTTCCGGGATAATACGCCATGACTGTTTTACTCCACCGCCTGTGTAGTTGGCGTCTTTGAAAAGCCTAAAACCGTCCGTTCCACCTTCAACCGGGCAAGGTACATTCGTACCGAGGTTGTCGATGGCCTGATCCAGTGCTGGCGCGAGTGCTTTGAAAGCAGCAAGCCAACGGCCTTCCATTCGGCGCTTCATTTCAGTTGAGTTTCGTTTCTTCATAGGTATCTCCCTCTGACAGTTTCACCAAATTTTTCAGTTCCACTGTCAGCCAGTGAAACAAAGGGGCGAGGCCCCTTTATCAATGCACGGAATGAACGACTCGCTTGTACGGTACCCATTGCTCCATAACAAACTGATAGAACAGCTCTGTTACTCGCTCCGGGGTATAAACCGTGATTTGGCGAATCGGTGTACCGCGTGCATTTACCTGCTGATGTTTAATTACATTTTGTTGAGTATTAGACATGGTGTTTACCTTTCGTTGAGTGAGGGACACACCATGCCCATAGGGACACAGTGTTTATGTCCCAGGTTTGGGTTGAGTTAGCTCATGAACTTGCGTTTGTAGTAACGCAGCCAATCAAGCATCTTGTCGGGATCGACTCCACAAGCGAGGCAGCATTGGTTGAACGAGAACGGCAGCTCCCGATCTTCCGAAATAATCCACTCCCAGGCTTCATCAGATGGCTTACGTTTCTGGCCACCACGACTTTCACCAAAGGCAGATTTCACTGACTCGATTAGTAGGTTTTCCCGAAGGTACGGAATATCTTCATCGGTAAGGATCTTCTCCAGGTCACCCTCGAACTTTGTGTCGTTCTCAAGCGCCTCAAGCAAGTCCATCAATGACAGTTGCTCCATAGTGGACCTCCCGGTGTAGCGGGAAGACACACCTCACCCGTGCGGGGGAGATGTATCCCCGCAGGGTGTTGAGCGAAGCCATTAGTGCAGGTCGAGGAATTGGCCAGCTATCGTGAAAAGCGCTTTTTGAAGCTCCTTCACATCGTTGATCACAGACCACTTCTCGAAGTACTGACTAACCGCATTTGAGCCGATACCAATTGCATAGGTATCAACGTGACCAGCAACAAGGTCGTTCAAATATCGAACTGCTCCCCCATTATTTGGGGCACCATCAGTGATGATGATGAGCACCTTGCGCTGACGCTTACTCGCCACTAACTCTCTGGCGGCATACAACATGGCTTCTGCCAATGGTGTACCGCCACTTGAGCAAACAGCGAATCGTCCCAGACCAGCACGAACAGGCTGACCACGATGCAGTATCGGACTGACCTCTCCACCAATACCCGGAAACATCGACGCAGCGATGTCACACTTCGGGATAGTGGATACAGCCAATGCCAAGGACACCGTGGCTTGATTTGCGACTTCCTGAATTCGATTCATGGAACCGCTGCAATCAAGCAGCACATGAACCGCAGTGTCAGGTCGTTGCATCTCCTCTCGCTGGATAAACACCCGCGAATCGCCGGTTGGCAGTCTGGCCAGGCGTTTGCCGTCTACCCGCTTGCCTCTGGTATGTAACCATTGCTTTTGACGGGTTTGGGCTTGCAGCAGACCGAGCAGGCGCGACCGAATAGTTGAAGAGGCAAGAATGCCGGTTTTCAAACTACTGGTATCACCATGATTTCGGGCATCACTCCCCACGCTGGACGTATCAATGGCCACACGTTCTCCATCGTTGTCTTTACGGGCTTGATCTGCCAATTGCTCTCGTAGCTGCCCAACGGCATCCTCTGGCAGATTGGTCTCGTTAATGAGCCGCTCATGCAAAGAAGCACCGTTGCCACCTTGAGGTTGACCCTGATCACCGGACGAATCCGATGCACCTTGGGCCGACGATGACTGGTTTCCTGACCCAGTATCCTGAGCCTGGTTGCCGTTGCCATCACTGTCTGCGCTGGACTGCTGTGAGTCTCCTGTCCCCTGGTTAGCATCACCACCGTTCGATGAGTCTGCCTTTCCCGGTTGAGGTTGTGATTCGCCGTCACCACTTCCACCCGATCCACCAGCTTGTTGGCTTTGATCACCTTGCGATGAATCGCTGCTTTGCTGCTGTTGTTCCTGGTTTTGTTGCTGTTGGCGTTCCTCTTCTTCAGCATCCTTCAAGGCCTTGAGTATGGCTCTCGCCAACTTCAGGCAGTCGTCGCTACAGGTTAAGTTGTCCAAGTGTTTTCCAAGCAAGCCATCCAAACGGACGAAAAAACCTACCGGAAATGTCTGTTCAACCACCCGTTGGCTTGACTCCGCCAGCGGAGTTGAAGCGTCCCGATGCAGCACCTCCGATCGCAAGCGATGTAAGAGGTACTGAAACAACTGGGTTGCTTCATTGTCTTCAGGCGTCGCGGGAGGGCTCATGCCCTGCTCCACGATATAGCTCCACATGGCATTCAGCGTAAACTGAGTACCAGGAAACACTTCCTGAATGAGACGCTCGATCCTGATGTCCTCGATGAGGTTGGTACAGGATTTCTCCATCGGACTCTTACACTTTTTCAAGGTGTTGAAATCCGATGATCGAACGTGCGCAGCTTCGTGAGCGAGATAGCCAAACAACACTTCTCTCAGCTCACTCATAGCGTTCAGCAAAGGCAAGTAAATGGTCTCACCATCGGTGTATGCGTCCGTGCCAGACAGCACAACATTGACACCGAACTGTTCGCCATAGGCAGCCGCAACAATAGGTAGAGCCCTTTCCAGGGCGGTTTGCAGTTTGTTCATACGAACCTCCCTAGAAGTAAGCCCCAGCCGTTATGGTGTGCGTTGTCACAGCCGCAGGTTGGGTTGATTTTGGTATGGTTGGCTCTGGTCCAGACGAGCTGGAAACCGTTACCGACCGTTTCATATCCTCTATGAGCTTGCTTACTGAAAATTGCCCATCAATGATTCGTTCAAGCTTGTCGCTGTCAGAACACATTGAAAGGAAGGTAAGCACTTGCCCAAATGTCGGGTGATCCTGGTCAATCATTTCCATCGGAATGGCTTTTTGCAGAGCAAAAAACTCATTAAGTACCTTCAGGATGCGACCATTACCGAACGACAAGGTATCGAGTTTCTTGATAAGAGGATCGAGCTGCTCAGAGAGGTTCTTACCGCTGATTGACCGTTTCCGGTCCAACATGCGATCAGACATCTGTTTGCAGGTTAAACCCACCTCATGCAAGATCTGGTTCGCCACTTCATTTTCGTCAGGCTCGAAGCCTTCGAGTGGCTGTAGCTTGTAAAGCTTGATGGAGAATTCAAACGACTTTGACACCGTTTCCCGGTCAGGAACCTGGTCACGAATGATGTGTGCAAATTCGTCGTTCTCCGCGATCCACGCTTCTTTGTTCCGGTCGAAATCAGCAAGAAATACCTGCAACTCCGAATAGAACATTTCCTTGATGTCTTCGAGTTTGGCCAAAAGACCTTCTACAACATCATCGGGAACGGCAAAGCCGCCCATGAAACGTGTACCTTCAGCTAAACAAGCTCTTTCCGCCGCTTTACGCTTACTCATTAAAGGGTCGAGCGCCTTTGGTGGAAATATCTTCTTTCTGCCCAAATCGAGCAGTTTTTCTGGCGGCATTTTGCCGTCAGCGCCTAAGTGAATGTCGCTGTCTCGGGAGGCCTTTTTCTCTCCGCCCCAGCAGCGCATTTTCAAATGGACGAGTGTGGTCCCACGGATAAATTCCATGTGTATCTCCTTGTAGAGAAAGTGGTTGAGTAGCTAGTTACCTAGCGAGATTGAGTGTTTGGCCTAAAGGCCAGAGGAGGTTGAGAATAGGATGGTTGCCCATCCAGGTTGGCGACAGTCAGAAAAACGCAGCCTTTGTCTCTGTACGGATAACCGTCAGATCAATCGGAGCGTCAATACATCCCATCACAATTGCTAATGGCTTGATGCCAATTACTGAGGTGTAGTGAGAAAGGTTATGCTGTCTGGCTACGCCATCGACATATTCCTTCCAATCACCACTTGTCCGGTTCCCAAACCATCCGTTGTGTTCAAACAACCCAATGGCATAGGAACGAACATAGTCCTCTATGTCCGCAAACCTCTCAGGGAGAAGCTCACTTCCATCATTAGCAATCTGCATGATTTCCGTAGATAGCGGAGAACCAGCAACATCATTTAGGTAACGACGTAAACCAAACAACAACAGAAGGGCCAAAGGCCCCTCCGTGTAGTCAGCACCACCGCTCTTTTTCCCCGCATATAACGCTTTGTAAGTCGGAAGCTGAATTAACCGCTCTAACTCCTCATTGCTATGCTCGGAAACCAGTTGAATAGTGATATTCAGATAGTCACGAATCACATTCACAGGAACCTGATTGGACACCCGGTACCACAAGGCATCAGGTAACTCTTCGGATTCTTCAGTTGCCTGAAGAAAAGGAACAACCACGCTGTTTTCAACATCAATAGTGACGTTTTCCACTTCGTGATAGCCCTTATCCAGCTTGCTTTGCATTAAAGAAGACCATGTTTTATAGCCAACTTTCTTGCTTTGCAGCTTGGTTCCGCGTCTACCAAACCAAACGGTGTGCGAGTTATCCGCATTCGCTACTTTATTGATAGCCCAGATCTTATCGGAGCTGCCATCCTGGTAATGAAGTACGACAAATTCATTGCTCATGCTGCCTCTCCCTGTTGCCAGGTTGAGCCAAACACGTCTCTAGCAATTTGCTCGATCGCAATCTTCTGTTCAGGTTCAGCCTTTGCAAGCAACGACTGATTCAAAGCATAAGCGAGCGCGTTAGGCGCATTGCGAAACACCAGGGTTAACTTTGCCCACCGGCACAAGGCACGAGTAGACATCGTAATGGTCAACGGCGTAGCCGATTCCTCTCCACCAATGAACAGCCTCCGGATCTGGTTCGCAACGCGAATCATGTTCCGACGGATTTCTTCGGGAAGCTCTGGTGTTTTCTTTTGGAGGATCATCATTTCGACATCCTCGGTTGGATAATCAACTTCGACCACCCTGAATCGATCCATAAAGGCTATATCCAATTGGTTAACGCCTTGATACAGCCCGGTACTGTCTCCAGATCCCATGCTGTTGCCATTGGCAATGAATCGAAAGTTTTCATGTGCGCGAATCACCTCTCCTCCATTGGTTGCAATAACCAAGGGATGCCCTTCAAGGACATCATGCAGACCAGCAAGCTGACCAGGATCGGCGCGGTCGATTTCGTTCAATATGAACAAGTGACCTTCACGCATGGCAACGGCTAAGGGTCCATGCAGGAATTGCATGGTGCCGTTGACCAGTTTCCAGGTACCAACCAGATCATCAAATTCCATACGACTGTGAGCCGTGAAGGATTGAACTGGCCAGCAAAGCCGAGCGGCTACCTGGTAGGGCAAGGTTGTTTTACCGGCACCGTAGTGACCAGAGAAATACAAACCATCGCCATCGGGGTCATCCAGAAAACTCAGGATGTCGCGCAAGGTTTCCCGACGAAACACATAGCCATCATCGCGGTTAGGCACATGAGGGTTCTGTGTGTCAGCAAAGCCTGCTGTGATGACCTCAGCGGGTACATCAAGGTTGAAAGTAGTGCGAACAGCTAAAGCTTGATCACGATGTGTCATGGATGTGCTCCTATTACATTGTGTTGAGGTATAAGTCACCCCAGCCAGAAGCACACCGACCACCCAGTAGGTGATGATGGCCTACTGGCGTGGTTAGACTTTAAATGTTGAGTAGGGATATACAGCCGCAGCCGTCGTGTCCGTTTCAATATCCGGAATAGACACTTATTTTGTCGTGCGAGCACGATCAAAATTCTGTGAAGACGATTTCGCCTTTCTTATAGCCACTCCGTTTCCAGAATGGACATAAGGAAGGCAGATACTCAACGTATCCGCCTCGCCTCACATAGAGTAGTAAGGCGCAATACAAGATGCAGATTCTGATGACAGGCTGCATCTCTATGCATGTATTGCCCACTTCCTTCGGAGCCGCCATTAAGCAGCCGACCGAAATATGAAACCATTCTCTGTGCTGTAGATTTCTTCAATGATTTCATCTTTAGCAACTTTCATCTGGTAGTCGTGATAGATACATATTCCATGACGCTTTGTGCGCACCACGGTCATATGGCAACCGCCGCATTCTGACATTTTGTCGGCTTGCGCGATCGCAACCGAAACGGCGGATTCTATTCGAGCACCAGCAACTGATTGCTGTACTTGTTCTTCAGTCATTACGAAATGTGTCATAGCGAATCTCCTAAATTTGATTGAATTTGAAGCCCACAGGCTCCCTAAAACGCTCTCAGCGAAAACGCTTTAGGGAAGCCTGCGAACCTCGCCTCCAATCAGGAGTACCCGCTATGTTTGGCTCCCTTGCTTACGGGCAAGAAAGCCGGAATTCTTGTCTGGTGTCCGATGGTGGACAAGTCAAATATTTGTACCCTGGGGCTACAAGCTCCCCAGGGCATCACACTTAAATTCACATATCAGAAGTAAGCAGATTTCACCGTAGTCACAACCTCACCAACATCCGTATTAACGAGTTCATCTTCAGACCTGCTGAAGCGAGACTCCTCACGAGACGCTTTGCGGTAGGACTCCAGTTCATCGGTTAGGTCTTTATCTGGGAACGTGACCTTCAGATAAGCGCCATAATCGATACTGCCCTTCTTCATGAATCGGGTAACTTTCACGCCACCAATGTCCGCCTGCATAAACGGACCCATCAACGTGATCATTGCCTTCTGAATCCCCTTCTGCTCTTTTTCAAGAACTTTCAGTTCATCTTTAAGTGCTTGTATGCGATGGTGCTGCGTGCGCCATGCATCAGCATACGCATCCCACTTGAACTGCTGATCTCCAGATTCCGGTATATACCAGTCTCTTTCAGGATCAGGCTCAGGGGGCGTATTGGTTACTACGTGCTCCCAAAAGAGCTTTGCCGCCTCAAGGATTTCATTCTCCCTTTCAGGTGTTAACGTGACAGAAAAATCTAGGTCCTGACCGCCTTCTTTATAAAAAATCAGGCGACCGGTTGTCGTCCCAGCAACTGCACATTGAGCATGGACTTGCGCCTCATACAATTTGTACGTACTGGACTCGACACCTTTCTTTTCGATGTCATCCCACACCGATTCACTGGGGGCCTTGAACTCAAATGGTTGCATTGCTGAATCGAGCCCATCAAAGCTCGCACGCAACACATCCCATCGAGCGCATTCCCCACAGAGCGGAAGCAGAACCTCACCATAACGACCTTCGGCCAATTGGCGAGCTTCATCTTCAAGGCGAACACCACGTTTTACATTGGGGTTGTTGGATATATCAGGAGCATTAATACGCCCGACTTTTTCCGCCCAAAGTTGCCAACGTGTCTTGTATGGACTGAGCCCAAGGATGATCGGAATATCCGATGCCGTCACTCCCTTAGACCGCCATTGCAACCACTCCTCTGAACGCTGATTAAGATCAACTACTTTCATATTTGACATTACTGATTCCTCTAAATAGAGGTAATGCCATCTCCACTGGAGTAAGCATTACCCCAGTGGGTTGAGTGATAGATTGGTTAATCTCAGGCTGTTAAGGCTTGAGACTGAAGAGCTTTTGTCAGTGTTTTGGTTGAAGCACTGTCAGGTGTACTGCTGACCAGTTGACGACACAGTTGTGCGAACAGGTTTGCGTACAGCTCAGTAGGTAAATCAGCTACCGGAAAAGAAGGGCTTTGGTTCGCTCGCGCTTGCTCAGCCTTATAAATTCCGATGACACACCAGTAATCCGCTTTATCAGCTTCAGTATCTGGAATGTGCTGACCAGCGTGGACAGGGCAGATTTTGAAGGACTCAAAATCACGAAGCTGATCCACATTGTTGAAGTAGAACAGAGTTGTTCTGTAGTTAGAGTTGGAAGTGATCATTGCTATTCCTTGTAAAAAAAGGGGCAATGCACCTCCACTGGAGTAAGCATCACCCCAGCAGGTTGAGTGTTAGTTGAAATCAGGCGTTAATGATTTTCTGCTCGTGCATTTTCGCTTCAGACTCAGCCTTGGCCTTATCCAGTTCGCTATATGCAAAAGACAGTTCAGCAGGATTCTTGATCCGGCTTTCCATTAACTCCCGACACGCTTCAAAAGCATTTTGCTTAACCGCACGGTCTACCAGTTGTTTCACGGTATTCTGTACAGTAAGCGGCACTTCATCACGACTCGGCGGAGGCGGTAACATTCCTACGGTTGCCATATCTTTCGACAGGACGGCGAGGCCTTCTCCATTTTCCTCATTGAGGATCTGAAGGGCTTTAGCCAGTCGAGGCGTAGACTTGGGCCACCATTTGGAAGCTCGCTTCACTACCGATTTCAGTTGCATCTGATCTTCCCAATCGACCCAAGGGCCAAGACCTTTCTTGAAGGCCTCTGAGACATCCCGAATCTTGTCCATGTCCGCTTTGGACATAGGCTCGACCAGGACACCCCCAGAAGGAAGTTCCGCGATACAGTAGCCACCTCGAACGGCTCCTCTTTCCGTAGAAAAAGGGTCGCAGAAGTGGTCTGGTTTCTCGGCTGGACCTTTGTAGGTGAACTGGTCTTTCTCATAGACAAGTTCAGCCTTGGCCCAGCGAATTGCACCCGTTTCAACACCGATAGTGATCAATCCCCGGTAGGAGATGTCGAGCATCACTTTCGGGTCTTCGTTCTTGCGTAATCGTCGCGGTACCAGATAGGCCAGACCCTGGTTAGGGTTCAGCGTCAATCCGACTGCCGCTACGTTGTACATCGCCAAGCGAAGACTCGATGGGTTTTTCTTGGCGACATCCAGCAAGTAGCTGTTATTCATCAAGAGTTGGGTGGCAAAGATCTGCTCCTGAAAGAAGTCCAGACCGGAACCAGAGAATTTGTCCTTGGCGGACTCAATTGCCTGGTGCCATTGGTTAGTGGGCTTTTGCGCCACTTGGTTTTGCGGTTGATTCATAGGATTGCTCCAGGTTGCTAGTTGAGTATGTGAGGTATAATGACCCCAGGAGGTATTGAGATATGCAAACCCAAGACTACATCGTGGATGACCAAGGTAATTTCAGGTTTACAAGGGTTGGTCTCGACAATCAGGCTCCGTTACTGGCAAAAGCCGGTATCGATGCCAAAGCTATCAAGACGTATGCGGAGTACATCCAGGCAAGACAGGCGGCGAGCCCGTACTTTATGGAGTATCTGCAAGAGGAGACCGATAAACGATTGAAAGGCAAGCCTGACACATTAGAGTGGCAAGCAATACGATCCATCGCTTTTGGTACTCCGGAAGAGCAAGACCAGTTGCTCGAAAAGTTAAAACGCAAACAAAGCTTTAAGCTTGTTTAGCTTCTCTTCGGGCATTAATTTCTTCGATGATTTTGGCACGAAGCCATTTCAACGATGAAACCTGTTCTTTGTCGGTGAGCATACTGAGCATATCTTTCGACGTGTTCAGCATGTGCTGGAGTTGTTCATCGCTCGCTGTCTCCAGCCAGAAATAAACCTCTTTTCGTGAAAAGCCCATAGTCATTCTCCATAGAGAAAATGATGGGGCTTACCCTGTAGGGGAAAGTCCCCATCAGGGTGAAACAAGCGTTAAATCAGTTCATTCAGAACGGAATGTCCATGTCATCGAACGAGTCGAATGATGGTCCCTGAGCCATGAACTCCTGACCGACAGCTTGTGCCATTGGTTGTGATGATTGTCGCTGAGGAGCCTGCTGTTGTGCAGGTGCAGCTTGACCATCTCGGTTGTAGTAGCGAGGCAGTTTCTTCGGAAAATCATTCACCACAATTTCAGTGGTATAACGATCGGTACCGCTTTGATCCTGCCATTTGCGCGTGCGCAGTTCGCCTTCTACTTGAATGAGATCTCCAGGCTCAAGCTTGTTGTTCACATGCTCGGCGCACTGGTTGAATGAGACCAAGCGGTGCCATTCAGTATGCTCATTCCAATCGCCAGTTTGCTTGTCCTTGAAGGACTTCGTTGTTGCCAACGAGTATTGCGCGACCGGCTTTTGTGTTTTGGTGTAACCCAATTGCTTTTGACCTACACGGCCAATAAGAATGACTTTCTGATACATGATGTATCTCCTATTTAGTCTGTTGTGGAGGATGTTCAATCAGTACAGGTTGGCGCTTTCCTGATTGAAGGAGGTTGTTGTTACGCATGTGCTGAAGTTCCAGCGGTGTAACAGCGACGATCGGCTTGATCGTGACTTCTTGAGGCTTGTTCTTCATCAATCGCTTGATGAGGTGTTTGCCTGCAATGCAGATCAACTTGAAAGCTATCTTGAAAGGCAGCTTTACTAATTTACCAGAGGCTTCCAGAGCTTTATCGCCTACGCGAAATCCAAACTCTATGGCCTGCATGGCAATAACCGACCCAAAGAAGAAAACAAATAGCGCTATGCAAAGCATAATAAGTTCCATTTGTTGTCCCCTTAGTTTGATGAAGTTTTGAAGCTATAACCGTGGTCCGTGTCGTACACGATCTCGGCAATATCATCCCTCATCAGAACAGAGAATTCCGGCAGAACCAGAACATCACCTGCTGTAGTTACGCACACTTTGAAATTGCCCATATGAGCTTTTTCATTTGCTTTTGCGATAGCCTGCTGAACATCGTTCTTAGGACTTCCGGAAAGCTGCTGATGCGCATTGAAATCGAAGTTATACATAAAGTGTCTCCAATTAATTGGTTGAGTATTTAGCCAAAACGCCGCAGCGTTCGTACCCGTTTCATGGCTAGATTGGGGGTACTTATCAGGTGCCATTGTCAAAACAACAACAGCAACAAGATTCGGAGACACACGAAGGTGGTTTAGGGCTGTTCTCTATGGACGTGCAGAGAACACGCCTAAACGCCCTGGAAAAAGGTGTGAAACGAAATAGTTGGAGTAAAAGGTGAAAACCTTGAAGGTAAAATGCTTGGAGCTTTAGGAGGTAGACTTGATGTTGATACAGCCGTGAGTGCTACGGCAGAGGAAGGTTGTTCAGTTGGAGCCAAGCTTTTCAGCTCGGTGCCGTCTATGTGACTCGATAAGGCACCTTTGATTGAAATATGGACGCTATACGACCACACGATAAAAGTTACATCAAATATCCACTCTTCGCAAGGCTTTAAAGGGACCCCGCCCTTTGACCCATTTATTGCGGCATTTGAGTCCTCTTCTCGCTATGTTGAACATCAATAATTATTTATTTAGTGGTGTTTTATATGACGACCAAGCGGAAAGCTGCTCTCATCCTGCTCCTTGAGGGGCTGGCCAGCTCCGGATTGCAGATGATCACCATCCGCCAGACAGTACCCTTCGTTGGCAGCTCGGTGCTTTGCACTTCAATCATCATCAGTTGTTTCCTGGGTGCTCTGGCATTGGGGTACTACTGGGGCGGCCAACAGGCTTCTGAGCGGTATGCCAAGTCCCTGGTAATGAACCTGGTTGGTAGCATCGCCCTGTTTGGCATTGGGTTGTCCTACAGCTTTGTGAGCTTCTTTTTTCTGTCCATCGCAGACATCACCCAAGGAACGCCCTATTTGGGCAATCCCCTGATCCACCTATTCCTGTTCAGCCTGCTTATAATGTCTCCATTGGTGTTTTTTCTTGGGCAAACCGTCCCATTACTGCTCAACACCGCAGACCACGACACCCGCAAGAGTGAAGCCACGGGCAATGCCACGGCGCTAAGTACGATTGGTAACGTGCTTGGATGTTTGATCACATCCTTGCTGCTCATGTACTTCCTTGGAGTTGGGTACTCCATTTTCATCAATTGCCTGATCCTCGCGGTATGCGTCTGTTTCTTGGTTGATTGGAACAACAGCAAAACGAAGTATGTGGTTGGTGCAACTTTTTCTTTCCTGATTATCGCGTTCACGCTGAACGTAAAAATCCCAGATCGCTTGTTCGCCGCGACTACCCCCTACTCGAATTTCTACGTTGCAGAGCATCCGGAAGGCAAGCGGTTCATCATCAATCGCAGTAGCGCCTCATTCATCGGGGAAAAGGACAGAAAAGGTTGGCCGTACATTGAGATCATGAAACAGGGCATATTTGCTGATGACATGACCGGGAAGGATATTCTGGTACTCGGTGCCGGGGGCTTCACCCTCTCGGCAGAAGATACTCACGGCGCAAACTTTACTTATCTGGACGTTGACCCAAAGATCAAGCCAATTGCAGAGAAGTATTTCCTTGAGGAACCCATCAAAGGTGAATTCATAGCCCAGGACGCCAGATCCTATCTGCTGACCAGCGAAAAAATATGGGATGTTATTGTCGTGGATCTGTATACAAATGCAGCCACGATACCGATGCACACATCCACCTTTGAGTTCTTCTCTCTGGTGAGCTCACGTCTCAAACCTTCCGGAAAAGCAGTCCTCAATATCGCAGCCAATCCCCGATTAAACGATGCCTATTCCGTGAATATGGATTTCACCGTCCGCCAGGCATTATCAAGATGCATCACCGACATCACCGGGTACCAGAACGCTCTGGTGAATATCGTTTATTTCTGCTCTAAGAAGTCGAGCATGGACAATGAGGCGGTTGCTAGTTTGTATCGAGATGATACAACTAAAGTAACCGTGGACGGCTACGTCTCATCCCTGAACATCAAGAAATGGCAAAGCCGGGAAGACAACAATCATGGGCAATAGCAGAAAGTCAAAATGGGTGTCCGCCAGCGATGTTGGCAGGGCATCCTATTGCCCTCATTACCTGGAGCTGAAGGAAAAACGGACCAAACCATCCCAAGAGTCTATCGAAGCCAGGGCTAAGGGAGAAGTCAGTCATGAAGAACTGAATCTTCAAGCTGAAGACCGACGCTGTTTCGTTGCAACTCATCTCTACGGGAGCGACCACCCCAATACATGCCTACTGAGGGAATATCGCGACCAGAGGCTCGCTTCTCACACCACAGGCAGGGTTTTCATCACGGTTTACTATGCCATATCCCCTTACCTGGTCATCGCAGCGCGTAAATTACCCTTGATCTCCAGGTTCATGCGGTACTTCGTGGACTGGAATATTCGTCGAATCCAGGAGAGGCATGGGGATGATTGACATTCTGTTGTATGGCCTGCTTGGACTTGCTGCCGCTGCCCTTCTCTACAACTTCATCCGGCGCATTGCTAGGTCCAGAAGCGACCTTGGTATTGAAGGCAAGCTTATTTGGATGGACAAGGGCCGGTCTACAAAGCCCTTCTTTAACCAGGTCTTCGAGGTACTGGGTAAGCCGGATCTCATGTACAGAGTACGCGGAGGCGTGTTGGCTGTTGAGTATAAAAGCCGTCGCGGCCCAGTATTCAAGAGCGATGTGGTGCAAGCAAAGTGTGCCGCTCTTGCAGCGCGTGGAAACGGTTACCAGGTCACGCGGTTGCTCGTTAAGACAGCAACCTCTGAACAATACATCGAGCTGCCGCGTGCTGACAAAGCTCTATTCAATGAGATCAAGGAATACGTAATACTTACCAGGCAAGCTAAAGCCGGTGTAAGGATGAAGGCATGGCCGAATGTAGGAAAGTGCCGTGGCTGTGCATTTAAGTACGATTGCGTTCATGCCCAAAGAAAATAAACCAAACTGGCCTACTCCCGTTCCATCTGGCAGATACGAGCCGGGATTATGTGTTTCTAGGCTATCAGCGCAGCAGAAAAATTCGCTATGGCTCCACCTGAAAAGCAAGCACCCTCAGAAAGCGATGGAAATTACGGAAATAATGAACGATCCCATCGTTTCATCACTCATCGGAACGTTCGATGGGTCTTTGGTGATTGAGCGTGAGTTTGTCCCTGAAAGTCTGCTATCCCTTCTTGAATGAGCGTGATCTCAAAGTATTTTAGTTAGATGTAAGGGATAACATCTTCTGGCATGACTGGTTTCTTAATAAACCGGGTAGCGCCAGCGTTCATGGCTTTGTTTTCATTCGATGATCGTGACGACATCGCAAGTACCTTCTGTAACGGATACTCTGCCTTGATTCTCGCAATGACTTTCTCCCCAGACATCACCGGCATTTCCATATCAGTGATAACCAGATCCGGCTTAATTCTGGCATACTCTTTAATACCCAAAGCACCGTTCTCAGCCCCGTAGACTTCAAAGTGCTCTTCGCCCAATAACGCCCGAAGCGCTTTGATGATCATTTCGTTGTCGTCAATGACTAAGATGGTTTTCTTGGCCATATTCACTACCATCAATGGACAGTGGCATGGTTATAGTTCATAACGAAGCCATATGATCCACCGCCTTTCTGAAACTGCGTGCTCAACTCTCTATTGAGGTTGAGCACCAGCAAGTTGAAGGTTTCAAGCGTCATTCCATCCTGGACGTACCGGATCAAAACATCGATGTCGAGTTGATAACCAGACTCACAGTTGGCAGATACAGTATTAAGCATGACCTCCATTGATTCCTGGAGTAGGTCTTCATCAATACAGCCTGCTATATAGGTCGGTGGCATCATAAGTATTTCTCTTATCATTATTGTTAGTACATCCAGGACAACACTCAGTTAAGCTGAATCGGGTAAACCGCTTCAGTACACGTTTCAGGCTCATCTCTCAAACAGGCCTGAAAAATCACATTGGCCGCCTTGGGTATTACATCCAGCCAAGAGCTGGTATCGACAGACAGATCTTTGAATCCATGCAGCTTATCCAGAGGGATACTGGTACAACTGAGATTACTCTGGTTGTCCTGAGCATAGACACATTGAAATGACGCTGTATCAGCACACGCATGTTGAGCGGTACCCGGCAAAGAGCACTCTATGGTGAACAACTTCAGGTCCTCTTCCTGCACCTGGCCATCAGTACTCAAATAGACATTGGCATCGTAAAGGTACTGCTCACCGGAACCAATCGTAGTGTTATCTGTATAGTAAATATCCACATTCCAGATCAAGCTTACTGTATCGCCGGGACTGAAGTGATTTTCTTCTTCACCACTGGATGCCGCCAAGTTAAAGGCCTTGGGATGCATCGGTTCCGGCGCAAATTCAAATACCAGCTCCGGTGGTTCACTCGGATTGAGGTTGCTTGGTGTCTGCGAACCATTGCTTGACGATCCTCCCCCTCCGCCACCACAGGCAGAAAGAAGAGAGGCAAAGCTGACCAGAAGTAGGATTCTTGATGTGTTCATGAGCTTCTCCATGCTTAGTTTTGTCCAAAGGTATTTTACTGGAGGGACTTTTAGGAGACATAAAAAAAGGGCCACCAGCAGATGACCCTTTTCTAAAATGCTCAATTTCTACATCCTTGTGCCAGCGTGGCTGCGTTTACGGTGCGCTTAATGCCCAGACTGGAATGCTTGATTGTCCAGCAGGGATTGACCGAACTAGCTGTAGCTGTTGGCTCTTAACCAAAGGAACGATCACCTTTCCACCGAAGTCGTCCTCAGTTACGTCCTCCTTTATCAGACCATTTTTGATGCAGAGGATTCTCATGTAGTCAGAAGTAAACTCCCGCAAATGGCGCTTGGCAATCAAAAGCACCATCGTCTGAAGATGCTCGTATTCCGCCTTATTCATCTGCACCTCCGCCATTCACATTTACTTGCTGATACTGAAGAAGAATCTCTTTACCTATCCGCTCTGCTTCAATCGACGTAATTGCCCATAGTCCACGGGACAGGACAGGTTCTGCCAGATCAAGAAACGCCGGTACAAACTCCCAATCAAATGGATCTTGGTATTCGTCTTTGACGACATCGTATGCAGCCTCGACCGCTGGAGCCAATATATGGAGTACGATAGACCGAATCTCACACGCGCCGTTTCTTCCTCTACCGAAGAGAAGGCTGTTTGGTTATTCATTCCTGATTATCCTCCTGACCACTGCTTGAAACAGCACTGCCGCCATCAGAACCGGATATAGTGATTGTGATACTGGCTTTACCGTTCGAATCCTTGGTGGCAGCGCTTTTAATGCGAGCAATAAAATAGGGGTTATCAATTTGCTGGTAAGTATGAGCCCCATCTTCGGTAGGGATGCAAAGCATAAGTCTTCCCCGCTCGACCGTGAGAAGGCTTATGTTCTGAATTACAATATCCATGAAAGCCACCGTTTAGTTTGAAGATGTCATCTCAAAGAAATTAAGCCGGTGCTGTTTAAGCGCTTCCCTTGCCTCCTTGACCTGACGATTAATCTCCAGTTTGTCCGATAACATATCCGCTTTTTTCATCTTATTGGCGAGACGGGTTATCTTGCCTTTGAGATTGATTTCTTGTCGCTTCCACATTTGTTCTGTCATATCGATTACCTGTCAGAAAGAAAAATGGCCCCCGAAGGGGCCTACCTCACTCAACACACTCACAAGGAGCACTCAACATCTTTGTTACTTTCAATCTCTCATGTCTTTCTGAACCAGCAACCCCTTAAATCCACTTTTTTGCATTTATTCGATCAAGAGGCCTTCAGTAGTGGTATTTGCCTTTCATCATCGCGTTGATCTGTAATTGCATTGCTTCCGTCAAAATCAATTCCCAGCCTCTCCAAAGCCATCTCATGCTGCTCCAGCAGCTTGGTGGCTTCCCTCTCCTTTTCACCATCGCTGCCGTGATTCAGCCGCCACGAATTCAGTCTACTTAGGTCCATTCGACGGGTAACCGCCTCGGCCTTGTCGTACTGCTCCCAGAAACCTGTTGAACCATCCTGATCGCTCTGAGGCAACCACGCCCTATGTTTGCCGACAATGCGGTTTAATCTGTCGATAAGGTCCTTGCGTCTCGGAAAGATATGAAATGTCCCAGCTTTCGGATAAAAGCGAATGTCGAAATAGTCACTTGAACACCTTTCACCACTGCTTAGCTCTTTGTACTTGTCACAAAACAGGTTCACGACACCATAAGGCGTTGAGTGATGCTGCCCGTCGAGCATCGCAAACACTTTATCGAAGTCTGTGAACATCTGTTGATCATCCCATGCCAAACTGTTTGACCATGAGTAGTAGTCTCTGCGATTGGCGGGGATAATGAACCTCGTCATGAGAACGCGGTAGGCGTTGACCCTATGTTTCTGGTTTGACTTCCAACCCTGATAGTAGGCTCGGTTTTCCGGATGATACTTGCTGATCATGTCGAAAACGTCGCAGATCATTTCTATCTGAATGGTTCCTTGTTGTTCCACCAACCCTTGCAGGAAGCCGTAGATATTATCGACCGTGAATTCAAGGTCACAGATGGACGCAAACTCACTTTCCAAGCGTTTCTGTGCCTGACTTGAAAGTCTATCCAGGACTTCCGTTGAGCGGAGTACGGATGACCACGCCCGCTCCTTCAGCTTTAGATAGGCTTCATTCAGTTCGCTAGTTACGCTTTTTACGCAACTTTCAGAATCATGACAGTTGGTCGTTTCATCAGTAATCGAGCGTCCTAACATATTGGCGTAATAATTGGCGCGTGCGTTCGCTTTAGCCGCGCTTCTGGCAGCCTCAACAGCACATTCAAACGCAATGACCATGTTCTGTATTTTTGACTTGGGCACGACCAAATCTTTAGGTACCTCGATGTCATCGGCTCTTATTCCCTCCTTAACCTTTTCCTTCTTGAGGTTGTCTATGAACTCCGCTTTGAAATTGGATTCCTTCTCAAGATGGATAATGGCTACTTCTACCGGGGTCTTTCGCTGTGTATCCGGTGACAGGAATGCTTCAGAAACGAATTCAACAGATCCGTGCTGCTCGATGATGTCTACCAGGAAACGACGCTCTTTTGTATACGGATTGCGTATCGTCTCCGCATTCAGAATGGCCACCAACTCACCGTGGAACAGAAGATTCCATGCGTGAAGGACATGCTGAACACCGGAAGCAAAGGGAGGATTCATCAAGATATGGCTGTAAAGGCAGGCTCCCCGGTATGACAAAAAATCATGGCCAACGATTCGGTATTTCTTCTCCCGAATAATTGCCTGATTATTAAAATCAATCTCACAACAATCCACCTCAACCTTGCTGTAGCGTCCCGAGGCAAGCTCATGCACCACATCCACAAGATCTCCACGTCCAGCTTGTGGTTCCAGTAGTCGCGTGATTCTCCGGTTCTTGAACTTATTGAAGGCCTTAATACCAAGGGATACGGGTGTAGGGTAAAACTGGTTATCCATGCTCACCCCCTTTAAATCTGCCGCATAACATGATCAATCATCGCTGGCCTGCCGTGATGATGGCCTATTGTTGATAGGCCAGCCTTCCAGACGGTTTCGTCAAACTGATCGCGTGGGAGAGTACGCAGCAGATCAACAATCCCCTTCTTATCCTTGGCACCAATGAGCTCCGATAGCGTTCTTGGGATTGTGGTTTCTAAGTCAGGAAAAAGATCCATAGTCTTCGCCTCGTGAAATGTATTCGCCTTTTCATCGAATATCTCACGGGTTCCCGAACTAGCAACTATCGCGGATTCGGGCGGTTTCTATATTTTCGCTTTCTGCGGATCGACGTTAAGCTGGTCTTTTCCGATGGTCAGTTCCAGGGCGGAATCGAAATGGTCTTCAGGTATTACACCCATCCTCGTAGCAACCTGAACCATCACAGTGTCACGGCCATATTTTCTGGCAACGGCAGCAGCACCTGGGCACTGGCAAACATCTGTAGGGTGATAGTTTCCTTCATCATCAAAGTTTCGCCCGTCCTCCCTGTAAACCGTCTTATGACAATGAAACGTCATGTCTTGGCCGGACAATAGGCCTTCAATGATTTCCTCCCTTCTACCGGGCTCCAGGTGAATAGCGCTCTCATCATTACGGAAAGGACAATTGGCGCATGGTTTGGTCAACTTAAATTGATTTTTCATCCGTCCTCTCCTCACTCAGTACAGCAGTTGCATATTTTGATAATTCAAGATGGTTCTTGTGGATACCCTCCAGGCACCGGCACAGCACCTCATAGGACACCTTTGTTTCAACACCGTCTACTGCGTGCTGGCTTAGTATGGGTAAACGCTCCACTGCCCTTAATAAACAGACGATGTGGTCTTTTTCAATATCGCTAAGCTGCCTTCGACTGCCTACACCTGGCGGCTGAGCAATGTACTCTGCCATTGCCATCTTGAATCCTCGTCGATATCCGAAGTGTTAGTTGTTACTCGAATATCTCACGGGATTCTGATCCAGCAACTCATTCAAGACAGTTGTGCAAAGCCATTAAAGCCCAATGACGTACAACACTCCCACCAGATCTTAGATACATGATGCACTGACCATTTTTAAGTGAATCTGTGTCGCCTTCTAAGGTAAATGTTTGCCCTCTCTGGTCAGCTACAAATGCCACTGTTGAAGTGATTCCCAGAGCAGCGCCAGGACTGAATTGATATTGGCTGATGGTCTGGCCATTGAATGTTACTTGTATGTTGAATCGGCCCTCGATGATTGGTTGGTAGCGTCCCGCATAGAAGGAGCGTTCTTGAGCCAAGCGGACCAGGGAGAAATATACCTGTTCTTGTTCTGACGCTTGCGCACCTGAACATGCGCCACTGACAAGCACCACCAAAACAAGCTGTCGCCAGCAGACCTTCACTATATGCCCCCCTAATCCTTGGTTGATTGCCCAAAAATACTGACTTTTGACCCGAGTTGCTAGTTCAGGTTTCTGGGGTAAGTTGGAATCATCAATAGGGAGATGCCGTCATGCACCAAGAGTCAATGTCCGTCGTGGAAAGAGGTAATGCCGCGATTATTAACGCCAGAAATCCAGATACCGTCGTCTTTGAATCGGGAAATGTCTACAAGCTTTACGGCAAGAAGACAGAGAACAAAGTGAAGCGGATCGGAGAGCAAGATGCGCCAGACTTTGAGCGTTGGGACGACTATCACTTCCAGCGCAGATATAGCTACTTGGGAGAGGTGAAAGTAGTCCGAGTAAAGCGAACGCTGAAATTGCAGTTCAACTGAGCATATTTTCTTCATTCAAAGCAAAGGTAGTCAAATGGATAAGGACATATTGGAACGTCTGTTGGCGGTACTTGCTGGACAAGCAAAAGCTTCAGATGACGATCGCAGGAACCTTCTGCGCGTGGCCACGATGTGTGGCGTAGCTGGGTTATATGAACACTACAAAGAAGACGTTCTTGCGAAGTTCAGCATTGAGCAATTGCAGGAGATTGTTGATACCACCGAGCCTTTCCGTGGTTTCACGGTTGAACATATTTTTCACACCGCACTTTATGCATAAGGAATCCAACATGAAATGCCTATTTATATTTTCTTTATTAGCCGTCATCACAGCATTGACTGGCTGCAAGCCCGAAGATTTCCAGGACACTGGCGTGCTGTCCATAGAAGACTTCTACATTATCGGTAGCAATGACAATACGCTCGACGAAATCCCAGAAATTGACCCGTATTTCAATGATGGTGAATTTCTTCTATTCATCCGACTTGGTAAGCCGGATCTAGGGTACGAGCTCACCTACTACCTTGGAAATAAACAGTCTACCCAGGACGCCACACCCATTTATCACCTGGACTGCGATGACGACGACCGGTACTGCTATGACGGCGACTACTTCGCACTCAGTTGTTATTACCTGCCGGACATGACAGGCCAATGCGGAAGCAATCGGTTCAATCTCTCAGATACCATCTTCGCTCTCCCATTCAGCGGCTACATCATTGCTGAGGTCTGCCACAGAGTTCAAAACCAATGCGTGACACGCACCAATCGTGTTGTTTTTCGATAGGTCTCAACTATGCAACCGAAGACACCTTGGAACCCAAGTAGAAAGGCTATGAACCGGGTCAAAAATCCTCTCCCTATCCCATCGGACTGCCAGCATTGCGGCGATACAGTGGAAATTGTCCATCATGATGGCCTTTATGGTCGGTCCTACGGAGACTGGCCGTGGGCATATCGCTGTAAAGGATGTGGCTCATATGTTGGTATGCACCCATTCACCAACATACCGCTTGGCACCCTCGCAACCACTGAGATGCGTGAAGCAAGGAAGCGCTGTAAATCGCCGTTCGAGGCGCTTTACAAATCAGGCAGGCTTACCAGAAGTGATGCATATAAGCGTCTAGCAGAGAAACTCGGCATTGAGCACGAAGCTTGTCACTTTGGCTGGTTTGATGTGGAAATGTGTCTTAAAGCAGAGCAGGCAGCACGGGAGATATTCATCGAGATTTACCGCTCTTAGCGCCTAAGTACAGTTGCTAGTTCGAACTTTCGTGAGAGTCTGATTATGAAACAGATTTTACGGAAGCAGAGGACAAAATCATGTGCAAAGAGACCCTGAGCAAAACTCTTACTGAGGCAAATAACAGTACCGGGTACTTTATGCCGGTCTGGGTGATGGATGAGCTGAAGAAGCATATCCCATCCGGCGTGATGAAGTGGGCTGAAAACCAATGTCACGCATTTGGAAAAGAGCAGGAGTACCGACTTGAAGCGGTTCGCAACCGGCCACCAGTCGGCGCATACGAACTGACGTGCTCAAAATGCGGCGGTGACAATGTGGTTAAGGACGCATTCGCATCGTGGGATGTCAATGCTCAGGAATTCGTCCTCTATGCGACATACGATGAATCCTACTGCCATGACTGTGAAGAGTCGGTTTCATTGAATGAATCTGTCATAGCCACCAGCGAGGCTTCGCAAGCATGAGCTTCAACGGAGCCGTTACAGAAGAAGAATCCGAGCAAAGAATACCGATTATCGTGTTTGGCCTCGAAGGCTATGCGGAGAAATCGTGCGGAGGATGGGGCTTCTACGGCAAGTGGGCCTCACATACTGGCTATCGCCATACACATGGGTCCGAGCTGGACAAAGAAGGGCTACAGCATCTTGCCAAGGAGCTGTACCGAGAGCAGTCAACTCTATGCTACCTGATCGGAGACGAACATAAAGAATTTGGTTGGAAGAAGGTCCGAATCAATATGCACGGTCATGTAGAGATTCGACTTCCTCAGTGGGCAGATACTTCAATCAAAGATGCTCTGTCTTCTCTAGGTGTTTGCATGAGCTGCCCAAGTAACTGTTATTGGGTCTTCCCTTCAGACGTTGAGTTATACCAAGCAAAGGAGGTGCTGGAACCGCTACTTCAACCAAATACTCGGTTTGCCGACGAGACCGACCTCGCACGCAAGCTTTCAGAAAACTTCCCCTCTTCGGAGTTGGGATTTAGAGAAACACAACTATCTCTTTTTTAACCAGAAGGAACCTTACCATGACAATCGAAACATCTATGATCGTCCGTACCGTACATTCCGAAAAGGTCACAGCCCTCTTCGCCTCAACTGACATCGAGATTCTCAACCAGGTATCTGATGACTCCGAAAGTATTACCAAACTCCAAATTGGCGGGATTAACTGTCGTGGCGATCTTCGGCTCGAAGTAATTCTCGATCATCTCCGGCAGCAAGGCATCTCATACAGCTATTACTGGCAGGAGCACAACTGCAATCAGGGCGGTGAAAGCCACTATCGCTCCAATGGCAAGGAGGATCAGCACCTGTCCTGGATGGACTATGAGAAGGATGTGGTTAATATTGAAGATGTACGGCAGGCCGTGGCCCAAGGGGAGACAGCCGTTCTTGAGCTGCTGGAAGCATCGGAAACCCGTTTTACGCCTTGGGATTGGAATGAGGTGGCCGCGTAATACACGGAGATTATCCACAGAAATTGGTGGATAACTCTTGGTATAATCTCTGCCATGACTTGATATATCTGGGCTGGACCCATTTGGTTAGAATATGATCAGATTACAGAACAAATTAACTGATTATCCGTTCAGTCGTCGTGAACGGTTCTACAACGTACTCGGACTGATAATCCTTGCGGTGGCAGGGATTGCAGCTCTGATTGCGTATGGCCTGGGTCCACTATTCACTGGTAAGCCTTGGCAGCTCGTATCACCGTGGCTTCATGTGATCTCCGCCATCACTGGAGCCTTATTGGTATGGCTGGGTTCAGGCCATGCTATCAAACAGGAGGGAGCCGCAATGGATGCTTCTTTAAAACGGTTTTGGCCGTATCGGGTTTTACGTTGGATAGTAGCCAAGGTGTTTAGCATCATCTGGTTTGTCATCACCTTAATTTTCTTTGCCTGGATCAGGCAAACACCATCAAGCTCACCAGGAGCATATGACCAACGTGAGCGAAATGCTGATGACATCTGGGATGGACACCCGAAACACTATTATGACAATGATCCACCAAAGCCGTTTTCATAAGTCAGGCTAATCCCAAGAGTATCTGGCTTTCTTGCCTGAACCCTTTCCGAGGCTTTTTCGAGAAATAACCTTTGATTCAAATTCAAAGTCTTCACTGATTTTAACAATAATTAGCTTGTTAAAATTACCAGCCCTTTTTACCTCAACGTTGTTACTACCTTTCTCAGGAGATATGGTTTTAATTTCAACCCAATCGTTACCTATACGACCGTCGGAACCTTGTGTGCCTGGTCGATGACGCTGAACACCATGTTTTATTTCCGCATAGAGCTCACCTAGCTCCCCCCATATTTGAAGATAGCGCCCTGTCAGCAGGTGATATTCATATGCTGATCGCACTAAATCCTCGAAAACCTGAATGACCTCGACTATTTGTGCTTGGGGGTATTCAGATATGAGCTCTTGGTGATGCAATTGGCTATTTATCCAGTCCCAACTAATCCATTCACCGTCTTCATATATGCCGTCACCGGACTCCATTGGACGACCCGTCATCGAACATCGCATAAAGTTCCTTCGCTTCTTTGCAGTCCCCTGGATGCAAGGGAGTAATTTACATCAAGGCTTAATTTCTGTTATCGGAATCCAGCGCTGACCATCCTTTTGTTGAAGCAGAACCAGGTTATTCTTAATCTCGACAACCAACCCCAGTTGCGATTGATCTCCGGGCTTTAGGTTTGCCAAGAATTTGGCCTGATCACGCATTTGTTCATATTCTGGATTCGCCCCATAAGCCAGAAAAAGAGAAGTAAGCTCAGGAATACCTTTAACCGCCATATAAGGAGTTTCAATGTAATCAACATTGCGCGCTGAACCATACTCAGTTTTATTGATTCCCTTGTTGGGATCTGCCCCGTTATCAAGAAGCATCTTCGCGAGATTTCGTCTTTGCTCGACATTGAACTTCCGTTCTGTCGTTACCTCGTAGAGCAATGGCTTGTTCACGAAGACATAATCTAGGTCGAAGCTGGACATAAATGGTTTGAACATATCAACAAACTTCACTGCTGTTTCATAGCTTGAATGATAGTGCCCAGAGACTCCAAGATAGAACGCTTTACTGGTTGGCTTCATTCCCAATCTTAGGAGTTCGTCAACAACATCAATCGCTCCCCATGCAGTAGCCTCCTCCAGGGCATCGTTACGCTCGTATCGTGCTTCCTTTATGAATTCCGGATTAGCACCTTGCTTTAACATCGACAAGGCAGCGTCATACTGCTTATCAAGCAACAGGCATTGAAACAACGTCTGATATTTGCTTTTCAGATTTGGATCGAGTTGATAATTACTCGTCACGTCATAGGCCAGACTGCAAAGACGCTGATCCATAGCTTTTTGAGCGATGGCTTCGATTTCAGGCTTGGTGTATGCGCCAGATTGAATGGCTTCTATAACAGCCTTGTTGTCTTTGTTTATACTTGCATCAAATACCAGTTGGTCCGGTGATTTCTTTCCAATCGTTGAGCAGGAACTCAGAAAAATACCGCAGGTAATCAGAAGAGTGATTTTTGTAACTCCAAACATTTAGTGTTCCTTGCTCTTTAATAGTAATTTAGCCTCAAGACTTCTCTTCAGGCACCAACGTCTTTTATATGCATTTGCCGTTTCTGATTTGACAGCTACATTGAAGTCTCCATATGACCGTGCATTAAGAGACGGAAGCCAATATATCATTAGGTCTTCTGCTAACTGTCTCGTTTCAAGGTACGCAGCACTTCGTTCATACGCTAGCCGACCAGCTACAGATAATCTGAATGTCATCGTGCTTATGAGGTGGTCGCAATCCCAATCTCTCATTTGTGGCCTGATGGCATTTTTATCAATGTTGCTTACTTCGATGAAATAAACTTTATCATGCATATTACTTTTCTTTAAAAAAGCCCTGCTTTTGCAGGGCTAGTATGCTTCTTTGTTACTTCTTGCCGCCGCTTCTGCCACGGTAGGCCCGATAAGCTGCACCTCCAGCCCGACCAGAAGCCCCTCGGAATGCCCCAGAGCCGGAAGCGGTACCGCCACCTACTCCTCCCATACCCATACCACGAACCATTCCTGCGCCAGCATAGGCCATAATGGACAGCCAAATACCGGGTAGCAGGATAATAGAACCGGCACTGACAGCAGAGACAAGGAAGCTGTTGGTTGCTATATCAAACCAGCCCGCTTGGGACATATAAATGTCCAATACCCGGTTATCAAACCAGAAAGCCGCAGCCCAGATTGCATTGATAAACTCAAAGCTGAAGTAGACCAAAGCGATAGAAACAAAGGCACTTAGCCGGTACTGGCCGAACAGCAAAACAAACGGTGCCGCCATAATGACGACCATCTGAATCAAGGCCAGAATCATTGGCCCAGCAACCTTAACCATCTGTCTCATCGTATGGGTCTGTAAAAACTCATCAATGCTGGTAAACAGGCCTGCGCCAGCGAACACCACATCCGCGGCCTCTTTGTACCATGACTTGTCTGTATCAAAGTTATTGCTCAGATCCACGTCGGTCTGAGAACTCAGGTTCGCGGCATCAGCTTGGAGGATCATCTTGATGATCAGGTCTTCCTTGGTGTTGTCATCCGCTACACCAACGGTTACAACTTGTGATCCCCAATCCATCCAATCATCAAGAATATCACCGGCCTCATCGGCTGGGATGTCATCGAGGATAAGCTGTCTCAAGCCGAGGGCTTCGTTCACGACACCTGGGCCTTCTTCACCAAGCCAGACTTCCCGGCAATACGGATGAGCGCCAGTTTCATGCGCAGCGTCAGAATCCCTGATTGCCGCTTGCCGGTTGAATCCAAACCTCTCCATGTTCCTCATATAGGCTTCTGGGTGCCGGTAGTATTCATCCACCGCATTCAGCAAAGTTCGAGAGCCGATCCAGTCTACATCCTGAACCGCTGAGATATTTGCCGGTAAAGCGATAGGATTCAGCTCGAAACGCTCCAGCGCCTTTTTGTAGCAAACTTCATGGAAGTCACGAACGCGCTGCCTCAGTTCAGGATCTTGAATGGTGATCTGGCTGATACGCATCAGCATGAACTCATAGTTGTTCACGCAGGACATGGACTTGATTGTTGTATGGGTGACTGCGCTGGACAGAAATTCCACGAACGACCAGGCTACTGGCTTATACACACCGATTCCGCCCATATCAGCGAAGCTGTCATCATAAGCGGTGGCCGTATTATCGCCCTGCCCTTCCGTATTCGCCGGAGGATTACAGTCGGGGATCTCCAGATCATATTTGACCGTGGCCAAGTCGATTTCCCAACCTTTATAAGGAATCACGCAGAGCATCAACACCAGAATCATGCTCACGACCTTGATTTCTAGTCCTTTAATGGTCGATTCGGCATCGCTGTCTTCATAGTTGTCTCGGAAGTTTGTGATAACCGCCGCGATAAACGGAATCAAAGCCAAACCAGATCCCACAAGGACATCCCAAATGGCTTCATACATGTTCCACCCAAATAACAGGGTGTAAATTTCGAGAAGATTATTCGCTACCATTCTTTTCAGAGCCCAAATTGCTGGATGATGACCACTTCAAAGAACGCCAGCATAAGCGCGACTTTCCACCATTGTGATTTCAAATACTGAACATCACGCTCTCGCTTCTCTGCATATTGTGCTTGGTCTTCATCGGATAGTTCGCCTGGATTAAACCGAGGCCTCGTCATAAACCGGCAAATTGGTGTCCACGCCGCCATTACAGCCACGTAAAAGCCGATGCGGTACCACATCCAGCCACCAATCAGGTCTACTCCCTTAATTTCGTCTGGTTTGACATCAAAGATGGCGCTGAAAATCATGCCAAGCACCATGAGGGCCAGAAGGCCCCCAACGCTGATGACAAAGAATTTGCCTACGCTTTTCATCAGTTCGGCTGTCCCAGTTGGTTGGTACCTGAAGCCTTGCCGCGATCAACTTTGCGTGTGTTCTGAACGTTCTTCTCTTCCTGTCCCAGGATTCGGAGAATGGTGTTCTGAGCAATGGCTTGTCGGGTTTTGATTTCAAGGTCCAATTGGTCCAGTTCAACCTGCAACTGATCAATCGCATCGTTCACAACAATCTTTGCCGGTTCAAACGCCGCGACGTTTGGCTCCTTGACGCCAGTTCTGAGCAATTGAGTTAACAAACGTCCTTGCTCTACCAGACGAGCGTAGGCAATCTCACCCGCCAGCTTGCGGATCATTTCGCCCTGCCCTAGTGCATCTCGTTTGCGAATGGCCATGATGATAGCGTCATTAACGATTACCCCAGGAGGAGCTGAAACACGATTTAAGTTCTGCCAGGTCAACTGAGTTGCACCGGTAACCAGGTCTTCCAGATCCTCAATGAGGTCATCGGTCATATCCCTGTGCATGTAGGTCAACCCTTTGCCCGGCGTACCGCGCATCTTCTTACAGCCATCACAGGTTCTCATCTCGATGTCACCAAGAACTCGTGTTGACCAGTTCGAGGCAGCGACCGGCCCGTTCCAGTATTCCCAGAGAGGAGTACCCTGACCGTCAGCAGGTCCTACGGTGGAAGTGGCACAACTGTTTGCCCGATCAAACATGATGTTGTAGCCGACCTGAACCACGTCCGTCAGAGCACGAATAGGTTGCTGGCCAGTTCCCCCTTTATTGGTACCGCAAGCCCACTCTGCACCGGCATTACCGTGGTTGGTATCATCAAGCGCTTCCTTGGCACGAATCGCATCCCCACCAGAAGCATTGATTTCCTCAGCCCAGTTATTCGTCTTAATGGATAGCTTGTACTTCTCAAACGGGAAGGATTGCTCTCCCATCAATACCCGAGACATCTCCTCACAGGAGGTTTCTGCCCACTCAAAATCCATCTTGCCCTGCAAAATACCCTGCTGAAGCATGTCATACAGACCGGGATTGGCACGCTGAATTGCCAGAGCTGGCAAACTCGCTACTGCACCGGTTGCAGACTGAATGATGTTATCCATCATGTTCCGGAAGCCCTCGGTAATACCGTTAAGCTGGTTACTCACCGAAATGCGCGGATCGAACTCACCACACTCCATATTCAGGTCCCAGCCAATCCCTAACTCCAGGATGGGCACGGTATGGATTCGAGTAGGTGCATCTGAAATGTAACCACCACCAATTTCGTAATCGATGGCACCCTTCAGACGTGGCGAGTGTTCGAGGCTGTCTGCGGTTGCTACACCCGAGAGCGCAGCGCACAGCATGACTGCCAGACCTTTATATAATCTGATTTGCATTGTCGTTGTTCCCCTTCATTAACCCGTATGAAAAATCAGTTGCTGGCCTTGCCGCGTACAGCACTTGTAAGACTTCCAGAAATTCCAGATATAGCTGCCATCAGTAGAACGCCGATTACTCGAAGGATTACCGCCATACGGGAAACGCTGGCAGGAACTGTCGGTACGAGGATAAAGCATCTGCCAAATACCCGTGTCTTCTCTGTCCTTGTCCAATGGATCGGATGGCCAGTACCCGTCCTGGTCGGCTTTATCAATGGTGTAATAAAGATGAGGCTCACCAGAGCGAGTAATGAAATGTGCCGCACGGAACGCGGACAGCACTCCTGCCTTCAAGGGGTCTTGAGCCGTCATAAAACCGTGGCGCGGGTAAATTGCACCATAGTTGTTGGTCACTGAACCAAGATCCCAGGTGTTGACCAGCGGTAACCATGACTGCGGGTAGAACATCTCCGGCACGTCCCAACGCCATGCAATGGAATCCAGGTTGGATATGAAATACGGGAAAAACGGAAACGTCTGTCCGGCACAGACAAGGCCAAATGTGGTTTGAGCTAAAGCGTTATACGCAATCAGCGACGGGTTACCGTAGGCATCCACCAGCTTGAAGTAGAGGTTGGCGTGCTGGTCTTTCTTCGCCTCTGTACTCACCCCACCACGGATACCAACATCATCAACGTTATAATCCTCAATCCAGGAGATGATGGTTGTTACCCATGAGGAATCGGCATCCCCCTGAGAAACCTGGTTAATATCCTGCGATTCCGTCCAAGGTTCGCCATTGGCCCGGTCATAGGACTGAATAACCAGATCAGGTACATGGTTCTTCACCTTTAATGAGGTACTGAATGAGCATACCGGTGGAACCAGACAAGTCATCCAAACGCATATTCCGCGAAGCTCCCAGTTCATACAGGACAGTGCCGCTGACATGGTAGCCTCACTGATCTCCAGGGTATTCATTACTCCATCATATTGATCGTTCGTCTCACCATGACATGCAATACACTCAACGCTCCCCCGCTCCTCCAGCATTTGCTGGGTATTCCCCATAGTCTGGTCACGAGCTGCATCAAGGTCATTCGGGTCAAACTGCGTCCATGTATCCGGATACGCGAATGCTTGACCTGCCATGCCGGATAAACAGAGCGCGATGACGACAAACAGTAGTTTCTTCATCTATCACCCCCTTTGTTGTTGAAGATTCTGATCGCCTCTTGTAAGGAGGTAACGCCGTAGACCACTGACTTGTCGTTAAACACAATGGCTGGCAGCTTTTTGATTCTGAATCGAATGGCGTACTCGATGGCCTCGCCACCCTCTTCCATCTCTTCATAAAGCGAACGCCAGTGCGGTCCATTAAGTACTTCACTGAATGCCTGCTGATTGGCGTCTCGATAATTTGAAGGCCCAACATTCGAGCTAAGCTTGGCTTTCACCATCTCGTTGAGCTTGGCCGTGGCATTGTTTTTGGTGTCCATGTTGTACACATGAACCACCATGTTGGGCGGCAGCTTGAGGTCTTCTCGAACAGGAACAGCATCTGTTTGGAATACACGGATATTACTGATTGGATTGGCTAATACCGACTGGCAGCCAAGCACCAGAAGTACAAAAAGAAATCTTACGGGCGTCATACAGAAACTCCCTCTTCCTGGTCAGCCTCAATATCTTCCTGCAATACCTTCAACACTTCAGAATTTGCTTGTTCTTCTGAAAGTGCAGCACTCTCACGCTCAAGACGGGCGAGAGTTTCTCTGGCTAACGCTTTTTCCTTGCTCATAGCCTTGCGCGGCTTAGGGTCTTCGGGCTTTTCAGCGATACCACGGTAGTAGTCAATCATGCGACCGACATATTCAGCAGCTTCAACTTCCGTGATACCAAACTGCCTCATGTACTTGGCACGTTCTGTTTTTTCGTCTTTCTCCGTCCCTGCAAGACTGAGGAAAAGTGAAGGCGGTACGTTCCGGAATAGAGCTTCCATGTTTTCCGAAAGAACCACCCCCTCGGTGTACTTTTTGGGTTCCTTCTTCGCAGAGAGCATGAGTTGCTTCTGCTCTTCGTTGAGACTCTTGAAGCGGGCGATGTCTTCAATCTCGTCTTGAGGCATTACCAAGCAGATCCACCACTCAATCATGTTGAGCATCTTCTTGGCTGCATTCGGGAAATCCGCCATGTTCTGCGTGGCTACCCACCACCAGGCCCCCAACTTACGCCACATTTTCACGACCTTCACAACAAACGGTGCCAACAGCGGGTTCGTTGTGATGATGTGGCCCTCGTCCGTCAACATAACGATAGGACGCTCATCGTGTTGATGCTTCTCCGCAAGGTTGTTAATGCGCATCATGATGGAGGTGTATGCGATAGCAAGCTGGGCGTTGTAACCTTCACGGGCAAATGTAGCCAAGTCCACGATGGTCACATCGGTATCAGGCCAAGCTTCTCCATCGGTGTTGAACACTTCACCCTCAAAGCCATCACAGAACATCCGCAGAGATTCACCCATCTCAAAAGCACGCATTCTTCTGTGCTCAGGGTAGTTGTCATTTTTGTTGATCATGCTGAAGCCATCAGCAACATCTGAAGTCATGGTACGGCGACCTTCCGACCGCGCTTTTCTTGCACCATTGAGAATGGCATCCCGAATCATTCGACGGTCTGCACGGGTGAGCTTTTTAGCCTCTTCTTCTTCACCACCGGTGATCATGAGTGTGGCTATGATTTCCATCTCACCCATAATGTCCCGCTGTTCATCTCCCTCATCGTCACCGTCGCTGTCTTCTGCCATCATCATCTCGGCGATGACATCCATAGCGGCCTTATCTCGAACGTGCTTTCGCTCCAGCTCAGTCAGTTCGTTATAGGTTTTGTAGGTATCGTCGATTTTAATTTTCTCAGGGATATGAGCTCTGAGGTCATCTTCAGTGATCATGGAGGTGTCACTGACGATTCGAGAGCCAAGAAGCTCCTCTTCGTCTGCATCCAACAACTTGTCCGCATCAACGAACGGCGGCAGCGTTACGCCAGCACCGGGCTTCAACTGCACTTTGTTAACGGTCATGTCCTTGTCAGCGAAATAGTCCGCCAGAAGTCCAAAGGAGTTACCGGCTTCGATGATGTACAAACGAGGCCGTAGCAAAGCCATGATTTGTGAGGCCATATTGGTAATCGATGCAGACTTACCCGCACCAGTAGGCCCGAGGATCAGACCATGCGCGTTCTTCTTCCGGTCCTGACTATGGAACGGATCGAATGATATTGGTTCGCCGCCACGGTTATACATGGTCTGGCCGGGATTGCCGGTACCGCGATGTCGGCCAAAGACCGATGAAAGATTTGCCAGGTGCTGAGACCAGACCGGACGAGTGGCTTTGTAATTACGATCCATCTTTGGCTCGTAAACCATCGGCAGGTTGTATATGTAGGCATCCAGACCCAGAGATTCATCTTCTTCGCGTACTGGCGCTAACTGATTGGTCAGCAACATTGTGCTGACCTGGTTTGACTTCTTGCGCAAATCCTTCAGGTTTTCACCTCGGATGTACACACACATCATGGCACGGTACAACTTGTGTTTATTGCCCATGAGGTTCTTGGCAATATCACAGTCCTTACGTGCCATAGTCGCATCTACAGATTCGCCCTTGGACTTATCCTGGATACGATTAATGTGATTCTGAACTTCATCCTGGGGAGTAATGATGATCGTGGTGGCCATAATGGTACCAGGAGGCATTTTGTCCATCATGCAACTGGCTTTGCCGGTTGAAGCACCATCTGGTGTCACCGAGCCGACTTCACCTGAGATCTGGCCAATCTTTGGGGTTCGACGGAGTTTGTGTACGCGAATACAGCGATGGGGCAGCTCATCAAAGGTCCATGTCTGATTTTCAGCGTCTGACTTCGGCAAATTGAAGAACAGGCTTTCCGCTAGGTCATCGCCGTAGGGAAGATCATCTTCATCAACGTAGCTGGCCAACTCACGGAATTTACGCTTATCGCCATTCGTCAGAAGTGGACGAGGATTGAACCAACCCAACATCCACTCGTAGAACATCTTCCCGTTATTCCGGATCAGCGAAATACCAGCATCCCTGAATGCGGTTTCCAGTTTCTGGATTACATCATTCAGCTCTTCTTCTGGCGTCATGCCAGCATAAGATTTCCACTTTGGCGGAAGTCTGCGATAGACCACCATTTTGATGCGGCGGATCTTGCCTCCCCAAGGAGCATCAAGGACTTCTTTATCCTCGAACAGACCGCCCTCCTTACAGATGCCCCGTAAGTGCGCCTCCATGATGTCCAGCCACTCTTTGGTGTACTTGGTATCCTTGCAATAGGCCTTCGGATAAGCACGGAGTTTGTCGATATACTCCTCCATGTTGTCATCGTCATAGGTATATTGCTGAATGATCCACGGCCCAGATGGAAGCTCCTCGAAGCAGTCCTGAAGAGCATCTTGAATCATGTCACGACGATCCTGGAGCCAGTTGTATGAACGGCCTTCAGTCGCAATCGGCACTATGTCGAAAACAGCACCTACGGATTTGCCGTCATCGAGTAGGATGGTCTGAGATTCTGTTTGGAACTCGTACCAGGGAAGTTTCTGCACAAACGACGAAGGTCTGCCATAAATGCGAGCAGCGTCCATCGAGGTCAAAGGTTTCTTCTTCCCTTCTACCTGTTCCTCAGTCTCGGCTTCTGGCTGAGGCTGATTTGCAACAGGCTCCTGATCGTCTTTTGGCGGAATAAAAACTTCCTTCAGCTTTTGCGCAAAACTCATTCTCACTCTCCCTCAAAGCTGGATTTCATATCGCTGATCTCACCTGGCAACGCATAGTGCTCCCGCTCCCACATTTTGAATTCGGTGAGATAGCCTGGAATCGGCACTTGCGTATCGGCAGCCAGGTGTGGTGCAACAAACATGTACATGGTTGGATTGGGAAGCGTTTTGAATCGAGCTTCAAGCTGAGTCTTCTCAGTACGGACGTAATCGCTCAAGACCACATCTCCCTCAACCATTGGGCGACGAATCAACGAACGTTTGTCATACAGTTCACCATCCCCGATGCCCTGCATGTGTCTGTTGTAGACTTCCTTCATGTCGTGCTCTGGTACCGGAATAATGGAATCCTTGGTAGCACAGGCACTCAACATACTAATCAAGGTGACGGTCAGAACGACGGTTAATATTCGCATAGTGATTTACCTTTCTACCTTCTGGGTCATAGTCAATTTTTAATTCCTCTGAAATGTGAATAGCCAGCTCGGTACCAGGTGGTACATAGATGGCGTCAAAGGAATTTTCTTGGCGTGCATCCAGCCAATCAGTCACCTCGTTAAGGCCTTCTGAAATAGCTGTATTTTTGGCAACAATCTTCGGATCACCGGTTAACCCACTGGTCAACCCGCCATTGTTATTGGATTGTGTGGTGAACTGGCTTGCGGCTTCCGCATTTGCATATGAAGCGGCTGCGGTAAGCCCTACCCGAGATGTCAGATATGAAGCAGCGTTTGTAATTCGCTGACCAGTAATGCATGGAATACCATTCTTATCTGAGAACCATGCGATCGGATCTGTTGTTTTTGTACCTGGTTCCGGGAAGGTCACAATGGTTCCATCCTGGAATGTGAACGTCATGGAAGTGATCTCCCCACTCACACAAGAAAGGGTCCAGTCTCCCTTAGCAATGCCCGACATTTTGATGCCGGTAACACCTGGTATATGGATGCCGTTGGAGGACAGGTTTTCCTCACCCACCATCACCTTAAACGGATAAGGGTCGATAACCTGACCATTGATCGGAATACGTCCAAGCATGGCCGTCATGGAAACTGAGCCAATCAAGGTACCGTTAATTGGAATGGTGTAAGCTTTGACAGACCGCTCTTCTTTGGTTTGCTTCTTGGACTTAGTTGGTCCTTTAGCTAACGCTGGAAGATTTTCTTCTGCTGCTGCACTGAAATCAGGAAGACTGATCTTTGTCGGATCACGCGGGTCCACATTGGCGTCAATCGGATTCGTCCAAACAACCTGATCAAAATCAACCTGCATACCGTTTTCGTCATATCCCAAACCACTTGGAATTCCGGCATTGCCAATGTCATAACCGTTCGCAGTTGTGTTGCCGCCCTTTTCTTTGCCTCCCTGCTGTAACTCCTCAAGGCGCTTTTCGAGTTTGCTGATCAGGCCACGAGTAAGATCTTGAGTGTGCTCCAGCTCGCGCTGCTTTTCCGCTGCATCTTTTTCTGCATTAGAAAACCGGCTATTGATTCGCTTATTAAGGCTTTCCTCCATCTTCAGGAGTTTGTCGATCTCTTGCTTTAGACGCTTGTTCTCTTCCTGAAGCTTTACTGAGTCTTCGCGAACCGCACGAGTTTCATTGGTAAGCGTTCTCATAGTCTCAACTGGACTATCAACGTCTACACCGTACTCTTCTTCAAGAAACCCCTCTTCAAGTGGGTCAATAGCGAGGCCGTTGTCCGGTTGTGCAGGACCGCTCTCAATAGCAGACAACCCGGTCAATTCAGTCGCTTGACCAGGCGCTTGTGCGGTAACTTGCTTTTCCTTGCGGCCCTTCATCACAACAACCAAAAGGATGACGACGATTACGACCGCCAAGGCTTTGATAACAATATTTGATTTCATACCGAAGCCCCTTACTTGTGTTTATGGCGGTTGCGCTTCTTCTCCGCCTCCGCTTTTTCTTCAAGTCGCGCGATTTCTTCAGCCTCCGCTTTGAGGTCCTGATAGTAGGTCCAGGGGTAAAGCGTCTCCTTCAATGGCTTTTCTGAAATCAGGTACAGCACAGTGCTGTCACCCGGCGTACCGTTTGGATACAACATATGATGTTGGAAAGTAGCGTGAGAAAACGGCAGATTGAGATCGAGGTAGTTCAGCTTTACCTCATCTTCAGAGGTGTTCTTGATGTGAATAGCTGCCAGATAATAACCACCACCCTGGTAGGCTAATATCGGTTTGGAATACGTCTTGTATTTGTTCTCACCCTTAAAGACACGAACCGCTCCCTTTACTCCCAAAGTCGTCTCAGTGATTCCGGGACGATCACGATGTAGTCTCGTTGGTCCATATAGTCGTTGTGCCGCAAACCGAGTCAAATCAACTGGTGTAATAACCGGGATGTCCATCGGAGAATCTGATACCTGACGCTCATCTTCAGGAACGACGTTTTCAGATTCCAGAAGTATCCGAATATCTTCCAACGGCTTTGCATTCGGATCTTCCTTCCCAGCAATCAGGTCGAGAAGAATGACGCGGCCATCTGTCAGCCGCTTAACTTGTACACGCTGCTTGTCAAACTCTTCATATGGTAGAAAATGCACCGCCCCCTGCGCCGACTGTACCCGGAACAGCTTTTTCATCTGCTGCCCTTTAGTAATACCTACCTGAACGTGATCACCAAACTGAATACTGCGTTCTTCTCCCTTTCGCAGTTCGATAGTGACTGGCAGATTGGTGTAGTGAATGATTTCTGTCGCTAAAGCCGAGCCGCTATAAAACCCAACCACGGCGACAATCAATGCTGCTTTATTAAGTAGTTTTTTCATTGTTATCTTCCCGCCACTTCGCCGCTCGTGTCCTGAACGTTTTCGTTTTCTTGCTGGTTACCTTCAAGACGTTTCGGATTTTTATAGAAGCCGTCCAGGGCCAAACCCCAGAGGTTGCACTCAGGATCAACATCCCATCGAACGATGCGAACGGGGTAACGCACAAAGATGTCTTTCACGATCTCTGAACGGAATGTCTCTTTGATATTCACATCGTAAAAGGCAACCCACGAATCACCGGACTCAACGTACACTCGCTTGTCGGTATAGGGACGGTCTGGCATTTCCTGAAGAGCACGAGTACGGTTTAGCTCATGTCGTTTCAGACGTTGTTCGTAGTCACGCTCAAGCTCACCTTTAAAGCGAGGTGTGATGTAACAGCTAAGGCGATTAATCTGCTTTTTGTAATCTTCAACGCCTTCCACTGGCCAGTTATTCATTTGCTGGAAGATGTAATAGCCGAAGGCGTAGACGTTAAAAGGGTGACGTTCCTGGATACCGCGTGTTGAGCCAGAACGAAGATCCGGTGGAATATCAATCTTGATGTGTTCAGGTGCGGCCTTCCATCCAGCAATTGAATAAAACAAGGCAATTGCCAATATGCCGATAAGGATTCGCAGAGTCAGAATGTGAGAGTCCCGACCATCTAACGCTTTCTTTAATCTTGCCATCTAGCCTACTCCTCGGGCTCCATGTTGATTTTCTTAACGGGTTGATCTCGTCGGATGTCCCAACTCTGTGATGTCTCGATGTATCCGAAGTTGAAAAATGAATATTTCTTCTGCGCTTGCTTTTTCAGGTACACCACATGCAAGCCGTCAGGCATTCGTCGCTTGAGGCCTTGAAGGTATTTGCCCACAACCAGCAAAGTGCCTATGGCCATGCCGAAGCCAATACCCACTCCGAACAACGCCCAACCAAATGGAATGAGCAAGATTACACAGACGGGAATCCAGAAAATGATTGCGGCCACGATAATCATCACGACCTCGGTATCGGTCAGTCCCCGAAAGACGACCGGCTCTTCGATGAGCCGGTCGGGGATGAACTCGATTTCTCGTCCGTTCATTCCAGGTTCTTTCATTAGAAGATGATCCCGGCTGCCTCAGTCAGCAGGTAGACGACGAATACCAGAAGCAGTACGCCCATGCCGCCGTGCATACCCATGTCACCCCAGGTTTTCTTGCCAGCACCGATGTCGTTGTAGACAGCTACCATGTTCTTGGCGACCGCCAAGAAAGCGATGGTGCCAAGTACCAAGCCGAGAACAATCGCGATGTCAAAGGCATAACCTTTCAACAGGCCGATATAGTCACCATCAGCGGCCGCGTTGGTCGGGTCAGCAGTATCAGGTAGAGCAGCGTGAGCGCTGGAGAAGGCGAAGAACAACATAGTGGCCAGTGTAGTTTTCACTGCGGCCAGCTTGTCTTTGCAGGTTACGATCAGGTTTTTCATAGGATTAACTCCTTTAAGTACTTTGAAGGTTGGTTAGTTAACAAGTAGGTAAAGGAGTACCATCATCACAAAGACACCACGAAACCATACGATTATCATGTCCTTTGCAGTAATGACCTCCGCCCCATAGTCGTCGTATGCGCGGTAGCACAGCCAAGCGACATAAAGAAACACTGCCGTTGTGCCGATTGCCTGGATAGTCCAGAGAAGTTCAGCAGCGGTAAAGAAATCTCCCGTGCCTTCTTCAAATGCAGCAGATTGAGCAGCGTTCATTTTTGATGCTCCGTATAGTCACTACTGAGAGCATCGATGGACGATGGAACCACTGGCTCCATCGGCACCGTCAGATGATGAGAAATTCCGGCTTGGATCTTTCTCAGGTCATCTAACAGAACCTGGTAATCGAACGTCGTCCGATCGTTCAAGTTACTGCGCATCTTGGCGGTCATCACCAAGGCTTCCAGCGCAGCCAATTCATTTTTAATTTTTGCCAGCGCTTCACGCTCAGCCCATACATCCGCCATAGACACCTGCGGAAGGCTCACGAAGCTCACCAGGAGAAGAGTTATCAATTTGTTCATCATCGAGTCACTTGAATTTCAGGTGGAATTGCGATGGTAGGAATTAGAACAAACGGGCAGGCAGGAAATCTGATTTATTGGGTCATTACTCGATGACCCTTTTTTGATAAGAAAATGGCCGCTGAGTCGCGGCCATTGTGGGAGTAAATATTAAGTCTTTGCGCTTAGAGGTACTTCTTAAACTTGCTGGTCATAACCATCAAAACAAGTCCGAACAGGACAGCAAAAGGCGTGATAATGAAGTTAGGATGTATGCTGTTGGGGATGGCCAGATAGATTACCCACGCCATAATCAGAACCGGCATAGCAAAGCGTTTGGCCCAGTGATAGATGTACCCAGATTCATTGCCACCACACCAACGCCGTAAATCCCTTTGCATCAGTCCATCCGAGACACCAACTAATCCAAACAGGAGAAACGCCGGTATTGATAGGACCAGGATAGACAGTCGGATTAAGAACATAATCAGAATGTAAATGGCTGCCATAAAGTAGTTGTAATACTCAGCAATCAGCCCTTTGACCAACCGAACGAACTTACCATCATTTGCGTCCGGCGTTTTTGCAGAAGTCAGCATGTCCACTATCCCGGAATCAATGAAAAGGAAATTTACCACATCGGTAACCTTCCCACTCGCGGCCTGGACAGCCTCACCATTCAGGGAGTCACCATCGAGAGAGCTTCCCAGATAACTAATTTCTTTCCTCATCATTTCTTCAGCATGTTCATACCCGGTGTATCCCTGCTCTGGATAGAAGAAAACCATACCGATCCATTCAATGATAATGGACATTAAAGCCGAAAAGAGAAGTAACCCAATGACCTTGAATATGAGATCCAAGGTCTTTCCGATAAATCCTTTCTTAGCAACAGGGTGCTCTGCCCTGGCTACACTAGATTCCGCCATCTGCTATACCCACCATGCTTCTGCCGTGTGATAGTTCTTTTCCATTTCCTTGGTCAGCGCCTGTAAGTTCTCGGGCATCTCTTCATCGTCCTCAACCGGAAGCGGAAAACGTACTTTCCAAAGATGACCTCCATCAAGAAGGCAAAACGCCTGCCCTTTTGGTAATGCAGTCACATGACTTGGTTCCAGCATGGGCACGCGGAGCATTGAGATACGGTCTTGAGTACTGGAGGTAAAGTCGATGTTGTTCTCCGTATCAGACGAATCCGACGCACCCGATACAGTCATTTTTTGTGATATTTCCACTTCAGGTAACTGATTGGTAAGTAACTCAGCCGTATCCTTTTCTTTCACGCGAAGCATGATCAGGTTGTTGAAGTTACCCTCTACCTGACGTGCCTTAGCTGCATTGCCGAGCCGAGCTTCAATGTCCCCCCTGGACTGGGTGTAGGCAGTGATCTGCATACCGGAGCCACCCGATTTGTTGACCATCGGTAGAAACTCATCACCCATCAATTCATTGAATTCATCTGCGTGAAGGCAGATCTTGGGCATAGCGTTGGCTTTTCCATCCAACATCCCGTGCTGGAAACCGTGCTTGTAGATCATACCGGAGGTTGATACCAGGTCTGAGAACATGGAATTGCCTACGGCACTTGCAACCTCTGTGTCTGTCATGGCATCGAGTCCAACATAGACAATGCCACGCTTCCGGATGATCTGAGTCCAGTCAAAGATAGGCCGGTCATCATTCACATCGAAATAGTCCGGTGCGATGAGTTTGCCAATCTTTCCGGTTGTGAGCTTTTCAAGAAGTGGCAGTAGAGACGCTACCAGCTTGTCGAAGTAGGTCCGGTCATAACGCAGTGCGGAAAGCAAGCCAAGTACGATGGGATCACTAACTCCCATCTGTTCAACGTATTTCCGCAATGCTTCAGTTCGGGCGTTTGCATGTTTTGCCAACCTGGGATTTGACTTGTATTGCTTCTCGGCATCATGAGTCATGTCATTGATGTCTTCTACCCAACCCTGCTCCGCATTGCGCGGAAGCCACCATTCCAGGTATTCGCAAAATAGAGGTTCGATGTCCGTAACGTACCGAAGAATGTTGTTGTAATCCGGACGCTGGCCCAGGGACACAAGGGCACGAGCAACGATATTGATGAACCGCCAAGCGAATTCTTTAAATGCGGCACTGTTGCCTTCGGATGAGAGCTGACCAGAGATACGACTGGCCACTTCTGTAATTCGGGCAAAGTTGCCTACCGCGTTGTACCTGGCGGATATATCAGGAAACCCCAAATGAAAAACGTAAAAGTCGTCTTCCCTGCCCATACGTTTCGCGGCCATATACATCCGTGTTAATAACCCGGCATCAGATTTAGGATCAAATACAATGACCGGACCATCGCCGCGTCGAATATCCTGCTCTATCAAAATCTCTGCTAAACGTGTCTTACCCACACGGGTCGTTCCTAGAACGAGGGTATGCCCTACCCTTTCGCTCATTGGCAGAAGTACTTCTTCTTCGTTGAGTTCAACAGCATGAATGGCGGGATTGCCGCCTATGGGTGGAAGCGGTCTGAAAGGATTCAGCACATGATCTTTGCTGGTTAGTTTCGCGAGCGCCTGTAATTTGGTGTTCTCAACGTCTCTCTCGAACTTCCTGATTGCAGAGTAGATCTTGGAGGGCTCCAGGTATCTTTTGGCAGCCGGTGACAAGGTGTCTTTAAGTCGCTGGGTATGCTTCTGCCCCCACTTGAAGCCCTGCCCGAGGTAGAGATGATTTCGGTAACAAGGTATCTGTGAAGACGACATCGCAAATCGCGGGAGCCGTTTGAGGTTACGCTGATACTTGAGAATTTGAGTGCCTTGGTTTAACCGATACAAACCAAGTCCAGCAAGGATAGCCGCAGAGGTATACCCCACACTCGGTGTCATCATGAGTGTTGAAGGTGCGGTGCCGCAAATAATTCCTGCTGAAAGAGCAACTGTTCCCGACCACAGCTCTACTGGCGGCCTGAGTAGAACCTCTAGTGGATGATCTGCCATTAACGCATCACTCCCTGATTATCCATGTAGAACGGGTAATGTCTGATTTTTAAATGTTCAGCTAAACGATCGCCTGGAGTTGGTTGCATCAATACACCTTCACCAACAATTGATTGAAGCTCCTCCATCTGTTCTTTGGTCTGGATATTCACTACAAGTCCAATAGCTTTCTTCTCCTTCAACAACTCTTTGTTTGAATACAGCCATTTAATCGAAACGGGATCGTATCCGATGATGAACATGGGCCTCGTTGCCATCTGATATTTCACATCTCTGGCCTCATCCTCTGTCACCCGACCAACAGACATAGAGGCGGTTACCACCGGAAAGTGAGAGTGAACCAGCTTCTTTGAACGTCGTTCGTCGTAGAGCTTTTTCATGTGCTCCAGTGTGTTGTTGTTTTTTGGCAGATAAGGGTCAATAGGTTGACCTCCGCGATCTTCGATAACCTCGGTCTCAAACCAAGGCATATGCGGGGATGATTTCTGCTCTGCGGCGAAGGTCTGGCTGAAAGCCAAAGCCGTCCCGAGGAGGACGGCTATAGTTGAAAATTTTTTTAGATTTTTGCCCATAATGAAATGACCCTCTTTGTATAGTTTCTTGCTATCTCTTTGTCCTGTATTCGCTGACCAGGACGGTGATAACATCCAACGGCCAACTCCCAGCTATTGCACTCAGGCCTGTCGTATTGCTCTCTGAGGTGTTGCGCGGCTGCATTGAGATTGATGTAGGGATCGAAGGCTTCCCATAAACCTTTAAATCGTTGCTCTTGCCATCGCCAATTCAACTGTCCAAGCCCGACATCGAATTGTTTATCCCCTCGGTCTAACAAAGACTTCGCGAACAAGTACGCTTTCTCTCTACTGGGAAAGAAGTGAGGCTGTCCTCGATGGTTGATTGTCCAAGGCCACGGCAGAACTTTTGATCGCTCACCTGATGAAGTCAGAGATCTGGATTCATTCAGAATGAGAGCATAAAAAAGTTTCGCCGGTACCCGATTTTCTTCAGCTACCAGGCGATACATATCTGGAACGTTGTTTTGGTTAGCGATTGCAGAAACAGATACAAGTCCAAATAAGAAAATCAGGAGTATTCTCATAACCCACCACTACTTGTAGGTTGCTGTTACTGCTCCGGACTTGAGATCGACTACCCTCACCTGGGGCAGAGTGCTCATATCAATCCCCAGTTCTGTCGATTTGCCGTCATCGAAATTCAGGGTAATCGCTCTTGCTCGAACAACCTCTGGCGCGATTTTCATAAACGAGGCCCACTGGCCTATGTCATCGGAAGACGCACCTTGCTTGAAGAAAATGTCGAGTCGAGCGTTGTCACCAACTGATGCATGAAGTTCTTCAAACATCGATTTACAGGATTCTTTGCACTCAGAGTCAACGAAAAGAATCACTTGCTTATTGACCTCAACACGCTTTTCTTCCCACTCTCTTATCCAGGATGTGTTGTTGACAGCCAACTGATTGCCGAGGATGCGGCTGGCCGCACGCTGACGTTCAACCTCAAACGCCATTTCTAACTCCGCCCTTCTGGTTTCCATCTTTATCCAAAGCTCGGCGTATCGCTTCCGCTCCTGCGGGTCGGTCTCAGATACTCCTAAAGCGGTTATTGGATCAAGACCGGGGGACCAGATTCCACGAGGCCCACTCATGATTTGCTTGTACTTAACCCAGTCGGTCTCAGAAAGCATCCATTGTTTGGCCAGGCTTCTGTCTTTCTCGGTTAATGAAGAAGCAGCTTCTTTGTCGAGGGTGGACTTCATATCTGAAATCACAGTCGCACTATTGCTACCCTGCGTGTTTTGATTATTTGCGTAGGCTCCTGTGGCTACCCAAAAGCCTAATAAGATATATGCGAGCTTTTTCATCTATCCCTCACACTCGATGTCAACTTCAGTTACCTGGATCTGACCTTCATCGCCTCTTGGAGCCGTCAGGTCCGCAGTAAGAACAGGCCGATCACACCCATCCACCTTTTGAGGAGCTGGAGTGAGGTTACTGATGTAATAGCCATCTTTAGTACGGTAATAGCGGCCCCGCTCAAAAAGAGGTTCATCCGATACAATCGATTGCTCCGTGACTACCTCCACGGCGACTGGCTCTTGAGGTTCCTCTTTTCCCCAAAGCTCATAACCGCCAATTAACAAGACAAGGCCAACTATCCATTCAACAGGTTCCATAGTGCTACTCCTTAATGGTCAGTCGTTTTGTTTTTGAGCCATTCTGGAAAACAGCCTCAGAACCAATAGCGCCCTCAAGTCTCCAGCCCTTGTAATAATCACCCATAGTTAAAGGCACCCAGCTTCCGTTTTCCTCACGCAACATGACATAAGGCTGTGTTCCCCAAAGGTCGATGGAAGCAACGTAGGCACCTTCAATCAGGCTAGGGTCAGTATTCACCTTCTTCACCGGTGCTTTCTGAACAACTTTCTTTGGCGCACTCGCTGCCCTAGCGTTGAGCTTTTTTATCTGATCACTCAGCTCATCAATCTGTTTTTGGTGTGAGTCAATGGATGCACTGTTGTCTTCCAGACTTCCCTTGAACCCATTTAACTCACCGCGCATTGCACTGATGGTTGCTTGCAGCTCTTGAATGTCTTTACGGATGGCATCAATGCTAACCAAGCGGTCTGAATTAGACTGAACGCCCTTCTGAGTTCCTGCCAGTTCTGCTGTCAACTCGTCGGTTCTTTTATTTAAGGTGCCAATGGCCGCATCCAGGCTGTCCACACTATTCATGGCTGCCGTCTGACCAGCTTTTTGGTTAATCACTGAGTAGCCAGCTATACCTGCTGCACTTACTGAGACAAGAAGAGCGATCACACCAATAAAGCTACCGGTCTTCTTCTGCTTGGGTGCTTTTACTTTTTGTGGCTTCACGTTATGTGGCTTCTCTTGCTCACCAGAAGAATGGATCTCTTCCACTTCGCCAATGTGCGGTTCCTTGGCTGAAAATGAATCTGCGTCTGACGCATTGAGTTCTGAAACACTGCCATTCATTTCGGCTTGATCGAATGCATCATCGACAGGCATATCCGACAAAGACTCATCTTTGGATTTTCCACCGTCGATCGTGCGCATGAGGGACTGGCCTAATTTTGACTTGGACATCATTCACTCCTCGCTAACTTGGTTGACAACTCGTAGGCAACTTTCCGGTGTACTGGATCGACAACCAATTCAAATGCATCACCACTCAGCGTATGGAGTGCTTTGTCCAGAGTCATTGGACCGATATTACGATGCACTTGAGGTAACGGAAGACTGAGAAGTGTTTTAGCCTCTTCGCTCAAAACAGTTTTATCCGCGAGCACGTAACCGGATCTTGCAAGAAGAAACTCAACAGTTTGGCCAACTGTTTCCACGCTTTGTGGAATCCGAGTCTTGATGACAACCTTGAGAGGATTGAGCTGATCTACCGGGGGGATGTTTTTCACATAGGTATATCGCCCAGTCTGCATTACTTCAATGCGATTGGACTCCCCTATGTCTAAGGGTTTACTTTCCGCTGATGCCAATGTGCTGAAACAGCACATAGCTACAGCAATTGCGGTCTTCTTCATGAGCTATACCTCCAACATTATTTGGCAGAGGTACAGTACAAGATCACATCTTTGAAATTACTTTTTTTGGGTCACCGCTAAATGACCCTTTAAAAACAGAAAAGCCTGCGCGATGGCAGGCTTCTCAAATTCTTACCAAGGCTCGCTTGGTATTGCAGTTCGGGTATAGCGAGTACCCCTGTTAAAGTACGATCCTCTATGGGGCGTTCGGATCATTGTTCCCCAGGATTTCGTGCAGGCTTATAGCACTTGCACGGCATGGCTGCGCCACACAAAAGCCACTCGTATAGTGTCATCATCATCACAAGATTTGCTTGCTGGCTAACCGAGTTCATTAGCAATTCTAAAGTCACTGTCGTGAACGCTAATCAGAATATCTCCAAGACAAGAGATACTCTGATTAGCACTCACAAAACAGATTGTTTCTCAAAACCAATTCGCGGTAGTTTTGAAGGGTAAGCACTGATGGATGCTCTGAAGTGAAGAGTAGCAAAGCAATGCTTTGCAGCTAAGCCCGAAAGCTGTCAGGAAGTATTAGTTGAATTTTTGCAGATGATCTCAACTTGGTCAAGGACATATGCCTCTCATGACCTGCTCATATGATCGCGGACCTAAGCTCGGCTTTTTCATCGACCGCCTGATCTATGGAATCCAACATACCCTTGATCAGTTTAAGGTTCGCATTGATGTAGATGAGCTCTTCTTCCGTTTCTTTCAATCGAAGTTTTCTTTCGTCATCAAATACGCGGAGATACTCAACAATAGAATCGGCATGAAGCCTGTTGTACTTCCTATCACGCTTACTCGACTTAAACCGCCAGTAATACTTTCTTGAGTTACCATCCGATCGCGCTGCAAGCGTCAGCTCAAAATTCTCTCCAAATAGACTCACCAACTCCTCCTTGAGCTCCTCTACTCTCTGCCCGAGCATCTCCTTGAATGCTTCAATTTCTTTCCGGTACAGATTCAGGCGTCCTGCCTTATTATCCTTAAAAGGTATTATTAAATTTATATTTAAAGGAACCGACATGTAATTCTTACTCCCGATCCAAGCAGCAAAATTGGTATTGAGCCAACCTGTAAGCCTACTATTGTGCCAATTATCTACCTGTCATGATCCACTTCCAGACTGGTACTGAGCCAAGATCTCTCCGCCAAAAAAAAGGTGCGCTTGGCACCTTTTTCACTATGACAGCACAAAGCGCTGTTAGGCAGTGGCCACTTTCTTCTTAGCAGAGCGGGTCATCTCTTCATCGGCCTGCTTTAGTACTCGATCAAGCTCTGCACCCAGTTCATCTTCGCTGCTTGAATTAGCTTCTTTCGCCGCAGCCTTGGATTTATTCTCCGCTTTACCCTTTTCTAAAGCCTTGCCCATAGTTTGGAGTCGTTTCATTGGCAATGGAGGCGCATTGTCAGATCTTGTTGTACCTTCAAGATAACCAACCTCCAAATCTCCCATCAGCTCTTTAGCCTTTTGGGCCTTTTGATTGTTTGCTGCCATATCATCTCTGGTAACCCCAGTATGTCTATAGCTGAATACCATATGCAGGACACTGCGCACACGCTTTTCGACTCTCGCAAGAGTCTCGAACTTTTCCTTGTTTGGTAACAGACCGATGTGGTTGGCCAAAAGTACCTTGAGAACGATTTGGTCTACCTTGAGCAGTTGATACACAAGCTGAAAGCCCAAACGAGAAGCAAACCGGATGGGAACCACAACGGGGTTCTTGCTTCCTATGTCAGGGAGGCGCATTGCAGGAGGGATGTTTTCATCTATAAATGACTGAATATCCTTCAGCTCACTATCTAAATCGAAAGTGAGGTCATCGATTGCTTGTTCAATACGGTGGTAATGGTAATCAGCATAGGGGTCATCCTCTCTTACCGCCTGCTCGATTCCCCGAACAATCTTGCAAAACCCAGGAAGTCCGAGAATGCCGTGACGCTTTTGTGTTTTTTCCCTACCCTGCCACAACCGAAGTGCTGGTCGTGTGGCGAGCTCAATTTCGATGTCCTGTTTGGCCCCAATGGCCGCCATTTTTTGTGAGTTGCTGTCAGCCATGAGAGCCTCCTTATGCGCAGATTTTGGTTTTTTTTGATTGAGTGGATTTGTTCGTGATTTCCTCAATTTCCTGGACCTCACGATAGATCTTTGACATGGACAGGTTTGTTGCCCTGGCTACATAAAGCAGTCGCTCGCGGTAGTCGGCAATTTTTATTGAATCCAGCCAAGCATCATAGATATGACGTTGCTCTTCCAAGGTAGACACTGGGAGGCGTCCCTTTACCGTTGGCAGATTCAGAAACTTCTTCCGGCTGGCAACCTGTGTCGAACGCATTCCGAACAACTCAGCCATCATCGTCTTGCAGGCTCCTCGACGTAAAAACTCATCGATCATCTCGTACTGCCGAGTTTCTTCCGCTGCCAATTCGATAATCCGCGATATTTTGCTTGAGTCGATCTGGAATACTTCCAGGGCACTCAGGTCACGAACATAGTTGCCGGATATATTGAATATCTGATCGGCTCGTAATCTGTCTAATTTTTGCATTGTCTCAATTGACAGGCCGAGCCGTTCTGCCAGTTCCATATCCCCCTGCTGGCAGCCTTCTAATGCACTCAACAATAGGGAAGAAATGAACCTGGATGACTCGTCCTTTAGCTTAGTGCTCAACGCCATCACTGATTCTCCATAGATTGATTATTACTGTTAAAACTGGTCCTGACTCCGGCGATCAGCCGAATCAACGACTCGAATCCTTCCTCACTGGCATGGCAGAAGACGCGGGAAGGAAGAGATGACAAATCTGCATTTGTCAGATTGAGATGCTCTCTTACGCAAGAGGCAAGGTCTGCTGGATCAGAACCAATATCCTTCAGCCCCATAGCCGCTAAGATCTCGGGGGATACACTGCTATCGAAGACCCCAGAGAGACTCGCCAGGAAAAAGCAAACTTCGGCCTGGAGAGGGCTTTCAATATGCTGAGGGAGACTTACAACAAAACCGGAAGGAAGCTCTTCCGATCCTGACACTACATGAGAAAGACCAAACGCATCAGAAACACTTTTAGCTATTGCTTTATTTGACCGAGAACCTGGAGTAGTTGGGGCAACCACTTTCTTCAGAAAGTGCTCTCGGATTTGCTTCAATGACAAATTGCCGGGTTGAGAGTTAACGTACTCAACCAGTGCGGAATCGAACTTTTCGCTTGGCATCTCCTCCGCTAGGTCATTTCGTAAAGTTCTGATGGCGTCAACCACCTTCCTACTTACACAATCCAGAAATGCTTGATTCGTGATGTATGGTGCCAACTCTTCAGCCAGGTACATCATCGCCGTGATAGATTGCCGACGGATTGGCATCCCTCTGCTGGACATCTCCTTTGCCAAAAGCTCTTGAGTTGTCTCGGAACCTTCAGCTAAGAGATTCCTGATGTTGAGAACAGCATTTGCTGTCTCCAAAAAGGTATTGTCACCACGAAGGTTGTTCTCTACGAGATGACTGATGCACAAATCAAGATCGGACGTAAATTTCTGCTTTGAGACAGGGGGGTAAAGAAAGCTATCAGCCTTGGTTTCGTCATAAAGCTCCCGGCAAATTAAAAGCCTGGTTTGTCCCCCCTGGGACAAAACCCACTTCTTCTGTACAGGGTGAAATACGATGTGAAGAGGGTCTTGAATGCCCTTGCTCCGAATGGACTCCTTGATTTCGTCATGCATTGGATTCTTGGAACGGCGTTGGTTGAGGTAGAAGACCTCGATCTCAAAGCAACTTATCTGTCCCTGCTCGCTGCTCAGTATCGAAGCGAGCTTAGATGTAGCACTCATCTTTAACCAAACCCCAATGTTCAATAAATATTGCACATTCTGTTTTGATCCAAGTTTTATGTCAATAAAAATTGCCCTAAATAGTGTCATTTTATTTATTTGTGCAATTAATATTGCCCAAAGGAATAGAAAGCGCAGCAAATTCATCCACCCTTACTGTTGAAAGATGGCTCTGCCACCCAACAGATTAGTCACATGACTAAATAGAGGCAGCAAGAAGACCAAAGGATCACTAAAATTTAGTCACATGACTAAACAGGAGAAGTAAACTATGGTAATTTAGTCACATGACTAAATAAGGGGTAAAGCAATGAGCAATCTTCCCTACCTAATCGACGCGGATGAAGCTATTGAGTACTACAAAGGTAAAAGCGATCTTACGGATGCTGAGAAGGCATACGTCGTCGCGATACTTAGCCAAGAAGGCTATTCCAATAAGTCGATAAGACAGTCACTAGGTATAGACAAGGTGTATACAGTTACCCACCTCAAAAGAGCGGGGACATCTCTGTCTGAGTCGGAGTTAAACCTATGGCACAAGAACCCTACCCGGATAACGTTGGGCCATGTTCGTGCTATCGCCAAGTTCCCTGCAAGCAAAAGAGAAGATCTGTTGAGGAACTTGCTGACCAAGAGAATACCTGTCCACAAGTTTGAGTCACTAGCACAAGGTAAGGACGAAGACCGTGATACTGACATTAAACGATACGAACTAATCATGGGAGAGGTGCTCGGGCGACAGATAAAGATTCGCTTTAATCAGGCAAAACGTTCAGGTTCACTGACCTTAGACTTCTACGGCTTGGATGACCTGGACCACATTTCCCGATGCCTTGGATTCAAAGCTGAGGATCACATCTAGTTCGCTGACCTTTAAAATATTTAAGCCAAAGCATCACTTATGCACTTAAATCTTTTAAAGTTTTTATTGGCTCAAAACCTACAAAAACCCTTTATTATCAATATCTTAGGAAACAAAAAGGGCGCTATTCCCGCCACGGGAATGCGCCCCTATCGATCCAAGTTCCCGCCACGGGAATCTACCGTTCTCGGTTAAGCATCAACCTTAAGAGTTGTGGTCAAGAAGGACAGGATCTTCTCAAGCTGAGAGTCGTCCACACCAGTTATTTCAAATTTGGTAGCGCCCTTATTCGTGACGGAATGCTTCAGAGTTTTGCCATCTTTCGATTTATATACAACAGGCTTCCACGTCTTTGGCTCTTCCACTTTAGTTCTCACAGCACTCTTGAGAATCTTGATAACCTCCTCTACATCAGGAAGCTCTGTCTTTTCACTAAGGGCAGCTTTTCTCATATCAAGCAATTCGTTGGCTTTGCCAATCAGAGCGCGTTCACCTTTCTTCTTCAACTGCGCAATCGTCTCACCATAAGAGAGAGGCATATCGGATGGCGACGGAAGGATGCGAACAAACACTTCATCCAGCTCTACGCAAGCACGATAACGTGATATGTGCGAAGAGCTAATTCCTTTGGCCGCACCCAACTGGGTCCAATTCTCATACTCTCCACGCTCAATCTGTTTCTGATAGGCTTTGGCTTTTTCATATGGGCTTACATCCTGATGCTTGTTTTCGATGATGCCGAGTTCTCGCACATCTGCATCTGGTACATCACCAACAAGTGCCAAGTATTCCTGCTTTGCCAACTTGACCGCTGCTAAACGTCGAGAACCTTCAATCAACTCAAACCGGCCATCTTTTGTCGGGCGCAATGTACCAGGCTTTTGCTGCCCGTGTTTCTTAATGGATGGCAGTATGTCCTGGAGAGATATTTCATCCAGGAATTCTTGAATACGCTCATTCTCAGGAGAAACATCAATTAGAGACGTATCAACACGTCGAAGCTCGAAAGTCACTTCCTGCTTAGTTACAGGCATAGTGAGCACAATAGGAGCACCTTCAGACCCAGAATTTTTTGCTTCTTCTAGTGCTTTCAGAAGATCTGCCTTTTCCATCTCAAACTTCTGCTGGGCCTCTTCGAGTGCTTTTTCCGCTTTCTGCTTATCGGCTTTCAAACCATCGGTAACGCTTGTTGGACGCTTATCACCCGTCATCACACCCAATGCCGGAGAAGGTCTCCGGCTTCGACGCGGAGTGTTTTCTTCTTTTTCGTCCGATCCTGCCCCAGAAAGCAGCTCGTCAATATTCCCATACTTGTCATTTGCCATAATTACATACCCTCCCCTGCTCTAGCTTTTGCTTCCTCCAGTTCCGCTTTCACTGAATCTGCGTTTGCCATAATTTGATCAATTTTATCCAGATGCGAAGTTCTCAGAACCTCTTCGTAACATGTTTCCCAAACTGCATCGTGCATTTCTTCAAATAACTTATCGAACATCTCGCAAGTTGATTTCAGTCTCTTACGATTATCAGACTCTGCGGGATTCTGTTCATAGATTGAGTAAGTAGAGTTTGTAGCCTTACCAATTTCGTCAGAGGCATGTGCTTCATTAGATAGAACATCTCCTCTTTCGACAGTAAACACACGACGAATAATCTGGCCCATGAACTGAGCATAACTACTGCCGGAATACTTTGTAATGAAGAAACGCATGTCAGGGACGTTTGGATAGATTCCTCCTTCGTCATATGTCTCAATGGTTTCAGCCACCAAACCTGCGAATTGAAGCGTTGATGCAAAGTCCAACATAGCCGCTGGAGTGGGCACAAAAACCATGTCACATGCAGACACCACATTAAGCGTGCTGATGTTTAAAGAAGGAGTTCCATCAATAACAATGAAGTCGTAATCCTTTCCTACCTCAACCAACCCACTACGCAATTTCATAATTCGGTCGATGAAAGGGACGTTCGCATCATCCATAACCTTCGGCATCATCAAGTCAATATTAAGGTTCTGCAAACAACTCGGAATAATGTCGATGTTGTCCCAGTAGGTTTTCTGAATCGCATAATGCAAAGACCGAGAAGCGCCTTCTGGATGTCCGGCCTCTACCAGCGCTTCGTCATCTTCCAGAAAGAACGGTGCGATGGTGTTTTCATAATGAACGTTATCGTCGGGTCTCTTCCCAAAGAAGAAACTCAATGACCCTTGGGGATCAGTATCAAGTAAGAGAACGCGATACCCCTTCATAGCAAGGTACTGAGAAAACAAGTGACAGGTAGTTGTCTTCTGACTTCCACCTTTCAAATTGAGGATGCCAACCACAGCAGCAGACGCACCTTCAGGCTTTCGAGGAGCCGTATTGAACACCTGGCGAATATGATTGATATGATTCATGGTGTATCCAGAACGAACCTTCTTAGCTGTATCTAAACGATACTCTGGTTCTGGTAGTCGCCCATCTTGTTCTGCCGCGTAAAGGAGAGAGTGACTGATACCTGCAAGCTCAGCAGCCTGAGTTGTACCGTAACGACGTTTCTGAATACGTTCATCTACCTGAGCGACCTCCAGCCACTCCGGATCATGCTTGGATTTTTGTGTCTTGCGGACCAGGCCAGGAATCTCTTTCATGATGGTCTCGCCGCGTTTTACCACTGTGCTGATCTTTTTAAGAGAAGCCAGCAGGTAGCTTTTTTGGGTGTCGTTATCGGTCATTTCGGTATCCTTTGCTGTTCAAATTGACTTTTTTCACGTATCGTGGATAATCCGATTCTATATTCACGCTTTACTAAAAAAAAGCACTATTTGGTGAATATGCTAATTTTTAAGGGCAATCTGTTAATATAAGCCGTATTTGGTGCTCTAATGTGATCTTGGGTATGAAGCTTTTGTTGCGGTAGGAATAAAAAATATGAATAAAAATGATTTGGAGCCGATTAAGTCGCAGCAACTTAACCTTGATCTTTTCGAGCTTGATCCACTACTGGACAAGAACTACAGCAATACTCTCGAAATCTACGATCTCGCCGGTAAATTCTTATACGACAAGCACAATAAATACCTGAGTTCAGCTTCGGCAGAAGAAACAGAATTCACCCGCATAACCAACTACAAAGACATGGAACTTCGGATCTCTGTCACAGCGGCAAATATTGAGCGTGTAAAAGGTGGCACAAAGCAAAGGGTCTTTGTTTTTCCAGGCGCGAGGGAAGAGATCATAGAAGACGTACTACGCAAGCTTGCGACCGAACGAAGAGCTGAAGCCTATGAAGCAACAACAGGTACAAACGCTGGCACAAAGTTTGTCGGGATTGCCTTCACGCTTTATGAAATTTATGAAGAGCTCAAGAGGGTAGGGAAGTCATATTCGTATTCTGAGATCCGAGAAGCTCTCCATATAATGAATCGTTCCATACTTTCGATACAAAGTATGGACAACTCAATAGACCTATCAGCGCCATTTTTCCCAATCATGGCCATAGCGGACAGGGGCAATAAAAAGGAAACTCGTTCCTTCGTCTGCTTCCATCCAATGGTCACTGATGTGATCCTTACTTTGAACTTCAGACGGTACAACTACGCAAAAGCACTGGAGTTTAAACGCCACTACACCAGACTAACCTACAAAAGGTTGTGTCACCGCTGGGTTCAGGCCTCTCCAGGTAAACCTTATACGATCTTACTCAGCACACTGATCAGCGCAATGAAGGACCCATATCAGAATACCTACCAGGACAAGGCACTTTTTAAAGACGTTATGGATGACCTGGTTAACGAGGATGTGCTCGAACGTTACGAAATGATCCCTAAAAAAGAAGGCAAAAAAATAGTTGATTGGCGGTTCGAACTATATGCATCCAATACCTTTGCAAAGCAGGTAGCTGCCAACAACAAGGTTGCGAACGCACTGCTGGGTAACGATCCGAAGCCTGAAGAGCATCCAGTCTCACGTATCCAAGAAATCAAAGACGAAATCGACTTTTAAAATCCTTTCTCTACGTCAAACCTCAGTTTTTGCCGGGATCTAGCTGAATACCGGCCTTTCTCTACCCCAAACCTCACCAAAAGCGCCTCCCAAAGTCCAAAAATCACGCTGGAACAGCATTTTTTACTTAGGTTTTAGATAGAGTTGGGCATCAAATCCATAAGAAGCTATGAAAGCAAAGGTTTGGGATAGAGTAGGGCAGAGCATAAAAAATGCCCAAATGAGGTAAATTTCTATGTGTTTGTACAAATTTCATCTGTAATTCATCAATTTTTACAAACACTTAGCTAAGATAAGCAACAATACAAGCCAAACTCTATGCCAAACCTTAGTAAGGTTTGAGATAGAGCAATACTAAGGTTTGGCATAGAAAGGGCATATCTGGTTATAAATCGAACTAAAAGTACTAAGGTTTATGCTAGAGAAAGGGGATCGCGAACAGCTACATGTGCATAAACCTGTGATTAAGGTGTTGATATGCTGTGTATATCGTGTGGACGCCGATGTATAAAAATAGAAGGGTAGGGTTTGACGTAGAATAATACCAAGGTTTGGCAGTGAATACCACTTAGGTTTCCCATAGAGCAGTAGTAAGGTTTGGCATAGTAAAACACCAAGGTTTGGCATAGCGAAAAAATGATGGAGGCTAGTAATATCAAGGATTACAGGACAATTAGCGAGAAACCCTACCGAGGGCCTACCGTTTTTAAACCGTCATTAATCCGTTATTTATTCTTTTTAAACAGATAATAAATACTTTGTATTTATTATAGTTAATCCGACCTACGGTCCCAAATGTGAAAGGCGCAAAGCCAATATATTTTATTTTAAAAAAGGAAAGGAAGCCTTCACAAAGACGTAAAGGCTAAATCATCAGGAGCTAATTAAGAGGCCTTAGAAGCTATTTTGTCATCTACCCTTAAACCAGCCTCACGAAACTTCAGATAAGTCACCACCGCTGTATAGAGAGCCCTCGTGGTGTTGCAATTCCACTGTTCTTCCAAAACTTTAATCTGATCAGCAGTATCACTGACGTAGTAAGAGCGGTTATCACCATCTTTGGGATTTGCTATAGCGACTAACTTTTCTTTGTTTTCTATCGCCCAGTACACAGCAGCATCGAACATTTGATATTGATACTTGAAAGCACTGTCTACGGCGCAAACGAGCTTCATGGTCTGTCTATCATCGTCACTCAGCTTGAGAGTGAATGCGGTCAGCTTTGTTTTGTCTTGTGTCATATCCAGCCGTTTACCATAGTATGAAGTTTAAAGTTTCCGATTCTCCTGATTTTCCTACACGAGACCTATCGCTACGATGCTTTTTAGGTCAGGCTCCACTGACCCTTTTTCCCTCCTTTGCTGTTTTAGACTAGGGCATCCTATCGTTGCGGAGGTATGCCCATGTTAACTACATTTTTTAGACGTAAACCGGATCAAAACGAAGTTGTTCAGACACTACCCAAGTATTCGATTGCGAGATCCGGGAAGGACCTTTTGAATACTTCTGAGCGTCAAGCCCTGATAAGAAAGATCAAACGACTCTTCAGCATCACTGAAGAGGTATGGGCTAATCACTACCTCTATGCGATAGAACAATTCGCTGAGTTAGTTCAGGAGGTTCCCGCCTCTGAAATCCACCATCATTCAAAAGCTGGAGGCTTGATTGACCACACTCTGGAAGCGCTCCATGCAGGCATCAGAATCGCTCAAGGATATGTCTTACCTCCGAATTCAGAACCTGAACATATTGCTTCAGCATCTGATCGCTGGAGGTTTGGAGCTTTCATTGCGATTCTCGCGCATGATATAGGCAAGATCGTAACGGATATTGAGGTTGTTTATAGGGAAAGGGGAGGGGAATTCCAACATTGGCATCCCTGGTATGGAAACATTCCAGTTGAAGCAGAGTACAGTTACCGATACAAAAAGCGAGCTAGTAACACCAAGATAGCGAAATCGCTTCATGAAAAAGCTGCAATGTCACTTTTGCCAAGGCTGCTGACCAGGAAAGCTGCCCAGTGGGTTTTTGAGGACACAGAACTGCTTGCTCAACTCTTTAGCACAGTGACCCACTCAACCTTTGGTGGACAGGCCATCGCAGAAATCGTAAGAACTGCTGATAGTGCAAGCGTAGCTAAGAATCTTGGAGCTGATACCGGCATAAGAACGGATCATTCCAATGCCGTACCACTACATGAAAAATTGATAGTTTCTCTAAGGAAGCTAATCAATGACGGAGATCTCAAACGCAATAAGCCAGGTGCAGCCATATGGGTAACTGAAACTGATACATGGGTGGTATCAAAAGCAACAATGGAGGCGGTTAGAGTCCAGTTACTAAACGAAGGCCACAAAGGTATCCCCAAAAACATTGTGCGCTTATTTGAAGTGTTGAGGGAGCATGAATTGCTGATACCGAACTCTGAAGGGGAGAGTGTCTGGACCGCAGAGATAAACGACTTTGCTAAGAACTGGCAACAGAAACTAACCTTCTTGAGATTTAAGAACGAAATCATCTGGCCAACAAGTAATCCAGATACCTTTGATGGCGAAGTGCTTCCGGTCGATAAGGCTGGGAATGTTATTGAAAGCGATCCGGAGGAATCTGACAATTTCTCTCAAACACAGCAGCCTCTTGAGAATGAGAACACAGAAGTACTCAATCAAAAGATTGACCTTGATAAGCCGCACATACAGCCCCCAAAGGAACTTCCTGTAGCTAAGGCCGAACGCGAAGTCTTACAGGACAAGCAGAGACAACTTGAAGTCAAGGTGCCAACAACGAAGTCTCAGTCAAACCTTACTGCTAAGCAAACAAAAGCACAGATCCCGGAAGTTGCACAAAGCTATGTCCATGCTAATACCGGCGTTAGCTCCAGTGAAGCTAGGAACTTGTGGAAGCACTCCAGAAAAGTGCAAGAGGACCTTCTTGTGCAAAACGACTTCGTTGCCTGGTTGTTGAAGGGCATCTCGCGCCGGAACATTCGAGTGAATGAATCAAAGGCTCCGGTACATATCCTAGAAAACCACGTTGCTTTGGTTACACCGGCGATTTTCAACCTGTATCTGGACAAAAATTCACTGAAGAAACGCTTATACGAGAAAAGGGCAGGGGACAAGAAAGTCTATACCTTACTCCAGAAAGAACTGGAATCACTTGACATTCATCAGCGAGGCTCAAATGGCCAAAACATTGTCAGGATGTCAGTTGAAGGGCAACGATCCCAATCTGAGTTGAGGGTATACCTTCTCAATAGGGAATGCTTTCCCTCTTTAGCAAACTTCAGTGCAAACAAGGCAATGACTATTCACCTTTGACGGACCCCAAGGAAGGATAGCCATAGATCGGGCCGTTTTGGATGTCCATCATGGACTTGCGCTATCAAAATGAGTATATTTGATTCTATGATTTTTATTGCACTTTGGCCCCGAAAAGAGGCAACAACTACAATAAATTGTGCCGTAAATAGGATTTTCGTCGCCTGAGCCCCTATTTGTGGCTGTCCATGCTGCAATGATAGGAGACTCACCCCAAAAAGGTGATAGCGCGAACAATGAACACTAACCGAAACACTGAACTTGAAGCCTTTGAACTACCAGGCGAGAGACTTAATCACATTCTGGATCAAATAGGCTTCAAACAAGGAAGGGGTAGGGTCGCCGAATTCCAGAATTATCTTGCTGAAAAATCCCCAGGCGTTTTTGCTGATCTGAAATACACAACCGTTCGGTCGTGGTTTCAGGAGCACTCTCCGCCGATGCGGAAGATTGATGCTGCTATCCAAGCGCTTCAGTTTGAGTACAAATTTCGTCACGACATCTCTCAGATAAAGACCTGGTGGAAAGTTGGAGGTTTTTATCCATTCGTCAACGAATCTGGCGAACCGGCTCCGTCAATTACAGATCTCCAGCAGGAAGCTAAAGACAACGAGGAAAAACTACAGTTTGTTATCATGTCGCTTGTTACAGAAGAGACAGGCGAACATTTTAAATCGTTGTCCAGTAAAGATCTCGTTAGGCTGAAGGACAAAGTTGCCCAATTCGCACAAGACTACTCTGACCCATTTAAAACGGACTGCCCATCTGATTATTTGCGTATGGCAATCAAGGCAGAGTTGTCCGAACTTCTGAATAAAAAGAAAAAATGATATGCGCCGGTTTCCACAAGGGAATATCGGCGGACTTCTGTTTGGTTGCGCTCTAAATGCTCTCGCAAGACTGGCTTGTGCAGAAGTCATGGTTGTTGTCCCCGAATATTCTGAGCAATATGCCAGTCTTGCTCATTCCATAATCCAGGCTGCACCTGGAAGTGCAGGGCAGTTGAGGCTGTATACTGATTTACCGCCATCACTCGATGACTATGAATTAGTAGTCACTATTGGCAATGAAGCTACCCATGCAGTCAACCATGATAAGCGCTTCAGATACCTTCCCGTACTAAGTGGTTTCATTCCAAGATCAGAATACCGTGCAGGCCCTCTAAGGTCGGCGGTATTCAGCGACATCAATCCGGCAATACACGTCAAGCTGATCAAGCAAATGTATCCTGGGCGAGAGCCTCGTATCGGAGTTTTTGTTGATAGTGAGACAGACTACCTATTTGGGCGGGATTTGCCTGATAAAATTGGTGGTTTTTCCTTGGTACAGAAGGAGTTGAATGAGGCTGAGAATCCGGCCCAGCTCATTGCTCGATTCGTAGAGGACAACAATCTGGATGCATTCATTGTTATACCGTCCAGTATAATTTATGATCCGCACTCGCTGAAGGCGATGCTCTATTCACTCTACCAACTCAACATTCCAGCGATCGCGTATACGCCGAGATTAGTTGAGGGAGGAGTAGGGTGCGTCGCCGCGGCCTACTTCGACAAGGAGCTTGTCTTGTCGGAAATGGTAAACAGAATTCACTCATTTTATGAAACGGGAGAGTTGTCTACTACGACCTCGACACCAACTAAGGCCAAGGTAGTTGTTAATTTAAAATTAGCAGAGGCGTTTCAGTTGGATTTGAGAAATCTCATGAAGTATGGAGAAATACATGAGCAGTAAGAAAAGGATTTCCTATAAGACATTACTTTGTGCATCAGTGGTACTAATTTCGATCGTCATTTACGCGCCGATCATTTTTACCATACACCATCAAAATGAAAAGCTTGTTGACTTAGAGCTTAAAAACATCAAGGGCATTACCGAGCTCCATTCAACAAATATCCTTGCCTATGCAATTGAAGCGGGTAACAAAGAAATCATTGACGCTACTCTTGATGATCTGAAAGATTACAGCTTTATCTACAGTATTACTGTTCTTGATCCGAATAATAACATTATCGGTTTTGTAAAAAGCGATGGATATAATGGTGTAGAGGTTTCTGATCTTAGTTCAAAAGAATTACCGATCTACTCAGCGTCATCAATAACTAAGTCGGTAATCGAAAATGATATTTTGAATGAAGATAGCGACCCTCCTGACCGGAAGCATGTGGGTACATTATTAATTTCGTACACTGATGTTTTCGGTGCCAATGCAGCGATTTCTCCTATTCTAAAATCCCTTCTGTTTTCATTTTTATTTGGCGTCATAACCGTCGTTATCTTTTTTGTCGTTCTCCGCTCCATCACCAGGAATTTCTCTAACATGGTAGTCTCAGCTAATCGACTGGCCGGAGGTGAAAGAGGAATACGATTATCAGAAGATTCTACAATTAGGGAAATCTCACATTTTGCTGAATCCTTCAATACGATTTCTAAAGAGTTGGAAAAAAATTGGAGTGATATTGAACATCAAGAACAGATTTACGAATTAAAGCACAACATATTGCAGATCGCTGCTCACGAACTCAGAACTCCAATCGGAAGTATTAAGACGTTTCTTGATATAGCAATCCATCACAACTCTGAAAAGCGTCATGCTGATGTTTTGTCTACGCTTAAAAAATGTTTCTCTGATATTGATGCCCTTGATCGGCACATTACTTCAATACTTTGTTTATCCGCACTCGAAAACGGATCGCTAACCAGAAATGATGATTGGGTAGATGTCAGAAAACTATTCTCTGATCTCGATAAACAGTTTTCAGTCAAGTGTAAAGCAAAGCAGGCAGTATCTTGGAATTGCTTTGCTGTGGGAGACATGCGTGATCAAGTTTACATTGATTATGACCTGGTATCGATCATCATCTCAAATGCTATTGATAATGCGGTGAAATATACCAATAGGGGATTCGTTAAAGTATCGTACAAGGTAGAAGATAAAGCCCTTCTCGTTACTGTTCATGATAGTGGTGTTGGGTTGACAGAGAAAGACATTGAGGTCTTAACAGCTCGACCAAATCAATTGCAGAATCACATCAAGCGCAAACGAGATGGTTGGGGTATCGGAATGGCCACGATGCACAAATTCGCAGATTTCCTTGGTGGAACAATTGAGATTGAAAGTAAGAAAGACTTTGGAACTAAAGTATCCATTCGCATTCCTGCCGATTGTAAATCTGAACTAATCGCCATCGAGAACGAAACTGCCATCGAGAGTAGAAGTGAAGTAGTGTCCGTAGGTAACGGTTTAGGGTTCAGTTCATCCTATGTGCATAACATTGTCGAAGATGGATTAAAAGTATTAGTGATTGACAACGACGCACAGTATCTTAGCCAAATGGAAGAACTTCTATCACCGGAGTTTCTTCGGAGAAAAGATGTTCAAGTCACCTTTTGCTCAAGCTCATCCGATGCGATAAGGCATGTCGAGGATTTTGAATTCGACCTGCTTTTGATCGACTACCATATGCCTGGTATGGATGGATTGCAGTTCCTTCGTTTTCTTCGCGACAATGAACACGAATGCAAAGAGGCTACCAAGATTGTGATAACTGCTGACGCGAACATCCCCGAGACAGTAAAGCGTGAAATGCTGTCTATGGCAGACAAGGTAATGAGCAAGGGGATAACATCTGCTGATATTAGAAATATGATTCGGTCAATTTCATTAAGATCAGTGAGTTAATTTGAGAGGTAGACTTGGGGAGTAATAGAAACGAACCATGCCCTTGTGGAAGTGGCAAGAAATACAAAAAGTGTTGTTTGAATCAACTCACGAAGGACAAGGCCGTAATTTCATCTGAATTATCGGACGCTTTGGATAAACCATGTTGGTACCACGGAACCGACCAGAGCTTTAGTACTTGGAAACTTCCCCCTCCCAGGAAACCAGGTGAAGATTTACTCGTACAGCATACCGCCATCTTTTTTACTATCAATCGTGACTTCGCAAAGGAAGCTGGAACCAGATTGGCCAGGGTATCTCTATCATCCAATGCCAGGCTATTAGATACAATTGCTAATTACGCAGCCTCTGAGCATTTGCGTCGAGAGGTAATGCGCAATCCGATGGCATCAAGGACACTTAATGTGAATCATGACTACTGGCATGAAGGATGGTTGACAGGAAATGTATTGAGGGTCGCGTACAACGATCCAGCTATGTCTGCACATTTAGATAAGATGGCTTCTGATTTGGCAGCCCATACTGGGCTACCATTCGATACAGCTTATTCTGTTGTAGGACATAACAGCGCCAGAGGATTAATTGAGTTGATATGCGTCTCAGCTAAGCGCCTTGGTTACGATGCATTATATGGGCATGAGGTTGATCGACATTCAGAGCCAGGAAAGGCAATTGCTCAACCTTGGCTGGCAGTGATGTCAAATGGAGTCGTGTCTTCGCCAGAGTGGATAGACGTTTAATTTAATTGTATTGGCTCCTTATCCCGGCTTCTTGTCCTTATCCTCCTGCCTGGGTGAAAGCTTGTCGATTACCACTTTTAGCACATCAAGCTCGGTAGAGAGCTTGTCGTTTGCTTTTACGAGCGCAGCGTTCTCAGATTTCAGCTTTATATTTTCCTCGTCAGACTCACGCAACGTGGCTATCGTTTTGAGGTGTCCCTGTATCTCTGTTGAAAGCTTTTCGAGTTCTGAGGATAAATTTTCTAACTTTGATGAATGCTCAGAGATTAGACGATCCTTTTGTTCTATCTGGACAATGAAGGATTGCTCTCTTTGGCTTGCTTCGGCGAGACGTTCTTTAAGGGCCGTAAGTTCCAATCCCTGTTTACTTACGACTGTGGTTGTCTCTTCCAATTGGGCCTTCATTCGGTCTGCGGATCGATTGGATTGCTCAAGCGCTTCCTTGTAGCCCTGGAGGGTTCGAGCGTGTTCATCTTTGAGCAGAACCACTAACTCCTTGTGCTCAGCCTTAGTGGACTCCAGGTGTAGCCTGGTATCTTTCAATGAGGTATTCGTGCTATCTAGTTTTTCTTCCAGTGACAATGTGCGTTGCTTCTGCTCTGCCAAAGCCTTGCGCTCAGCGTTAAGTTCAGTTTGAAGCTGTTCGATTTTTTTTAAACTGGAGTCTGCGCGACTGGTCTCATCTTTCAGCTTGGCGCTCATATCGGCCAATTGGTCTCGATATGACTTAACTCGTTCTCTTTCAGAGGACAGCTCTTCAATCAGGCCAGCTTTTTCCTTTCGGATCTGTTCTTCGTACTGCTCATTCAACTCGACTACCACCGGGCGCACCAAGTTAACGATTCGCTTTGTCAGCGGATCTTCGTCCTGGTATTCGATGTCCAGCCCCATACCTTTCAGATAATAAAGGATTTTGGCCTCGGAGCCTTTCCCAAGTACCGATCTTACCTGGTAAGGGTTGATTGGCTTTCCCTTGTCCTGAAGCATTCGCACAGCTTCTTCGACGTCCTCGTATCCAATAACTGGCGGTCTAGCCATTTGTCTCTCCTCGGGGGATGCAGTCTCAGTCTTCCAGTATAATAGCTTAGTATATTTCATGTGACAAGAAACATATAAAGAAACATGGCGAAAACCAGCCGTTGATATGGAATATATAAGGCGTGATAATAGAACATTATCTAGCCTTAGATTGAAATTTGGGATAGGATAGGGAGGTAAGGTTCGCCAATTTTGAAAAATCACGATTTTTGGCCGCTTTCAAAATATCGGTCAGGTGAAGGCCTGCGGAGGCATCTGGACGAAAACCTACGGTTTTGATTGGGGTTGCTGGTTAGAAGACCTGGTGTACGTTGGATAGAGAACCCAGTAATTGGAGATAACTATGGATGACATTCAGGCGCATAAGGCCAAAAAGAAGCTCAAGAAAATGTTGAGCAGCAAGTCCTGGAATATGGAGGGCTTTCACGCGAACTCAGATATAGCGGTAAATGCGTATGTATATGACCCCTTCGACAGCGAGCAAATCGCATTGGCAGGTTTTACTGAACAGGATCTAGTTAGGCTCAAACAGATAAAGGAGCCAATTGAGGCGGTTTGTGGTGCCGTTGATCAACAGTTCAAGCGGTATGTGAACGCCTCTGGTGGAGGAATCCGGAAGCGGGTTGAAGAGCTGGGCGTGCTGATTGGTATCTATATGGTCAATACAACCAGCTATCAAACACTGTGCGCCAACGAAAAAGATGGCCACCGGCATTTCATTATCCTGCTCTACCGGAACCGTCATACGAATGAATGCACTCTCCGCCCTTTTGGCTTAGTTAGCCAGGAGCCAATCCTAGAAGCTGAGCTTATTAAGCAATATGCGCAGTCTGTGATCGCGAGGGATGAAGTAGCCAACCCGAGCTATTTTAATTCAAGCCCTGTCGTCCCGTTTCGGAGGTAACATGGAATTGAAGATTTTTGAGAATGGCATTCAAAGCCATAACCAAGTGATACACCGCGCACTGTTGAAGAACGGCCTGTATGTTATGCACGAGAAAGGCTACAGCTACACGGTCGGAATGAAAAATATTGGTTCGCCAGATCTGATTCTGTTCGGGCAATCTACGGAAATAGCTGATGAGATGTTCCAGGTGATTTTTCAAGCTGTTCAAATGGGGCTGTTGATTCTTGATCAAGTGAAAAGCATTGATCATATCTTTGAGCCTCAACCGCAGCTCAAACACTTTTCGGATATGGAAAAGCGTAGACATTTCTTCGCTGCACGCACTTACTATGGCTCGTGGGATTTCAGCGTGCTGAATGTTTCAATGGATTTCCACTAGGAGAGGTACATGGCTATTGGTAAACAAAGAATGACCTCTTCCTATTCAGTTATCCTGGATACCGACACATTCATTCTCATCAAAGATAATGATGACCCAGATTTTGCGTCAGTGACTAACGCCGCTGATTATACGGTTGAATCGTTGGCTCAGCTCTATGATCTATCCAATCGACGGATTGTATATCAGGACACTATGGGACGATTTGATGAGTTACGCCATGCAGATGGAAAGTTTACGGGTTTCAGAGCCCTAACTGCGAACCAGCAGGAATTCTATGAGCAGCTTCTTTCTGGCAAAGGCGATTAAAGGAGGAGTTATGGCTGAAAGTATTGTCATTGATTTTACGGCTCACCTCCAGAAGAAACGACAAGCAGAGGCCCTAAAGAAAAGGATTGCTGCCTCTGGTTGGGATATTGATGGCGATGTTTCCTCGATCGATTCAGAAATCTGCTTCTATCTGATCGACAGCAAAGAGTCAGGTGTAGTTCTCTTTGGGTGCAGCAAAGATAGTATCCCTGCCCCAGGTTCTTTAGAGATTGTTCATTGGGGACATTTTGTTCTGGCATGGGATGTTATAGCCGATCCGGAAATGCCATTTGATGAAACCCATAAGCTCAACACAATGCAGCTAGCACTGAGAGCCCTGCCTGGTTTGACGGAGTGGCAGAGCTTTTCTGAAAGAGCATTCTCTACAGAGGGAGCTAAGAAGTCACACATTCTGGTGATCATTGATAGAGCTAATCTTGAATCACCTCTGGAGTTGATAGTCGCGCACTCTGAGTCTCCAGTGATGAACTCAGAAAGCATCCAGTCGATCGTAGACAGCTACATTAAGGAACAGTGAAGATGACTGATCGAAGGGATGATGATCCCACCTTCGTGGGAAGGTCTGCTGAGCTCGACCTGCTTGCCAAAGAAGCAACGATTTTGGACGCATCCGAGAACGACAATACCAATAGAGCATTGGAGAATGCGGTCAAACACTTCACAAAGGTCTTTGGCGGTCGGCTCCCATGCACAGATGAAGACCTGAAAAACTACCTCGTGATGTACGCTGGTAAGCTGAGTGTTGCAACTCTGGAACAGCGCAGGGTTCTCATTGGTCGCTGGCACAAAGAAAACGGCTTTGAGCATAATCCTAATGATTCAGAGCTTGTGCGGAAAATAATGCGGGGAATACGGCGGAAGTTTGGTAAAAAGCCGAAGCAGGCAAAACCGGCGCCGTTAAGAGTCATTGAAAAAGTATGTTCGCACCTGGATGAAGTTCAGGAAAGCATTAAGGATGAGAAGAATAGCCAGAAGCTGAGAGCTATCAGAGACAAGGCCATGCTGTTAACGGCGTTCTGGTTTGGATTGCGCTCCGACGAACTCATTAACATCCGTGCTTGTGACATCAAATTTCATTGGGATGGAGATACCCCATACTTCGAGTTATTTCTTCCAAAGTCGAAAACGGATAGAGATGGCCAAGGAACAACAAAGAAACTGGATTCACTGCCAAACCTATGTCCTATGCGAGCCATCAGAGACTGGATTGAAGCAAGGTGTAGCGGTGTCGATGTAAAATCCTTTAGAGAAAGCGAAGTGCCTCTGTTTGCAAAAGTTAGTCGTTGGGGAGATGTTTCAGAAACCCATATACATCCAAACTCGATCAATAAGCTCTTCAAAGGGCTTTTGGAATCCGGAGGCGTTGATCCAGAGGAGTATAGTACCCATAGTATGCGCCGAGGCGTTGCGAACTGGATTATAGATTCTGGAGCTTCTGTCGCTGAACTGAAAGAGTGGATCGGTTGGAGAGATACCAGAACAGCAATGCGCTACCTGGATGGTAAGTCTTCCCTGCCAAGCAAGATTATTGAGAGGAAATTAAAAACCGGAGCTCTTCTCAGTAGTACGGATGCTAAAAGGCTCACTACCCATAAAGACTAAAGAGGCAGACTAACATGTCTGGTAATTCGACTGGTTGTATCGTTAGTTTCGTGAAATGTCACATTTTTATTTTGTGTGACTTATGGCGTAATTTGAAATATATTGAGCTCACGTTCATTTGTGACAAGTCACGTTTTTTATGGGTAAAAAATTAAAAAGTCAGTTGGAAAGTGAGTTATGGGAGTCCTACGTTTCTTCCGGTTCACTCAATCGAGGAATCAAAGCTGAAGATTTGTTAAACACCGTGGAAAAATTACCATCTCTTAAAGATGTGTCCCAGAAAGACGCCTTCATTACTTTAAAAAATATCTTAAACGAAGCCGGATATAAAAGGTTTAATGATCGTTGGAGACAGTATAAAAGACGAAAAACTACTACCCTTAGCACGATTACCATTAGGGCGGAGACTTTGGATAGGCTCAGGAGGTTATCAAGAGATTCTGGGTTTAATGAAGACAATTATGATCTGTTGCTTGAGTATTTGATGGACCCAGAAGAAACGCTGGATACTTACAAAAAAGACGATGATGATTGGGCGCGTAATACGGCTCTCAATATTGATGAGCAGCAGTCACTATTAAGGGCCAAGCTACGACTAAGACCATCAACATGGAGGCGTATTCTCATTCAGTTGGAATATGCTTTTAACTCCGGCTGGATAGCCTCTAAATACACTCATCATAAGAAAAGAACTGATGAGGTAAGGGAAGAGGCATTGAGGGATTTTATGTATAAGGTGAAAGGCATTTGATTGGAGGCTATCTCTTTGCCTTACGCCATTCCCAGGGTGGAACTCGATCTGCTTCAGGTAGGCTCCAAAGACCGCGCTTGTTGTTCCGCGCATCCTTTTCGAGCTCAAATAGCACGGGGGACTTTGCATACTGTCGATACACCCAGGCGCTGCCAGATTTAACAAGCTCGGCGTTAACCCACTTCCCGTCAACATAAAGGTTTGCTACCAGGCGGCCATACCTGTCAGTGTCAACAGTATCGACTTTTACCAGGCGTCCGAACACAAGATCCGATAAGGCCTGTTTGGAACGGCTGCCATAAGGTTGCTTCTTCTCAGGCGTATCAATTTCTGCCAACCGAACACGATACTGGATCTTGCCGCTTTTACAGTTTTTTCCGGAATTGCACGGCTTATCTGTCAAAACATTTACCGTATCTCCATCGGAGACACCGACAACCTTCGCCATGAAGCTTTCAGCAAATGAATACGGCGATACTAAAGCGAACAGAACAATCAGAAATGAATACAGAAACTTCGCTGGAGCTAGAATTCTCATACCTTCTTAACTCCGGTTGCGACTAGGCCACGATTGCCCCGCTCTACTGAGAAGCAAACATCCATACCTTCGTGGAGGTCGTTAAATAAGTTATCTTCAACACCGGAAGCATGGAAGAAGATATTGTCATCGAATCCCGGTGAATAAATGAATCCATATCCTTTGCTGTAAACCATGTCAGAGATACTTCCCGTTTTTTCACCACCGCCAAGATTGTCGGAGGGTTGATATTCATCACCGCGCTGAATTCTGAGGTATATCTCTTCGCGATGGACCTCAATGTTTTTTGGTGCGTTGATTCCGATTCGTACCTGGTTACCATTGACCCCCAATATGGTGACGGAAACGTCGTCGCCTATCATGAGTGTTTCACCAATTCGCCGAGTTAATATGAGCATAATGACACGTTCCTTTGAATATATTAAACGAGGCTTACAAATACCAGCTCGTCCTTCTCAAAGGATCTGAGAGGCGAAGAATCAGGTTTTCGATCAGTATGAAAGCCAGCGTATACCAATACAGAGACGATACCGGGTATCGTTTTATAAGCAATACGTTTGGTGAGCTGAAAGTAAGCATCGAGTGGGTTCATTGATGGCACATCGAACGTGAACTGCTTGTTTTGTTCCGTTTTGATGTCCACGCTGTACTTATGTTTTCGCCCAGGACGGTCTGCTCCATCCATTGGCCTTTGGCCGAATATTTCAGCGATTGCAGACTCATAAACACTATTGCTCAGGATGTCGCAAGCGCATAGAGCTTCGGTGTATCCACCTAACCGGTACCGCCATTCGAGGCTCTCAAATTCGTGGTGTGAAGGCTTTACATTATCTAGACCAATGATTGCCTTACCATGCTCAGGCGAAATATTGTCTCTCAACTCCTGGAAGATGTTTTCTATTTGATTCTGGTCGAGTGTTCTCATTGTTATTCCTACTTCTTAAACAGCGCTAAGGGTATCTTCCTGATTCACATCAAGGATCTGACTTGGTAACTCGCTATGACTAACAACCGCGTTCAGCTCGTCGTAATAGCTCTCTGTCGCTCCTGCTGGAACCAGGTAAACAGCCGTAGGCTTTCCTCCAGTATCGGTTAGAAGAACCGAGGCGATGACATCAGACGATCCAAGGTTGTAGCGTAAGCCTTTGATGAAATGACGCTTCCCTGTACAGAGCCGCTCCAGGAGTTCCAGCTCCTCTATGTTTTCAAAGGGAAGCCAATTCCGATCCACGGCCATGAAAGAGATGGTATCCACCTGGGGACTGCCGGATGCGCTCAGAAGAAAAGTACAGATTGTTAGCAAATGAATGGATTCATTTTCATGGAAAAAAGCAAGCTCAGTGGAGAAGGCCTTATTTATCCGCTTGTAAACATCCTCTCCCATGTAAACCGGAGTATCGGGCATATGCTTGACGATCATCTTGAATCCAAACCGCGCTTCTTCGATCGTCTTCACTTCGCCAATGAGTATACCCATTGGCTGTTTGTTGCCCTGCTTTTTCAGCTTGGATAGGAACTGTCTGCGTCTGGCCACAATTTCATCTTTGTGGTCCAGAGAAAACTGCTCTGGAATCAGCAGTGCTTCTCCTAGAGGGTGTTTTCTGGCGACTTTGTTTTGCGCGGCTTGTAGGAGGTACTTTCTGATCACATACCAGGAGCGCTTGCCTTCCATGTTTGGTGCCCACTTGTTAAGGCCTGCATCTTCATAGAGGAAGTGGAGCAGCGATCGGATGGTAAGCTTGGTTGGATCTGCTTTGACCGCAGTGGGTTCTTTGGTTTCACCCTTGGGGTTCTAGGGATTTTCCCCTCTAAAAAGACATAATCCTCTGTA